>Ga0154020_10000346_pt1 | contig 55934 bp, 35 predicted proteins | sample Klosneuvirus_201_FD_109709 | JGI IMG/M metagenome (GOLD analysis project Ga0154020, IMG submission 109709) | Active sludge microbial communities from wastewater, Klosterneuburg, Austria - Klosneuvirus_20160825_MG | ecosystem: Engineered > WWTP > Aerobic digester > Activated sludge | place... | reverse complement strand
CACCCGCGCCGCCTATCCGATCTCGCACATTCCCAACGCCACGCGCGATGGCCGCGGCGGCCACCCGCAGAACATTATCTTCCTCACGGCGGATGCCTTTGGCGTGCTGCCGCCCATCTCTAAGCTGACTACCGCGCAGGCCATGTATCACTTCATCTCGGGCTACACGGCCAAAGTCGCGGGCACCGAGCGCGGTGTGACCGAACCACAGGCCACCTTCAGCGCCTGCTTTGGCGCACCCTTCATGGCGCAGCGGCCGAGCGTCTACGCCAGCCTGCTAGGCAAGAAGATCGAGCAACACGACGTCAACTGTTGGCTGGTCAACACCGGGTGGACCGGCGGGCCTCCTGGCGTCGGCCACCGCATGAAGATCGCCTACACGCGCGCCATGGTCAACGCTGCATTGGATGGCGACCTCAACGGCGTCGCGTTTGTCGAAGATCCTTTCTTTGGCGTCCAGGTTCCGACCAGCGTGCCGGATGTGCCGGCAGAGGTGCTTCAGCCGCGCAATACGTGGGCCGACAAGGATGCCTACGATGCGCAGGCTAAGAAATTGGCCGGCATGTTCAGGGCGAATTTCAAGCAGTTTGAAGAGAATGTGTCTGACCAAATCAAGGCAGCGGCGCCGCAAGGCTAGGCGTTGCCCCTATTGACAAACTAGCTCAACCATCAGCAAAGGAGAAAGTAATGGCCGAAGGAGCAGGCTTCACCGCAATGGCGGCGGCCGCCGCCGATCAGCAATCGCCCGAAATCGGCGTCGGGATGCTGGGGTATGCCTTCATGGGCAAGGCGCACAGCAATGCCTTCAAGAAGATTCCCTACATGATGTATCCGCCGCCGGCCGTGCCAAAACTGGTCGCGGTGTGTGGCCGCAACGAAGAGGCGACGCGCGCCGCGGCCGTACGCTTCGGCTACGAAAGCTATTACACGGATTGGCGCGCCATGCTGGCCGACGACCGCGTCCAGCTTTTCGACAACGGCGGCCCCAACGACGCCCATGCCGAGCCGTGCATCGCCGCGGCGCAGGCGGGCAAGCACATTCTCTGCGAAAAGCCGCTGGCGCGCACCGCCGAGGAAGCCAAGACGATGCTGGACGCAGTGCAGAAGGCGGGCGTCAAACACATGACGGCGTTCAACTACCGCTTCGTCCCGGCGATTCGCCAGATGCGCAAGCTGATCGAGAGCGGCGCGTTGGGGCGCATCTACCATTTCCGCGCCGCCTATCTGCAGGAATGGATCATGCCGCACTACAACATGCCCATGATCTGGCGTCTCAAAAAGGATGTGGCGGGCAGCGGCGCGCTGGGCGATCTCGGCGCGCACATCATCGACCTGGGCCGCTATCTGGTCGGCGATGTCAGCAGCGTCAGCGCCATGACCAAAACCTTTGTCACCGAACGACCCTGGGCGGACGGGACGATGGGCGCGGTCGATGTCGACGATGCCTTCGCCGCAGTCGTGGCTTTCGAGAACGGCGCGTTGGGCACGGTCGAGGCGACGCGCTTCGCGGCGGGGCGTAAGAACAGCAACGTGATCGAGGTCAACGGCGAAAAGGGCAGCCTGCGCTTCAACCTGGAGCGCATGAACGAGCTGGAGGCGTTCTGGATCGACGACGAGCCAAAGGAGACGCGCGGCTTCCATCAGGTGCTGGTTTCGGAGCCGTACCATCCGTGGTGGGAAAACTGGTGGCCGCAGGGACACATCATCGGCTGGGAACACACCTTCGTCCACGAGATCACGCATCTGCTCGATTGCATCGTCAACGACAAGCCGGTCGCGCCGATCGGCGCCGACTTTGAAGACGGCTATCGCTGCGCGGTGATCTGCGACGCTATTCTGGCATCGGCCGCGTCCAAACGGCAAGTGGATTGCAAATATTAAAGGCGATGGAACGCGGATGACGCGGATTGGGCGAATTTACACGGATTCTATCCGCGTTGATCCGCCCAATCCGCGTCATCCGCGTTCTATTCTTTAGACAGCGTTGCGGTAGGCGTAGGTGCGACGGTAGCCGTAGTCGGTGCTGAAGCTGCCGAACGCCTTCTTGCCTGCTTTGGAGATCGGATAGCGGCCGAGCGAACGCATGCCGCGGCGTGCGATCTGCGTGGGACTGTAGATCTTGCGACAGAGCCAGTCGTACGCGCTGCGCAGCTCCTCGACTGTAAAGTTCTTGGGGACAAAGGTCAGGTGTGCGGTGTCGTAATGGCTCCACGGCACGTCGAGCAGCCGGTTTTCGCTCTCGACCACGTCGCGGAAGGGGGTGCCAGGATAGGGCGTGATCATCGTCGTGCTGACGCTGTCCAACTCGCTGGTGCGGATGAAGTCCCACATCGCCTGGAAGGTTTCGTGCGTGTCGGAATCGAAACCCATCACAAAGAGGCCGACGACGCCGATGCCCGTCTTGCGGATCGTGCGGATCGCCTCACGCGTCTGGTCGATATTGCCTTTGGATTTGCCGCCCAGCGACGAGCGGTTGTCGGGGTTGACGCTCTCGAAGCCGATAAAATGTTTGTCGAGATGCGCGGCTACGCTCATTTCGAGCAGTTCAGGGTGTTTGGCGATGCTCATCTCCGACTGGCAGGTCCAGCCGTGCAGGTCAAGTTTGGCAAGCCCGCCAAATAGCTCGGCGCAGTAGTCGGGGTCCAGCGTAAAGTTGAGGCCAAAGTTGTCGTCGGTCAAGAAGAAGCGCTTGATCTGGCGTCGCTCAATCTCGTCTATGACTTCATCGATGGGGCGGAAACGCATCCGCCGCCCGCTGACGCGGATTGCGGTGCAGAAGTCGCAGTTACGCGGACAGCCGCGCGTGATCTCCAGGTACGGCGTCCAGTAATTTTTGCTCTCATCGACCATCGCAATCACGCGGTCGGTGATCGTGGCAAGCCCTTCCAGGTCGGCCCAGCGCAGGTCTTCGTAGAGCGGCTGCAACCCTTTGACGCCTTCCGCGGCAAAGTCTTGAATCAGTCTCTGCCAGGTGAAGTAGCCCTCGCCCACCATCACGCTGTGCGCAAAGGTGGCCGTATGTTCGGGCATCAACGTGGCGTGGACGCCACCCACGACGACGCCGGCGCCTTGCTTCATGGCCTGACGCGCCATCTGTTCGGCGCGTTCGATCGTCACCGTCATCGAGGTGATGCCGACGAGATCCCCCTCGCGCAACGTGTCAAGCGCCAGGTCGCCCAGATTTTCATCCCAGATTTCCACGGGAATCTCCGCGGGAACCAGCGACGCCAGGCGCATCAATGTGTAGGGAGACCCCGGTGATTTACCAAAAATTCGACCATCGCGTCGCGGCTGAATCAGAACCACACGTCGCATACATCCTCCACCTATCGACTGGAGCCACAGTTGCAGCTCTATCCATTTTCGAATCGAGGCCGCCTGCCAGCGCTGCACGCGACGCGCAGAAGCTGGATGCAGCTTGCGTGCGCAGCATGGTTTGCCCCGGTGCAGGCGGTTTCATTGACAATGTCGCACATCATAGCACAGGCAAACAGCAGCGACAAGCCATTAATGGGAAAAATTTGAGAAAAATTCAGCAGAGCGCTATGAGGGGACAGATCGAAGCAGTGGGCAGCGTGACTATATCCAGTCGCGCGAAAACAGATAAATCAATGTGTAGAAGACGCCAATTAAGCTGCCGACGATGACTTGCAAGGTGGTGTGCCCGATCAATTCCTTTAACTGGGCTTCGGTAAGAGGATGCCCGCTGAAAAAGGTCTGGAGAATCTGATTGATGACGCGCGCCTGCTTGCCGCTTTCCTGACGCACGCCGCGCGCATCGTACATGACGATTACCGCCAGCGCCACTGCAATTGCAAAGAGGCCGCTGTCCAGCCCGTATTGGTAGCCGACGGCCGTCACCAGGCTGCTCACCATGGCCGCATGGCTGCTGGGCATACCGCCGGCCTGCGCCAGCACGCGAAACTCGATGCGCCCGTTCTGCACCCAGAACGCCAGCATTTTGTACAGTTGGACGCCGAACGCAACTGACAACGGCAGCCACAGCGCCGAGTTGCTCAACAGCGCGCGCATTGCGGATTAGGTTTCCTGCCAACCTTCGAACGGGAGGGTCTGATCGCCGGCTTGCCACTGCTGGACGCGCAACTCCGCTTCATCCAACCGGGCGGCGCACAATTTTGCCAACGTGGCGCCGGTTTCGTACAAAGATAACGTCTGCTCAAGCGGCAGATCCCCACGTTCCAGTTGATTGAGGATTTCCTCAAGCTGCGCCAAGGCAGCGTCATAGCTCAGATTGGGATCAATTTCCACACTCATAGCGCCTGCTTTTTGGTAATATGCCTTGTGATTAGCATCTGTCTAGCAATGAATACCCCTAAAAAAGTGGTTCTGAGAGAAGTAGTATACCAGAGCACGCGCTTGGCAGGTCAACTGGTGGCTCTTTGACGGGTCTACTTCACGTTTGGGGCGAAGTTATTTTGTAGGTCATCGCCTCCGGCGTGACATGGCGCCATGTCACGCCGGAGGCGATGACCTACGATGTCTGCCCCCAACTTGAAATACACCCCTCTTTGACTTGTCAACGCATTCTGGAAATGAGTTAGCAGGTCGGGCTACCAGCCCGGCGGTGTTTCCAGAGAAGAACGCAGTAGGTCGGGCTACCAGCCCGACGGTGTTTTTAGCCGACGCCTTGTGATTTTTGGGTTCTTTGCGTGCTCTGTGGCTAACTTCTCGCCGTACAACTGCGGAGTGAACCAAGTTCAAGGTATGGAGTCATCATGAACGAACTGCCAGCCGCCGGCCGGCCCGATGTGAAGCTGCCGGACCATGCTCCGGCGCAACGCAACGCCATCGTCTGCCTGGAAGCAGATCTCTTTTTCGCGCCGCGTCTAAACGACGTGATCCGCCGCCAGGGCGGGCTGCCCGTGATCGTCGAGACGCCGGACGCTTTTGTGGACGCGCTGGCTCGATATTTTCCGGTGCTGGCGCTGCTCGATCTGGCGAGCGAAGGCGACTGGGCGCAGGCCATCACCCGCTGCAAGCTGCGCCCGGACACCAGCCAGATTCCGCTCATCGTCTTTGGCAGCCATGTGGATGTGACGACTTTGCGCGCGGCGCGGCAGGCCGGCGCCGACCATGCCTGGCCGCGCAGCAAGCTGATGGGAGAGCTGCCGGAGGTGGTGGATCGCTATCTGCACCCGCCGGTGATTTACCCGGCCGGTTGGGACGCGCCGCTGAGCGAAATGGCGCGCCGCGGCATCGAGGAGTTCAATCGTGGTGAATACTTCGAGCAGCACGAGCTGTTGGAGGCGGCGTGGTTGGCAGAAACGCGTCCGATACGGGAGATGTATCAAGGCATCCTGCAGATCGGCGTGGCTTTCTTGCAGATTCAGCGCGACAACTGGGCGGGTGCGGTCAAGATGTTCCGCCGCGGGCTGCCCCGCCTGCGCAGCCTGCCGCCTGTCTGCCAGGGCGTGGATATCGCCGCGTTGCGCGCCGCCGCCGAGCAAATCCACTGGGAGATCACGGCATTGGGGCCGGAGCGCCTGCATGAGTTCGACCCAGCGCGCCTGCCGCAGATTCAAGTCCATTAGGAGCATCTGTCACTTTCTCCCCAAAAGCCTCTGCTCGTGGTGTGATACTGGCCGCATCGAGCAAAGTGACTTACTCAACTGCGGCTGGCCCCGCGCCGCTTTGTGACCTTGGTGGTGGGGCTTTTCAACCAGCTTTTCAGATGCGTTAATGCATGATTGCTCACGGAAATGGGCGCGGTGGTGTGATATCCTGCACCAAGCGATAAACGTAGACGGGGGAACTTTGTGGCTCCCGTCTTTTTTGTTGCGCTGCGCGGTTTGTTGAGTTGTCTATTATTGAATATACTATAAGAACTTTTGTTCGGTTCTGGCGGCGACGGTGCTTTTGGATTGCGAGGCGACTATGGCGCTTGATAAATTGGTGGTGCGCGGTGCGCGCGAACACAACCTCAAAAATGTTGATTTGGAAATTCCGCGCGACAAATTGGTCGTCATTACCGGTCTGAGCGGCAGCGGCAAAAGCAGTCTGGCCTTTGACACGATCTATGCTGAAGGGCAGCGACGGTATGTGGAATCGCTCTCGGCGTACGCTCGCCAGTTCCTGGGGTTGATGGAAAAGCCCAATGTCGATCAGATCGAGGGACTCAGCCCGGCTATTTCGATCGACCAGAAAGGCTCCGGGCGCAACCCGCGCTCCACGGTCGGCACCGTGACCGAGGTGTACGATTACTTGCGTCTGCTCTACGCGCGCATTGGCCAGCCCCATTGCCCTACCTGTGGCGAACCGATCACGCAGCAGACGGCCACGCAGATCGTCGACACCATCATCGAGTTGCCTGAAGGCGCACGCCTGTTGATCCTGGCGCCGATCATCAAGGATCGCAAGGGCAATCACAAGTCGGTCTTCGAGAACCTGCAGAAACAAGGTTACATGCGCGCCCGCGTCAATGGCGAGATCTACGAAGTGACTGAAATTCCTGACCTCGACCGTTACAAGATGCACACGATCGAGGCCGTGATCGACCGCATCATTGTGCAGCCACAGGGCGTCGACGACGCGGGTGAGCCGACTGGCACCGACATGGCGCGGCTGGCCGATTCGGTTGAAACCGCGCTGAAGCTGGGCAACGGCGTGCTGATCGTCGCCAATGTGACCGACCGCGACCATCCCATTGACCGCACGTTCAGCGAGCACTTTTCCTGCGTCAAATGTGGCACCAGCCTGCCGGAAATCGAGCCGCGCACCTTCAGCTTCAACAGCCCGCACGGCGCCTGTCCGGCCTGCACCGGCCTGGGTTCGCTCCAAGAGTTCGACCCCGAGCTGATCTTTGAGGAAGACGCCACGATCGAAAGTGGCGCCGTTATTCCGTGGCGGCGACAGAACGATGAGGAAGGCGAAGGCTATTATCGCCAGATCCTGCGCGCGGTGTGCAAGCAATATAGCATCCCGACCCGCGCGCCGGTCAAGGAACTCAGCTCAAAACAGCGCGACGTGATCGTATGGGGAACGCCGCACAAGGGCGAGAAAATCCGCATCGACTACACCAACAGCAAAGGGGAAGACCGCTATTACGAGACGACCTTCAGCGGTGTGATCCCCAACTTGCAGCGTCGCTACCAAGAAACCACCAGCGAGTACATCCGCTCCAAGCTGGAAGAATACATGAGCGTGCGCCCCTGTCCCACCTGCGGCGGCAAGCGGCTGCGTCCGGAAGCGCTGGCTGTCACGGTCGGGGGCAAGAACATCTGGGAAATCACGCGCTTGCCGGTGGATGACTCACTGGCCTGGGTGGAGTGGCTGCGCGGAGAGAAAGAAGCGATTGATGGATCAAAAGATTGGAGATTGGGGATTGAATACACCGCGCCTGCGAACAACAACGGCGCCGCCAATCTTCAGATCTCCAATCTTCAATCTCCAATTGCCCAATCTCCGCTCACGCCGCGCGAGAAGACGATCTCGCATCAGGTGCTGAAAGAAATCGCGGCGCGGCTGGGCTTTATGGTCAATGTCGGGCTGGACTACTTGACGCTGGATCGCACGGCGGTGACGCTCTCCGGCGGCGAGAGCCAGCGCATCCGGCTGGCAACGCAGATCGGCAGCCAATTGATGGGGGTGCTCTACATTCTCGACGAGCCGAGCATCGGGCTGCATCAGCGCGACAACGCGCGGCTGATCGAGACGCTGCAAGGGATGCGCGACCTCGGCAACACCGTCCTCGTGGTGGAGCATGACGAAGACACCATCCGCACCGCCGACTGGATCGTGGACATGGGGCCAGGCGCGGGCGAGCATGGCGGCCATGTCGTCTGCTCCGCCCAGCGCGACGAGTTCATGCACTGCCCAGACAGTTTGACCGCCAAGTATCTGCGCGGTGAGGTGCGCATCCCCGTGCCACAGGAGCGGCGCGAGGGCAACGGCGAGTATCTGTTGATCAAAGGCGCGCGCGAGAACAACCTCAAGGGCGTGGATGTGCGCATCCCGCTGGGCAAGTTCGTCGCCATCACCGGCGTGAGCGGCAGCGGCAAATCGACGCTGGTGGTGGAGGTGCTCTACAAACGGCTGGCGCAGTATATGTACCGCGCCAAGGATCGCCCCGGTGCATTTGACAGCATTGAAGGCATCGAACATATCGATAAGGTGATCGACATCGACCAAAGTCCGATTGGGCGCACCCCGCGCAGCAATCCCGCCACCTATGTCGGCCTCTTCACCGACATGCGCGACCTTTTCGCCAGCATGACCGAGTCCAAAGCGCGCGGCTACAAGGCGGGGCGCTTCTCCTTTAACGTCAAGGGGGGACGCTGTGAGGCGTGTAAGGGCGACGGCATCATCCGCATCGAAATGCAATTTCTGCCCGATGTTTATGTGCCGTGCGAAGAGTGCAAGGGGCATCGTTACAACCGCGAAACGCTGGAGATCAAGTTCCGCGGCAAATCGATCTCCGACGTGCTGGAGATGACGGTTGAGGAGGGGCTGGAGTTTTTCCAGCACATCCCGCGCATCCGCAACAAACTGGAGACGCTCAACGCGGTGGGGTTGGGCTATATCAAGATCGGCCAGCCCGCGACCACCCTTTCTGGCGGCGAAGCGCAGCGCATCAAGCTCTCCAAAGAGCTGAGCCGCCGCGCCACCGGCAACACGCTCTACATTCTCGACGAGCCGACGACCGGTCTACACTTCGAGGATGTGCGCAAGCTGCTCGACGTGCTCCACGAATTGGTCAACAAAGGCAACACCGTACTCGTGATCGAGCATAATCTTGATGTGATCAAAAACTGTGACTGGCTGATCGACATGGGGCCGGAGGGCGGCGTCAAGGGCGGTTATGTGATTGCCGAAGGCGCGCCGGAGCACATTGCGGCCAATCCCCACAGCTACACCGGTCAATTCCTGTTGCCGATGTTGCGCGAAGAGAATTATGCGAGGTAAGAAGGGCGAGTTGCGAGGGGCGATGTCATCCGAAGGTGGGGCATTAGGGAGAGATAAATTTTTGACGCGGAGGCGCAGAGCGACAGAGGAGCGCAGAGACATTCCTTGTTCTTTCCTTTGTGACTTTGTGGCTTGGCGTGAGACTCAGACATGCAGGACGAGGATCGGCGTCAACGATGTCGTCTGAGTCTTTGATGCGCGTTGCGGGTCGCGATGAAGGGCTCTCTTCCGTGGTGGCGCGCGCACAATTGCGTCCCCTGCCGATTACGCTTGCCAGCCCAGCATCCAACGAAGATTACGCGCTCCTCGATCTCTCACTGAGTGCAGAGCCTGGCGCGCCAGCACTTTACGACAATGCGCCGGTGGTTGGTCTCGGCTATGCCGGCTTCACCCCTCGCCAGCGCAGTCAATTGCTTGCCTGGCAACAGACGCCACTCACACCGGCGCCGCCCGCCTTTCAGCAATTGTTACTCGCCGATCTAGAGGTTCGTCTCCTGCAAGACGATCCGTTGGCGTTGGCGGCGCGCACGCAGTTAGGGACGCTCGAACAAAGCGACGCCTGGCTTTACAATCCGGCCCTGTGGCGCGTCTCCCTCTTGTCGCGCTGGCTGGCGCAGGACGGCGGCGCGCTGGCAACCTGGCTTGCCCGCGCCGCGCTGCCCGCCGACCTGATCGGCCTTGCGCTGGGGATGCAGGCGCTGTTGGATGCGCCGCTGAGCGCGGCCGAGGTGCGTCAAGTCGCACGCCAGTGGCGGCAGCCTGCGGCGGATCTTTCGGAAGCAGTCCTTGCCTTTCGCCTCCAATCGCTCGCCGTGGCGCTGGGTCAGGAGCCGCTGCAATGGACGTTGGCGCAGTTGGCCCCGGATGCGCGCCTCCCCCGCCCCTGGCGTTGCCAGCATCGCGACCTGCGCATCGAGCTTCCACAGCCGGATGTGCGGCGCGCCCTGGAGCCGCTGCTGGCCGAGCTTGCCATCATAGACAGTGCCACCGTAGGCGATGCCACCGAGACTGTGGAGGCCGCAGCGGCCGCTCCTCCAGGCGAAGCGGCCGCCGGCCATAGCGAACTGAGCCGCGCCCACCTCATCGTCGAGTTTCGCCAAAGCCGCTCCGAGTTCTTCGCCATTGCGCTCCGGCAGGCGCAGAAACGCGCGGGCTTCATGCAGTTGCTCGACGAGGATCGCCATCTGGTCTATCGCGTCGTCTTTCGCAAAAATGAGATGAACCACTTCTGGCAGCTCTGGAATTACGTCCAGGGGTGGACGGCGACGCGGGTTTACTGCAAAGGAGAGGAGTTGCAGAAGTGGCAGGTGTATCCCTATTCGCAGTATCTGCGCTGAAGGTCTCCTGCCAGCGCTTTACCACCCACACATTTCCTTCACGATGTGCTTGGCCTAACACGATGCAGCTTACCCTCCGGCAGTCGGATGGCGCCCGCATCGCGGTGCCATGCAAAACTAGTACATTTCTGCTTAAGACACGCTCACCGCTTTTTGCTATTATGATAGTGTTGTGCCTGCAACACGGCGGTTAGCAAGACGGCGGTTCTGGTGACAGTGCTTCTTTCGCCGGCGCTTTTTAGGGTATACTTACGCTGAGCCCGAGTGGTATACAGGTCAACACCCTACACATCTCCGCCAGGTTTTTTTGAATCTGGTGACACCACACAGTAAAGAAAGGCAGCAGTGAAGTGCTAAGTATTGCTTTAGGCCTGGGCGTCGTCGCCATCGTTTTTTGGATCTGGCGCAAACAGTCGGTGCGGAAGGGGCTGGGCTTCACCTTTCACTGGTGGGTATTTGGCGACTTCAGCGCCGGCGTGTTGGTTGCTGCGATCGCGATGACTCTCGTTTTCCTGATCGAATTGGCGATAGGCGCTATCCAGGTCACCGGCTTTTCCTTCGACCTGGCGACGTTGAGCGCCAGAGCGGGCTGGTTTGTCTATGGAGCGTTCTTCGAGGAGTTCATCTTCCGCTCGCTAATGCTGAGCGGCATCGTGGCCGTGCTGATGTTGCTGGCGTATGTGCGTCTCAAACTGTCTCCAGGGCTGATCAAGTGGCTGGCAATCGCCATCAGCGCGGCGGCGTTTGGGTACGCACACTTCAATAATCCAGGCGCTACGGCGATCACCATCTTTGGCACTGGTCTGGGTGGGTTGATGTATGGCGTTGCTTTTCTGGGTGGCCGCAACATTTGGTTGCCGGTTGGCCTGCATTTTGGCTGGAATTTCTTCCAAGGCAACATTTTTGGCTTTCCGGTCAGTGGCACGATCGAACCCAGCCTTATCCTACAGCAAGCGGTCGGTGCTGACGTATGGACTGGCGGTGCCTATGGCCCGGAAGCTGGACTCATCGGCATGGCGTCGCGCTTTGTGGTCATCGCCCTGCTGCTCTATTATCTTTACTGGCGCAGCCATCGCAAGGGCTCAATTGAACGCCTGGATTTCCCTATCAAGATTTACGACAACCCCTCGCGGCGAGAACAAGAACGGCAAAGAGCGTCGAGTGACGCACAACTCACTTTCTGATTGTCTGTAGAAGCAGAAATCGAGTTGCCTGAGAAACTCGGTTCCTGCTTCTAGCAGATCTATTTTGCGGGTCTCACGCCTCGGACAGCATGGTCAAGACTGCGGCGCGCTACTCCTGCTGAGCGAGGAATTCCTCAACGTCCGCGGCGCGCGCCGTCACGAAGTCGACAAGCTCCTGCACGGCAGCGGCGTACTCCTCCTGGCTCATCTCCTGCGTCGCGACGGGCGCGATGACCTCCGCATGGCCGCGTATCTTGGCGAGCAGTGCGTCCGGCGCCAGCACGGTGGCATAGTTTTCCGCCATCAAATCGACGTAGCGCGCCCAGTAGACCGGGTCGTCCAGCAGAAAGCGGATCAGCGGCCAATGATCGGTGACGATGGACTTGTCGAGCACCAGGAACGGCATCAGTTCCTGGCGAAACGTCACATTGTGATCCCACGAGAACCAGGTGAGTCTGCCGGCCGCCGGGTCGTTGTAGAGGTAGAAGTTGTGCCCGGCAACGCCGTAGGTGTCGCCGTGGCCCACGATCGCAGCGATACCCAGCCACTCCAGGAAGCCGTCGACGTCGAAGATTGCCTCCAGGTCGGCGCGCCAGGCTGCAGGGTCGCTCGTACGCACATCCGAATGGAGGAGATCGTAGAGCGCCCGAATGTCGCTCCAATCCGCCTCGTCCTCGTTGTTCTTCTTCTCAAAGCTGGCTTCGAGCTGCGTTGCCGACGCTTTGGCCAGGCCAGCGCCCAGCCCGTTGGCTTCGTAGATGTTGCCATCGTCGCTGCCAAAATAGGCGGAGACGCCGGTGTCATCCACGACTTCAATCAGGGTATAGAGACCCAGGTGCAGCGGCCCCTCGCCATTGTCCAGCACAATTTCAACCGGCGCCGTGCGCAGCGATGGCAATCCGGCGTCGGCAAGAAGTTCATAGACCAGCGTGTCGCGCATGCCCGCGGCATCCTCGTAGTTGTTGGCAAGCGAGAGCTGCTTGAAGCCGAAGAAGCGCTGATTTTTGATAGCGGGATAGTCGTCCTCGAACTCGTCAAAGTCGAACTTGAAGGGCAGCTTCATCTCTCCCTCCATCCACGGGCCTAGCGAGCTGGCGCCCTTGTAGCGCACACCCACGTGCGTCCACTCCTGGCCCTGGAAGCTGATGGTCACCGGCAGCCAGATGGGCGACCGGCGGGTAAACTCAGCGCTCGGCGGAACGTCCCCGGCTGCGACTGCGTCCGCCATCTGCTGCTGGAGATACGCCGCGCGCTCCTCGTCGGTCATCGCGGCAAGCGCCTTTGCCCTATCCCGATCCGCCCCATAGAGTTCCTCCATATCCGCTTGCATCGCCGCCCAATCGTCCGGCGCGAGGGTGATCGTAATCATGTTAACTGCGTCGATGGGAAAGACGACGTCATAGTTCGGATCGGCATCGTTGCTGTGGCTCTCCTCGCGCCAGCCTGCTGGGCGTTCGTGGTCGTTAGTAGCGGGCGCCTGGGCCACAGGTGTTGCCGCCGCAGTGGACGCTGCGGCCGGCACGCGTTCCAGATCTTCACTCAGCAAGCTGCAGCCTGCCAGCAGGCTGGCCGCCATCGTTAGGGCGGCCAGGCCCAGGGTGGCGGCTGTGGTTCGTAAAAGTGTAGTGGGCATCTATCTTCTCCTGTGAACAAGTTGAGCAACCAAGCCTGAACCAAACGCGCATCCACACTGCTACCCGCCGGTGCGTCTGCCGCAGGCGAGTGACAGCGTGGATGCGTGCCGAGAACGCGACACTGGGACGGCCGGCTGCGCCCACACTTACCGCGGCTGAATTCCGGAGACCTCCACCGTCACCGTCGCCCCGGTTCTGCCGGCGCTGTTGTACGCTTCGAGCCGATATTCGTAGAGTCCGGCGTCGCCGGGGCAGTCTGACTGGTTGCCATTGCCCGACCCGCCGCCGATGCCACTGCCGTTGCGAATCAGATCGACGCCGTCGGCGTCATCCGTGCGCCATTCCAGCCGCACACACTGGCCCATGTGGATGCGATTCTCGTTGACCGAGAAACGTTCAATGCGCGGCTCGCGCTGCTGCGGCGGCGGCGCGTTGCGTACCTCAATCGTCACCTGCCGCGCATCTTCGCCGCCATCGTACTTGATGACCCTGAGCGTGTAGGTCTGCGTGCCACCGGGGCAGACATCGCGGGCACTGACGCCGGGCACGCCTTCACCGTCGAGATAGACCTCGCGTACGTTGCGCACGTCCCAGCGCAGCACGGTGCACTGTCCGCCGTCGATGCTGTTATTGTCGGCCCAAAAGTTGATACTGTAGTCGGCATTGCCGTTTACATTGATCGTGATCGGGAACTCCTGCGTGGCGCCGTCCTGCCGGGTGATGCGAAGAAGGTAGGTGCTGCTGCTGCCTGGGCAAACGTTGCGTGTGTCATGGCCGCCGACGCCCTGCGCGTTGCCGCCTTCCACAAAGTAAACCGCGGCGACGTTGTCCACATCCCAACGAATGGTGGTGCATTGGCCTGCGTTGATATAATCGGCGTCGGCGCGCAGGTTGGGGTTGACCTCAGCCGGCGGTGGCGGCGGCGGCGGATTGGGATCGGGCACCTGGATGCCTACCCAGGTTGCCTCGCCAAAGTACTGGTAGGCGCTGTTGCGCATCTGCCAGAAACCCTGAAACGTTCCGTAGGTCTGTGGCGCCTGCAGTTGGGCGTAGATATCTACACTCTCACCAGGCTGAACCGTGCGTCCCACCGGCACGGCGCTGCCGCCCATCGCCGCTTCAATGCGGTTGCCGTTAACATAGGCCAAAGCAAAGTCCGGCTCCCAGGCGCACGTCCCGGAGTTTTGCAGCCGCCAGCCCTTGGAGAAGTTCTGCCCCGGCGCCATGATCGGCGGCGCGGTCATGTTGGCGTCATCCAGGTTCAGGTCGGCGATGTAAGTCATGCTGTGGATGCAGGATGCGGGCGTCGGTTCAGGAATGACCACATTCTCCACCGTCGCCGCGTCTTCGTCCGGCGTGACAGCGCCCGGGTTGACCTGCAGGTACGCGTCGATCAACTGGGCAAACGCACCGCTGCTTTGAATCGACAACAGGGCCTGGTTCAGCTCAGCGGTCAGGTCAGAACCCTTTGGCACAGCAATGGCAAACTGCTGCTTGTAAAAGTTTTCGCCAGCCAGGCGCAATTCGTCACCACTTTGCCGCATCGCGGCGGCGGCAGTCTGCTGCCCCACCAACCCGACATCCAGCGCGCCGTTGCGCAAATCACGCACAATCGCACTGGGGGTCGCATAAGTTATCAAATCTTCTTGCTGGATGTATCCCTCGTCCACGAGGAATTGTTGCGCCCATGCCTGGAAAGTTGTGCCGCGCTGCACGCCAATGGTGGCGCCGGCCAGATCAGTCGCCGAGCGCACAGTCCCGGTAAAAGCTGTGCCAGCCAGCGCCGATGTTTCGCCCAGGTAGTAGATATTGGTAAAGTCCACCAATGTCTGGCGTCCCGGTGTGACGGAGATCGCTCCGATAGCGGCGTCTACCTGACCCAGACGCAGTGCATCGAGGAGCCCGTCGAACGCATAGTCTCTGAATTCGACGGGCACACCGAGTTCGTCGCCAAGCGCCTTGGCAAGCACAATGTCGAAGCCATCCAGCTCGAACTTGCTGTTGTAGAACTCAAAAGGCGGATAATCGGCGGCCGTGCCGAAGACCAATTTACCGGCCGTTTGAATTTGCTGCCAGTGGGCAGCGGGTGTGGCAGCAGGAGCCTGCCACGCCCGCTGCCCACTGGCAGCAGACAGGAGCATAGGCGCTAACGCCATCATGGCGGCGAGACTTCCGAGCACTATTCGCCAGAAGGCACTGTGTTTCATACGATATCCTCCGCATCTGGTTGGCCAGCCTGGCCAATTCGTGAACCCGACGCGCGCAGATAGTGCTCTCCCCCAGCTATCAAAACGCTAGAGAAAGCAGCGCGCCGGCGCCACCATAACAGAATTACGCAAGGCTGTCTTGAGCAGAAAAGTACTAGATCAGGGTTCGTCAGGCGTGGCAGCTTTCGGAAGCACTCCTAGTCCCTGCGCCTCGACAACCGCGGCGCGGCGAGAAGCTACACCCAGTTTGGCATAGAGATTTGCCAAGTGATTGCGCACGGTATGGGTTGAAACCACGAGGGAAGCAGCAATCTCGTCATTTGACAAGCGGCGGGCCAGCAGTTCAAGAATCTGAAGTTCCCGGGGGGTGAGCTTTTCGTAGTGCGGTACAGCCAGGCCGCCAATTTCAGGCGAAGCGGGCGGATCGGTTACCGCAGCCGTAGCGGCGCCGTTTCCGATCGCTTCAAGGATCATGCGCACTGGGCGATTGAGCGTGGGTTCCGTCGCGAGGCGACGGAGCAGCCCTGTCATGGTGTGCCCCTGTTCAATGAAGACGAACGGTGTGCTTTGTGCTGCCGCCAGACGGACAACCGGCCGGAGCAGCCGCAGGCTTTCCGCCTCCCGACCCTGCGCATGTGCGAGCAGGCTTTGCAGCGCCTGCACTTCGAGATGGAACGCGGCGTCATGATATTCGGCAGTGATGGCAGCCAATTGTGCCAGTGCTTCCTGGGCTTCCTGCAGCGCTGCCGGCGATCCATCGGCCAATTTGCAGCGCACCCAGATCAGGGATTCCAGCGGCTTGCCGGGGATAACCGGTGGGAAGGGGCGGGCGTGCGCCCAGGGGAGCGCGCTCCTCTTATCTCCGCGCTGCAAGGCGGCAAAGGCTTGCAGCGCTTCAACCGTGCGCAGCATTTCGGCGCTTCCGTGCTGCAAGGCAAAGCGTTGCAGCCGTTCGAGCGCGGCGGTCACTGTGCGGCGGTGATCGGGGTCTCGGTTTCCAACCAGCAGGATGTAAAGGTAAACCTGCGCCAACAACAGCGCCGTGCGTACAGCCTGCAAATCGGCGGCGTTGGCAGCGAAATGACTGTCCGCCTGTTCGATCTGATTGCGCATGCAGGCCATAATGCCCAGTAAAGCATGCGCCAGGTTCTGGCTCAGCTTGAGACCACTTTCGCCCGCCAAAGTGAGGTAAATCTCTCCTGCCCGTTCTGCCTGATCAAGCTGCAAGGTGTAGATGTAGTGCAGTGTCAGTGCATTGAGCAGGCGCAGAGTGAGCGCATCAGGACGGAGCCCCTGGGTATCCAAAGCTCGCTCAAGCAGATCTTCCGCCTCTCGCAGGCGCCCTTGCCAGCGGTAGATGCGCGCCAGGTTGATCAGCGCAAACCCGCGCCCCTGGACATGATCCGCCGGCAGCAGCGCCAGTGCCTGCTCCGCCGAAGCCTGCTGTTCCGCCAGCGACGCGTCAGAGACCAGGTAATAGCTGCGTGCGGCGTGGATTTCACCCCAGACCGTTTGCACCAGCGCCGGGTTGATAGACGTAGCAGAACTTTCAAGCAGGCGCGCCGCGTCTTCAGTGCACTTGCCCATTATCGCCCATTGGCTGTGCAATTCCGCCAGCCAGCACTGCAACATCAGCAGCGCGGGCCGCACCTTCACCAGCGCCGGCGGCAGCAGCCCAACCAGGTGCTGGAGCAGTTGTATCTCCTCTCTCCGGTAGAGCTCAACCAACGACTGCTCCAGTTGATCGGCGGCGTGAGATTGCATATCAGCCGCAAGATACGCCTGCATACTTTCTGTGATATAGCCGTGCTCTCCGTACCAGCCCGCCGCACGCGCATAAAGCTGCTTGATCGACGCTGGCGGGCGCGCCAGGCGAAGTTGTTTGGCGAGACACGCCTGAAACTGAGGATGGTAGCGGTACCAGCCATCTTGTTCGCCAATTTCGGTAATAAAAAGGTTGTGCTGCACGAGCTGTTGGAGCAGCGCAGCGCTGCTGTCCACCTCTCCCGCGCAGCTGCTGCACACCGTGTCGCACAGCGCTGGGTGGAGCGTTGTAAGGATGGAACTCTCCAGCAGAAAAGTGAGAATTCGATCTGGGAGATTTGCCAGCACTTCCTGCATAAGGTAGTCGAAGAGCAGATGCTGGCTGCGGCGTTCCACTTCCGGAATACAGCACGCGCGGTCGTCATTTGTCTTGGCGACAAGCATCAGCAACCGCAGTCCAGCTACCCACCCCTCCGTTTTGGCATACAGCGACGCAACAGTCGCCGCATCTGCCGCGTGCCCAAAGACGTTCTCCAGCAGTTGGCCGATTTCTGGTGGGGTGAAGGCAAGCTGCGAGGCGCCAAACTCCATCAATTGATTAGCCGCCCGCAATCTGCCCAGCGGCAAGGCGGGAACGGTGCGCGCAATCACCACCAGATGCAGCAGCGGCGGCGGATGGCGCACGACAGCAGCCAGCAAGGCGTGGATGGCGGGCGCATGAATGTGATGAAAGTCATCCAGAACCAGTGTGAGGCGCTGCGACATCTGCGCAAGATCGGCAAGGAGTAGTGCCGCCAGGTGACTGGGAGACGGCATATCGACCCCGTGCAGCCCCGCTGTAACCTGGCTGCACGCACCAGGCAGCACGCGCTCGATGGCAGCAACCAGATAAGTCACGAAGGTAAAAAGCTGATCGTCATCTTCATCAACTGAATACCAGGCAACCAGCCCGGTTGGCGCGTTTACTGTAGCCGGCGTTTGAGCCATCTGCGACCGCAGCCACACAGCAACCGTTGTTGTCTTTCCATAGCCAGCCGGAGCGCAGAGAAGCATCACCACCTGCGCGCGTGACACTTCCAGCATGCGCGCAACATCTGGCCGCAGCACCAGATCGTTGGGCAGGCGAGGGATGGAGAGCTTGGCTTCGATGATCGTGCGTGTGCCGGCTGAAGCGGTCATGACGGTAGAAAGTGTACCAGACGGATGGCTGAACACAATAGCTGCTCTTCTGATGTGGGGCGTGTCTCGGATTTTTGGGAACGCACTCTTATCATGTTGGGCGTGTCTTACCGCGCCCGATAAATGATGGCGCCATCAGGGCAATCGTACTCACCACCGTACGCGGCGCCTGCGGCCTGATGCGCGCCGCCATCGCCCTGCCAGCATGGCGCCGCGCGCCACGCCCGCGGCATAGCCACCGGGCACGGAGATCAGCACCCACTGCGCGGCCGGCAGCAGCGCGTGCACGGTTAGCCAACAAGTCATCGACCTGCGCCAGCGCCGCGGCCGCCTGCTGGGCGCCTTCGGTCAACAGCCCGCTTTGCGGCTCGCATCCGGTCAGGAGAGCCTGAATGCAAGGAGCCAGTCAAGCCCGTCAAGCGCGCGCCGGAGATCAGCGCCACTCTGCTCCGGCGTCTTTCCCGCCGTGTCGATGACCAAAGGCGCCGGCTCCCACGCTTCAACCTCGCGCTGTATGACATCGTTCCAGGTGGGAAGCGTAAATCCAGGGATGTCCGCGACGCGCGATTCCACCCGCCGTCGGTGTTCGTCGACATCCGAGCAGATTACTTGGATTTCGACAAAGGGCGCCGCGGCTTGTCGCGCGGCGGCGCGCCAGGCCGCGCGCGTCAACCGCAGCGGGTTGACCGAATCGGCAACGACATTCAGGCCGAGCTGCAGATTGTCCACGGCAACCTTGTACGCGACCGTGTATCCTTCCGGCCCGATGACTGCATAGCCTGCTTCACGCAGCACGTGCTCGATGGTATCGATGCGCAGATGCATCGCCTGCAGGTCGCGTGCGAACCGTCTGGCCAGGGTGGATTTGCCGACGCCCGGCAGACCGCCAAAGATATAGAGCAAGTTACACCGTTTCTAAAAACTGGGCGACGATGCGCTGAAACTCTTCCGGGTGATCCAGATTGGGTAGATGCGCGGCATCCGCCATGACTACCTTGCGCGCCGAAGGAATCTTTGCCTCCATGTAGTCCGCCGCCGCCAACAAGTAGGGAAGATCATGGGCGCCGACAATAACGAGCACAGGAATACGCAACGCGTTTAGCTGTTCTGGCGTTGGGCGCTGGGCATTGCGCAGCCGATTGCCAAGCTGTTTGGCGTCATGCGCCAGCGCGGTGCGATTCATGGTATACGCCAGGCCGCGCATCGCCTGATCCACCTGCGCCGACGTGCGTCCCATGCCGTCGAACCAGATCTGCGTCTCCAGTTCAGCCACGAGGTCGAGATCGCCCGCCTCGTGGGCTTTTTGCACCGCTTCAAACTTGGCAGGCTCGGGCACATCCAATTCCAGACCAGCCGGGCCAGAGCCGACCATGATCAACGCCTTGACCCGCGCGGGATACGCCAGCGCAAAGTCCATCGCCAGGCCGCCGCCCATCGAACAGCCCATCAAAATGAGCGGCTGGTCAAGCTGCAGGAAATCGAGCAGCGCGGTCAAGTCTTCGAGATCGTTATAGTCGCCTGCGACCGGCTCACTCTGGCCGAAGCCGCGCAGGTCGTAGCGGACAACCTGAAAGCGGTCGGCAAAGTGCGCAAACTCGTTTTCCCACTGGCGACTGTCGGCGACGCCGGCATGGATCATCACGAACGGCGCACCTTCCCCGCCGCGTTCGTAGTAAATCTGCGCTTGATTGACGGGCGCCACGCCAGCAGTTATTTTCAGATCAGACATCGTTCATCCTCACACCTAGGTAAAGGACGCCTTCGACTGAAGTCGAGGCGCATCACTCAAGCCGGCTACGGGCAATTGTCCAGTCCACTTCAGCGGGTTTCGGATGCCAGTCTGGAATATAGTTTAAGGCGTCATGCTTTGGAAAAGCGCCTCATCTGCACTGGAGGCATCCGACGCAGATGTGATGGCAAGTATGCCTGAAATGGGCAATGCAGGCAAGCGTCAACTTGGAGTGGAGCAGGGTCTCGTCGGCTGGAGCGATTTGTTAGGAGATGTTGGCGCATTCTCTCGCAAAGACCAGAACATGACCGTCAGGGCTGCAGCGTTGTGGGCTGGCGCTCTGTTGTTGGCATTGTAGCACGAACAGTAGGGTGGCAGGCCAGTAGGGTGGAGTGTGGCTGCAAAGCGGCTACTCGGGTGCGTCGTTCACCGGCAAACCGACCAGTTCCATCAGCTTGAGCGCGTTCGTCGACACCGCGATGCCGGAATGCAGCGTATAATCAAAGGTCATGGTCGGGCCGTCTGCGCCGCGGGTGAAGTGTTCGGTGAAATAGACCTGCCGTGCGGCCGGCTTGAGCTCCGGCGCGTCGGCCAGCGTCAGGTCGTGCGTCGAGACCGCGCCGATCGCGCCGCGGCCGACCAGGTGGCTGATGATGTGGCGTGCGGCGATCTGGCGCTCCGCGGTGTTGGTGCCTTGCAGTATCTCATCGAGCAGGTACAGCAGCAGCGGGCCGCCTTGCGCTTGCTGCGCGTCGGCGCGGTCGACGATTTCCTTCAGGCGGCGCAACTCCGCCATGTAGAACGACACGCCCGCTTCCAGCGAATCCTGCACGCGCATACTGGAGATGACCGCCAGCCGCGGCAGCGTGAGTGATGCCGCGCACACCGGCGCGCCCATCTGCGCCAGCACGACGTTGACGCCGATCGCACGCAGCAAGGTGCTCTTGCCCGACATATTGGAGCCTGTCACCAACAAGTAGCTGCCGGGCGGCCCGATTTCGACGTCGTTGCCCACCGCGCGATCGGCGGGCAACAGCGGGTGCGCCAGCGCCAACGCCTTTAGCGCACCGCTGTTTTCTGCCTGGAACTCGGGGAAAACCCAGGTGGGCTGCTCGAAGTGCAAGGTGGCCAACGCCAGCAATGCTTCGGCTTCGCCCAGCGCTTACAGCCACTCGCGCACGTGCGCGCCTGCGCTGCGCTGCCAGTGTTCCAGCAGCCACAACACGTGGAAGCTCCACAAGGTCGCCACCTCGATGGGGAAGAAGTAGATCGAGCGGCGAATATCCACCAGCGGCATCCAGCGCGCCAGGTCGCGCATCTGACGCCCCGCGCTGCGCTGATCCGCGGCCAGCCGCTCCTGTAGCTGGCGCAGGCCGGCCGCGTGCACCGGATGCGCGGTGAACAGGTCGAACAGGCCGGCATAGGAGGCAAAGACGCCCTGCTGTGCCGCGACGCGGCTGATGGCGTCACCCACCTTGCGCCCCACGCTTTGCAGCACGAACAGGTTGACGAGCAACAGTCCCAGCAGCGGCGTCAGCACCGGGTAGCCCGCCAAAAACGCCGCGAAGAACGCCAGCACGGCCAGCGGCAGCAGGCGCGCCACCCACAGCCAATGTCGATGGGCGTGCAGCCAGCTTTCTCCTTCCGCCCACGCCACAAACTGCGCGTAGCGCTCTTCGTCAGACTCAAGCAGCCGCCCGCGCACGCCGACCTCTTCGCGGAAATCAACCTGCGGCGCCAGCTCGGCGCAACTTTGCTGGCGTGCGCGCACCGTGGCAGGTGAGGCTGGCGTGAGGATCCAGCGTTGTAGGGTGCGCTTGCCGATCGGCGTGTGTGGCGTGCCCAGCAGTTGTGCGAGGCTGGCGCGACCGGTCAAATCCAGATCCGCGGCGGTGGCTGGATCGATGGCGACCGCGGGCTGAGGCGAACTCTCCATCAGCGGCGCCGGCAGCGCCTTCCAGTCGCGTGCGAGGCGCGCCAGCCCATCACGATTCAAGCCGGCGCGCAGGGAGATAGCCTGTAGCTTGCGGTTGACGCGGTTGTGCATCACCAATCCGCCGACGAAGGCGACAAAGAGCAGCACGGCCAGTGCGACCAGCCAGATGTCGCTGCGGAACGCTGCCAGCGCCAGCACAACAAACGCGGCAAAGAGCAGCAACAAGTTAAGATTGCCGATGCGCCGGCTGCGTTGATCGAGGCGTTCCTGCTCTGCGTTGTAACGGGCAAGTCGTTCTGTGTAGAGGGCGATTGGGTCAGGAAACATCAGTGCGCATCCGTCTCATCTGTGGTCTGGCTTTGTGATTATCTCTATCGTCATAGTTCACCTCAGTATACCCGAACTGCCATCAGGGGAGGGCAATCGTCTGTACTGCATCCGCATAGCGATGGCTTGCGATTGTGTGGGTGACTCCAACCCCTGCTACAATCGGGTGCTGATGGCCGCCGGGCGGATGCTTCCAAAAAGATAGGTGACCGATGAAGAATTTCAAGACAATACGAGCCTTGCGCGCCTGTTGCATGAAGATCGGCGCGCTTTTGTTGATCACGACCTTGCTGGCAGGCTGCGGGCCCTTTGGCGGCGCGTCGACTGCGCCGACCGCGCAGCCGACGCGCACGCCGCTGCCCACTTTCACGCCGACCGCTGTCGTGGTTGCTACTGCTACAGTGGCGCTTGCGGCTGTCGAACAGGCAGTTGCTGCTGACGCCCCCTTGTTGCTGCCCACGGACACGCCTGCCACCGTGGCCACGCCTACACCGGAAGCCGCGCCACCGCCCCAACTGACCATCGCGTCCGAGGCAGTCAATGTACGCGCCGCGCCTTCCACCGATGCAGCGTTGGTCGGCATGGCCACGGCGGGACAGCAGTTTGAGGTCACCGCGCGCACGCCGGCTGGCGATTGGTGGCAGATTTGTTGCGTCAACGGGGCAAAGGGTTGGGTCTTTGGCGAGCTGGCTTCAGTGACTAATGGTGAGACCGCGCCGGTGGCAAGCGATCTGCCGGCGGTGGCCGAAGTCCCGCCTGCCACGGCCGCGCCCATCGCCGTGCCCGTCGAGGCGACCCCCGAAGCTCCTGGCGAAGCGCCTACTGAGGCCGCGCCGGAAGTTGTCGCCGAAGCCCCGCCCGCGGCCGCGCCCGCGCCCGACCCGGCCGCCTCCAGCGCCGGCTGGTTTGACCCCAACGCGCAATATCAGATCGTACACTTCAAGGTGCTGGGACTGGACGAGAACAACGGAGGCATCCGCGACAGCAGCGCACAGCACCTGATCATGCTCACCGTGCTTGACGCTAACGGCAATGGCGTTGACGGCGCGGTCGTGCGCAACCTGGTGGGCGACAAGAGCGAAGTGGTCACGGGCGCCAAGGGGCCGGGCAAGGCTGAAATCACGATGTACTATGAACCCTTCAAGCTGGCGGTGGCGTCAGATCCCTCCGGCGCGGTGACGAGTCAGGTCTCCAACCAGATGGGGTTGATCTTCCCGCACCTGCCCGACATCGTGGGCAAATTGGGTGACGAGAATTACGAGTATGGCGCCTGCCCGACCCTCGACATCAAGTGCGAATGGCCGCTGGCAGCGATTCACTTTTCGTATGAAATTACTTTTCAGAAAGTAAAGTAGCTTCGCCTCTACTTTTCTGGAGGTGACAACCCAGTCCCTGGCAAAAGTTGATCATGGGATGGAACGGACGCGGCGGATCCTTGCGGATTTAATCCGAAACTTATCCCTTGCGTTTGAGGCGGCGCAGCAGTTCGTCGTTCGTGGCTGCCTTTTCGAGCAGCTTGAGCAGACCGGTCATGGCGCGCTTGCCGTCGCGGTCGGCGAGCGCGCGGCGGAGGAGGTAAAGTTTCTCCATTTCGGCCGGTGCGTAGAGTAATTCTTCCTTGCGCGTGCCGCTGGCCTTGATGTTGATCGCGGGAAAGATGCGCGCTTCGGCCAACGCGCGATCGAGCACCAATTCGCTGTTGCCGGTCGCCTTGAACTCCTCGAAGATCAGGTCGTCCATGCGCGAGCCGGTTTCAATCAGCGCGGTGGCGATCACCGTGACCGAACCGCCTTTTTCGATATTGCGCGCCAGTCCAAAGAAGCGACGGGGAACTTCAAATGCCCGGGCGTCGATGCCACCCGACATCGTGCGGTTGGCGCCGCGCCCGGTCAGGTTGAACGCGCGCGTCATGCGCGTCAGGCTGTCGATCAGCACGACGACATCGCGCCCGCACTCCAGTTCGCAGCGCACGTGCGCCATTGTCATTTCGGCCAGCCGCGTGTGGTCGGTCAGGCTCTGATCGTTGGAGCTGGCGAAGACCTCGGCGGGCACGGTGCGGCGAAAGTGCGTCACTTCCTCCGGCCGCTCGTCGATCAGCAGCAGGATGAGACGCGCGTCGGGCGCGCTGGCGTGAATCGCATGGGTCATCTCTTCGAGCAGTTGCGTCTTGCCCGCTTTGGGCGGCGCCACGATCAGCCCGCGCGTGCCCTTGCCGATCGGCGCGATCAACTCGGCCACACGCATCGACATCACGCCGCTGTCGCCGAGCCGCAAGCGTTCGTTGGGGTCGATGGCAGTAAGTTGTTCGAAGGGCTTGCGTTGGGCGAAATGTTCCGGCGCAAGGCCGCAGATCTGCTCGATGCTCACCAATTGCTGACCCTGGGCCGTGGTCCCAGCTATCCCTTTGACCTCAGCGCCGTCGACCAAGCCATACGTGCGGATCAGTTCGGCAGGCGCCAGAATGTCAGCGGGCGATGGCGCAAACGCGTGCAGCGGGTCGCGCAAGTAGCCGTTGCCCTGCGGCATGATTTGCAGGACGCCCGCGATTGCCGCAAACGGCTCGCCAGGTGTTGGAAGGTTCATTTGAGTAGTCGCAGCGGCCTTGGGGGGGCGCGGGCGTGGCGGACGGCGTGGTTTCTTGGTTTGCCCCATAGCTTCAAGATAACATAGGATGAGAGGAAATAACCAACCTTGAGAGCCCGTTACAGCCAATTGAAGCTGTCTTGTGGCAAGCAGGGCTGTCAGAACGGCCCTAGAGGAAGCTGGTTGATGACCAAACCGACGGATAGCAAAGCGCCGCACCCCTTCATCCGGCATCCACACCGCACCATCTTGGCGCTTTCGACGCCCGTGCTGTTGTCGTTGGTGGCGGAACCGCTGACAGGGTTGGTCGATACGGCGTTCGTAGCGCAGCTTGGCGCCGCGCCGCTGGCTGCATTAGGCGTCGGCGCGGCCACGCTGTCGAGCGTCTTCTGGGTCTTCAACTTTCTGGGCATCGGCGCACAGACCGATGTGGCGCAGGCCATTGGCGCAGGCGAGGAACGCCGCGCCGCTCGCATTATGGGGCTGGCGTTGACGCTGGCATGGCTGTTCGGGGTGGCGATCATCGCAGTGGGTTTCCTGCTGATGACGCCGATGGCGCGGGCGTTGGGCGCAGAAGGTGAAGTGTTGGCCTACGCCGAAGCGTATATGGGGATGCGGCTCTTCGGCGCGCCCGCGGTGCTGACTCTGCTGGTGGTCTTTGGCATCTTGCGCGGCCAGCAGGATATGCGTACGCCGCTGTGGATTGCGCTGGCGGTGAATGGCGTCAACATCGTGCTCGACGCTCTGCTGATCCGAGGTTTTGGCCCGATTCCGGCGCTGGGTGTGGCGGGCGTGGCGGCGGCGAGTACGGTTGCGCAGTGGCTCGGCGCCGCGTGGGCAATGACCGTCGTCGTGCGGCGGTTGGGCTGGCCGGCGCATCTGCGCATCCGTGAGGCGCGCACGCTGCTGCGCATTGGCGGCGATCTCTTCCTGCGCACCGGGCTGCTGACGGGCTTCCTTCTCCTGACCACGCGCGCCGCCACGACCCTGGGCGCCGAAAGCGGCGCCGCCCATCAGGCTGTGCGCCAATTCTGGATTTTTGCGGCGTTGGGGCTGGACGCGCTGGCGATCACGGCGCAGAGTTTGGTTGGCTATTTTCTCGGCGCCGGGTGGGTAACGCAAGCGCGCCGTGTGGCTGGCGTTGCCGCGATGTGGAGTGTGGCGTTGGGCGTCCTGCTGGGTGGCGGCATGTGGCTCTTTCGTCAAGGGATTGCGGACTTGCTGGCCCCGGCCGACGCCCAAGCGCTCTTCTTTCCGGCGTGGCTGCTTTCGGCTATCGTACAGCCGATCAACGCGCTGGCCTTTGTCACCGACGGCATTCATTGGGGGACGGGCGACTTTCGCTATCTGCGCAACGCGATGTTCGTGGCGACTGTGGCTGGCGTGACGGGGCTATGGGGAATCGAGGCGGCAGGCGTCGTATCGTTGGTATGGATATGGATCGTCATCGACGGTTGGATTGTCATCCGCGCGACGTTCGGCGTCGTGCGCGTCTGGCCCGGCATCGGGGCCGCGCCGCTCGCCCGATCCGATGGTGCAATGAAAGGGGAGTAATTATGCAGTTTGGTGCACATTGCTATCTATTTACCGAGCGGTGGAGCGACGACGCGCTGCCGATTCTGGATGAAATGCAGGCGCTTGGCCTCGAGCTGGCCGAGCTTTCGGTCGGTGATGACGTCCACTTTACACCGCGGCTGACGCGCAACCGCGCCGCGGCGTTGGGGATGACGCTGGTGGTCGGGCCAGGTGGCGCCTGGCCGCTGGCCGCCGACCTTTCGTCCGACGCGGCGGATGAGCGGGCGCAAGGAGTGGCGTGGCACTGCCGTCAGGTCGATCTGGCGACGGAACTGGGCGCCGTAGCCTACGCGGGCGCACTTTACGGCCATCCCGGCGTGGTCAAGCGCCGCCGTCCGCCGGCAGCGGAGTACGCGTGGACGGCGGAGGGGCTGCACGCGCTGGCCGCGCACGGCGCGGCTGCCGGCGTCAAGATTGTGCTGGAGCCGATGAGCCACTTTCGCACGCACCTGGTCAACACGCCGGCGCAGTTGATGCGGTTGATCGAACTGGCCGATCACGCCAATCTCTTCGGGCTGTTGGACACGTATCACATGGTGACCGAAGTGCGCGACTATGCTGCGGCCGTCGCGGAGATGGCGACGCGGCTGTGGTGCGTGCACGCGTGCGAGAACGACCGCGGCGCGCCGGGTGGCGGCGTCGTGCCGTGGGACGCATTCTTCGATGCGCTGCACGCCGCCGGCTTTGACGGCCCGCTCACGATGGAAGCGTACAACTCGTCGCTCGGCGACTTCGCCTATGCGCGCGGCATGTTTCATGACGTCTGCCCGGATGGAGCCGCGTTCGTGCGGGCGGGGCTGGACTTTCTCAAGCCGCAGGTGGCGCGGCGCTGGGGGTAGGGGTTATCGGCGTCCGCTCCGAGAATGCTTCGCCCCAAAGAAGGCAAGGAGCGCAAAGACGGGCTGTCTTTCTCTGCGCTCCTTGCCTTCTTTGGGGAATTCCACCTGCTACCGATCGATCATCGGCAGATAGAGGCGAAGTTCGCTGAGGGGTTCGATCACAAACGGCGTTGCCGAGGAAATGCGCTGGTCTGGCAGTTGGTTGCGCACGGCAATCCCAACGGCCTGTCCGTTGACCAGTAGCCCGGCGCCAACCTGCGCCTTGATCTGCGACGGGCTGACGAATTGTGTCGCCAGCGCCGCACCGTTCCATAACACCTGCGCGTCCGCCGCAAAATTGCTGCCATCGATGGTCAGCGTGAATGCGGGGTCGCCTGCCGTGACGCTGGCCGGCGTCAACCCAGCAATTGCCGGCGTCGCCGCCTCCACGACAAAGGCAAGGCTGTTGGACTCGAAACTGCCTGGCGCTGGCCCACGCGCCTTAACCTGCACCGCTGCGGCGCCGGCCAGTTGCGCCGCTCCCACCACGGCGGTGAGCGTTGTGTCGTTATCCACGGTGGTCGGCAGCGCCGCGCCATTCCACAGCACGACCGTGCCACTGATGAAGTTGCTGCCAGTCACCGTCAGCGTGAAGGCGGGTGCGCCGACAGTGGCTATGTAGGGATCAAGCGCAGTGAGCAGGGGCTGGCTGCCCAGGGCCGCTGTCGCCCATGCACTGGGATTGTTCCATATCGACGCAAACGGCCAGAGATAGTCGTCGCCCTGGAATCCTACCCTATAGTGGCCGAGGTTCAACCCGATCACATGATCCCACCCGCCGATGACCGTCTTGTCGATGCGAAGTTCGGCGCTCCAGAGGCCCGCGCCTGCGCTGACCTGCGCCTGCAGCCCGCCGGGGCCAGGCGTCGCGAAGTTGCCGGCGTCATCGCCTTGCAGTGTGTTGACATCCCCGTCCTCGCCGACCAGAAAAGCGTAGTCATCGCCCTGAGCCGCGGCGTCCCGGCTGTTGTTGCTGTCGATGCGTATGCCAACAAAGGCGCCGGGCGTGGTGGCGCCCTGTTGCAGGCCGGTGAAGCAGACCCACAGATATTGATCGCTGCGGACGATGCTGGCGTTTGCCTGGTCGCCATTGTTGTAGGGCTTCAGCACAAGCGTGTTGGCCGTGGCGTAACCGTCATCGGTGCAGACGCCATCCAGCGTGAAGGTGGTCGCCAACGGGATGTTGAGTGGCACAATGGTGAAGCTCACCGTCGTCGTGACTACTTGGCTGTTGGCGTCCATGGCAGCCAATGCAGCCGTGTGGACGCCGGTCGCCAGCCCCGCGACCGCGAACACGTTGCCGTTGCCCGCGGCGCTGTTGTCGATTTGCCAACGCAGCGCCGCACCGGCCAGCCCACCATCCTCCGCATCGGTGGCGCTGCCTTGCAGCACGACCGCCGGCCCAGCCGCCAAAGTCTCCCCTGCACCCGGCGTGAAGATGACTGGCTCCGGTGGCCGATTCTTGAGCGTGAACGGTTGCGAGACGCCGATGGCAGTGTTGTAACCGTCACTTGCCAGCACGCGGATCAACGCTGTATTGGCGCCGCTCCCGTGCAACGAGCCGACATCGTTCAGGACGAGCTGGTTGACCGGGTTGGGTGTGCTGGGGAGATTGACCGCCAGGGTGTGCCAGCTTGCGCCGCTGTCGTGGCTGTATTGCACCGTGAAGAGTAGTCGATCATCGGCATCAGGGTCGCTGGCCGTCCATTGAATTGCCAGCGGGCTGTCGATGAGCGCGCCGACGGTCGGCTGCTGTACGGCAATTGCGGGCGTGTGGATGCCTGGGCTGACCGTGTCAATGACGGTATCGCCCGCCAGCAGTTGCAGTGTGGCGACCTGCCCGACCGGCGGCGCAAAGAGATCGTTGAACAGGGCGACGTCACTCTCATCGGTGTGGTCGTCGAGGGGGAAGAGGGTGAGAATGCGCTCGACGAGCACTGTACCCACTGGGTCGAGCAGGCGTAACTTGAACACGGCGTGCGGCGCCCCATCGTGATTGGGACTGGCGGCTTGCACGGCTGCCAATTGGCGCGTCGCCGGCGGGATTGACGCAGCCGGCAACACCAGCGTCTGAGCGATTTCGCCACGGTTGTTCGCCATGTCGACCAGACCGGCGACAAAAACGTTATCGCCCACATCAGTTGTGGCTGGTGCTATCGCGTTGCGGCTGGCGACGAAGAAAGAATTCATCAGGCCGCGCCAGGTGTAGTCGCTTACCCAACTGCGGCCAGCGTAGGACATGAAATCCGCGGTCGCGTCGGGGCGGATCGGTTGCAGCGTGGCGCCGTCGAAGCCGTAGTAGCTGGTTGCGCCAGTATTGGCGATCTGACACGGCGGATAGGGATAGTTGGCGTCCACATTGTCGGGGCTGCCGCAGTTGATATGTTTGCGGCCATAATTGTGCGCCAGTTCCTGCGCCATGACGCTGCCTTCGCGGATGCTGTTCCAGGCTGGCGGCGCGGGATTAGGCAGATGGTCAGGCAGTTGCACCCATGACTGCTTGCTGACGGTGCTGGCATAGCCCGACGCGCCGCCGTTGTTGGCATCAGGATGCACCATGCCCATGAAATGTACGGGCGCGCCGATGTCGTCGCATGCATCTGGGTTGAAGGAAAGCTGCGCGCGCAGCCACAGCGACGTGATCACCTTGTCGCGGTCGGGGATGCCGTTGGTGACGCCCCAACCATCCTCCAATTCATAAGGGCCGTAGCACGGATAGGGCACTGGCCCCCACCAACAGACTTCGAGTTCTTCAACCGGTTCGGCTTCGCGCTAGATCCAGGTGTCGGGCGTCGGCCAACGCCGGTTGAACTGATTCACCATTGCCCAGAAGTTGGGGTCGCGCGTCGAGGGCAGCGGCGTGTGCGTGCGCACGGGCACGGTCCATACGCACACGGGCGGCTGGCTTTGGAAGTTGAGCGCCTGCGACAACTCGTTATTGATGCGATTCGGGTCGGTGTGAATCTGGCGCGGGTCGACCTCGACCTTCAGCGTAATCGGTCCGGCGCCGAGCCAAGCGGACGGAAGCACGAAATACCAACCGTCGTTGAGGCGGGCGCGGTCGAAACCAGCGCCGGTAGTCAGGGCGCGCACGCCATTGGCCGGGCGCAACGGCGATCCAGGCAGCGGTAATCCGCCGCGCGTGCCAACCAGCCGCGCCTCTACATTGGGGGTGCTTGGCCCGCTGATCTGCGTAGCGTAGGCGCGCACGTAAGTCGGCTTATTGGCGGCCAATGGCGCTTGATTGGTGAGATTCTGGATAGCCTGCGTCACTTCCATTCCGTCCACGCGGAAGTCGCGCGTGATGGCGCTGGCGTTGAGCGCCAGGCTGTAGATGCCTGTGTTCTGTCGCGCAAAGAAGATCTGGTCATTAGTGACATAAAGTTGGTTGTCGATCTTGGCCTGACCGGTGGCGATCGTATCGGCGCCGGGCGTCGCCGCGTTATACGCGCGGCGCTTCAGGTCACCGTTTTGATTGTTGACGGTGTTTTGATCGGCTTCCGTCCAGTAGAGGGTGTTGTTAGTCAGGAGGGGGTTTCCAATGCGCCAGTTAGTCGTACTGCCGTAAAAGAGGGCGGTAGGCTCTTGCGGACTCAGAAAACAGACCGCAATCTGACCGCATGAACGATAGCGGATCTGATAGTCGGAATTGCTGCCGCTTTCCACGTGCTGCACCCAATAGACCCGGTATGTTCCTTGCACACCGCCGATGTATTGATAAAGCAGTCCGTAGCCACTGGTGTTGGCACCAAACGACGCGAACTGAGACTGTGAGTCGCTGCAAGGGAGGGCCGCACAGTCGTTCCGGATGCTCCACACGCCGCTACTGTCCGTCCAGTAGACCGTATTGCCGACGATCATTACATCCGCTGGCAACGCGCCGGTGTTGGCAACGGTTTCGACCTCGCTGCTGCCATCCTTTTTGACCCGATAGACTGCGTTCGGGCTCAAGGAGTGCACCCAGTAAAGGTAATCGCCCGCTTCGACGAACGCCTTCCCGACGTTGGGAAACTGACCGCTGATCAGCGCCTTCACCACCTGCGGCGTGTATGGCTCGCCAAGCGGCATGAGTTCGATGCGATCCTGGGCATCGTCGAAGTAGTACAGACCGTCGGCTGCGCTGAGCAGATTCTGATAGGTGATGCAAAGGTTGTAGTCGTTGATCGACTCCAGCGTGCGCTGCACCCCACCGCCAATGGGTTTACGCTTGAGTTCGGCAAATGGGTTGAACTCATCAGCGTAGCAGTTGCTCGCCCAGTAGAGCAGCCCGGCCCCTACGGCCCACTCTTCGACATTGTCGGTGACAATGGGAGTTGGCGTATCGGTGGGCGCGTTCGGCGCTGCAGATGCTGGAAGCGGGAAAAGCAACGGAGGGATGACAGATAGCAGAAGTAATAGCCAAGTAACGCGTATGGACGAAAAACTTTTGTGGTTCATAGGTAGTTCCTTCTTCTCCTTCCAAGATGATAATAGTGTACTGCATCGTGACCACTTTGAAAATAGCCATTTTGTCAACTTACGTTAGGATCGGACAATGCCCTGCAAAGTACATCCTGGCATGTTGATCGAACGTTGATCGCAGCAGTGGCGCAGCAGGAATTTACAGACCGGGCTGCCAAACTTTGGGGACGCGTCCGTCCTCTTCGTACCCGCCTGCACAAAACATCGAAATCGTGTATAGTACGCTGTGCTGGTTGGCTATCGGACGAAACAGCCGAGGGAAATGGAAGCGTCGAGCATGTCTGACCGCATTCGAGTCATCCAAACACTGACCAAAATCGGGCTATCTTCTGGTCTGCATTTGCCACCACTTGCGCCCGCTCTATTGCCCAGCATCGGCGTCGCCTACCCGGAGGATATCTGGGCGAAGGCGCACGGCTCTTACACCGTATGAGCGATCCACTACTGCTTGCCATCGATCTCGGCACTTCCGGCGCAAAAGTTGCGCTCTATGCCGCGCAAGGCAAACTGCTTGCCGGCGCGGGCGCACCTGTGCCCCTGATCTTCCTGCCCGATGGCGGCGTCGAGCAGGATCCGGCAGCGTGGTGGGCCGCGATCTGCGCGGCAACGCGCCAGGCAATGCAGCAGGTGGACGGCGCGGCCGCGCGCGTCGCCGGCATCGGTGTGACCACGCAATGGTCGGGCACAGTGGCCGTCGGCGCAGATGGTGCACCGCTCGGCCACGCCATCATCTGGATGGATGCACGCGGCGCGCGTGCGATGCGCCGGGTGACGGGTGGCTTTCCCGCCTTTTCCGGCTACGGCGCACGCAAGCTGTGGAGTTGGATTCGCAAGACGGGCGGCATCCCCGGTCACTCCGGCAAGGATGCCATCGCCCACATCCTTTATCTCCAGCAGGAACGCCCTGACCTTTATCGCCGCACGGCAAAATTCCTGGAGCCAAAGGATTACATCAACTACAAGCTGACCGGGCGCATGGCCTCCAGCGTCGAGACGATGACGCTGCACTGGGTCACCGACAATCGCGACATTCACAATATCCGCTATGACGACGATCTGCTGCGGCTGGCCGGCCTCGACCGCGCCAAGCTGCCGACTGACCTGTTGCACTCCGTCGATGTGCTGGGTGTGCTGACGCCCGCGGCCGCCGCGGACCTGGGGCTTGGCGCCCACGTCAAAGTCGTGGCCGGCGCGCCCGATATTCACACGGCCGCGGTCGGCTCCGGCGCGGTGGAGGATTACGCCGCGCATTGTTACATCGGCACCTCGTCGTGGCTGAGTTGTCACGTGCCGGACAAGAAGACCGACATCGTGCACAACATGGCGTCGCTGCCTTCGGCCATCCCCGGTCGCTATCTGCTGATCAACGAGCACGAAACCGCGGGCGCCGCGCTCACCTTTTTACGCGACCGCGTCTTCTTTGGCGACGACGCGCTGATGACGAACCCGCCGCCCGTCGACAGCTACGAGCGCCTCGACGCCCTCGCCGCGGCCACGCCGCCGGGCAGCCAGCGCGTGCTGTTCACGCCGTGGCTCAACGGCGAGCGCTCACCGGTCGACGACCACACGCTGCGCGCCGGCTGGCATAACCTTTCCTTGCGCACCACGCGCGGCGATCTGGTGCGCAGCGTCTATGAAGGTGTGGCGTTCAACACGCGCTGGCTGCGCGTCTACGTGGAGAAGTTCATCCGCCGGCCGCTGGCGGATGTGCGGCTCGTGGGCGGCGGCGCGCGGTCGGATCTGTGGTGCCAGATTCACGCCGATGTGCTGCAACGCCCCGTGCTCCAGGTGGCCGATCCGCTGCACGTCAACACGCGCGGCGCCGCGTTTCTGGCCATGGTGGGGCTGGGCTATCTGCGGCTGGAGGAGATCGCCGGCCACACGCCCGTCGCCCGCGTCTATGCGCCGCAGCCCGCGCTGGCCTCCCTCTATGACGAGCTTTTTGCAGAGTTCGTCGCCATCTACCGCAAGACCCACGGGATTTATCGTCGTCTCAATCGTGGTCATGAAAGTGAGTCCTGAGCGATGTCTGACCTGCCTGCGATCCTGAGCAAGCTGCCCCCCGCGGTGGCGCAGCTCTTGGAAAGTTTCCTCCGGCGCGTGCCGGTGCTGCGCCGCCAGCTTGACCGCCAATATGACGCTTTGATCGATGATCTCGCGGCGTCGCTGCACCCTTATCAGGGCAAGTTGCCGGCGTACACGCACCTGCCGCGCCAAGGCCGCACCCGCGCCGACATCCTGGCCGAAATGACCACGCTCCAGCAAGAGGAACAGCAGCGCTGGCGCGCTGGGTATGTCTCCGGAGCGGTCTATCACGGCGATCCCGCGCATATCGACTTTCTGAACGAGGTTTACGCGCTCAACTCGCAAAGCAACCCGCTGCATTTCGACCTCTGGCCCAGCACGGTGAAGTACGAGGCCGAGATCGTCGCCATGACCGCACATCTCCTCGGCGCCGGCGCGACCACCGACCCGATTGTGGGCACAGTGACTTCCGGCGGCACGGAGAGCATTTTGCTGGCAATGCGCGCCTACCGCGACCGGGCGCGGGCGGCGCGCGGTCTGAAGCGCACACGCATCGTCGCACCAGCCAGCGCACACGCCGCGTTCGACAAGGCCGCTCAATATTTCGACATGGAGTTGGTGCGCGTGCCCGTCGGCCCGGATTATCGCGCCGACGTGGCCGCCATGGCCGCCGCCCTGGATCACAACACGGTGGCGCTGGTCGGCTCCGCGCCCTCCTTCCCGCACGGCGTCGTCGACTCGATCCCGGCATTGGCCGAGCTTGCCCACAGTCGCGGCGTCGGCCTCCACGTCGATGCTTGTCTGGGCGGCTTTGTCATGCCCTTTGCGCGTGAACTTGGCTACGCCGCGCCGGATTTCGACTTCCGGCTGCCCGGCGTGACTTCGCTCTCCGCGGACACGCACAAGTACGGCTACGCGGCCAAAGGCACGTCGGTCGTGCTTTATCGGGGCGAGGCGTTGCGACGCTATCAATACTATGCGGTGGCGGATTGGCCGGGCGGGCTTTACTTCTCGCCCACTTTGGCCGGCAGCCGTCCCGGCGCGTTGAGCGCGGCTTGCTGGGCCGCGCTGGTCAACACGGGCGAGGCCGGCTATCGCGCGGCGGCAGCGCGCATCCTGGCCACCGCACAGCTCATTCGCCGCTGGATCGAACAGATTCCCGACCTGGTCGTGCTGGGCGATCCCTATTTTGTGATCGCCTTTGCGTCGCCTACGTTGGACATTTATCGCGTCCTCGACGCCATGAACGCGCGCGGCTGGAGCTTGAACGGCCTGCATCGCCCGGCCGCCATTCACCTCTGCGTCACGCTGCGCCACACCGAGCCGGGCGTTGCCCAGCGCTTTTTCGACGACCTGCAAGCTGCGGTGGCGCACGTCAAGGCGCATCCGGCGGAGCAAGGCGGCATGGCGCCTGTTTATGGCATGGCCGCCACGCTGCCGATGCACGGGATCGTCGAGGATCTGCTGAAACGCATGGTTGATGCGCTCTATCGGGTGGAGTAGGAGCGATCTTCTGCATGGCTTTTGTGTTGGGTGTTGGGTGGTGGGGTATTGGGGGCGCTAGGACTTGTCGCATTTCACGCCATGACAGGAGCAGAGGTGGGTAAACTTGTCACCGTGATCGGCAATACGGCCGCGGGGAAAACGACACTGGTCGAGACGCTGGCGGTGGCCGCGCCCTTTGTCACCGGCCTGGAACAACATACCGAACGCCCCTTTCAGCGCGCCTTTGCCCAGGATCGCCGCTTCGCCCTCGCCAACCAGATCGACTATCTGCTGCTGCGCGCCGAGCAGGAGCAGGCCATCCGCCGTGAGCCGGGCATCGGGCTGGTGGATGGCGGGCTGGACGAGGACTTCTTTGTCTTCACACGTCATTTTCATGCGATTGGCTATCTGGATGCAGCCGAGTACGCGCTCTGCGAGCGTTTCTACCGCTATGCGCGCTCGATGCAGCCATTGCCCGACCTGTTCATCTATCTGGATGTTCCGCTCGACGCGTTGGCCGCACGCTTTGCGCGCCGCAGCCGCACCCTCGAGATCGCCTCTGTAGAGCAGCTTGCGCACCTTCAACGCCAGGTTGACGCGTGGGTCGCCACGATCGACCCAGCGCGGCTGTTGGTGGTGGACGCCTCTAAATCCTTTACCCCGGCAGTGCTTGCCTGCATACTGGCGCGCATCCATTTAGCTTGTGAAATTCCTTTTGCCTCGACTGGGTTGACATTCAGCACTCCGTAGGTCGGGCTAGTGGGCTGTCAACCAAGCAACTTGGTTCGGCAAATTGGAAGGGAACACAGATAAACGCCGATGGCCTCAGATAGACGCAGATGCTTTGCTCTTATCTGCGCTTATCCGATTTTATCTGCGCCTATCTGCGTTCTCTTGCTGTCGCTCTACCCAAACTTTACGCTTGACAATCCACTAGAAGCCTGACGGTGTTGCGTCAATGATCACGATGGCGTCAACCAACTGTAGGTCGGGCTACCAGCCCGACAGCATTGCGTACCCGATCCGGGTGGCGTCAACCAACTGTAGGTCGGGCTACCAGCCCGACAGCATTGCGTCCACGATGCAGGTGACATCAACCAACTCCGTAGGTCGGGCTACCAGCCCGACAGCATTGCGCCCACGATGCAGGTGATGTCAACCAACCGTAGGTCGGGCTACCAGCCCGACAGCATTGCGCCCACGATGCAGGTGACGTCAACCAGCCCCGTCGGTCGGGCCGACGGGAGGAGGCGACAGCACTCAGAAGCACCGTCGGGCTGATAGCCCGACCTACTTTTGCTACTTTTGCGATCAGCCGGGGATTGATGCCCAGGCGGTGCTGGCGATTCTGCATGGTTCCGGTTACACTTGATTCGATAGCGCAAATGCTGCTGGCCTGATGAAATCTCCACGGTCAGGCAATTTTCAATTTTAATTGTCTATCTATGCGATTGAGGCAAAGAAAACTGTATGGCAACTATCGTCGTGCTGGGGGCCGGGGTCATGGGCAGTGCATTTACAATGCCGCTTGCCGACAACGGCCACCATGTCAAGCTGGTTGGCACGCATCTTGATGCCGACGCGATTGAGGAAATTCACGAAACGCGCCGCCACCCGCGGTTAAAGTCGTGGCTGCGCGACACGGTCGAGCCTTACACCTACGACCGGCTGGGGGAGGCGATGCAGGGCGTCGATCTGGTCGTCGTGGGCGTCAATTCGCTGGGCATCGATTGGGCAGGTGAGATGCTGCGCCCGGTCTTACCGGCAGGAATTCCCGTACTTTTTCTAACCAAGGGGCTTGTCGGCGAGGATGATCGCCTGGAACTATTGCCGCATCGTCTGCGCACGCATCTCACCCCGGCGCAGCAGGCGCGCACGCCTTTGGTGGCAATTGGCGGCCCGTCGATCGCGGGAGAATTGGCCAAGGGACGCGACACCTGCGTCGTGATCGCCGGCCACGATGCTGCCTTTTTGAACCGGCTCGCTTCGATGATACGCACGCCCTATTATCACATCTGGCCTTCGACTGACTTGGTGGGCGTGGAAACCTGCGTGGCCCTGAAAAATATCTACGCGCTGGCGGTGGGCTGTGTGGGTGGGTTGCTGGCCAAAGCAGACAAAGCCGGCAACGAGGCTGTCATGTACAACCTGGCCGCCGCCATCTTTGCCCAAGGCTTGTGGGAGACAAGCTACATGGTCGATTACATGGGCGGCCAGCGGCGCAGCGTCTTCACCCTGCCCGGCGCCGGCGATCTGTACGTTACCAGCATGGGGGGACGCAACAGCCGCATGGGTTGGCATCTGGGCCAGGGCGCGCCCTATTCCGCCGCCAAGCGCGACTTTATGCCCGACGACACCATCGAGGGCGCGCAGTTGGCGCAGGCCATCGGGCCGACGGTCGAAGCGTTGTTGGCGCAAGGCAAGCTCGACCCCGCCGCGCTGCCGCTGATGAGGAAGATGATCGACATTGTCACGCACGACGCGCCGGTTGAATTTCCCTGGGATGCCTTCTTCGCCGGTCAAGTGACCGACTGATTCTCTTTTTGGAGGAAATATGAAGTTTGAATTTGCCACTGCGCAGCGCATTCTCTTTGGTGAAGGGACATTGAACGAGATCGGAGCGCTGGCGCTGGGGTTTGGCCGGCGCGCGTTGGTGGTGACAGGGGCGCATCCTGCACGCGCACAGCGTTTGCTGACGTTGCTCGCGGCTTCCGGCGTGGATGCAACCGTCTTCTCCGTGGCCGGTGAGCCAACCGTCGCCGACGCGGTCGCGGGCGTCACCTCGGCGCACGCAGCCGGCGCCGAGGTGATCGTCGCCTTTGGCGGCGGCAGCGCCCTCGACGCCGGCAAGGCGATCGGCGCGCTGGCCGCCAACCCCGGCGACGTGTTCGACTACCTCGAAGTGATCGGGAAAGCACAGCCGTTGCAAAATCCTTCGCTGCCGGTGATCGCGGCGCCGACGACCGCGGGCACGGGCAGCGAGGTGACGCGCAATGCTGTGCTTTCCTCGCCGGAGCATCGCGTCAAAGTCAGCGTGCGCAGCCCCTCGATGCTGCCGCGCGTGGCGCTGGTCGACCCGGAGTTGACCTATAGCCTGCCGGCGTCGGTGACCGCGGCCACGGGCATGGATGCCTTGACGCAACTGATCGAGCCGTTCACGTCGAGCCGCGCCAATCTGCTGACCGATGCGCTCTGTCGTGACGGCCTGCGCCATGCCGCGCGCGCTTTGCCGCGTGCGGTGGAGCAGGGAGACGATGTGCAGGCGCGACGCGACATGGCGTTTGCCAGCTTGTGCGGCGGGCTGGCGCTTGCCAACGCGGGTTTGGGCGCGGTGCACGGCTTTGCGGGGCCATTTGGCGGTATGTACGACGCGCCCCACGGTGCAGTCTGCGCCGTGTTGCTGCCAGGAGTCGTCGCAGCGAATGTGCACGCGCTGCGCACGCGCGCGCCGGATCACCCGGCCCTGCTGCGTTACGCCGAGCTTGCAGAGATACTGACCGGCAACCCAGACGCCATGATCGACGACGCCGTCGCCTGGCTGCACTCACTGGTGGCGGCATTTGAGATCCCGCTGCTGTCAAGCTACGGCTTCCGTGCGTCTGACGCGGCGGATGTGGTTGCGCGTGTGCGCGTTGCTTCCAGTATGAAGGCGAATCCGCTCGTGTTGTCTGACGAGGAATTAACGGCCATTTTGCTGGCCGCAGCATTGTGATATAGCGCACCGTGAGATTTATTGCCAACTTACATCAGAACGATAGAGGTGAACTATGCAGAATCCCCTGGAGCGTTTCGCCGTTACGGGAAAACGCGCTTTGGTGACGGGTGGTTCAAAGGGAATCGGCGCCGAGGCTGCCATCGTGCTGGCGCAGGCAGGGGCGGAGGTCGCCATTACCGGGCGTGATCGCGCGGGGTTGCAGGCGACGGCCGACCAAATTGCGGCTGCTGGGCGCAAGTGTACGATAATCGAGGCGGATCTGCGCACGGCTGCAGGGCCATTGCAAGCCGCAGAAGCCGCACTGGCCGCGTTTGGTGCGATCGACATTCTGATCAATAACGCCGGTGTTTCGCGCGTTGCCTCGATTCTGGAGTCGTCCCTGGAAGATTGGGAAGAGACCCTCGCCGTCAATTTGCGCGCACCCTATTTACTGGCGCAAGCATTGGCGCCGAAAATGATCGAGCAGCGGGGCGGCAAGATCGTCAACGTTTCATCACAGGCCGGCGTGATTGCGCTTGAAGATCATGCCGCCTATGCTGCCTCCAAAGGGGGGCTGAACATGCTGACCAAGGTGATGGCGGTGGAGTGGGGCAGATACAACATCCAGGTGAACGCGGTGGCGCCGACGGTCATCCTGACGCCGATGGGCACGCGGGTATGGGGCGATCCGATAAAGGCCGCGCCGATGCTGGCCAAGATCCCGCTGGGCCGCTTCGGCCAACCGGTGGAAGTGGCCGACTTGATTCTATTCCTGGCGTCGCCCGCGTCAGATTTAATTACCGGCGAAACGATCCTGATCGATGGCGGGTACACCGCGCTGTGAGCCAAGCGCAAGTTGTTGTCACGGATGACATTTTCAATGAAGAAACTCATTAATACAGTCGATAACGTCGTGCGTGAACAGATGGAGGGCATGGCGCTTGCCCACCCCGATTTGCTGCGCGTCTCGTTGGCGCCGAAGTACATCGTGCGCGCCGACGCGCCGGTGGCAGGCAAGGTCGCACTGCTTTCTGGCGGCGGCAGTGGGCACGAACCAATGCACGGCGGTTTTGTCGGCCAGGGGATGCTCGACGGCGCGTGCCCCGGCGAGATCTTCACCGCGCCGACGCCAGACCAGATGTTGGCGTGTGGGCTGGAAGTCAACAGCGGCGCCGGCGTGCTGCTCATCGTCAAGAACTACACAGGCGACGTGCTCAGCTTTGAGACTGCCGCCGAATTGCTGCACGCTGAAGGTGTGGCCGTGCGCACCGTGCTGGTTGACGATGATGTGGCCGTAAAGGATAGCCTCTACACGGCCGGGCGCCGCGGCGTCGGCGGCGCCGTGATAATGGAAAAGATTGCGGGCGGCGCGGCCGAGGCGGGCTATGATCTGGCGCGCCTGGTCGGCTTGGCGCGGCGCGTCAACCTCAACACGCGTTCGATGGGGATGGCGCTCACGTCGTGCATCGTGCCGGCTGCGGGGAAACCTACTTTTACGCTCGGTGAAGCGGAGATGGAGATGGGCGTCGGCATCCACGGCGAACCGGGCCAGCAACGCATGGCGCTCGCCAGCGTAGACGAGATTACGACGCTGCTCGCCAACGAAATCATCGGCGACGGCGCCTACACGCGCGTCGTGCACGAGTTCGAGCCTGCCACGGGGGAATGGGTGGAGTTGACTCTGGTCAACGAACCATTCCAGCCGGGCGATCGTGTGCTCGCGTTCGTCAACAGCATGGGCGGCACGCCGGTGTCGGAACTTTACGCCGTCTATCGCAAGCTGGCGGCCATCTGCGCCGCACACGGCCTGACCATCGTGCGCAATCTGATCGGGCCTTACGTCACTTCTTTGGAGATGCAGGGATGTTCGATTACCCTGACCCGCATGGATGACGAAATGTTGCGCTGCTGGGATGCACCTGTCAATACGCCGGCGCTGCGCCGAGGCATTTAATGGAAAGGGGCGCGATGATCACGACCGCACAGCTCGAGGCCTGGCTGCAACGTGCAGCGGCGCTTCTCGACGAAAATAGGGAGTATCTCACTGAACTGGACGCCGCGATCGGCGACGCCGATCATGGCGCAAACATCGCACGTGGGTTTAGCGCCGTGGCGCAGAAGCTGGCCGCCCAGCCCGGACAGTCGGCAAGCGCACTCTTCAAGACCACCGGCATGACCTTGATGTCGTCCGTGGGGGGCGCCAGCGGAATGCTCTACGGCAATTTCTTTCTCAAAGCCGCTGGCGTCGTCGGCGATCAAGATGCGTTGCGCGGAGACGAACTGTTGGCCGCGCTGGAGGCTGGCCGCGACGGCATTGTGCAGCGCGGGCGCGCGGCGCTGGGCGACAAGACGATGATCGATGCCTGGACGCCCGCACTGCTTGTGCTGAAAGCCGCATTGGCGGCGGGACAACCGGCAGCGACAGCGTTTCGTGCGTGCGCCACCGCCGCGGAGCAGGGAATGCGCGACACCCTGCCGTTACAAGCCAGAAAAGGCCGCGCCAGCTATCTGGGCGAACGCAGCGTCGGCCATCAAGACCCGGGCGCTACGTCGAGCTACTTGATTTTGCGCGCGCTGGCGGATACGTTGGCCGCGCCTAGCGAAGTATCAAAAACTATCTCATGATCGGACTTGTCATTGTTTCCCACAGCGCGCGGCTGGCCGAGGGCGTCCTCGAACTGGTCGATCAGATGGTGCAGGGCGACGTACCCATCGCGTTGGCCGGCGGCACGAGCATACCCGAAGCGCCGATCGGCACAGACCCCGCCAAGGTGTCCGCCGCTATCGCGTCGCTGCTGGCGCGCGACAATGTGAGCAACGTGCTGGTGTTGATGGATCTGGGCAGCGCCATAATGAGCGCCGAAGCCGCGCTTGATTTTCTGCCTGACGACCTGCGCGCACGCGTCTTTCTCTGCGAGGCGCCGCTGGTGGAGGGCGCGTTGGCGGCGGCCGTGCGCGCCAGGATCGGCGGAACGCTGGCTGAGGTCTACACCGAGGCGCGCGGCGCTCTGTCGGCCAAAACCGAGCAACTGGTCGCCTGGCAGCGCCTCCTGCCCGAGCCAGACAAGCGGATGAAACAAGCTGACGCGGGCGAATCCGCTGGCGCGCCCACCGCCAAATTGACGATCGTCATCCCCAACCAGCTTGGGCTGCATGCCCGCCCCGCAGCACGCCTGGTCAGCCTCGCCGCGCAGTTCGATGCGCAGGTGACGCTCACGCACAATGCGCGCACTGTCTCGGCCACCAGCTTGAACCAGGTCGTGACGCTCGGCGCCCGTCAGAAAGATGTCGTTGTCGTGCGCGCGACGGGGGAAGAGGCATTTGCCGCGCTGGAGGCGCTGGAGGCGTTGGCGCTCGACAATTTTGGCGATCCTATCGCAGTGACTGAGCCGACCGAGATCATCGCTGCTGCCGCGATCATGGAGGACGGCGCGGCCTTGCTTGGGGTGGCGGCCTCTGAAGGCATCGCGTACGGGCCGGCTTTTCGGCTCAAAAGCGTCGCAGTCGACGTGGAGGAGCACACGGTTGCCGACGCCACCGCCGAACGGCGGCGATTGGCGGAAGCCATCACCGCCGTCGTCGCGCAGCTCCGCATCTTGCGCAGTGAATTAAGCCGGCGCGCCGGCGCCAGCGAAGCCGGCATCTTCGAAGCGCAAATCCTCATGATCACCGACCGCGAGCTGAGCGAAGCCGCGCAACAGGCCATCGAACTGCGCCACATCGACGCGGCCAGCGCCTGGAATCAGGCGTTGCAGGCCGTTGTCCGACGCTACCGCGCCCTGGACGATTCCTATCTTTCGCGGCGCGCCGATGATCTGCTTGACGCCGGGCAGCGCGTTTTGCGTGCTCTGACCGGCGCGCCGATCGAGGCTACCCTCTTTACACCGCCCGCGCCCTCGATCCTGGCGGCGCGCGAACTGACGCCTTCCGATGTGGCGCGGCTGCCACTGGATCGCGTGCTTGGCATCGTAACAGCCGAAGGCGGCGCCACCAGCCACAGCGCGATCCTGGCGCGTGCGCTGGGCATTCCTGCCGTCATTGGGGTTGGCGCCAGCGTGGCAACCATCGCCGACGGCCAGCAGCTCGCCCTGGACGGCGGCGCAGGCCAGGTCTGGCTGGCGCCTGATGCGGCGCTGATCGAGCGGCTTGACGAACGCCGCGCCCGCTGGCAAGCGCAGCGCGTGATCGCACGCAAGGGCGCGCAATCGCCTGCGCTGTTGCGTGAGGGAGGCGCCATCGTGGTGAGCGCCAACATCAATCTACCTTTCGATGTCGACCTGGCGCTGGCCAGCGGCGCCGAGGGCGTTGGCCTCTTTCGCACCGAGTTTCTTTATCTCGACCGCGCGGCGCCTCCTTCTGAAGAGGAGCAGTTAGCTGCCTATCTCGATGCGGCGCGCCGTCTGCGCGACGGTCTGCGCGACCGCCCGCTCGTCATCCGCACGCTCGACATCGGGGGCGATAAAATGTTGCCCTATCTACGCCAGCCGCATGAGGCGAACCCATTTCTTGGGGAACGCGGGTTGCGCTACTGCCTGGATCATCCCGGGTTGTTTCGACCGCAACTGCGTGCGATCCTGCGCGCGGCCGCCGAACACCCCATCCGCATCATGTTTCCGATGGTCAGCACGTGGGATGAGCTGGTGATGGTGGATGCTTTGATCGACGAGATCTGCGCCGACCTTCAGCAAGATGGGCTGGCCTTCGATGAAGATATCCAGCGTGGCATCATGATCGAGACGCCTGCTGCTGTGCTGCTGGCCGATCACCTGGCGCGACTCGTCGACTTTTTCAGCATCGGCACCAACGACCTTACCCAATATGTGATGGCTGCCGATCGCGGCAATGCTGCGGTCGCCGGTCTGGTCAACGCTTATCAGCCGGCGCTGCTGCACGCAATCCGTGAGGTGGTGGAAGCAGGTCATGCGCACGGCATCCACGTCGGCCTGTGCGGGGAATTGGCTGGCGACTCCCATGCGACGGCGCTGTTGGTGGGGCTGGGCATTGACGAGCTGAGCATGAACGCATCGTCGATTCCGGCCGTCAAGTCGCGCATTCGGCGCTTGTCCAGGTCAGATGCGCAACGTATTGCTGCGATGGTTTTGGAGATGAGCACTGCCGCCGATATTGAAGCCTATCTGGATGAGGCCGAAGCAGCGGAATCGCAACAAACCGCCGAGCAGTGAGGGGCTTGCCAGGCTCGATTTGTACTATTTTCCAGCCAGAGGCAACCCCGTCTGTGCGTCTAGATTGCATCTTTGCGCGCTTGTGTTTATTCTGTACGGATCAATACAACCAGCGGTTTTGTTGATCCAGTCGTTTTATCAGTGCGGTCAACTTCAAAGGAGAATTGTCTGTGACCCGTCCCATTGTTTCCGGCCCCACCTATGCTGAAATGCGCAATCCATTGTTGCTCCCCGACACGTTGCGCACGGCGGCAAACGTGGCGCGCAACGACGAGTTGAACCCCCTCAACCTGTTCAACATCAACTGGAAGAACACCGGCAACGCCGCGGAAAAAATTGTCCTGCCCAAAGAGCTGACGGGCGTGCAGGCCAATATCGTCCTGCTGAGTGGGCGCACCTTTCCCAGCGGCAGCATGAAGGTCGGCCCGGCCTATGCGACGCTCGCTGAAAATGAGGCGCTCCATCACTTGCGCCCCGGCGACCGCACGGTGATCGGCCCCAGCACCGGTAATTTCGGCATCGGCACGGCCTACGTCAGCCTGCTCAAGGGCTACCAGGCTATTGTCGTCATGCCCGACAACATGAGCGAAGAGCGCTACGACCGCATCGAGAAGTACAAGGGCAGCCTCGACCTGACGCCTGGCACCGAGTCCGACGTCATTCTCACGCTGGAGCGCACCCATAGCGAATACGTGAGCAAGCCGGAGCAGTACGTTACGCTGGCGCAGTTCGAGCTGATGCCTAACTATCGCTTCCACCGCCATGTCACCGGCAAGGCGGTGCTCGATGCGGTGCAAGGCATCGGCAACGGGCGCGTCGCCGCGTTCGCCAGCGCGCCAGGGAGCGCGGGCACTTTGGCCGCGGGCGACTACATCAAGTCGCTCTATCCCGACGCCAAGATCGTGGCGCTGGAGCCGCGCGAATGCAGCACGCTCTACGACGGCGGGCAAGGGCAGCATCGCATCGAAGGCATCGGCGACAAGATGGTGACGCTGATCCACAATGTCTTCAACAGCGACCTGCTGATGCTCATTCACGATGAAGACACCGTGCGTGGTATGGAGGTCATCCAGAACGGCGCGCACGTGCTGGCCGACCGGCTGGGCGTGCCCCGCGAGGTTGCCCAGGCGTTGGTTGGGCGTTTTGGGCCAAGCTGCATCTGCAACGTCGTGGGCGCGATCAAGACAGCTAAATATCTGGGATTGGGGCCGGAGGACAATGTGGTGACGATCGCCACCGATTCCTACGACCGCTATCCTTCGGTGAGCCAGGCGCTGTATGGGCGGATCGGCGGCAAACCGAGCGACGACCAGCTTGAAATGTGGGCGAAGAGCGTCTTCCTCGGCGCCAGCCTGGGCGAGATTGTCGACCTGAACCGGGACGGGCAGCACGAACGCCTGCAGCAGATGAAGGCCGATTTGTGGACGCGCTTTGGCTACAGCGCCGACTACATCCGCCAGATGGCTGACCAGAGCTTCTGGGACGCTGAATACGAGAAGATCAAGGAGATCGACCCGTTGATCGCACAGGTGCGTGGGGCGATCTAGCAAGAGGAGTAGGACGCGGATTGGGCGGATTCTTGCGGATCGGACAAGGTTATATCCACGGAAATGTAACGATTCAGCCCAGTTCTATCGGCCACGGATTAGACAAATTAGACGGAGAAAGCCGGCTACATTTCGGATGGAAATCCGTGAGCATCCGCCTAATTCGCCCCATCCGTGGTCTATTTTTGTGATGGCTGAATCGTTACACAGAAATTTTGTGAGTCAGCATTAGATAGCAGACAAGGAGCGCCGCACCATGTCGATCATTCATCCGCTTGAAGCCATTGCCCGGCTGCCCATGCCTGGCGATAACACTGCTATTGCGACCCGGCGTCTGGAGGCGGGCGCACGCGTTGCCATCGACGGACAAGTTGTCGCGCTCTCGCACACGGTGCTCGAAGGGCATCGCTTTGCGGTGCGCCCGATCGCGCCTGGCGAGTTGCTGCTCTCGTGGCATCTGCCCTTTGGCGCGGCGACGCAACCGATCGCACCGGGCGATTACGTCTGCAACGAACGCACGCTCAAGTCGCTGTGCAACCGCAGCGTGACTGCTGATCTGCCGGCGGCAGCCAACTTCGTCGACCGGGCGATCGACTATGCAGTTGACCCTGCCACTTTCCGGCCGGCGCCGCCAACTCCACACGTCGAGCCTGCGCCGGCCTTTCTTGGCTTTCGACGCAGCGCTGCCCGTGGGGTCGGAACGCGCAATTTCATCGTCCTGCTCGGCACCAGTTCGGCCACCGGCAGCTTTGTGCGAGCACTGGAGGAGCGGCTCAAGGGATTGGCAACCGGCTACGCCAACATCGACGGCATCGTGGCCGCGGCGCACACGGAGGGCAGTGCGCCGGGCGCCAACAATCGCGACCACGTCCTGCGCACGCTGGCCGGCTTCATGGTGCACGCCAACGTCGGCGCGATCCTCGCCGTCGACGCGGGGTGGGAACCCATCAACAACACGCTGTTGCGCGACTTCATGGTCGAACATGGCTACCCGCTGGACGAAACGCCGCACGCCTTTCTGTCGCTGGCCGGCGCGTTCGAGGAAACCCTGGCGCGCGGCAGGGATATCGTCGCCGGCTGGCTGGACACGGTCAACGCCACGCCGCGCACGCCAGCATCGGCAGCGGATCTCAAGATCGGCCTCCAATGCGGCGGGTCCGACGCGTTCTCCGGCGTGTCGGCCAACCCGCTGATCGGCTGGGCCGGCCATCGCATCGTCGGCTACGGCGGTTACGCCAATCTTGCTGAGACGCCGGAACTGATCGGCGCGGAACCTTACATGCTCGACAAGGTGCGCGATCTGGCGACCGCGCAGCGCTATCTGGCGATCCGTGACCGTTTCGTCGCGTACGCGGCCGCGCACGGCGCCTCCGCCGAGGGCAACCCGTCGGATGGCAACAAGTTCCGCGGGCTGTACAACATCATCCTTAAATCGATCGGCGCGGCGCTGAAAAAGCACCCCGACACGCGGCTCGATTACGCCATCGACTACAGCGCACGCATGGCGGAGCCGGGCTTCTATTTCATGGACAGCCCCGGCCTCGATCTGGAAAGCGTGGCCGGTCAGGTGGCGTCGGGCTGCAACGTCATCTACTTCACGACGGGCAATGGTTCGGTGACCAATTTCCCCTTCGTGCCGACCATCAAAGTAGTGACGACCACCCCGCGCTTCGAGTTGCTCTCTAAGGATATGGATGTCAACGCCGGCGCCTATCTTGACGGCGTGGCGATGGACGATCTGGGCGAGGCGCTGGTTGACCTGACGTTGCGCGTGGCCGCGGGCGAACGAACCGCGGGCGAACGCGCCGGGCACGCGCAGGTGCAAATCTGGCGCAACTGGCGACAGGGGGTGGAGGGGGAGATCGAAAGAGGGAGGGACAGGGAGAAAGGGAGACAAGGCGAGGGGGAAGGCATGCCGCTGGCAACGAAGGCGCCGGCGCAGCCGTTGGAGTTTGTTTATGAGGCGATCGGGACGCCCAAGGGGCCGGTTTTTGAGCAGGTGGGCTTGATTGTGCCGACAAGTTTGTGTGCCGCGCAGGTCGCGCATATGGCAGCCAGCCGGCTCAATCGTAAGCAGGTGGGCATTGGGCCGGGACGCACCCGCTATGTAGCGCTGGTGCACACCGAGGGCTGCACAGACTCCACCGGCGAGGCCATTGCGATTTCGACGCCGACGTTGCTGGGCTATGCTACGCACCCCGCGGTTGGCAGATGTCTGCTGCTGGAACATGGCTGTGAGGTGTCGCACAACGATTATATGCAACAGAGGCTGCTGGAGCAGGGGGGCGATCTGCAAGCCTTCGGCTGGGCCAGCGTACAGTTGGACGGCGGCATTGTCAGTGCGCTGGACAAGGTCGAGGCATGGTTTGCCGCAACAGCGGCCACCGATGCGACTCCGCTGCCTGTGCGGGGCACGCTGGCTTCGCTGCGCATCGGTCTGCTGGCGACGGCGCCGCTGCCAGCACGCGCCGCACGCGCCTTGGCCAAACTTGCGGCCAATTTAGCAGCAGCGGGCGGCTCGGTTGTCGTGGCGGAATCGGGCTACCTGCTCCACACGCCAGCCTTTGTCGACGGCGTGCTCGCCGATCCGGGCGCCTTATGGCCTACGCTGCCTTATGCGGGTCGCTTTTCCCTGCCCGGCTTGCACATCATGGCGACGCCCACCGATCATCCCGTGGAGATCATCACCGGGCTGGGGGCCACGGGCGTGGATGTTGTGCTGGCCTACGTCGGCGCGCATCCGGTGCAGGGGCATCCGCTCGTGCCGGTGCTGGAGTTCGCCACCGCCGCCGACTGTCCGCCCGACCTTGCGCCCGAACTTGACCTGCTGCTCGATGGCAACGCCGAGACGTGGCCGGCGCAGATACTGGCGCGGTTGGGCGATCTGGCTGCGCATCGCTACATCCCGAAGCGTGTGAGCATGGGGAATATCGATTTCCAGATCACGCGTGGGGCCATGGGGATTTCACTGTAGCGAAATTCAGTAGTTCACGATTTTGCCTCACACAAAGTGTGAGGCAAAATCGTGAACTACTAATTTACTCCGCATTCCCGACATGTCGCGCAGCAGGCGCGACATGTCGGGAGTTACATTAACGGCTGGCCAAAGGCAAATGTAGCATAGTCGGCAGGGTCACACGGCGCCCCACTGCATATTTCTGCAGCTTGTCCAAGCTATACGCCACGCGCGGGTTGCCGTCGCTGTCGACTTGCAGGGCAAGACCCTGGAGTGAGACGGCTTCCTGCTCGACGCCGGACGAGCGCCACGCACCGCCGTCGCGCCACGCAAAAATCAGGGCGGCGGGGTTCTGGGCGGCATAGACGAAGAAAGGCTGGTCAGCGCTGTCAAGCGCCAGCGCCAGTTCTCCTGTGGCGCCGACGGACTGCGCAGCGCCCACGGTCTGAATCTGCCATTGACCCGCAACCTGATACGCATAGTTGAGCGACGGCGCAGCGTCGATTTGCTTCGCTGCTTGATTTGCTGGGCCATGCGTGTAGAGGATATGCGCCGAGTCATCGCTGCCCAGGGCAAGACTGAGGCGCCGTCCTGCATCGGCGCTGTCATACACTACCTCGATCGTCCAGGCGCCGTTGAGCAGCTTGCCATGCTTGAGCACACCACCTGCGCCGTCTTGGGTCGTGCTGTAAAACGCTACGTGCAGGACGTCCTGGCTGTCAAAAGCAAGCGCCGAGGCGTACCAACACTGCTCGTTGCCAATCGGGGCGTTGACCCATTGACTGCCGTCGAAGTGCGCATAGCGGAGTTGCTGTTGCAATGTGTTTGGCTCCTGCGCACAGTACGTGACATGGGGCCGGTTGGCTGCATCGACCGCCAATGCGACAGAGGAGGGAGAGGGAAAGTTGGCGCCATCCAGCACAACCGGCGTCTGCCAATCCGGGTTCTGCTGGTCGGTCACATAGTAGAGGCGCTGGGAAAATTGGTTGTAGCTGATGTAGGCGATGTGATGGGCGCCTTGCGCGTCCAGCGCAAGCCTTGTGACCGCGCCCAGCGAAGCCTCGCTGCCGGCCAGACTGGGCGTTGATTTCACCTGCCAGGCTCCGTTCGCTTGCTGCGCCAGCTTGACCGTGGGCGTCGGACTGTCTGGCGCCGCGTAGCTGATATGGCTGGCGTTCTCTGCGTCTATAACAAGCGAGCTGCCCAGCCCCGCTTCGTCTACCGTGGAAATATCCCAGACAAACATTTCCATCGGCGGAGGCGTGGAGGTTGATTGACCAGTTACTACGATCGCTGGCAAAATAGCGAGCATGACGCACAGGAGATACATGGATACTTTGGCTGTCATAGGAAACCTCTCTTGTATACGCGCGATTTGCGGAAAAATAAGGTGAGTGTTCGGGTCCCTATGCTAATCTAGACGCTGTTGCAGTTCAATGGCCAGATGTGCACCATTCAATGTACCAGCAGTCGGGAGACATCAATAATTCCATGCCAGCTAGAACTGATTTGCCCGCAATGTCATGGCCTCCACTCGTCTCGCCTTTCGACGCGGCGTTACGCCTCGCTGTGGGTGATGTGCTGGCTCACTACACTCCCTTCGCCATCATCGCCGCGGGCAGCGTGCTGCGCGGGCAGGGCGGACCGACCAGCGACATCGATCTGTATGTGCTGCATCACGCGCCCTATCGGCAGCGGCTGCAGCGACGCTACGAAGGCGTGCCCTTTGAAATTTTCATCAATCCGCCGCAGCAAGTGCACCGCTATTTTGAAGACGAACATGCCGCCGCGCGGCCGATCACGGCGCACATCCTGACCACGGGCTTTGTCGTGCTCGACCGCGACCCGGTGGTGGAGGCGTTGCGCACAGAGGCCGCGGTGTGGTTGGCAAAGCCCCCGGCGCCCAGTGAGGATGTATTGCTCTGGCGCCGCTATCTAATCGCTGATGAGCTGGATAATGCCCGCGATATCGTGGATACGGATGCGGCGTGTGCGTCGTTGATCCTGGGCAGCGCGGTCAGTCACCTGGTCGAATACGCGTTTCTGGCGCACAATCAGCATCTGCCGCGTCAGAAGGAGTCGCTCAGCGCGCTCGACGCACTGGATCCGGTGGCGGCGGCTACGGCACGCGCCTTCTACGCTGCCGTCGACGTCGATCGCCGGATGAACCTGGCAACGACGCTGGCAACGCAACTCACCGGCGCGATCACCTTCTTCGAATGGGACTCGGCGCAACTGCCCGTTTGATTTGCCGATCCTTTCGGTGCAGTTCTGGCGATCTTGCGCACTCTGGCGTATCATATCGGCCAACCAACACGCAATGGCGCGGAGACGCAGAGACGTAAGGAACCTTTCCTTGCCCTTTGCGTCTCCGTTGTTTATCTGCTCGCAGCGATAGAGGAACTATTCTCATGCAAGCCAGGATCGTCGTGCTCGCCGGTGACGGCATCGGCCCGGAAGTGACCAATGAAGCCAAGAAAATTCTGGATGTGGTCGGCAAGCAGTTCGGCCACACCTTTGCCTACGACCATCACCTGATGGGCGGCTGCGCCATCGATCAAAAAGGCACGAGTCTGCCCGACGAGACGGTCGCCGCCTGTCTGCAAGCCGACGCTGTGCTGCTGGGTGCGGTCGGCGGGCCAAAATGGGACATTCCCACCGCCGTCGATCGCCCGGAGCGCGGGCTGCTCGCCATCCGCAAGGCGCTCAACCTCTTTGCCAATCTGCGCCCGGTCAAACTACAGAAAGAACTGATCCACGCCAGCACGATCAAGGAGTCGGTGTTGGAGGGGACGGACATGCTCGTGATCCGCGAGTTGACCGGCGGCGCCTACTTTGGCCCGCGCCAGGAGGCGGGCGACGCCGGCTACGAAGCCTACGACACGATGCTTTACACGCGCCCGGAGATCGAGCGCGTCGTGCGGCTGGCCGCAGAGGCCGCGCGCGGGCGGCGCAAGAAGCTGGCGAGCGTGGACAAGGCCAACGTGCTGGCCTCCAGCCGGCTTTGGCGCCGCGTCACCGTCGAGGTGATGCAGGAATATCCCGACGTCGCGGTGGAGCACGTGCTGGTCGATGCGATGGCAATGCATTTGCTCCGTCGGCCCGCGGCGTTCGATGTGATCGTGGCCGAGAACCTCTTTGGCGACATCCTGACCGATGAAGCGTCGATGCTGGCCGGCTCGATGGGCATGTTGCCCTCCGCCAGCCTGGGCGACCTGCGCAACGGCCACAACCTGCCGCTTGGCCTCTACGAGCCGATCCACGGCAGCGCGCCCGATATTGCCGGGCAAGGGATCGCCAACCCGCTGGCGACGATCCTGAGCGTGGCGATGTTGCTGCGCCACAGCCTGGGGCTGGAAGCCGAAGCGGAGGCTGTCGAGCGCGCCGTGGATGATGTGCTGGCTGCGGGCGTGCGCACTGGCGACATCGCCGATCCAGGCAGTGAAGTCGTCGGCACGACGGTGATGGGGGATTTGGTGGCGGCAAGGCTATGAACGAAACCCAGCAACAGCGCCTCAGCGCTAACATCCATTTGCTCGGCAACGTGTTGGGCGAGACGATCATCGAGCAGGAAGGTCATGCGATCTTCGAGCTGGAAGAGCAGATTCGCGCGCTCTCGAAGCGCTGGCGCACGGGCGACCCGGAGGCGGGCGCGGCGATCAAGGCGCTGATGCCGGGGCTGATCGACGACCTGCCGCGCGCGCTCGCGGTGCTCAAGGCGTTTACAACCTACTTTCAGTTGGTCAACCTGGCCGAAGACGAGCAGCGCGTCGAAATCCTGCGCGACCGCGCGCTCGAGGCGCAGACGACCGGCGTGCCGATGCGCGAGACGCTGGCCGAATCGGTCGCCAAGCTGCGCGACGAGGGCTTGTCGGAGGCGGAAGTCCAGCATATCCTGGACGAACTGTTTATCGTGCCGGTGCTCACCGCGCACCCGACTGAGACCAAACGCCAGACCATCCTGGCCAAGATGGCAACGCTCAGCGACACCCTCGAACACATCACCACGCCAGGTCTGCTGCCGAGTGAGGAGCGCGAACTGATGGAGCAGTTGCGCGAAGACATCGTGCTGCTCTGGCAGAGCGACGAGACGCGCGACCGCCCACCGACGGTGCTGGATGAGGTGCGCACAGGGCTTTACTTCTTCGAGGTGACGATCTTTCACCTCATCCCCAAGATCTACGAAGAATTGGAACGCGTTCTGGCCGAGGTCTTCCCCGGCGCCGAATTCCGAATTCCGCCTTTTCTACGCTACGGCTCCTGGATCGGCGGCGACCGCGATGGCAATCCTTTTGTGACGCTGGCCGTGACCGAGGAAACGCTGCGCACCATGAAAGAGACGGTGCTCAAGCAGTACAACTTGGCGGTGGACGATCTCTATCAGCACCTCATCCCCGCGGTCACACGCGTGGAGATCAGCGATGAATTGCGCGAGAGCATTGCCGCTGATCTCAAGCTTGTACCAGAAAACGAGGTCGAGGTGTTGGAGCGCTTTCGCATGGAGCCTTATCGCCAGAAGCTGATCATGATGTTCCGCCGGCTGCGCGCCACGCGCGCGGAAAACGAGCGGCCGTGGGACGACCGCGCACGCAATTCGCGCGCGTACCGCCATGTCGACGAGTTCATGCGCGACCTGCGCATCATCGAACGCAGCCTGTTGGCGAACAACGGCGAACGGCTGGCGCGCGGCCGCCTGGCCGCGCTGATCCGGCAGGTCGAGGTCTTTGGCTTTCACCTGGCCACGCTCGACATGCGCCAGCATTCGGCGCGCCAACGCGAAGCCGTGGCCGAAATTTTCGCCAGCTACAGTATCTTTGCCGACTATCAGGCGCTGGCCGAGCCTGACAAGATCAACGTGCTCACGCGTGAAATTGGCAGTGCACGGCCACTCACCGCACAGCTTCAGTTCTCGGCGCCGACCAACGAAACCGTGGCCCTCTTGCGTCTGATGCGTCGCGCCAAAGACGAGATCGATGAAGACGCGGTGCAGACCTACATCATCAGCATGACCAACACTGCCAGCCATGTGCTGGAAACGTTGCTGCTGGCGAAAGACGCGGGGCTGTTGGGGCGCATCGATATTGCACCGCTCTTCGAGACAGTGAGCGACCTCGACGCCGCGCCGCAGATTATGGCCGCGCTCTTCGAGAACGCAGCTTATCGTCGCCATCTCGAGCTGCGCGGCCAGCGTCAGCAGATCATGATCGGTTACAGCGACTCCAACAAGGACGGCGGCTATCTGCGCGCCAACTGGATGCTCTTCCTGGCGCAGCGCACCCTGGCGCGCCTCTGCGACCAATATGGCGTCAAGCTCACGCTCTTTCACGGACGGGGCGGCTCGTTGGGGCGCGGCGGCGGCCCGGCCAACCGTGCGATTCTGGCGCAGCCGCCTGAATCGGTGCGTGGGCGCGTGCGCCTGACCGAACAGGGCGAGGTGATCAGCACGCGTTACGCCAACATGGCGCTGGCGCGGCGGCATATGGAACAGTTGGTCAACTCGGTCCTGCTGACCGCGGGCCGGCGTCCGCGCTTTGCGCAGGAAGAGGCGTGGGCGCAACGCATGGATGCCTTGAGCGACATCGCGTTTCACAAGTATCGCGCGCTGGTGACTCAGCCCGAATTTCTCACCTATTTCCACGAAGCGACGCCGATCGACCATATCGGCGCGCTCAACATCGGCTCGCGGCCGGCGCGACGCAAGGCTACGCAGGGCATCAGCGATCTGCGCGCGATCCCGTGGGTCTTTGCCTGGACGCAATCGCGCGTCAGTCTGCCGAGTTGGTACGGCGTCGGCACGGCGGTGGAGCAGTGGTGCGCCGATGGGCAGGACGCGTCGAAGCTGGCGGAATTACGCGAGATGTATCGCCAGTGGCCGCTCTTTTGCACGGTGCTCGACAACGTGCAGATGGGGCTGGCCAAGGCCGATATGGAGATCGCCTCGCTCTACGCCGAGTTGACCGACGACGCCACGCGCACCGCGATCTTTTCGGACATCCTGGACGAGTTTCAACGCACAGAGCGATTGGTGCTGCTGGTGGTGGAGGAAGATCAGTTGCTGGCCAAGGAGCCTGTCTTGCGGCGCAGCATCAAGGTGCGCAATCCGTATGTCGATCCGATGAATTACATCCAGGTGGCGCTGTTGCAGAAGCTGAAGACCGAACGCGATGCCGAACGCCGCCAGCAATTGACGGCGGCTGTGCTCAGCTCCGTAAACGGCATTGCCGCCGGGCTTCAGAACACAGGGTGAGGTGTGCTTTGACGGATTTGCTCTCCACCATCGACGGTTTGTTGATCGATATTGACGGCGTGCTCATGTTGGGCGACGAGGTGATACCGGGCGCGACAGCGGTGATCGACGCCCTGCGCGCCCGGCAGATTCCTTTCCGCGTCATGACCAACACCACCATCTATTGCCGCTACACGCTGCTCGAACATCTCCATGCCAAAGGCTTCGACGTCAGCCTGGATGAACTTTATACCGCGACCTATGTGGCGGCCCGCTTCTTGCAGGAGCAGAAGGCGAAGAGCTACTTCCCGCTGCTCTTGCCGGATGCGCAACTGGAGTTCAACGGCATCGACGTCGACGAAGAAACGCCGGAGTATGTGGTGGTGGGCGACCTGGGCGCCAGCTTCACCTTTGCGCGGCTCAACCGTGCGTTTCGGGCGTTGCTCAACGGCGCCAAGCTCATTGCGCTGCACAAGAAGCGTCACTGGCGCACGCCGGATGGCCTCTATCTTGACGCCGGCCCGTTTGTCATGGCGCTCGAATACGCCACCGAGACGAACGCCATCGTCGTGGGCAAGCCAAGTGAAGCGTACTTTCAGATGATGCTCGACGACCTGATGCTGTCGCACGAGCGCATCGCCGTGATCGGCGACGACATCGAGATCGACGTGCGCGGCGCCAAACGCATGGGCATCCAGGGATGGTTGGTCAAAACCGGACGCTTCCGCAAAGAGGATCTCGGTCGCGGCATCTGGCCCGACCAGGTGTTGGAGAGTATTGCTGATGTGATTTGAGATGTAGAGATATAGAGATTGGAGATTGGAAATTCTACGAGTGCTACACGACCCCTACTCTCCAATCTCCTAATCTCCAATCTCCTAATCTCCAATTACGTCAGCAATACTCTCCAACACCTGGTCGGGCCAGATGCCGCGACCGAGGTCCTCTTTGCGGAAGCGTCCGGTTTTGACCAACCACCCTTGCATGCCCATGCGTTTGGCGCCGCGCACGTCGATCTCGATGTCGTCGCCGATCACGGCGATGCGCTCGTGCGACAGCATCAGGTCGTCGAGCATCATCTGAAAGTACGCTTCACTTGGCT
>Ga0154020_10000345_pt1 | contig 55950 bp, 41 predicted proteins | sample Klosneuvirus_201_FD_109709 | JGI IMG/M metagenome (GOLD analysis project Ga0154020, IMG submission 109709) | Active sludge microbial communities from wastewater, Klosterneuburg, Austria - Klosneuvirus_20160825_MG | ecosystem: Engineered > WWTP > Aerobic digester > Activated sludge | place... | reverse complement strand
TGGGGCGTACGCTGGGGGTCAAACAGTTCAATGCGGCGCGGCACGTGGACACGCTCATTGTCCAGGGGCGGGGCGGCGTCGGCCACAAGATGGCGTCGGAGATCTTTGCGCAGCTGGGACTGGTCCGGGATGTGGCGCTTTCGGTTCCCACGTTCAGCGCCGCGGGGATGGCGGCGGCGCGGTCAGACCTGGTTGCCGGTCTCCCGGCCCGTCTGGCGGGGATTCTTTGTACGCTGCTCCCGCTGCGTCAGGTGCGTGGGCCGCTGCCCGTCCATACGTTTCCCATGGTGCTCACGTGGAGCCCGGCGGTGGCGCAGGACGTGGGCTCGCAGTTCTTCCGCAACGTGGTGGTGGAGACGCTGGGACCACGGCGGGCCACCCGCCCAAGGAACCCGCGCCACCCAGGCTGAAACCTGCGCGGGAACCCGGAAGGTCTGGGCGGTGTCACACGTGCCCAGCGCGCCTTTCACGGGTGGATTGCACCCCAACACGCACCGGCGCCTGAAAGGGAGGTTCCATGTTGGCCTTCATGCACGAGGGCGGTTTTGCCATGTGGCCCGCGTTGGTGGTGGCCCTGGTCAGCGTGGGTTGGGCGTGGACCTCTCCGTTGGCGCAACGCGCCGGCGTGTTGTGTGGCGGTGCCGTGTTGGTGGTGGGCTTGGGTGTGTTGGGCTTCAGCCTGGGCATCCACGCCACCGTGCATGGCCTGCAGGCGGCGGGGTCCACCATTCCCGCAGCAGACCACGTGAAGCTGCTGGCGCAGGGCCTGCGGGAGAGCGCCAACAACGGTGTGTTGTCCGGCGGGTTGGTGGTCATGCTGGGCGCGCTGGCATTCATGGTGCGGCATCACGCAACATCATCCCGTTGACCAGCGGGGCGCAGCACCAACGTCCCGTTGCGGCGGGCTGCGTTGTTGGATGCGCGTCCCTGGCTGGCCATGGACGCCACGCCCCACTGTGATGCACATTTGGCCGCATGGGGCGTGGGGGGCGGGTCCGGATAGTTGTTACGGCGCTGTTGGTGTGTGGTGCGCCGCTGGGCGCGCGCGCCCACCAGGGGCTGGACGTCAATCTCAAGACGGGTGCCAACGGGGCCTATGACCTGGAGGCCAGCGGTGTGCTGGATGCGCCACGTTGCGCCGTCCAGGACGTGTTGATGCACATGTGTGACCTGCCGGAACTGGTCCCCACCATGACCCAGTGCCGGTTGTATGCGCGGGATGCTTCACGGTCCTGGACCTACGTGGTGGTGTCCCCGCCATTTCTCAGCGCGCGGGACTTCACCATGTTGCGCACCGTGGAGACGGGCCTTCCAGACGGGTCCCACGCGCTGCGCTGGACCGAAGACAACGCCCACGGCCCGCTTCCGGTGGCCGGACACGTGCGGGTGACCATCAACCGCGGTGTCTGGCGGTTGTGGGAACATCACAGCGGGACACAGACGCGTTTTGAGTACCAGGTGCACGCCACGCCGGGTGGGTGGGTTCCGTCCTGGCTGGCGGGATTTGTGGCCAGGCAGGCGGTGCCGGACATGATGCGCAACATTGTCCGCCATGCCCGGAGCCGCCGGGGCGCAGCCAACATGCTGGAGTCCCCGGACCCGTGGGCGGTGTTGCCGCTGACACCGTTGACGCCGCAACAACGCGTGGGGATGTCCACCGCCCCATCCGCTCAGGTGCCGTGATGGATGGCCGGGGCGTCTGGGAGGACCACACCTGGCAACAATCCCTGGCGCAGCTGGTGGGGCACCACAACCTCATCCTGGATGCGGAGACTCTGCACGCGCAGGCCGCCAACTCCACCGGGGTGAATCGTCCAGGCCGCGCCATCATCCGCCCGCAGACGCAGGCGCAGGTGGTGGACGTGGTCCGTTGGGCGGCGCAACACCGCCGGGCGCTGCACCCGCTGTCCCGCGGCGCCAATTGTGGCTACGGCGAGAAGACCGCACCTTGGGATGACGCGCTGCTGCTGGACCTGTCCGCCATGACGGGGATGGTCCTGGATGACACGCAGGGCGTTGTGGATGTGGAGCCTGGAGCCACGCAGCAGGCGTTGGTGGACCTGCTGGAGCACCACGGTGGCCGCTGGTTGTGTGACGTCACCGGCGCGTTGCCGGAAAGCAGCCTCATTGGGAACCTGGTGGAAGGTGGCTACGGGTGGTCCCCCCTGGGTAACCGGTCCGGGCAGGTGCAGCGCCTTTGTGTGGTCACCGGCCGCGGCCGGGTGATGGAGCTGCAGACACCGGGTGAGTGCGCATCATTCTTGCGCACCACCGTGGGCGTGGTGACCCGGGCGCGTATTCCGCTGCTGCTGCGGCCCGCGTGCGTTGCCGTGCTGCTGCTGAACATCCCGGATGCAAATGCGCTGCAGCCTGCGCTGGGCGCGTTGTCGTCTTTGGAGTTGTTGGGCCAGGTGATGGGCGTCCCGCACTTTTCCAACGCGGAGAAAGTTGCCACCACCGGGGGAAAAACGCGCGGGTGGACTGGCTTGTGTGGTCTCTACGGAACGCACGCGGTGGTGCGTGATGCTGCCCGCACCGTGCGGCGCGCGCTGCGGCCGTGGGCGCGTGTGCTGTGCGTGGATGCGTCCTGGGTCCAAGGCGCCCATCACATCCTCAAGCACGTCCCAGTCCTCTCCACGTCACGCGCCGTGGCCTCTTTGGGCGCGTTGTCTGACGTCGCGGGATTGCTTCAGGGACGCCCCACGCGCCGTTTTGTGGACGACGCCACAGGGAAGCCCGGGACCAACGGGCTCATCTGGTTGTCCTTGGAGCTGGAGCCGTCTTCTGGAGATATTGGGCACGCGTGCAACACACTTCAGACGGTGTTCCAGCACCACCACAAGACCATGCCAGTCACGGTGGCCATGCCTACCCAGAACACCGCCGTGCTCCTGGCCGGCATCCACTTTGACGCCCGTGATTCAGCCCAGGTGGAGCAGGCCGTTCAACTGCACGCTGCCGCCGGTGCAGCCCTGGCGTCCCAGGGCGCCTACGCGTACCGCGTTTCCATGCACGCACCCGCGGCATCGGTGTTGGCTCCGGAACGCCTGGAACACCTGGGCCGGATGAAGCGGCTGCATGACCCATGGAACATCATTTCCCCCGGCCGGTACCAACGCCCCCTATGGGTCAATGCATCCACAACGTCCACTGCGGTGGTTGCGGGCGTTGCGCCGGTTGTTGTTCGCAATGCCGCGTCACACGTGGAAGCACAGCAGGCCGCACGTCTGGTCCAGCAGCGTTACGTGGCCGCGGGCTACCATCACCCCGGTGACGGCGGGCAGGAGCCGTTCCAGTTGCGTCTGCCGGAAACCACGGTGCTGGTGGCCATGCAGGAGGGCCAGGTTGTGGGCACGGTGGCTGGCGTACGGGATGGAAGCCTGCGTCTCCCGGCGGACAGTCTCTTCCCGGAGGAGTTGGACACAATACGCCAGCAGGGCCACATCCTGGCTGAACTGTGCCGTTTTGCAGCGTCCTCCACACCGCCCATCAGCGTGCGCCTGGGCCTCACCACCCGGTTGTTCCAGGCCGCGTGGGAGCACCTGGTGAGGGACGGTGGCGCCACGCGCATGGTGGCCATGGTGAACCCACGTCACGTGCGGTTCTACCAACGGCGTTTTGGTTTTGTTGTCGTCGCGGGGCCCAGAGGACTGCCAAGCGTGCATGGCGCACCGGCGGTCCTCATGGGCGTGGAACTGGCGGACCCGGTGTCCCCCAAGCCGTGAAGGGCACCGCCCAGAACGTTTGGATGATGCCCTTCAGCGGTGCTGGATTGCGTCAGGGAACGACCACCATGCGGCCCATGTTGTACGGCTCAAACGCCAACCCGGCGTTGCTGCCGGCGCCGCTGGTGTCGCAGTAGGTGTAGGCCGCGCCAAGGTTGGGCGAGAACCGGAAGCCGTAGGAATAGAAGCCCGGCGCCGGTGCGGTGGTCCCGGTGGAAACGTATTCATCATTGTTGCCAATCTGGAGGTTGTAGAGCGCCGGGCTCCACGTCCAGCCGGCTTGCCACTGTGGGTTGGTGCCCGCCGGCCCAATCCCAAACTCCACCAGGAAGCCCAGGGGCGGCCCGGCAGGGTCGGTGATGCCCGCTTCAAAGGCCTGGCCATAGACTGCCGGCAGCATGGTCCCGGTCTGGACATTGATGGTGTCCGGGAACTGGATGTTGCAGTAGTCCAACTCGGTGGCCAGGTTGGTTTCATTGGAGACACAGGCGGCGCACGGCACTGGGGATGCCGCGGCGTTGCGCGGCGGCGTGGCGGTGTTGAGCGGAACCACGCCAAAGTCCGCCGCGTTGTTGTCTGAATCCACACACAACGCTGACCGTGTGAGCGCGGTGGTGTTGGCGTGTCCCAGGGCGGCTGTGCCTTCAAAGCAGGACGCAGTTCCCCAACCCACGTAGTCCACCACGGTGGCCGGCGGGGGGCAGGTGCTGACGGGAAGGGGCGCGGTCCCGGTGACCAATGCCACCTTGCCATTTCCCACGGCCATGTTGATTGCGCTGTTGGCGTCGGGCGTCGGCAGCAAGGCCCCCACGGCACCTCCGCTGGTCATTTGAACCAGATAGAAGCCATTGGCGGGGATATTCCCGGACAGCGGGACCACGTTAAAGCCGCTGGTGGCGGCGGCGGCGGCGTATTGGAGGCTCAAGCCGGACAAATTGATGCTTGCCGAGGTTGGATTGTAGAGCTCCACAAAGTCGTTGCGGAACGTGGCGCCCGAGTTTCCACCGCCGCCGTAAATCTGGCTGATGACGACGTGCGTAGGAATGTTGCACTGGAAGGTGCGGGTGGTGAACGTGTTGGTCACCGCGGTGGACAGCATGTTGCCGTTGGTGCTGGCCACGCCGGCCACCAGGCGCACCTGGTAGGTGGTGCCGAACGCCAGGCCCGGGATGGGGCTGGCAGTCACCACCGTTTGCATCACGTTCCAGGACGGGTTGAAGCCGTAGCAGGTGACAAACCCGTCCGAGGAGATTTGCAGGCTCCCGGTACACGCGCCCGGGGTGGGCTGGCCCGCGCCGGTGGCAATGTCCATGGGCTGGTTGAACGTGAGCACCATGTCCGCGGATTCTGGAACGTTGAGCGCACCGTCGGCGGGGGTGATGGCCACCGTGATGGGCGGGCAGGAGACCCCCGCAATGTCCCCTGACTGCCACGCGCTGACCTGGGTCTCCAGGTTGAAACGGGACAGCGGCGTGTTGGCCATGGTGACCGTGCAGCCCGTGGCCAGGCCACGTGCGCGGGCCAGCACCTCAGGCAAACGCAGCGAGAAGGTGTTTGCTGCCGGCGCAGGCGCGCCCGTGGTGCTCAATGCAAACTTCACAAATCCGGCGCCGCCACCGCCCAAGGTGCCCAGCGTGCCCACCACGGTGGTGAGTTCGGATTCCATGAGCCAGCCCAGGTCGGTGTCAATTTCCGCACCGCCAATGGCGTCTGCAAACTGCGCGTCATTGGTGAGGTCCTGCACCGTTGGGAGCGCAGCGTTGCGCGCCACGCGGGTCTGGGTGCCATCCAGCATGGTCACGGCGTAGAGCGAATTGACCGCGGTGCAGGTGGTGCAGTTGAGCCAGGCGCCCTGGATGGCCACAAAATCCACAACGTCACCAGCGGCGAGGTCCGGCGCAAAGGCCGTGGGGTCCACCGCAAGGAAGATGGCGGGTCCCAGGTTGGCGTTCTGGATGAACAGGCCCGGGCCATCCACCGTGCCGGGGAGTGCAGCGCCAATGCCCGGCTTCACATAGCTCACCACGCCACCCTGGACCGCCAGGTTGTTGAGCGGTGCCGGCGTGGCCGCGGCGGTGCGCAGCGCCTGGCGGATGGCGCCCACCTGGTTCACCGGGTCGGACGTGGTGACGCCAATGGACGACGACAGGCCTGTGTTGGCGGATTCGTCACTCACCTGGAGGGCAAAACAATAGGACGTACCGGGGGCCAGGCCGGTGACCTGCGCCTGGCTGGCGCTTCCCGGGGGCAGCGGTGCGCCCAAGCCGGACACCAGCGTGCCGGTGGCAAAGTTGGCGGAGTCCAACGGGCAGCCCGCTCCGCTGGCGTAACGCAGCTGCTGGGAGGTGGCCAGGCCGTTGCTCCCGTTGTCACCCACCGCGGTCCACGCCAACGTCACGCTGGTGGGGCGCGTCTCCACAACGGTGAGCAGCGGGTTGGCGGGGCTGGTGGCGTCCACGGTGAAGGCGGTCAGTTCGTTGGAGAACACCTCATTGCCGGCGTTGTCCGCCACGCGCAGCAGGAAGCAATAGCTGGTGTCTGAGACCAGGCCGGCGGCCTGCGCGCTGGAGGGCGTGCCGGCCGGTGCCGGTGCGGGCAACGTGACCTGGATGCCGGAGGCAAAACCCGCGGCACCCATGGGGCACAACGCGCCGGTGTTGTAGCGCAGGTCATGCGTGGTCACGGTTCCAGTGTTTCCGTCATCACCAACCGCCACCCAGGAGATGTCCAGGGTGTTGATGGTGGAGCCGCTGAGCAACAGCGCCGGCGCGGCGGGAGGGGTGAAGTCACCGGTGGTGACGTTGAGGTTGTTGGAGATGGAGGCGTTGCCGGCTTCATCCAGCACGCGCAGCACAAAACAGTAGCTGGTCTCCTGCGCAAGGTTGGTCACCAGGCCGGAATCATTGGTGCAGCCCTGTTGCACCGCCGGGGTGATGGCCACCGTGGAGGTGAGGATGTTGGCCGTGGTGATGGGGCAGGCGGCGCCGGTGAGGTAGCGCACTTCCTGGGTCGTGGGGTTGCCCACCGTCCCGTCATCACCCACGCAGGTCCAGGCCAGCCCCAGGTCCCGCTGGCCCTGGATGGCGCCGGAGAGGACGCTGGCGGCCGGGGGTGTGCCGTCCGTTGTGGTGGCTTCCGCAGCAAGCGAGAAGGCCTGGTTGCCGGCGTCATCAGCCACGCGCAGCATGAAACAATACCGGGTCTCACCGGTGAGACCGGAGACCAGGACACTTTCCGGCGTTCCGGCGGTCAACGGGGCGGACGTGGTCACCAGCGTGCCGCTGGCAAAGGTGGCCTGGGTCACCGGGCAGTTGACGCCGGACAGGTAGCGCAGCTCGTACGCCGAGGCGGTGCCGGTGTTTCCGTCGTCACCTGATGCAGTCCACGTGACCGTGAGGTCCGTTGGGTTGACGCTGGTGAGCACCAGCGTGGGCGCTGCGGGGGGCGTCACGTCAGCCGGCGGGCCTGAAGAACTGACCACCGCGCTGGAGGAATTGCCGCCCACCGAGGAGGACCCTCCGACGCTGGAAACCGTCCCGGTGCTGGAGGAGCCCGGCGCGCTGGAGGAGCCCACCACGCCGGAAGAACCACCCTGGCTGCTGGATGTGCCCACGCTGGAGGAGCCCACCACGCCGGAAGAACCACCCAGGCTGCTGGAAGTGTCCACGCTGGAGGAGCCCACCACGCCGGAAGAACCACCCGCGCTGCTGGAGGTGTCCACGCTGGAGGACCCCACCACGCCGGATGAACCGCCCAGGCTGCTGGATGCGTCCACGCTGGAAGACCCCACCGCGGATGATGCGTTGCCGCTGGATGAAGCCACCATCACGCTGGATGAACCGCTGGCCTGGGACACCCCGCTGGACGCCCCCACCGACGAGGACCCGACACTGGACCCGCCGCTGCTGGACCCGGAGGCCCGGCTGGAAGAGCCCACGCCGCTGGACCCGCCAGATGAACCGCCCTGGCTGCTGCCGCGTGATGAGGACACCAGCCCGCTGGAGCCGCCCGTGGAGGAGCTGGAGGACGAACTGGTCTCCTCGGTCCCGGTGGTGGTGGGACATCCCGTCCAGAACGCCACCGCCAACAGTGCTGTTGCATGTCCAAACCGGCGCATCATCATGGTGCCTCCAAAAGGTGGCCTGCCGTTCCTGGCGCGACCGCGGGGCCGGTTTAGGCCAGCCAACACGCATTGTCACCGGCGAACAGGCCACACAGTTCCTGGGCTGTCGTTTCCGCGCCACAGGTGGTGCGCATCACACAGGGCTGATCGGCACCAACCCTGGCCGCGCCCGGGTTGCGGGGCGGATGAAGGTGTGGCCTGTTGGCGCCCCCTGCATGGTGCGGGGTTGCCGCTCCACGCGCACACCTGGCGCCATGCTGGTCATGACGGCGTCACAACTGGCCAACTTCACGGTCACGGAGGCAGCCATGGATCAACCCAGCAGGAGTGTTGCGTTGTGCATCCAGGGTACCCAGGCAGAATTTGACCGACGGCTTGACGACGCGCGCCAGCTTTTCCAGCAGGCGTGGGACGCCGCGGCGGATGATCATGATGCGTGCGTTGCTGCGCACTATGTGGCGCACCTGGAAGAGGATCCCCAACGGGCACTGTTTTGGGATCAGGTGGCGCTGGAACGCGCGCAACGTTGCGGGGATGCGCGGGTGGAGGCGTATCTCCCGTCGCTGTATGTGAACCTTGGGAAGTCCCATGAACGCGTGGGCAACCACAAAGCCGCCGAATCTTTCTACGCGCAGGCCGCGTCCCTTGGACTGGTACACCAGGACTGAGCGGCCTCACGCATCCGGGCGCGAACAGATGACCCCTTCCTTCTCCCAGTCACACGGCACGTCATGCCAGCAGCCGTCATCCATGACCACGCAGTTCTCACCGGCAAAGAGGTTGTTGGGCTGGCCTATGCACCACGCGTTGAACGCCGGCGCGGTCCCATCCATCCACACAAATGAACCCGGTGCGCTCACCATGGGATTGTCCACGTAGCCAATCCAGTTGCCAAACCAGTCTCCCAGGTTGGCCAGGGCGTTGACCTCGGCGGCGGTGCGCACGCTGGCCAGACCAAAACCCTCCCACGCCTGACACACCTGCGTGGCCTGCTGGAAGCTCTGCGGGGAATCAAGATCACACACCACCATGGTGCGCAGCTCCACCTGGACCACCTGGCAGGCGCTGTTGGCCACCGGCTCGCAATGGTTGTCCGGCGCCACGCACACCTCGCCCTGCGCACACTTGAAGCTCCGTTGGCAGGTCCCGTTGGCGTTGCAGGAGCCCTCCATGCAGCCCACATCCGGGCAGTTGCAGGGCAGTGAGGTGCCGCCGCCGCTGGAGGATGATGACGACGACGAAGAGGAGGAAGAAGAAGATGATGATGATGTTGATGATGATGACACCGCTGCGCTGCCGCCTCCGTTGGAGGATGACGCAGGCGTGACCGCACCGCCGGTGGAAGAAGATGCGGCGGCGCTGGATGAGACCGCGCCACTTGAGGAACTGGTGACGTCACCGGTGGGCGTGAGGCTGGCCGCGCCAGAAGAACCTGTGGACGCCGTGGCCATCCCCGGTGCGCACACCCCGTTGGAGCACACCTGCTCCACCGGGCAGTCCAGGTTGGATTCGCAGGTGGGCTGGCACACGCCGGCCAGGCACACCTCCCAGCTTTCACATTGCGCCTGGCCGCAGGTTTCCGGTCCGGCCGGGGAGCCGCAGGCCAAGAGGGCCAGCGGTGCCATCCATGCAACAAACCGAACAACAGCACCCAGTTGGGACATGGCGCGCTCCAGCGCGGATGCAAACCGCGCGTTGCAGTTATCGGGATCCGCCGGGGCGTGGCCGTCCAACACCAGTCCTAGGATGGGTGACCGTGAGAGAGGCGCGCAGGGTGTGGTTGTTGCTCGCTCCAACGGGTGACCTAGGCCAGGCGGCGGTGCGTGATGAAGCACACCATCCCGATAAGGCCTCCATGGCAAACGCAACAATGATCCAGGTGTGCAGCGTGTTGGGCGCGGGTCTGGTGGCGGCGGGGTGTTCGCAGCGGCCGGACGTGATGCTGGTGGGTGGCGCGGCACGCCTGACGGTGCTGGCGGTTGGCGCGGTCACCGCGGCCATCAATGACGACGCGGTGTGCGGCTTTGCAAGCCCGGACGTGTTGGCCAAGGCGCGCGTGGAAGGAGCGCCCGGGGGCCGCGGCAGCGTCACGCTCACCACGCGCGCCTGTGCGCTGGACCTGGGCAGCGCGCGGCAGGACCTCTCCGAGGACTGCAACGGCCACATCCTCTGGGCCCGCGGGCGGGTCTCCGTGAGCGCGCGGCGCACCATCAAGGGGCTGCTCACGGGTGACCCCGCCACGCCGGTGATTCCAGACGGACCGGACGCGGTGACGGTGCACATCCTGGAGGCGCGCGCAGACGGCTTTGAAGCGGGCAGCACGCAGGCGGACGCCAGTCTTACGGTGGAAGAGGGGACACTCACCGCCGTGGTGCGCCCGCGCCTGGCACGCGCGGCGTCCACGGGGTTGTGCGCGGTGCCCACGCCGCTGGTGTCCATGACGGATGTGACGTGGCAGGCGGCGCGTCTGAAGATTCGCAGCGGAGGCGTGACGCTGCCTTTGCCTGTGCAGGCCGCAAGCCTCAGCGCGCATGTTGGACGTCATGGGCGCGTGGCCAACCGGGTGGAAGGCAGCATCACGGTGCTGCGTCAGACCGTGTCCATCCCGTCGGAAGAAGACCGCGGTGAGCTGGACCCCGGCTATTCGGAGCGCGCGTTTCTGGACGGCTACGCGTGCACCCCGGATCTGCAGGTCCCGGTGAGCCACGTGTGCACCGATCCTTTGGAGATGATGGCGCTGCCCATGGCGCAATTGTCCGTGGCGGCATTTGGCACCGTGGTGGGCGTGGTGCAGGCGGACACCCATTGTGGATTTTCCGCACCGCAGGTTGCGCACCACCCCGTCATGGAAGGCGAGCTGGGACGGCCCGGTGGTGTTGCCACGCTCACCATCACCACGCCGTGCACCGTGCGGTTGCCATCCCCCGTCACGTTGCCGCCGGTGGACTGCGCCCACCCCCAATCACCCACCGTGTCCGGAACGGTGCACGTCACCGGCACCATGACGCTGCGGGGCATCCTCACCGGGGACCCTTTGCAGCCCATCATTCCCACGTCACGGGACCCCGTGGAGCTGGCGCTGAGCGTGCGCTTTGAGGACTACAGCGTGACGCCACCCGGGGCGCCCGTCCGTTTTGTGGTCAACAGCGGCACCATGCAGGGCGCGCTGCAGCCACGCCTGGCGTTGGACACCTCCCTTGGGGTGTGCGCCATTCCCACGCCGGTGATGGAGATTCCGCGGCTGACCGGCCAGGACCTGCAGGTGCAGTTGTTCACGCCGGGGCCGGTGATTTCCGGGGACGTGCGCAGCCTGGAGTTGCGCGCCATCAACGGTCCCAAAAATGGCGAGGAGAACCTGTTGTCCGGGCAGCTGGTGCTGGGCGGTGAGCCCCACGTGCTGCCGGACGGAACAACGCTCAACCCGGACTACAACCCGGTGGATTTTGCTGCGTATGAGGCGTGCACGCCCAACCTAGGACCCACCCCGTCCGATGACGCGTGTTCCTTTGGAAAGGTGATGGCCCCGCAGGCCGCGCGGCTCATCATCCTGGGACTGGGCGGGGCGGCGCGCGTGCTGCAGGCCACCCCAACGTGCGGGTTGCCACAAATGGACAGCCTTCCGCCGCCACCGGACAATGTGGATCCGTCCTGGACCTCGCTGGCCATGCGCTGGGATGCGCAAGAGTGCGCGTTGCACGCCGTGGATGCGCCGGTGTTGGAGGAATGTACCGGGCGCACCATCACCGCCACCGGTGACGCCGTGGCCACCGGCAGCGTCACCATGACGTTGGTGTTGCCGCCGCTGCCGCCGTTTGGGCCCATGGCGCGTGACGGCGTGACGGTGTCGTTGGGGCAGGTGCGGCCGCAGGGATGGTCGGTGCGCGTGAGGACGCCGGGGATGGACGATGCGGTGGCCACGTTGGATGGCGGGGTGCTCTCCGCCCTGTTGCATCCCGTCATGGGGGAGCATGACCGTTATCCGGCGCTCTACATCATCCCCACGCCCATTGCGGGCTGGTCTGACGTGGTGGTGGAAGGGGTCACGCTCACCATCCAGACGGGCCCCAAGACGCTGCGGTTCCATGTGGACCAGGCGCAGCTGGTGGCGTTCTCCGGGGCCTACGCGGGACAACGCAACATGGTGGGCGGCAGCATCACCCTGGATGGCCAGCACTTTGACCTGGGCACCCTTCCGCTGGATCCGGACTACACCCAGGAGCGTTTTGACGCGTCCTACGTGGGCTGCACGCCGTCCCTGCGCGCCGCGGTGAGCCCCATCTGACCGCCAGAACTGCCCACAATCCAACGGCTTGCGTGTGGTGTGACCGCTGTGCGCGCGCGCCCACATCCACCACCTCACCTCGCACAGCCCGTTGCCTGACGGCCACCGTTCACGCCCACGCCGATACGTCACGGCATGTCACGCTTCCAATCCGCCTTGCGCCAGCGCAGCCCGGTCACGGTGCCCGCGGCCCACGCGCGCCATGTGGTGAAGCGCCGCGCCGTGCCACCCGCCTTGCCGCGCCACACCGCGCCGGGGATGCACACCGCCGAAGAAGAAGCCACCGTGCCGCGTGCGCAGGTTGTGTCCCCCGCCGGGAACACCGCACCCATCCACCACGCGCTGGACCAGCAGCTGCTGCACCTGGAGCGCGCCCTGGCGTTGGTGGCCATGGCGGGCTGTCTGATTGGCGCGGTGCTGGCCGGCATGAGCGGGCGGTTTGTGCCGGGCGCGCCAGCGGCGGTGGCCGGGATTTTGTGCGTGGTGTTGGGGCTGTGGTTTCTGGGCGTGTGGGGCCTGTTGGGGCTGGGCGTGGGCGGGCGTTGGATGCCCTGGGTCAATGGTTGCGTGGAAACCTGCGCGCCCACGCTATTCCTGTTGATGGACCTCTACGTCAAAGGTGCGGATTATTGCGCGTTGGATTCGGCCGCCGTGTTTGGGTACGGGCTGGTGTCCCTCATGGCGGTCATGCGCCTGCGGCCCTGGATGGCGGTCATCAACAGCATGCTGGCCGCTGCGCAGTACCTGTGGATCACGCACCATTGGGTGATGCCCCAGGTGTCTGACGGGTTGGCCGCCTCCGGTGCGGTGGACGCGGGGGTGGTGCAGCTGCGCGCGTTGGTGTTGTGCCTGGGCGGGTTTCTGGCGGCGTGGGTGGCGTTCAGCCTGCGGCGGGTCATGGGCCAGGCGCACGCCGCGGTGCGGTCCAATGAGTTGTTTGGGAAATACCGGCTGCTGCACCAGGTGGCGTCGGGCGGGATGGGGGCGGTGTTCCGCGCGCGGTATTGCCCGCAGGGTGGCTTTGAGCGCGAAGTGGCCATCAAGCGCATCCACCCGCACCTGGCCAAGGACGGTGTGATGGTGGACCTGTTCCGCCAGGAGGCAGAGCTGTGCGCGTCTTTGACCCACCACAACATTGTGCAGGTGTTGGACTTTGGCCAGGAGGAGGACTCGTACTTTTTGTCCATGGAGTTTGTGGACGGGATGACGCTGCAGGACGTGCTGCGGCGGTGCCGGCGGGCGGGCGTGGCGCTGCCGGAGCACCTGGTGGCCTTTGTGGCCAGGGAGCTGTGCGCCGGGTTGGATTACGCCCACGCACGCGCGCGGGACGCGCACGGCGGGTTGTTGCGCGTGGTGCACCGGGACCTGAGTCCCAGCAACGTGCTGCTCAGCGCGGCGGGGCAGGTGAAAATCACGGATTTTGGAATTGCCAAGGTGCTGGGAACCGCGGCCGCGGCGCACACCGGGACGGTGATGGGAAAGCTGGCGTACATGTCCCCGGAACAGGCGCGCCGCCACCCGTTGGACGTGCGAACGGATTTGTATTCGGTGGGCCTGCTGGTGTTTGAGATGTTGTGCAACCGCCAGGTGTTCCAGGGCGTGGCAGACGTGGCGGACCTGGTGCAACGGCAGTCTGGCCAGCTGCCGGACGTGGCCATGTTGCGCGCGGGGTTGGACCCGGACTGGTCCACGTTTGTGATGCGCGCGTTGGCGTTGGACCCGGATGACCGCTTCCAGACCGCGTTGGAGATGCGCACCGCGTTGGATGCGCTGGTGGCCACCACGCCCACCCGGTCTGATGAGCTGGGCGCCTGCCTGGCGTCCCTGGGCTGAATGCCTCCCAGAACACGTTGCCGCGGGAACCGCCGCTGATCCCCAACCCAAAGCAGGGGGTGGTGGCAAATGAAGGTCACAGGGCGCATCCCGCGCCCCACGTCTTCCTCACCAACCACACCAATGCGCGCACGCCTGCAAGGCGGGCTTCTCAAGCATTCACATCACGGAGCTCCACCATGGGATTTTTTGACAAGGTCAAGAAGTTTGCGGGCGGCAAGAGCATGGCCACGGTGGAAGTCCTCACCATTGGTGGCAAGGCGCCAACGGACGCGGTCATTTCCGTCAGTGACAGCGTGGTCAAGGGCACCATGAAGGTGACCGCAAACCAGGATTGTGTGCTGCTGGGCACCAACTTCTCCGTGGTGTTGCGCACCCTGGATGACCAGGGCCAGTGGGGCAATGTGACGGTGGCGCGCGGGGACCAGAAGCAGAAGCAGGCCCTCAAGGCGGGCCAGGTCATCACCGAGGCGTGGACCATCAACGACGTGGACATTGAGCGCTACCTCAACAACCAGAGCTACAACGACATGGCCGCGGTGGTGGGCCATCCCAAGATCAAGCTGGTGGTGAACTGCACCGCGGACGTGGAAGGGTCTCCCTTTGATCCGGACGCGGACGTGGAAGTGACGCTGGGTGCGTCCACCGCGGGTCCGGTGACCATCAAGACCACCGTCATTGAAGGCGCCTCGGCCGAGGACGCGTCCTTCCCCGTGACCGACAGCGTGCTCAAGGGGACCGTGGTGGTGAGCGCCCGCGCGCCGTGCGTGTTGGCGGCAACCAAGTATGAAATCCGCCTGGAGCTCAACACGCCCACGGGCCCGGTGGACCTGCTGGTGGCGCAGGACCAGACGCCCAAACTCAAGAGTGACCGTCTTTCGGTCAGCTTTGGCGGGACCAACATCACCTTCCCGCTCAAGATGGACCGCGGGGACAAGGCCACCCAGACGTGGCTGGTGAGTGACATCAACCTGCCGGCCAAGCTGGCCGAACATGGTTTTTCCGACGCCAGCGCCGCGGCGCGTGACCCGCGCGTGAAGCTGGTGGTGAAGTGCATTGCGGATGTGGAGAGCGCCGTGGATGCCGCTGCTGGCCGCACCGAAGTGCGCCTGATGTAAATCCCGTCACCGGAGAAACACCGAGGCCCGTCTTCCAACAGCAGGTGTTGTGGAGGCGGGCTTCCTGTTTTTCATTTCAGCGCACGCTGCTCCGCGCAAGGATGCCAGTGCTGTTTGAAGGCTTCCCGGGACTCCGCGTTGGGCACTGCGGGCCACGACCCGCACGCCACCAACCCGCTCCCACAAGGACAATGGTCGCGCGTTGACCAGGGAGTCTGCTGGAGGCCGTCCATCCAGGGGGCGCCGGTGGATTTGCCTGACTGTTTGAAGTTCTCTTTTGAGGAAATGGCAAACAACGTTGGAGTTTCCAGGAACCGCCAGGCTTGGGCCAATGCCAGGTCCATGGTCATCCCGGACAGGGAGCCTGGTGGGGTGAGCGCCCCAAGACCCACGCGTTCCCGCTGCTTGTGGAAGCCGTCTGTTGATACATTCCCTGGCTCCAAGGCCCGTCTCCTCATGGTCCACGCCGTGGATGCTGCCCCGCGCGGCGGAATCTGAAATTCGCAGCCAGACTGTGTGCAGACCTGGACGTGGGGCCGCCGCTGCGCGGTCAGAGGTGCACGGCGGTCGCCTTCAGCACCGTGGCGGGCAAACCGGTGCACTCACATGCCGTGCACGAGCTCATTGAACACCACCTGCGCGCGGTCCAGCCCGTCCCGGTCAAACCACAGCCCTTTGCCGTCGTAGTAGCGGCGGATGGCATCCACCAGCTTGTCATACTCCTCCACGCTGCCCAGGTTGCGGTTGTCCCGGTCCACTCCCAGGTCCTCCAGCTCATGGTACGCCCACGCAGAAGCCGGGATGCGCGGGTCCCGGAACGTATCCACCATGGCGTTGCGCACGTTGATGGGCTCATGGGCCTCAAAGCTGGGCGTTGGTGGATCCCGGCGGCGCGGTTGTTCCAGGTAGACGGTCTTCCCAACGTGTTTTCCGTCCGGAATGAAGCGCGTGGTGACGGGGTCCTTGGGGAGCAGCACGCGGTAGCCAGCGGCAGAGGAGACATCCAGCAGGTCCGGGAGGATGCCCTGTTCGGTCATGGAGAATGCGTCCGGGTCGTAGAGCGTGGGGAGGTTGCGCGCAAAGTAGATGGAATCAAGCTTGTCGGTTGTCAGTGCGCGCGCCCAGTCTTCGTTGCCCACCTGTGGCGCGCTGAAGCTGATGGCCTTGAGCGTGGCCCACGGCCACCCGCTGAGTGACGCCGGCATCCCGCTGCCGCCAGGCGAAAACCTGTCCCCCAGAAGCACTGCGCTGGCGAACAGCTGCGTCAGCCCACCGCCCAGGCTGTGCCCCGTCACGTAGATGTTGGCAGGTGGCTGGGCGCGGACACTCCCCACCAGTTGGTCCAGGCACACAAAAAGTTGTGGCACCAGCGTTTCCACCGTCCGGGCCATACCGCGCGCCACCTTGCCCGTGGTGCTGATGAAGGGGGCTTCCACCATGCGTGTTCCCAGATCGGTGATCCAGTCAGCGTTGCCACGGGCCTCGTCGCTGGGGATGGCCTGGTACACCGAACGCGAACCCGAGCCGCTCCGGCTTCCCCGGAATGCAATGTGGACGTCATACGCTCCACCCTCGCCACGGTCCCGAACCAAGGCCAGGCCCATGAGGCTGTGGGAGACAGCTTGTCCGTCCTCACCTTTGTCCCCGGTTCCACCTTCAAAGGCCAGCAGAAGGTCGTTGGCGTCTGCTTCCACGTCGCGCGGGCGGTCCGGCAAAGCGGCCCGCGTCACGGTTCCTTCCGGTTGGCCGGTGGTGCGGAAGCACACGTGCACTTCCCGGACCTTGCGGAGAATGGCGCCAGGCGTCTGGTATTCCGTCCAGCGCCGGTCCGGGTTGGTGAGGGTGGTGCTCCACGGGTGCACGCGGCTGTACTGGTACACCACCGGGTCATGCGCGGGATTGTCATCAAAGCCGGCCAGGCGCCCTGGCCCGCGGAACCCATCCAACCCGGGGTCTGATGCCACCTGCGCGCTGCCGGTGGTGGTGGCCCAGCCGCGCACCTGATCCATCAGGCGGTTCCGCGCACCGCGGTGGCCGGTGACGTCTTCGTAGTAGGGGTCAAACGGCCAGACCAGGGACTGGCCGTAAACCTGGTAGGCCAGGATGGACAGGTCCAGGTGGAACACCAGCGGGTGATAGGGAAAGCTCCCGTTGGATTGTGCACGTACCGCCGCCGCGGCCTCTTCCGAATTGTCGATGGCTGGCCAGTCACAGCCCAACAAAAGCGTCCAAACCAGGCCGAGTGACGCCGCGAGGCGCAGCGGCGCCGTGGTCCCGTGGAGCGCCCGCAAACCTGGGCTGCGCCGCGGGAGCGGCCCAGGACGCGGGGGGTGTTGGGTTGCTGTTGTGCGCTCCCCCCGGAAATGCGGCGGTGTCATGCGGGCCATGCTGCACGGCAACCCTGGAGCCGGCAACAACAGGCGCCACGCGCCCTGCGCCAGCAAAAAATTTCAGGGGAGGCGTAAGATTCTTGGACGCGTGCACTCCGGGGTTTGGGGCGAACTGGAACGGGCAGGAAGCCCGTTGGGGTGAGCCCCCCCCAAGACCCAAGCGTTCCAGCTGCTGCGGAGGCCGTGGGTTGATGCATTCCCTGGCTCCAAGGCCCGTCTCCTGATGGTCCACGCCGTGGATGCCGCTGCTGGCCGCACCGACGTGCGCCTGATTTAAATCCCGTCACCGGAGAAACACCGAGGCCCGTCTTCCAACAGCAGGTGTTGTTGCCATGTTGGTGACGTCGGCATCCGCGCCTTCGCCCGCCAGCATGGCGCTGACAAAGACCTCCTGCGTGCGCTCCCACGGTCCTTGAAGCGCACGTGGAACGCGCCGCGGGTGAACCACGCATGGTCACACAATGGGGTCCGGCCTGGGCGCGGTGATGCCCCGCTGCGGAAAGACCTGTGTTGCGTTCTGCAAAAGCGCTTCCCGGTCTCTGCTTTTGTGGCGTCCCGCGTCTTGGGATCAGCATGCCGTCTGGATATCAACGTTGACATACGGATTGGTATGTGAAATTTGGACGTCACATACGGGTTGGTATGTAAAACAGGAGGCCCTCATGGCGGCGCAGCCAGACGCATTGAATCCCGTCCGGGCCATCCAGGTTGCCACAGCGGAGGCGTTGGTTGTGGTGCCGTTGTGGGCCTGCCACCTGCTGGCGTTTGGTTGGGGACACCGGCCCGGGAAACGGGGGGACCTGGGTGGCGGCGTTCACCGTGGGGATCAACAGCCTCCTGGCCACGCATGCTGCGCGGTGGGGAGGGGCAGGCGCGACGCGCGCAGCACCGGCAACCGAAACCAAGCGCAGCAGGGGGCTCACCCGGATGGGCTGCCGGCCCCCACCGCCCGCTGCATGTGTGCCCGCGAACGCTCCGCGTGCCTTGCATCCATGACCACGCTCCCTGGGAGTTCCATGTCGTCCAGACCGCTTGTTGCTGCACTCCTGTGCGCCCTTCTTGGTTCCATGGCCTGCGAACCCGCCGGACCTGCCGCTGGCCCCGGCAGCACGTCGTCCTCCTCGTCAGGAACGCCCAATGCCACCAGCTCCGGAGCGTGGGATTCATCCGCGCCTGGAACATCCTCCGACGGAAGCTCGTCGGCGACGGGTCATGGGTCCTCGGCAAGCGCAGCGGCTTCTACCCCGCCGCCCTCGTCCACTGCCGTCTCCTTGGGCGCGTCATCGGATTCGTCCGGCTTCTCCCCGGCCTCATCCTCCGGCTCTGGGACGTCCACCGTTGCCAGCAGCAGCATGTGGGCGCCGTCCTCCGGCAGCAGCGGCGCGGCCAACGGGGAGGTGGTGTTCTCGGAATACGTGGAGGGGAGCTCGAACAACAAGGCCATTGAAATCTCCAACCGGGGGAACAGCGCGGTTGACCTGGCCAGGTTCGAGATCTCGATTCACGCCAACGGCAGCGATGTTCCCACGGGCAGCCGGGTCCTCTCGGGAACACTGGATGCCGGTGCGTCGCTGGTGTTGTGCCATCCGTCCGCCAGTCCACCCCTGCTGGCACGGTGTGACGTCACCCACGGCACGGTTGCCAACTTCAACGGCGATGATGCGCTGGTGCTGGCGGACGCGCAGAACCACGCGGTGCTGGACAGTTTTGGAGACGTGAACCCGCCAGGGCCGGCCTGGGACACCGGCGGCGTGGGCTCGCAGAACCGCACGTTGCGGCGGAAATGCTCCGTGCGTACCGGTTCCGCGTTGCCCGCGGCATTCAACCCCTCGCTCCAGTGGGATGGTGCGGACATGGACGACTTCTCCAACGTGCGCGAGGACCATTGCCGCGGCGGGAGCTCGTCTTCATCTTTGGCATCAAGCACGTCATCCCCGGGCGCGTCATCGTCTTCCAGTTTCGCGGGGTCATCCTCCGCGTCCGTTGGTGGTACCGGGCTTGTCCAGGGACCAGCGGTGCCCCCGGGCAACGGAGACCACTGCGTGCCGGGCGGCTTCTGCTGGGCGCGCCTGGCGCCGCAGGGAAACGCAATCCTGGCCATTGACGGGACGGCGCCTTCCGACGTGTGGGCGGTGGGCGCCGTGGGCACGATCCTGCGATGGGATGGCTTGACCTGGCGGCGCGTGCAGAGCGGAACCACCGCGGACGTGAACTCCGTGTCCGCACTGACGACCCAGGACGCCTGGGCCACCGCCGGGCAACGGTTGCTCCACTGGGAAGGCGCCGGTTGGCGCGAAGTGGAGATCAACGCCGTCACGGGGACGGGCGCCGCCCACCGGGTCTGGGCAGCCGGGCCCAACGACGTCTGGGTCGCGGGCGGGATCGACGGCGTCTACCACTGGAACGGGAGTGGCTGGACGCGGCACCCGCTCTCAGGCGCACTGTGGAACGAGCTGGGCGGCACGTCTTCAACGGATGTGTGGTTCTCGAACCACCTCGGCCAGGTGGCGCATTGGGACGGCGCGGAATGGCGCGTCCGCGCGTACGTTGCGTCCCAGTCGGACCAGGTCAGCCGCCTTGTGGGCTTTGTGCGCGAGGACATCTGGGGCATCCAGGATGGCGTGGTGGTCCGCAACACAACCATGCCCAACCTCTTCTTCAACAGCAGCACCACGGCGGGCGCGGCCGCGAGCGTGCTGACGGGAACGTCCAACAGCAACCTGGTGGCGGCAAACAACAATGTCTCGTCCCGCTGGAATGGTTCGTCGTGGATGGAGCTCACACCGTCGCTTCCCCACTCGTCCCTCCAGGCGTTTTCGGCTGCGGGAAGCGGGGGGACCGACCTGTGGTTGGGGACCACGCACGGCGCCCTGCAGCGCGTGGACGGAAACACGCTGGTGGGCATGGTGGAGCCGCGCACGGAACGCTTCCATGCCGTCACGGGCAACAGCAACGAGCTGTGGGCCGTGGGCGAACGCGGCCTGCTGGCCCATTCCACGGAGCCCGGCGTGTGGACCAACCGGAGTGCCGGCGTTCATGGCGTCCTTGTTGCTGCCTTTTCTGCGGGACCCGGGCACCTGGTGGCCGCTGGCGACGTCACGCACACCGTGCATTGGAACGGCTCCACCTTTGACGTGATTTCCAACAACGACACTGTTGACGTCAGCGGCGTCTGGGCCACCCTCCCCGGCGAGGTGTGGGCCGCAGGCGGCGCGGTGCTGCGGCACAAGGAGGGCGAGCGGTTTGTGAACCGTCCCTCCGAGCTCACGGGCGGGCACCAGCTTCCATACGCGGACGTGGATGGCGTCTCGTCCTCCGCAGTGTGGGTGGTGGGCGCGGGTGGCCGCATCTACCGCTGGGACGGCAGCACCTGGTCACGCGAGACGTCAGGGACCAACGAACTGCTGACGGCGGTGTGGGCGCGCACCGCGACCGACGTCTGGGCGGTGGGCGCCAACACCGTGGTGCGGAACTTCACGGGGGCATCTTGGACCAATGGTGGCGCCGGCCTGCCAACGGGGCGCCTGCTCCGCGCGGTCCATGGCACATCTTCCACCGACGTGTGGGCGGTGGGAGACGGAGGCCTGGTTGCGCACAGGACCAGCGGCGGATGGTCCACGACGACGGTGGGCACCGGCACCTGGCGCGGTGTGTTTGCGCTTTCGGATGAGGATGCCTGGTTGGTGGGTGATGGCGGGCAGGTTCGGCGGTGGAATGGCCTGGCGTGGGTCGGTGTGCCATCCGGGACAACGGCGCGCCTCAACGGCGTGTACGCAACGGATGCCACGCACGCGTGGGCGGTTGGCGAAGACGGAACGCTGGTCAGTCTTGTGGGCGGCGCCTTCCAGGGCGTGCCAACGGGCATCACCACCGCGTTGACGTCAGTGAGCGGAAGCGGTCCCAATGACGTCTGGGTGGCCGGCGCGCGCGGCGAGATCCTGCGCGTGGTGGGCACCAGCGTGGAGCGCTGGTCCTCCGGCATGGACGTGGGAACTTCCTCGGTTCACGGCGTTTCAGCCACGGACATCTGGCGCGTGGGCGGAACGCAGGCCAACCGGTGGAACGGAAACCGCTGGACGCGCGTGAACCTTCCCGCCGGGATTCCACATGTGAACGCCGTCCACCAGGTTTCTGCGGGGCTGGCATGGGCGGTGGGCAACACCGGGTTGGTGCTTCGGTGGGGCGGAACCACGTGGGAGGTCTTTCCTGGTCCGGTGACGTCGGACTTGAAGGATGTCTGGGCCTCCGGACCCTCGGACGCGTGGGCGGCCGGTGACCAGGACGTGCTGCGCTTTGATGGGCAGGCATGGAACGTGGTCCCAGGCACCGCCAACCTGGGAATCTGCGGCATTTCCGGAACGGGCCCCGCCGATGTGTGGCTTGTCAGCTGGCGCGCCGAACTCTTCCATTGGGACGGCCAGGCGCTGGCGCGCGTGCAGACGCCCACGCGGGCGCAACTCACCGATGTGTTTGCCCGGGGTGCGGACGTGACGGCGGTGGGTTGGAACGGGGTAGCCCTGCGGTTGCCACGCTGAAGACGGTACGTGCGAGTGAACCGCGGCAGACCAGCGCGGCGGCGGGGCCCTTCTTCTTGCCGAGGAAACCCGTCACCCCTGCCCAATGAAGATGGCCGCTGCCATGACCGCGCTTTGTGGTGGGTAGGAATAGGTAGGAACCACGTCGGGGTGAGGGTGCCGCAGCTGGGTTGAGTGGTCATGACCAGACCATGGTGGACCCGGTGTTGCAGGACCTGGCGCGGGACCTTTTGCCGGCGGTGGTGCATCACCAGGCAGCGGCTGTGGTGTTGGAGAAGGGGATGGCTGGTGGCCCTGGCCGGTCATTGCTCGGGGGCTTTTCACAACGCCCGTCGTCAGGGACGGAACGCGGTCTCTTTCACCAGACGGCCCTTGGTGTCCCACGTGCGCCAGATGCCGACTTGTTTCCCCGCCTTGAACTGGCCGCTGCGCATCAGCGTGCCGTCCTTGCGGAACCACTTCCAGCTTCCGTGTTTGGCGCCACCCTTGAGGCTCCCCTGGGATTGCAGCACCCCGTTGTCGTAGTAGGTGCGCGCGGGGCCGGTCCCGTTTTTGGGTGGCGCGGATGTTTCGGCAAGACGGGCCTTGATGAGTTTCTTGACCAGGCCCACGGGGAGCGTTTTGTGGACGGGGAACTGCAGCGCGCCCTTGGAGACCACATACGCGGCCACGGCCTTTTCAAGCACCCCCAGCACCGAGCCGCTCATGGGAAAGTAGCTGCAATGGTCCGTGAAGGCCGCAAACCCGGCAATGCCTTTTCCATCCACCTTGAAGCAGGGCAGGCCGTAGGCAACCGTCTCCTTGGCGTACGGCAGCGCCGCGCGAATGGTCTTGCGCAACGCAGCCAGGGTGCGGCGCTGCGGTTCCGGAGTCTTGGCAAGGTAGGCGTCCACGGGGTTTTTGGGCATGTGCGGATCCTGGCCTGCGCGGGAGCGCTTGGGCAACCACGTGATGTGCGCGCGGTCCTGGCGTCGGACGTGACTCCGTGTCTATAGCCATGCCGCCACGCGCGGAGGCCGCTTGTTCCTGGACCTGCACCGACATCTTGAGGGAAGCCATTCGGCGCGGGCGCTGGCGGCCGTGGCGCGCAGGCTGGACATCCGGCGGGAGCCGTTTTTCAACGTGGCCACCGGCCGGTTTCTGGAAGAGGCGGAGCTTGCGCCGCTTCTGGGCATGCACGGCCCGTCAGACAACGCGCGGGATTTCTATGACTGCATTGAGCGCGCGCGGCGTGCGTATGTGTCGGTGGAGGCGGTCACCGAACTGGCCCACGAGGCGTTTTTGGACGCCGCCGCCGAATGTGACGGGCTGGAAATGCGCGTGAGCCTGTTTTCCATGACGCGCACGTTGTTGGGGCCGGACTGGACCGCAACACCACCGGGTGAATTTGCCCGCAAGGCGTCTGCGTTGTTGATGGGCGTGCTGGATGCGCGGGACCGCGCGCAGGCAGGCGTGGGCAAGGAGCTGCTGGTGCGTCTGGGATTCAGCCGTACGTTTGTCCCCGCGCAGGAGGCGCAGCACCGCGCCATGGTGGAGGTCATCCGGGGGCAGGCGCACCGCGTGTCTGGTCTTGACATCCTGGGCATCCTGCCGGACGCGGTGGACAAGGAGCCGTTGCAGCCGCTGCTGGTGGACATGGTGCGCAGCCTGCGGGACGTGTTGCCGGACCTCACCATCCACGCCGGTGAATTCAATGACCACCAAAGCGTGGAACGCGCGTTGGACCTGCAGGTGCGTGGCGTGGGCCATGGTGTGCATGCGGTGGCATCGGAGGGCGTCCTGGGACGGCTGCGGGACGCGGGGGTCACCGTGGAGGTGTGCCCGTCCTCCAATGCGCTGCTCATTCCCAGCGCGTTGGCCCGCCTGCGGGCGCACCACGGTGGGGTCCACCCGCTGCGCGTGATGCAGCAACACGGTGTGTGGACGGTGCTGGGCAGTGATGACCCCGTGGCCATGAACACCAGCTTTGGGCAGGAACGCGCCGTGGCCGCGCACGAAGGTGTGGACCTGGTGCGCCTGGAGGCGGACATGGACCGCCGCTGGGCCCAGATTTGCGGCGGGTGACGGCGTCACAAAGCACCACAGCCTAACGCGGTTGTTCTGCCCACCGCTGCAGTTCTTCGGCCACGCCGGGCAGCCCTGGTTGCATGGCCACGGCCCGGTGGCCCAGCGCCAAAGCCCGGCGCGCCTTGCCCGGGTCTCCATCCAATTGCCCGCTTTCCCACGTGAGCGCCGCGTACGCCCAGACCTGCGTTGCGTCCCGCAGCAGCGTCACCGCGGTGTCCACGTCCACGCGGTCCACCAGGTCCGCCACGGGTCCCAACCATTCCTCCCGCACGCTGGCCAGCTCCTGGCGCGCGGCTTCATCCTCGCCGTTGCGGCGCCTGCCGGAAACAAGCGCCAGTGCCTGCGCCATCCGGCGTATTTCACGGTGGACAAACCCGCGGTCCATCATTCCCATGACGGCAACCATGCGCACTGCCACCCGCGTGGTCAAGCAAAAGCCCCACGCCGTTGCCGCGCGGCCCAGACTTGCGCCACCTGCTGGGTGGCGCCCATCATCATGGTGCGCGGGCCGTTTCACGCCGTGCCGCAAGGCGTCCAACCGGAGGTGGTGCGTGGCAGGCGCAGGGACGGCGGTGCGGCGGGTCATCCACCCCGCGGTGGGGGCGCCATGAGGTCCAGCAGCACCCAGGATGTGCTTGCGGTGTTGCGCATGACGGGCGTGACGCTGCTGGCCTGGATGATGGTGGGCTGGACGCCGGACCGCCTGTTGCCGGGTTTTGACGCGGTGCTGTTGTTCTTCCCATGGCTGGAGGAGGTGCAGCGCAACCTGGGCCAGTCCGGCGCCTGGGGCGTGATGTCATTCCGGCCGCTGGGAGGCGCCGCGTTTGCGGCCACCACCGGATTCCCCTGGTTGATGCAACTGCCCCTGGCGCTGGGGGTGCCGGCGTGGGTCACCGTCAACCTTGCGGTTTTGGTGCCGCAGGTGCTGGTGGGGTTTTTTGCATGGAAGGTGTGGACCCACGCACCATGTCTGACGCCGGAGCAGGCAGTGCCCACCCACGCCACGCCGCCGCCGTGGTTCCAGCAGGTGGCGTGCGCGGTGTTTTTTGGGTTCATGCCGTTGGTGGGTTGGCGCATGGCCCACGGCCACCTCAACCTGCTGCCCGCGTTGCCTGCCACCCTGGCCGTGGTTCACGTCTACCTGGTGGGGGCCCGCCGCGTGACTGCAGTGGCCGGGTTCCTCACGGTGTTTTGTGTGGTCACCGCGCTGCAACAACAGTCCTACCAGCTTTTGTTGTACGCGGTGGTGTTTGGGACGCCTCTGGTGTTGTTGCACGGTGGGGTGAGTCCGGCGCGCCTGGGCGTGACGGCGGCATGTGGCCTGGTGGCCGTGCTGTTGGCTGCGCCACAACTGGCGGTGATGGTGGGGTACGCCCTCTCCGAAGATTCCGCGCGCCAGCTGTCCGGGGCCAGTGTGGCGTTTGGATATTCGGTCAACCACCTGAAGGATTGGCTGGGAAGCCTGGTCCTGTCCCTGGAGTGGGTGAAGTCCACGCAGGACAACCCGTTCTTCCTCCATGAAACCAACTATCCCATGGGCACGTTGCTGGCCTTGGGTGTGGTGGTGGGGGCACGCGGCCGCCGCGGGCCGCTGGTGGTCTGGCTGGGCCTGGTGGTGTTGGTGATCATGGTGGCCAGTGACGTCACGCCGTTTTCCCAAATGGTGACCGCCCTGGTCCCTGGGTTCCATGCGTTCCGCGTGCCGGCGCGCGCGCTCATCATGGTGGTCCCACTGGGATTGGCGCTGCAGCTGGCAGACCACCGGGCGGCGGCCGCACCCGCGCCGCGGCACCTGTTGGTGACCGCCGCGTTTGCCCTGTTGGTTCCATTCCTGCCGGATGTGCTGGTGGAACTGGTGTGTGTTGTGGCGGTGGCCTCCCTGCTGCTTCCGCGTTTGGGCTTGGGCGTGCCGCAGGTGATGTTGGTGGTTGGCCTGGCCCACGTGGGTGCCACCGGCCAGCGCATGCCGCCCTACCTGGATGCGGCGCGCGCATCCGGGTTGGCCAGGATCCTGGGTGACGCCGTCACCGCGCAGGCCCCAGACACCTTGTCATCCCTGGAGCGCGTCTACCTCAAGGTCCAGCATGACCGGCTCAACCTCAACACCGGAATGGCCGCGGGGCTGGGCAGTGCTGTTGGCTACGGCCACCCTGCGCGGCGCTATCTTGAGCTGTTCCACCACGCCACCGCGGCGGCCCACACCCCCGGCGCCATGGTCTTCATTGTGGAGTTGGAGACGGTGGGGACGCAGTGGTTTCTGGAAATGTACAACATGGGACGCGTGGCCAGCCCCACAGCGCAAGGCCTGGGCGTGGCCACCGTGCTGCCCAACGCCCGCGCGGCGTGGGTTCCTGTCCTCCACCACGTGGTGGAGGACGTTGGTGCGGTGGCCCGTTGGATGGCTGAATCACACTCTGGCACCCGGGATTGGCACGCCACGTTGCTGCAGTCCGCTGGTGAAGAAACCGTCACCACCTCCCCCGAGTGTGCCGCCATGCGCATCCAGGATGTTGCGGGCAACGGTGAACACCTGTGGGTGACCGTGGAGGCCCACGCGCCATCCTGCCCCCTGGTGTTTGCCACCAACCACCTGGCGCTGCTGGCGGCCACCGGAACCACCACGCGCGGTGAAACCATCCCCCTGCGCACCTTTGTGGCATACGGCGCCCTGTTGGGCGTGGTTGTTCCACCAGAGGTGACGCGCGTGGATGTGGCCCCCCAGTTGCGCCACGCAGTCTTGTTCAACGCGCTGCAGGCCGCAGGTGCGCTGCTGGTGCTTGCCGCATGGGTGTGGCGGGTGCGTGTGCGGGAATGATGGCCACACCCCACGGGCCACGCCCTTGCTCCCCATGGACGCTGCGGCCACAGTCCAGCAGAGGTGCGCGTTGCGGGCTTTGACGGACATGTTGCACCGCCGGGCCGGCGCGGCCGCGTGGCTGCTGGCGGTTGCTTTTGGCGTGTTCTGCCTGGGCCACCCGTCCGCGCGTTATACGTTTGACGGCGTGGGCTTTGCGTTTGCGCTGCAGCGCTTCCAGGCGGGCGGTGAAAGCGTGGGGATTTTGTTCCACAACCACCACCTGCTCTACGTGTTGTTGGGGCACCTGTTTGGCGGGACCTTGGCCTGGCTGGGCGTGGAGCTGACCCCGTGGTCCCAGCTGGTGTTGCTCAACCTGGTGTTGGCCGTGTTCACGTTGCGGGCCGCCGCCGGGTTGTTTGGGGCGCTGCTTGGGGGACCCGGGCCGGCGTTGGCGGCCACCGCGTGCCTGGGGATGTCCTACGGGTTCTGGTTCTATGCGCTGGAGGCAGAGGTCTACGTCCTGCAAACCCTGGGTTTTGTCTGGGCCCTGTGGTTGAGCCTGCCGCCCCCGCACGGCGCCACCGCGGCAAGACCCGCGCGGTGGTGGTGGCCGCCCGTGGTGGCGGCGGGGTGCGCGGTGTTTGGCGTGGCCGCACACCTGTCGTCAGGCGTGGCGTGGCTGCCATTGGGCTGGGCGGTCTGGCGCCGCGCGCCCAGCCGTGCGGCGGGTTGGGTGGCGTTGGGGTTGTTCCTGGCGCTGGCCGTCCTGGGCACGGCGGTGATGTACGCAGTGTGCTGGCGCCTGGCGGTGCCGGGGGGAACGCCGGGGCTGCTGCAGTGGACGCTGGGCTCGGCGTTGATGACCACGCCTCAGGGTTATGCCATCCAGATCTGGAGCGTGCCGTGGAGAACGCTGCCGGCTTTGTGGGACGGGTCTTTGGCGGCCTTGGCGGCGCGGGGACCGTGGATGCTCCAACAGGACGTCTGGACCACCACGCTGGAGGCGGTGTCCCGCGTGCCGTTTGCGCTTGGCCTGTTGCTCTTTGCGCGCGTTGGGTGGCGCGCCACCGCCCCGCCGGTGCGGCGGTGGTTGGTGCTGGTGACCTTGCCGCTGCTGGTGTTTGGCGCGGTCCTGGAGCCATGGAACATTGAATACAAGGTGGCGCAGCTGCCCGCGTGGTGGTTGTGGGCCATGCTGGGCGCGGTGGCCTGGGCGCGGGCTGCGGTGGATGAAACGCGCCGCGCCCGGCGTTTGACCCTGGTGACGGCGGGCGCGGTGGCGCAGGCGTTGTTGCTGGGCGCCACCAACCACCTGGCAGCCATTGGTCCAGGCGAAGATCCCAAACGCAACGCAGACCTCCAGCGTGCGTTGTTTGTGGCCCGCCACACGCCCCAGAATGCACTCATTTATTTTGGGGGAAGCCAGGCGGGCTTCAACACCGGCAAGATCTACCTGCTGTATTTTGCCCAGCGGCAGACGCGCCCGGTGGACTATGTGCTGCACCAGAAGCCGTTCCCCAACATGTTGCTGGGCGCGCTGGTGCGGGACGCGGCGCAGGGCGTCTACGTGCTGGGGGAACTGCTGGAGCCGGGTCCCGCCCTCTCCGCGCTTGCGTCCAACCACAACATGTCCGTCGAGGACATTCGCGCGGTCTTCCAGGCTCAACCGCTGCGGCTGGTGGCGCGCATGGAGGACGGGTTTGCCATCTATGTGCTGGACGGCCCGGTGGTGGTTCCGGGGGTTGCAGCGCCATCCACAAAGCCCGGTCCATCCGGCCCTTGAAGCGCACCGGGGTCCATCACCAGGCGGGCCCAGACCACCAGCAGCAACCCGCTGCGGGTGGCCCACAACCAGGGTTGCACCTGCGCCGGAACATCCCAGCGTGAGAAACCAAGGCCAGCCAGCAGCCCGTAGAGGGCCAGCAGCAGCCACGTCAGCCGGGTGGGCGCATCCCTCCATGGCAGGGTGGCCGCCGCCAGCGCCAGCACCGGAATGCCGTACTGCGGGCTCCCCAACGGGTTGAACACCGTGTACGCCACCACCGCCACGGTGAGCGCGTGAGGCAGCGGCACGGGGATCTTCCACAAGCGCAACGCGGTGAATCCCACCCCTGCAACAAACAGCAGCCGCCCCGCAAATTGGATGGCATCCTCATGCGCCCCATGGATGTGGAAGGCGCCATGGTCCACCGCGGTGGTCAACTGGAGTTCCAACGGTGCGTTGAACGCCATCAACAGCGACCCCAGCAGGCTTTCCACCTGCAACGTGCGCCCGCCGTGGTAGGCCCACGGGGTCAGCGTGGAACGCGTGCCCAGGACCAACGCGCCCAGCAGCAGGCCAGCCCCCAACGCCACCACCCCACCAACCACCGCCTGCCCGGTGGCCCGGTCCCGCCGCGCCAACAATGGGACGGCCAACAAACCCAGGTAGGGAAACTTGATGAGTGATGCGGCAGCCACCGCCGGGCCAAACGCCTGGGGTCCGGGCCGCAACGCCAGCAACAAAAATCCCGCCACAAAGATATCCAACCGGTCCAGCCAGAACGTGGACATGGCGGTGCTTGCTGCCAGGTAGAGGCCCACCACCGGCAAGGTTGCCCGGCGCTGAAGCGCCGCAAAAATCCCGCCGTCCACCATGAGCGCCAGGGTCTTGTATCCCAACAGGTAGTGGATGGGGTCCACGGTGGGGGACACCCATGCCGGCATCCAGATGATGAGGTTGGCCAACGGGCCGTATTCGGCAAACACGCCCTGTTGTTGGACGTTGTTGAAGTAGATGATGACGTCAGAATTGAAGATGGAGGTGGCCATGATGAGGCGGCTGGCACACCAGGCCAGCCACGCCACCCAGCGCAGCCTTGCGGTGGGTATTGCGGGATTTTCTGGCGGGTTGGACGGCTGCATGGACAGGTGGTTTAGCATTCCGTCACGGTGGACCGTCCACCTGCAAAACGTGCAGGCGGGCCACCCCGCTGGCCATCCCCACCGTGAGTCGGTGGTGCACCCCACGCGCGGGATGACCACGCAACCCCGCGGTCCACCCACGCTGCCCGTCGTCTTCATGTGGTTCTGGAAGGTTTCGGGGTGGCGTTCCCCGTGGCGCGGGGGGAACCGGGCCGCGCGCATTTCGCTGCGCAGTTCATGCGCGGGCGGACACCGCTGCATCCGACGCTGGCAAGGCATTGCGCTGCGTTGCGCTCGCGGGCGTGTTGAGGGATAGGGCCGCCACGCAGTTTGCAATTCGCCTGGATGTCCTCATGGAACCTGGTGGCTGCTGCCGCAAAACATCTGAAGGCGTCTGGAACAACCTTGCCAACACGCGCCCGCAACGCGGAGTCCATTGTTCCCCCAGGCGCCATCCCGGGAGTGCTGCCTTGGCCAGTGGATCCAGCGTTCGCACCTGGTCCGCACTTCAGAACCCCGCGCCCCAGCCCAAGCCGATGGAATCGCGGCGTTTTGGGGCGTTACCGCAAAGCGTTCGCATTGAGGAGGATCCTTGGGGCAGGCGCACCGTGCGGATCCTGCCCAGCCCTTTTCTTGCTGTGCCTCACCCGCAAAGCCGCGTTCTGGATACACGCAGCGCAGCCCGGCCCCCACGTGCTGGTTGGCCGCGCCGCTTCACAAGAAACCCACCAGGCTGCAATGCAAACCTGACGTGGCACTGCTTCTTGCAGAAGGTTGGTCCATCACGCCCCGATGTTTGTGGAAAGTGCGCAAGTTTGACGCGGAGTTTTCACAGGTCCCCCAAACCCCCCGCTGTTGCCCAATGAACAAACGAAAGTGGAGGTAGAGAATGAGTCGCTCCCCGTTGTTGAGAATTGCCAACCCCTTGCTTGCCGTGGTGCTGGCGGCAGGCACCCTGGCCTGCCAGGGCGCTGACGGCGAAGACGGTGCCGCCGGCCCCGCAGGCGCCACGGGTCCCACCGGTGACACCGGTCCACGCGGAGCCACCGGCCCCACGGGTGCATCCGGCGCCACCGGCCCAACGGGAGCCACCGGGGCAACCGGTGCCACCGGGGCAACTGGTGCCACCGGCGCCACCGGAGCAACGGGTGATACCGGCGCCACCGGTGCAACCGGCGCCACCGGCGCCACCGGAGACACCGGCCCATCCAGTGCCAACACGTTTCTGGTCACGGCAGACATTCCCAAGTCCCTCACCATCCGGGATGTCTCCATCACCGTGGCACCGCAGCCCGTGGTGGACTTCAAGGTGGTGGACAACTTTGGCCGGGGCGCCGTGGGCCTGCGCGCCGGCACCAGTGGCAATGTGCGCATGAGCATGGCCAAGCTGCTTCCCGGCGCCACCACCGGGGACACCACCGAGTGGGTGAGCTACGTCAACCGCGCGGACACCGCTGGTGCGCGCACCGTGACGGTGGCCACCGCGGACCGCGCGGGAACCCTGGTGGACCACGGTGACGGTACCTATACGTACACCTTCTCCATCAACCTCCAGACCCAGGTGGACCCGGTGAGCAACGCCGCCATCCCCTGGGAGCCCACGCGCACCCACCGCCTGGGCATCCAGGTCTCCGGCGGCGGGTTGCCGGGTGCCAACTACACGCATGACTACGTGCCGGACGGCACCACCACCCTGCCATTGCGCCGGGAAGTGGTGGACACCGTGTCCTGCAATGAATGCCACGGCAAACTGGTGGCCCACGGCGCACGTTTTGAGGTGAAACTCTGCCAGGTGTGCCACACCCCGGGCAGCACGGATGTGGACTCCAACAACACCGTGGACCTCAAGGTCATGGTCCACAAGATCCACTCAGGCCGCAACCTGCCCAGCGTCAAAGCCGGCAATCCCTACATGTTGGGAAATGCGGACTTCTCCGAGGTGGGCTTCCCGCAGGACATCCGGAACTGCCGCAAGTGCCATGACGCGGCCAACACCAACACGCCGCAAGGTGGCAACTGGAACACGGTGCCCACCATGGCGTCCTGTGGCAGCTGCCATGACAACGTGGACTTTGCCACCGCAACCGACCGGTTCACCTCCATGCCGGTCCACACCACCGGTGGCCCGCAGGCCAACAACGCCAACTGCGCGCTGTGCCACAACACCGCCAACATTGAGACCAACCACTTGACGGTGAATCCCACCATCAACAACCCCAATGACCCTCCGGGGCTGTTTGATTTCACCTATGAGATTGAGAGCGTGACGGTGAACGCGTCCTTCAATCCGGTGGTGCGCTTCCGCATCCTGCAGGACGGCGTCTCCATGGACCTGTCCGGCACCACGTTGCCGGCGGGTGTGACCGGCGGTCCCGGCTTCCTCCTGTCCTGGTCTGATACCCAGGACCAGGTGGCCGAACCGGTGGACTATACCAACCGTGGACGGGACGCGGCCCAGCCCATCTCGGTCACCCTGGCCAGCCTGCGCGCCGGCACGGCGGGCACCGTGGCGGCAGACGGAGCCACCGGCTTCTATATTGCCACGTTCACCGGCACCAACGCGTATCCGGGCACGGCAACGCTGCGGTCGGTGGCACTGCAGAGCTACTTCTCGCAAACGGTGGCCACCGTCTCCTACGCACGGCATTCACCCAGCGTGGTCAAAGAGGTCACCGGTGATGTGGTGCGCCGGCAGATTGTGGACAACAACAAGTGCACCAAGTGCCATGAGTGGCTTGAGTTGCACGGCGGCAGCCGCGTGGTGGCCCCCAGCGAGGGTCCCACCACCGCCCTGGTGTGCCAGACCTGCCACAACCCCAACCTGACCAGCAGCGGCCGCGCGGCAGACCCGGCCAAGATCAACCTGCAGGCCACCGGCGCCCTGGGTTCCTCCTGCGGCACCGGCTGCACGGTGACCGCAGAAAACAAGGCGGCGGCCATTGCGTTGATTGCCGAATTTGGCGCGGACCCGTTGCTGTACCCGGAAGCCCCCATGAACCTGAAGAACCTGGTGCACTCCATCCATGCATCCGGCAAGCGGGTCAATGACTTCATGTTTGTGCGGGACCGCGGAAACTCCGGCACGTTTGCGTACAACTTCAAGACGCACAGCGGCCCGGACCGTGAGGGTGAGACGGTGACGTATCCTGGCGTGTTGGGGAACTGCCGCGCCTGCCACATCACTGGCACGTATGATGTGGACCTCCCGGCGGGCACGTTGCCCACCACGGTGCGCACCACCACCGGCAACCTGTCTGAGGACCGCGCGGCCATCCAAGGCGCACGTGCGGGGGCCAACCTGCCCAACCCCACAGACCTGGTGGTCAGCCCCACCACCGCGGCGTGTTACGCGTGTCATGACACCGGCCTGGCCATGGCGCACATGGTCCAGAACGGTGGCTCCATCAACGTGCCGCGCGCCACGTATGACCTGGGCCTCGGCGTGGAGACCTGCACGGTCTGCCATGGTCCAGGACGTTCGGCAGACGTGGAGATGATGCACCCCATCCAGTGAGCAGCACACTGTGATGGGACCAACGCCCGCAGCCCGGAGGATGGGTTGCGGGCGTTGTTCTTTTTTCGCTGCCCGGCACAGCGTGGCCCGTTGCAACCCCTACGCGTGCCGCCGGGCGCCGTCACCCTCGGCGTGCCCTCCACGGCGGCCGCAATGCCCTTGGGTTGGACAAACGCGGCGCAGGGGCCCGGCCGGCGCAGTTGGAGTGAACCCTTGCGCTGGCGCGCGGCTCACACGCCACTGGGCACCACGAATCCGTTGCTCGCTTCTGATGCCCTCTCGCATGCGGAATGGCCGCACGCCCGGTTGTCGTCGGAATACACCTGCGGCAGTTTGCCACCGGTCCCGGGCATGCAAACGCGTGGAAGTTCAACGGCGCGCAGCGTTGCGTGTGTTCAAGACGACGCCATTGCATGGTTTGTGCAGCGGAACAGGGGGCGCCAGCCAGGCGTCACAACACCGGGGCAGACACGCACCACCGCGTGACCGCCCCACAAGGGGGATATGTCATGCAGCACCGCACAAGCTGGTTGCTGGCCGCCGCATTTGCCATCCTGGGAGCTGTCTCGGCTCCGGACGCAGCCGCCCAGGAAGCAAAGTCCGTGGAGAAGAACTGGAAAGCCAAGTGCGCGTCCTGCCACGGGCCGGATGGCAAGGGTAAGACCAAACAAGGAGACAAGATGGGCGTGGGGGACATGACGTCTGCCACGTGGCAAAAAGAGTTCACCGACGACAAAATGAAGACCGCCATCATGGACGGCTTCAAGCGGGAGAAGAACGGCAAGAACCAGGAAATGAAGGGCATGAAAGAGAAGCTGAAGCCCGAAGAAGTGGACGCGCTCATCGCGTTCATTCGCACCCTCAAATAGCCGGAAGTCTGGTTGCGTGCGGGTCCAGCGCTGCTCCTGTCATCAACAGGAGCGGCGCCGTTGTCTTTGTGTGTGCGCTGGAGCTGCATGTTTTCCGTCGTCACCAAACGGCTTGGCTGGGAACAGAAGTTGCTTTGGAAATCAAACGGCAAGCGGGAAGTGGTCTCCAGCAGAAGGCGGACACGCACAATGCATGAGCCTCAACAGCCTGGCCCGGATGACAGCCAGCAGTTCACCATCCGCACTGCCCGCGCCTTGGCGCCCCTGCTTGTCATGTTTGGGCTCACCATTGCGGTCATCCTCATCAGCATCTTGCGGGCGGCGCCGTTTGTCCCGCCGGTGGGTGGCCTGGCCAACCGCGCGTACGCGCCGGTCAACTTCCCCGCGGTGTTTGCGGTGGATGACGCGCTTGTAGGGCTGGACCGCCAACCCGGGGCCAAGGGCTTTGCGGTGCCGCCACCACCGTTCTCCCAGGACGTGTTTCCGTGCATGGACTGCCATGACGCCATTGACCCGGACCCCACGCGCCGCAAGCTGGTGGATGCGCATGATGACATTGAGCTGAAACATGACGAGGAGCACCGCTGGTGCCTGGACTGTCATGACGCCAAGGACCGGGACAAGCTGCACCTGGCCAGCGGTGAGCTGGTGGAGTTTGCCGAAAGCTACAAGCTGTGTGGCCAGTGCCACGGCACCCAGTACCGGGACTGGAAGACGGGCATCCACGGCAAACGCACCGGCTACTGGGACGGCAACAAGCGCTACCTGTTGTGTGTGTCCTGCCATTACCCGCACAGCCCACATTTTGCGGCCATGGAGCCGTTGCCTCCGCCGGTGCGGCCTCAGTTCCTCATGGGCTCGGCGGTGCCCCCCACCGAACATCCCGCGCCCTGGGCCACTCCCGGCAAGGAGGAAGACCATGCTCCCCAGACCAGGTGAACCCGGTGGCCAAGGCCTGCCGCAGGATGAAGAGGTCACCCTGGCCGAAATTGCGGCAACCGGCGGCAACGTGGACGTCACCCGCCGCAACTTCCTGACCTCCATTGGCCTGGCGGCGGCGGGCGTGCTGGCCGGATGCAGCGCCGAAGACCGCGAGGCGTACTTCCAACGCCACTTCCAGGAGCTGAGCAGCGCCGAGCTGCAGGCACGCCTGAGCCGCGAGCAGACCCAGCTCACCGCACGGTTTGGGAAAGACGTGCACGTCACGGCGCTCCCGCACAAGCCGGGCGTCACGTTTGGCTACGCGCTGGACCTGGCGCGCTGCATTGGCTGCCGCCGCTGCGTGTATGCGTGCACCAAGGAGAACAACCAGTCCCGGGTGCACCTGGAGTACCTGTTCCACGGTATCCACGGGCACCATGCGCTGGTGCCGTACGCCTGGGCGTTTGTGTTTTGTGGCATTGCCGCGTTCCTGTTGTTCCTGGTGCCCACCACAAGGCGCAACGTCTTCACGCTCAACCTGGGCTGCCTGCTCATCTATGCCAGCGTGTACATTGAGAAGGGCATGGGCACCGTCATCCCCGGGCTGACGCCGGACACGCTGGGAGAAATCTACGAATACACCCCCACCCTCCACGAGTTGCGCATTGGCGCCGGAATTTTTGCGGTGGGATTCCTGGTGTTCACGCTGTTGTGCAAGGTGGCCATTCCCATCATGACCGGGGAGTTCCAGAGCAAACCCGCCAGCGGTGCCGCTCCTGCCGCCGCGCACTGACCGGCTGCAGACTTCCATCTGGGGCCACGTCGACGGAAAAAGCCAGGTCTGGGAGGGCGAGGCGTCTGCCGAGCCTGGTTCCTGGTTGGACATCCTGCAAGACGCCGCGTGGTGCCGTCGTCACTCCAGCGCGTCCAGAAAGGATGTGTCCAAGAGAAAGCCAGAAACAAAAACGCCGCCTGTTCCAAATGGGACCCACTCAAGGCTCACCATGGTAGTCCGCAAGGGCCGCCACCGAACAACGCTCATACCAACGACAACACCTTGGGGCCCAGCGCCACCAGGACGTGGGTGATGCCCACCGTCCACAAAGACCGGCGCCAGACGCGCAGCGCACACAACACCACGCCAAACCAGACCGCCCAGAGGACCAACGCCCAACCCTGACCACCGCCCAACGGCGCGTAGAACACGGTGGTGATCACGGTTGCGGCCACCGTCCCGCGCCGGGCTTGCAGGGTGGTGAACGCGTAGCCGCGGAACAGCGTGTCTTCACTGGCCGCGGCAATGGTCATCATCCACAACGCGGCGGGCAAAGACAGGCTGCCCAGCGTGGGGTCAAAGGACGGCTGGGCCTGTTGCACCAGCGGGTAGAGCAGCGCCGCGTTGAGGGCCATCAGAACAGCCGCTGCACCAACGCCAACGGCCACGTCTCCCGGCGTGGGGCGTTGCCAACCCAGCGCGGCCAGGGACAGCCCATCCTTGCGGGCCATCATCCAGGTGAACAGCGCGGTCATCCCAAATCCCGCCGAGACTGGCACCACCGGCGCCTGGTTTGCCGCGGCGTTGGCGGCGGCCCAATCCAGGCCACCCACCAGGTGGTGCCAGGCGCTGGCCAGCGAGACACAGAGCCCCAGAAAGAACACCGGGGCCACCAGGGCCAGCCAGACGCGGGGGGGCCAGGGTGTCCGGGCGTTGGGCGCGTTCATGGTGCGGCATGGTAGCCCGCCAGGGCCGCCACCGCGCGCCCCCAACGCTGGAGCAACACTTCCCGACGTGAACCAGGCTGCGGTTGGTAGGTCTTGCTGGCGCGCCATTGGGCGGCCAGGTCCGGCAGCGCAATGCCCGTCAACGCGTGCCGCGCCAGGTTGGCCGCACCCAGGGCGGTGGACTCCTGCTGTGCCGCCACCAGCACCGGCGTTTGCAAAAGGTCCGCCAGGGTTTGCATCAGGTACGCGTTGCGGCTGGGTCCTCCGTCCACCTTGAAGCTGCCCAGGGGGCCGCCCAGGTCCTGTTCCATGGCCCGCGCCACCTCAAAGACCTGACAGGCAATACCATCCAACGTGCCCCGCACCAGGGAGGCACCGGTGCTTGCGTGGGTGAGCCCAAACACCGCGCCGCGCACATGCGTGAGCCACCGTGGTGCCGCCAGGCCCGAAAGCGCTGGCACCACCATCACGTCATGGTCTTCATTGGCCTGCGCCACTGCGCTGCTGGATTCCACGTTGTCCAGCACGCCAAGGTGTTGGGTGAGCCACTGCATGGCACTTCCCACGCAAAACACGCCGCCATCCAACGCATAGGACGTGGCGCCGTGGAGTTGCCAGGCCACGGTGGTGAGCAGCCCCTGGGATGACGCCAGCGGCGTGGCGCCGGTGTTCACCAACAAAAAACTTCCGGTGCCAAACGTACACTTTCCCTGGCCCGCCACAAAACACGCCTGGCCAAACAACGCGGCCTGCTGGTCCACCACCAGCGCATGGATGGGAAGCCCCGGCGTCACCGCACCCAAAAAGCCTGCGGTGGGGCGTACCTCCGGGAGGATGGCCTCCGGGATGTCAAACAGCGCCAGCAACTCGGGGTCCCAGCGCAGGTCATGGATGTTGAACAGCAACGTGCGGCTGGCGGTGGACGGGTCGGTCACGTGCAACCGGCCACCAGACCGTTTCCACAGCACCCAGGTTTCAACCGTTCCAAACAGCAGCCGCCCCGCGCGTGCCGCGTCAAACAGCTGGGGTTGCGCCTGGAACACCGCCGCCAGCTTGGGGGCGGAGAAATACGAATCCAGCCGCAGCCCGGTCTTTTCTGTCAGCCATGTGGGGCTGGGCAGTTTTTTGGAGAGTGCTTCACACACCGCGGCACCGCGCTGGTCTTCCCAGACAATGTTGGGCGTGAGTGGAAGGCCGGTGAAACGGTCCCACAACACAAAGCTCTCACCCTGGTTGGCCACACCCACCGCGTCCGGTTTGTGGCTGGCCACCAGGGGATCCACCGCGGCATCAAACGCGGCCAACAGGTCCTGCGGGTCCTGCTCAACCCTTCCAGAAGCTGGCCGCTGCGTGGGGATGGCCGCCGAGCGTGACGCCAGCACGGTCCCATGATCATCCACCACCACGGCGGTGCACAGCGTTGTTCCCACGTCCACGCCCAGGAAACGCGCCACGCCACAACTCCCCTTTGACCAACGTCCACCACGTCATGCCGCGTGGACTTCATACCCCAGTGGCGCGGCTACAGCGCGGGAGGTGGCGGGGACCCCAACCGCAGCTGCACTTCCAGATGGAGGTCTGTGGGGACCGGGCTTCCTGACGGCAGGTCCCGGTGGTTGGCCTTCAGCGTGACCTGGGTGTTGACGGACTGCCACGACCATTGGCGGGTGGTGTTGGTGAGCGTGCGCCAAGGGGTGACGGCGTTCTCCCGGCCGTGGACGTCACGGATGGACTGCGCCAGGTCCTCAGCGCGTTGTTGATACGAACGCAGGTCCACGTCATGGAACCGGAACGTACAGGACGCCACACACATCCCACCCAACACGCGCTGTTGGCAAAACGGCGTCATCCCCGCCACCCGTGGCGGCACCATGTTTGTTGCCGAGGTGGCGCACGCCTGGGCGGTGGCATGGACCAGGGCACTTTCTTCAAGCGCAATGCACGTCCCTTGCGCCTGACAAACGCTGCCGGGCACATCCGGGAAGGGCGTGCCGGTTGAAGGCCCAGCAACGGAGGGCGTTGTGGTTGCGGTCACCGCCGGGGGCGCAACGGTCTTGCGCTGCAACGCAGCGGTGGCAACAACTCCTCCGGTGCCCAGGGCCAGTGTTGCGGCCACCACCAGTGCAACCGGAACAGCGGGACGGCGGTGGTTCCCGCTGGCCAACGCGCGCAACGTGTGGGCCAGTGCCGCGGCGTCTTGCGGGCGACGGGAGGGGTTGGGATCCAACATCTGGCCCAACACGCGTTTGACGGGGGAGGGCGCGTCCACGTGCGCGCGCCAATCCAGGCGGTGGTCCTCATCCAACATGGCATGCAAGGGAACGCGCCCCAGCAGCCAGAGGAGCAGGCAACCCGCGCTGTAGATGTCGGTGGCGGGGAGGGCCACGCCCAGCAACTGTTCGGGGGCCATGAAGCCGGGGGTTCCCAAGGACGTGGTGTGCACGTTGTCCGCGGGCGCGGCGGCGTGTGCAGCCGAATGGAAGTCCACCAGGAACACCGTGCCGTTGTGGCGCTGGATGAGGTTGCCGGGAGACAGGTCCCGGTGCACCAACGGCGGCGTGGCGCTGTGCAGGTAGGCGAGTATGTCCAGGACACTGGCCACGCGGGTGAGCGCTTGAGCCACGGTGAGATGGTGTTGCGTGGAGCCCCAATCCTCGCCGTCCACCAATTGGGTGACCAGCACCGCGGCGGGTTGGGGCGTGTGCGTGATGAGGTGTTCCAGGAGCTTGGGGATGTTGGGGTGGTCCAACGCCGCCAGCAGCCTGGCTTCGCGGGTCAGCCGGTCCACCACGCTGAACCGCTCCACGTCCTGGATGGGCAGGTATTTGAGCGCCACCTCAAGGCCATCCACCATGCGCCGCGCACGCCACGTGGTGCCGCGCGCTCCCTGGCCCAGTGGTGCAAGCAGCGCATATCTCCCGTCCACCAGCGGTGTGTTGTGGCAATGCGGGCAGAGCGTGGGCCCGTCCTCAACGGTGTGGTGGCAAGCAGCGCACAACATGGAGAACCTCCGGCGGGAAAGGGGGCAGCGGGGGTGAACGCGCGTGGGGTCCCAAGCGGTCTTTCCCTGCGGAAGAAAACATGCGCCGGCCGGCCGCTCAGACACACGTCAAAGGTGCGTCAAAGTTCCTGATCCGCCCGCCTGCTTGCCAAAAAAGCCAAGCAAATACAAATGTGTATACCAATCATCATAATAGATGTGGACACAATATGGTGGTTGGTATATTCTCCATCACATGACACCTGCTGCCCTCAACAAGCCCCTGACGCTGCCCTGCGGCGCCACCCTGCCCAACCGCATTGCCAAGTCCGCCATGAGTGAAAGCCTTGGCGGGCCCACCACGTTTGCAGCCACGCCCCAACTGGCGCGTTTGTATGAGCGGCTGGGACGTGGCGGTGCGGGTCTGCTCATCACCGGAAACGTGATGGTGGAACGCGGTGGCCTGGGCGAGCCGGGCAACGTGGTGTTGGACAGCGCGCGGCACCTGGAGGAGCTCAAGGCGTGGGCGCACGCCGCGCAACAACACGGCTCCAAGGTGTGGATGCAGCTCAACCACGCGGGCCGCCAGGTCCCCAAGGGTCTGGTGCCTGACCCCGTGGCGCCATCCCCGGTGGCGTTGAAGGGTGTGGGCGGCATGTTTGCCAACCCGCGCGCGCTTCGTGAAGACGAGGTGGAGCGCATCATCAAGAGTTTCGGCTCCGCAGCGCGCGTGGCGCAGGAGGCCGGTTTTGACGGCGTGCAGGTGCACGGCGCGCACGGCTACCTGGTGACGCAGTTCCTTTCACCGCGGTCCAACCAGCGCACCGACCGGTGGGGCGGGAGCCTGGAAAACCGGATGCGCTTTTTGTTGGAGGTGGTGCGGGCCATCCGTGCGGCGGTGGGGCCCAGGTTTGCGGTGGGCGTGAAGATGAACTCAGCGGACTTCCAACGCGGCGGGTTCACGCTGGAGGAGGCGGTGGTGGTGGCACAGGCGCTGGAGCGCGAAGGTGTGGACCTGCTGGAGGTGAGCGGGGGCACGTATGAGGCGCCGGCCATGCAGCGCAGCGGGGAGATGTTGGTCCCCACCCGCCAAAGCACCCAGGAGCGCGAGGCATATTTCCTGGAATACGCGCGCACCATCCGCGCGGCCACCAGCCTGCCGCTGTTGCTCACCGGTGGGCTGCGCACCGCCGCCACCATGAACGCCGTGGTGGAGGATGGGGATGTGGACATGGTGGGCATTGCCCGTCCCATGGCCTTCCAGCCGGACCTGCCCCTGGCGCTTCTGACTGGAAAAGCAGACGGTGCGGCCCCGGTGAACATACGTCTCAAGAACCAACGCCTGGATGGCCTGATGCAAATCTACTGGTACCAGGCACAGCTGCACCGCATGGGCAACGGGTTGGAACCGGACGCCACGCTGGGTGCCATGGGTGTGTTGTGGCACGCGCTCAAACACGCCATCCAGCAGCGGCCGCGGCCTGGACGCAACCCGGAGGTGGTGGCCAACAAGGTGGTGACGCCGGGAGATGTGCAGCATGCGCAAGGGTGAACAAAGCCGGTCCAGGTTGCTCAACGCCACCGCGCAACTGCTGCAACGCCAGGGCTACCACGCCACGGGCTTGTCGGAGATTGTGGAGAAGAGCGCCGCGCCGCGCGGGTCGCTGTATTTCTACTTCCCGGGTGGCAAGGAGGAGCTGGCGTGTGAGGCGTTGCGACAGTCCGGCACCACCTGGCGGCACCAGCTGGAGGAGGTCATCAACCAGGCACCGGACCTTCCCGGCGCGGTGGTGGCCGCATGTGACGCGTTGGGAAGATGGTTGGAGGAATCCAACTATGAGCTGGGTTGCCCCTTGGCCACCGTGGCGTTGGAGGCCAGCTCCACGTCACACGCCGTGCATCAGGTGTGCGCGGAGCATTTTGCGGGTTGGCAGGATCTCATTGCGCACAAGCTGGTGGTGGCAGGGGTGGCGTCGGACGTTTCCCGTGATGTGGCCCTGTTCTGCCTCAGTGCCATGGAGGGTGCGTTGTTGCTGTGCAAGGTGCAGCGCAGCACCCATCCATTGCAGGTCACCGCACGCACCCTCTCCGGGCTGGCTGCCATGACGCTGCAGGGCCCCACCGCGTGACACCGCGCTTGCGGGCGGCCCGTGAACAATATTCCGCCGCCACCGTCCCACCGGCATGGCTGCTTCCTCCTTTGCGCTGCTGGCGGATGCCATCACCGTGCTGCACGCCGCGTGGGCCGCCTGGATTGTGTTGATGGTTCCCGCGTTGTGGTGGGGCCATTGGCGCCGGTGTGTTTGGGCGCGTGACCCTGTGCTGCGGCTGGTCCACCTGGGCGGCATGCTCATTGTGCCCTTGGAGGACGCGCTGGGTGTGCCATGCCCGTTGACGTGGCTGGAGCGGCACTTCCGCGCCCGCGGGGGGCAAGTGGTCTACGACGGGGATTTTCTGGCGCACGCCGCGCACACACTGCTGTACTTCCGCGCGCCCGGTTGGCTTTTTGTGGCGCTGCATGTGGGGTTTGCGCTGGTGGTGGTGGTGACGTTCTGGCGCATCCCGCCGCGCTGGCGGGCAAGAGGCAGCGCGCACCTTCCCGGCGTGCCAACGGGGGCACCGTAAAGCCGTCAGGACGCTTGCCCCCGCGCCGCGCCCCAGGCACAAACGCCACGTCCAGGAGCGTGAGCCGTGATGCAACAAGCAGATGTGCAGCCCCTCACCGTACCGGGGATCCTGTTGTTGGTGGTGCTGTGCACGGTGGTGACACTTCACGCGGCGTGGCTGTGGCGTATGACGGTGCGCGCGCAGGTTCCCGGGTTGGTCCAGACGCTGCAAAGTGTGGCGGGAAGTGTGGTGACCCTGGTCATCACCGCGTTGTTCTGGGACGTGCTGGCCGCCGCGTTTCCCGCGCTCATTGCCATCATGGTTGTGGCGTGTCTGAGCGTGATGCGCGTGATCCGCCTGGCGCTGCTGGGGTTGGAAGGGACGTGAGCCGAGGGGGACCCGGGGGCCGCCTGAGCCTGCGCCGCACCAGGGTCACAAACACCACGCCACCCACCACCATGAGCGGGTAGCCCAGCACCTCCGAGCCATGACGCGGCTCCACAACCCCAATGTAGAAACCCGCGGCCGCCAGCAGCAGCGAAAAAAACCCGACCACCGGCACCACCAGCCGGCTTTTGGCCACCAACACGCCGCCAACCAGCGCCAACGCCGTGGACACCACCCCACTGGCGGGTGTCTCCATCAAGAACACCCCATAGGCGCCAACAATCAACGCGCCGCCGACGCTGGAGAACAGCAACGCACGCGGGAATGAGGGTGTTGGGCTGGGAGCTGGGGTTTGCACGCCGCAACGTGCGTACCAAAATGGCGTGCGGGTTGAAACCATGGCGGCCGGTGTGGGCCTTGCCGGTATTTCCGCGCAGCGCCAACATTTGTGGCTCCCATGGCGCGCCCGCCGTTTCCTCCTACGCCATCCCGGCCCAGGCTGCTCCAGCCCGTTTTCTGGGGCCGGCGTGTTGCAGCCACGTTGGTTGCGGTGCTGCGGTTGGCGTCCTGTGCGGCGGTGTTGCAGCCCGCATGGGCCGCAGCGCAACCGGCAACGGGCAACCCGCCGTCCGTCTCCGTCCCCGTGCAGGTGATGGCGGTGTTGCCGGTGGACGTGAAGGTGGACGGTCAACACGGCGCGTCCCGCCTGCTCAACGGTGCGCTGGCCACGCAGCTTGGGCGCCTGTCCGGTCACCGCATCATTGGCGCAGATGAGGTGGAGGCGTTGTTGGAGAATGAGGCGCGGCTGCAGGGCGCGGGCTGTGATGATGCGCAATGCCTTGCCGAACTGGCCGGTGCGTTGGGCGCACGCCTGGTGGTGACGGGGGAACTGCTGGGGGCCGGGCGGCGGTTGACGTGGACAGCCAGCGTGGTGGACCAGCAGCAGGCGGTGGTGACCAGCCGCGCGCAGGTGACCGGGCCGGATCTTTCTTCCCTGCACGCGCAGGCAGAGGACCTGGCACTGCAGTTGTTGGGGCGTGGTCAGGAGCTGCAGGGCGCCGGCGGAGCGCGCCGGTTGGGCCTGGGCACTCCCGCCGTCATGACGGAGTTCCAGGCGTACCGGGAGGCGCGCGCGCCCCAACCCACGGATGAGGCGCTCACCGGGTTTCTCGCCGGGCGCAACCAGGAGAACACCGGGCTGGCTGTGGCGCAGGTTGCTGCTTTTCTGGCCGGAGGCGCGTGCCTGTTTCCCAGCGCACCGTTGCTGGTGGCGTCGTTGATGTTGGGTGACACAGGCCTGGGCCTGGGCGTCCCGTTGGTGGCGCTGGCGTGCGGCGGGATGGTGGGCTCGGTGGCCTTGGGCGGGGTGGGGTTGCTGCTGGTGGTGGTGGACGCGCTGGACGTGGGGCACGTCAAGGTGCGCAAGACCGGGTGCTGCCGCCGTGATGCCGAGCTGAGGGACACCCTGCGGGTCACACCGCTGCAGCGGGGCCTGGCGGTGGCAACGGCGCTGGTGGGGCCCCTGTTGGCCACCATGTCCGCCGCGGCAACGGTGGTGGTGTTTGTGGTGGCGGCCAACACCGGACTTGGCCTGGCACCGGCGGGGCTCGTGGATGTCTTGGCCGAATATGCGGCGTTTGCCCTCATGCCCGTGGCGGGCCTGTGCGCGCTGGGGTTGTGTGGCGTGTCGGCCGCGGCCGGCGTGTGGCTGCTGGCCATGCCGCAGCGTTCGTACCTGGAAGATGACGTCCCACCCCCGGCTCCAACAACCCCGGCGGCCAGCCCATGACCGGCGCCCTGTTTGCCTTGCTGGTGGTGGCGCAGGTGCCCTCTGGCGCGCAGGTGCCGCCGCCCCGCGCGGTGGTGGCGCCGTTGCGGCTGGGTCCGGACGCCTCGTCCGACGCCACCGGCGCGCGTGACCTTGTGGAGCACACCCTGGCGGATGCGTTGGCCCGTCACGCCACCTTCCAGTTGTTGACCCGCGCGGACGTGGCGGCCCTGCTGGGCAAGGCCGCGCAACAGCAGCTGAGCGGCTGTGACGCCGAGGGTTGCCTGGCCGAGGTGGCCGACGCGTTGGATGCGGACCTGCTGGTGGCCGGGTCGTTCACGGTGACCCCCGGGTTGTGGAACCTGCAGGTGTCCCTCATCCAACGCCGCACCGCGGCGGTGGTCCGCCGGGCGGGTGTACGGTCCCGCACGCTGGAAAGCCTGCTGGCCAGCGTGGACCTGGTGGCCCGCCAGTTGTGCGGCAGCGGCGCGGTGGACCTCAAGGACCCAAACCTGGTGGCCCGCCTGGGGACCACGCCGCAGGGCGCACGTGAACTGGAAGCCGCCGCGCAGCACAACCCGCAACAGGACGCCACGCGCACCTGGAGTGACGTCATCATTGGCCACAACCGTGAGAGCCGGACGTTGGCGTTGGCGCAGGGCGGCCTGTTGTTGGTGTCCGGGCTGTCCTTCCTGCTGGCGGTGGTGATCAATGCGGCCCTGGTCTACGCGGTGGGCCGCCTGCCCACGCTTCCAGACGGTGGACCCACGGTGGCCTACGCGTCTTCCATGGTGGTGCCGCTGCCGTTGTTGTTGGTGAGTGTGGCGGCGTTGGGAGGGGTGCTGGTGTTGTTGACGGTGGACAGCGCAAATCCCGGGCGCCTGCAGGTGGACCGCAAGGGTTGCTGCAGGGACGAGGAGCTCATCCGGGACGCGCAAGAGCCAGGGGTGCTGGACCGTCTGGGGCCGGTGCTGGCTGCAACCGGGACGTTGCTGGGCGCCGGCGCACCCGCGGCCGGTGGCCTCACCTTCATGGGCCTGGTGGTGGTGCTTTCGTTTGCGCGCGCGGGGGAATACCTGCCGCCAGAAACGTTCCCCAATGCCACGGCCGAAGCGTTCTACAACGCCCGGTTTTGCGTCCCGTTGTGTTTTGCCGGGTGGGGCTGCTGCCTGGGTGGCGCCGGACTGCTGGTGGCCTCGGCAATGGCGGCAGGGACGCAACAGGACATGTTGGATGATCTTTCGCCTGCTCCGGTGGCGCCGCCACCCAAGGCGGCCGCGTCAGCGCCACCGTCGACAGTTGTGTCACCGACGCCAACGCCAACCCCGCCGCCCGCCGCGCCGTAACGTGAGGTGGTCAGGCTTTCTTCACGTACTCGGACTTGATTTGCATGGGGCCAAAACCTTCAATCCTGCAATCAATGTCATGGTCACCATCCACCAGGCGGATGTTCTTCACCTTGGTGCCCACCTTGAGGCTGGAGTTGGCGCCCTTCACCTTGAGGTCCTTGATGATGGTGACGGTGTCCCCATCCACAAGCACCGTGCCGTGCGCGTCCTTCCAGACACGTTTCTCGTCGGTGGCGTCCACACCGGCGGAGGCTGGGGCGGCGCTCCATTCGTGTGCACACTCCGGGCACACCAGCAGCGGGCCGTCTTCATAGGTGTAGATGCATGAACACTTGGGACAAGCAGGCAGACCGGCCATGGGGCGCACCACAAGGTTGGAGGGAACAGCGGCGCGTGCCTTAGCAGCAGTCCCTGGGCCCGGCAGCAGAAAGCATTGCGCTACCGGCCCAGCAACCCGCGAATGCCTTCATCCAGCGCGGCACCAACCTGGGCCAGCGGTCCTTGGCGTTTGCGCACCACCACGTCCACGCTGCCCAGAACCGCGCGGCCCACAATCCGCACGCGGCGGGTGTTCCCGCGGGAGCTGGATTCATGTTGCACGGCTGAAAAGCTGCCCAGCAACGCGTGCCCTTCGCAGCTGACGGCGACAAACTGGTCCACGGTAATGGTGACGCTGCCGGCCACCGCGCGGCAGTCCAGCACCACTTCCCCGGCGGGAAACTCCACATCCGTCAGGTCCAGCTCCACCGACCCGAAGACCGCGCGCACCTGCACGTATGGCGGCACCTTCCAGCGGCCCCCGCGCGTCACCGCGCTGAGCGTGGCGTGGATGGACTGGCCCGGGGCCGCTGCCGTGCTGGCCGGACTGCGTTCCAGGGCCTGCAGCGGGGGAAGCCCATCCAACGCGGCAAGAAGCTCTTTGTGGGTGGTGGCGCGTTCGGCGCGTTCCACGCGGGCTTCAAAGCCCGCGGTGTCCAGGTCATTGCGCGCAAAGTGTTCCTGCAGGCGCGCTATCACGCCGTCACGCGCCGCGGGCGTGGCAATCAACTCAACCATGACCGCACCCTAGACTGGCGTGCCGCTGGTGTCTTGGTGCCACAGTTCACCTGGCGCGTTGAAAGCGCAGCGTGGTGTGGTCCGGCATGCCCTTTTCTTCGTAGGTCTCAACAAGCGTGAACACGTCCGGGCCGTCCATGGTGACCTCCAGCCGCACCAGGTGTGCCGCGGCGGGGGAGGCCAGGTTGGTGGCGTCACGAAAGACAAACACCAGATGGGCCGGGGTTGAACCCGCCTGGAGCGCCAGGCGGGGCTGGTTGCCCTGCGCGCAGTAGTGCACCGCCATCAGCGTGGGACCATCTGCGTGGAACAGTGTGAGCGTCTCCTTCCCGGAGGCCGTGAGGTAGGTTTGCACCAGCACCGTCCTGTTGGCGGACCAGTGGTAGTTGGCCTTGACGGTGCCACCGGCGGCGGTGCGCGCTTCCCAGTTCCCCACCAGCGGGGAGAGGTCCGGCAGTGATGTGGCTGGTGCGGGGGCCGCCGCCAGGCCAAACGCCAGCACCCCAACGCAGGAAAACAGCACCGTCATTGGAGGACGCCCACGGCCTGCTCATCGGCAAGCACCAACACCAGCCGGCTCCCGTCCGAGGTCAACCACGGGGATTCGGCGGCGCCGGGGATGACGTGGCGCGCCTGCAGGGTGAGTTGTGGCGGAAAAGACCCCGGCGCCACGTCGTACTCCAGCACCGCACCTTCGGTGGTGACGTAGAGGCGCCGCTGGTCCGGGCTCACGGCCAGCTGGCTGTCCCGTGATGCCGTGGCGTCCAAGTCCGAAAACGTCCCGGTGAGGCCCACCGCGCCAAGCCCATCCGTTCCGTCCGCCTGGTGGAGGAACACGCCCACCACGCCACGCCCTGGGACCACCGAGAGGGACAGTGGGGTCTGGTCCGCTGCGGTGGCCACCACCGCACCCTGGGCGTCCAACAGCAGTGTGGACGGGCGGTCCCCGCCGGGTTCACCGGGGTCCGGGACGTTCACCGCCATGAACGTGACGTGGGAAACGGGGTCATGCGCCGAAGGTTCATCCAGCTGCACGCCACAGGTGCCGGGGACAAATTGTGGCGTGGCGGCGGCGTTGGCGCGGGCCACGCGCACCAGGAAACTGCGCTCCATGCCGGAGGGGCCGCACGTGTTTCCAAAGCCGCCCGCCGGGGCCTGCCCATCCAACAGCACCCCCAGCCACACCACCTCCGGCGTCACGCCCAGGACGTTTTGCCAGGCCACATCCGGCAGCGCCGCATGGACCGGCTGCAGCGCCGGGAATCCCGCGCTGCCGGGGTCCAACGCCAGGCGGGATATTCCGTTGGCCGCCGTCCATACCGCCACCGGTGCGCCCGACGGTGCAATCTCCACAAACGGCACCAGCCCCGGCTCAAAGGCTGCTTCATCCGGGACCGCCTTGAGCGCGCGCACGCCGCCGGTGTCATCCAGATGGATGAGCGCGCCGTCATACAACACCAGTGCGCCCTCCACCCCGGCGCCCTGGCGGGCCAGCGGCCACACCGCCCGCGGCGTTCCCAGCACACCGGGGGTGTCCCGCAGGCGCACGTCAAACGCATCCAGCGTGTGCACGCGGTTGCCACTCTCTGGCAGGCCGTGCAGCACCCCCAGAAACGGGTCCGCCACCAGCTGCCGGTAGCTGCGCGGGACCACGTACGCGGTGGTGCCCAGCGTGCGGTTGTACTTGCGCACCTGGCGCAGGACGCGGTCGTTGGCGTCGGTGGGGACCCAATAGATGTGCCCTTCAACCGGGTGGGACAGCACGTCCGCCGCGGCCACGTTGTCCCCGCTGATGTTGGTGAAATCCCCGGTGAGCGGGTCCAGCGTGCACACCGGCGCACGCAGCCCGGTGGGCGGCACCACCACCAGGGTCCCCGCCTCCAGGCCCATGATGCGGAACGCGGGCGCCGGGCTGCCGTCTTCGGTCAACGCCGTGCACACCGCCTGGACGCACGCGCACTGCTGGTTGGAGGTGGGCGTGAACGCATCACACGTCCCGCCGGTGCCCACCAGCTGGGTCTCGGTGCGGTCCAGCGCCACCGCGCCGGCCACAATGGTCTGCTCGTTGATGTCCGGGTCAGGGAGATTCCCGCGGTACAGCACCGCGGTCAGGGGCCCGTCCGAGGAGGGACACTGCAGCCACACCACCTGCTCAGGGCTGCCGGCCCAGTCCACCGGGAACCACGCCTGTTCCACCACGCCCAGCGCGCGCACCGGCGCGCTGGCGTTCCACCCCGCCACGTTGGCCGCACGTGTCTCCACCTGGTCCGGGCTGTTCCAGTGTTCTGGGCCGGGCAGCAGCACCACCCGCTCGCCTGAAGGCGGCGCGCCGTCCACGCCGTGCAGCAACACCAGCCACTTCTGGTTGCCGCGTTGGATGATGGTGGGGTCCGGGGAGCCCTCCTGCAGCGGCCACTCCCGGTTGTCAAAAAGCAACTGCGTCCAGGTGTCCATTGGCGGCGCAGTGACGTCCAGGGTGAGCGCGCTGCGCGCACGTGACAACGGGTCGGTGTCAACCGGGTCCACCAGGCCCAGGTACGTTTGCACGCTGCGCACGGCAAAGGACGCGCCCGCCTGCGCGTCCTCAACGCGCTGCAGGCGCACGCGCCGGGCCGCAGGTGCCACGTGCGCCACGTGGGTGGGCGCGGCTGGCAGGCGCGCGCGAAATGCCACACTCAACACACCCACCGGAGCGTTGATGTTGGCGCATGCTCCCGCGGTCATGCCCGTTTCCCGGCAATTGCTGGTGCCCGCGCCCATGCGCAGCAGTTGGAACTGGGGCTCCAGCGGTGCAGAAAAACGTGGTTGCGGTATGTGCCCAACACCCAGCACCAGCAGTTGCGCCGCATTGGCGTCACTGGCCTGGCCCCCGCTGAGCACCGTCACCGCGCCGCCCTGCACGCCCGCCGGAACCACCACGCGCAGCGCCGTTGCATCGCCCTCTGCGCCATCCAGCGTGCGCGTTCCCACGCGCACCACCGCCGAAGCGGGGTCCCAGTTGCCACCGGTCACCACCAGCGTATCCCCGCTGAACGCCGCCACCGTGTTGCCCACGTCCTGCCCCAGGGATGCACGGCTGGGCTCCACCGTCACGCGCTCCACAAATGGCGCCGCCGCCCCCGCCGGGGAAACCACCCGGACACAACCGCCCAGCAGTCCCACCAACGCCATGCCGCTTGCAGCACACAACAGGGTTGCTCGCATGGGTGCATGGTGGTGCAGTGGGCGCTCAACAGCAACTGTTGCACTGCGCCGACGGAAGACCGCCAACCTGTGCCCGCCAGACTGTTGAAGGTGGTGCGTGCCCTGACGGTTCCGCGTTGTCCTTCAAGATTCCGCGCTGGTACAACGGATGTACGCTGCGTTCTCCGTCGGACTGTTCGGTGCTGCTTCGCGTGGGGCTGGTGGTGGTGGTGGCGGGGGCGTCTTGTACGCCTTCATCTTCATCCTCCTCATCTTCATCCTCCTCATCATCATCGTCGTCATCGGCGACCTCTTCTTCATCGTCCGCCGGTGGAGGGTCTTCCAGTTCCGCCGGCGTGTCTGCCGGGTCCACGTCAGGAGGGTCCTCGGCATCGCAGCCGGCGTCGTCGTCCGCTGGTTCCAGTGTTGGCAGCAGCGCGCCGCAGTCGTCCTCTGCGGGCAACACCTCAACAGGGCAGGGCAGTTCGTCACCAGGGTCTTCCAGCGCCGGGTCGTCGTCGTTTGCGGCAAGCTCGGCCGGCACGGGCTCCTCGGTTGGGAGTTCCAGCGGCGGGGTGGTCACCATCAGCCTGGATTTTCCGGTTCAAACCGTGGCGCCGGGCGCCGAAGACACCCAATGTGTGGTGCTCACCGTGCCGACAGCGGGTGCGGTGCGCGTGGAGTCCATCCGCAACACGCTGGAGGCTGGCGCTGTTGAACTGGCACTCTTTCGCACGTCAGACCCGGAACAGACCACGCCGGTTGCATGCCAGTTCTTCCAGGGCACAACAGACGGCAACCTCCTCATGTTGACCCACAAGCCGGACGATGTTCTGCAGTTCCCGGCGGGAGTGGGGTACCTCTTTGATCCCCAGCAACGTGTCCGGATGATGTTGCACCTCTACAACCCGGGCGCGGTTCCACTGGATGTCCACGTGCGGGCCACGTTCACCATCAACGCTGATGTGGCCAACCACGTTGAGGCGGGCCTGTTGTTGATGATGAACCCGGATGTGGTGATCGCCCCTGGTGGTGTGGCGTCGTTGACGTCCTTCCTGGATGTGCCCGCCGTGGGCCCGCTGGCGGGCGCGTCCTTCTTCCGGATGATGGGCTACACCCACGCGTTGGGCACCGCGGTCACCGCGGTCACGGGTCCGGGTGCGGCTGGCCCCATGACGGTGCGGTATGACCCAACGTGGGACCCATCCAACCCTGCCGAGGCCCTGTTTGAACCGGCGTTTGGATTGCCGTCACCGGGCGGCTTTGGTTTCACCTGCCAATGGAACAACACGGGTGGCAACAGCGTGGCTTCAGGAACCTCCGTGCTGGATGAAATGTGCCTGGTGCAGGCGAGTTTTTACCCCGCCACGTCATCCCTGGTGTGCGTGCACACGGCACAGGGCGGGGGCCAGGACTTCTGTTGCCCCGGTTCTGCGTTGTGCAGCGGCGTGTTCCCCTGAGGCGGGCAGCCTGACGCGGTGCCTGGCGCAACATCGCCCTGGTCGCCACCCGCGTCGACACACGCCGTCCCTTGACACCCGGGCTTCAGCCACGGCCACATTGCTTTGGTGTGGTGGTGGGTTGGAGGCGGTGCATGTCCAAGGTGTCCGGTCTGCTGTGTTGTTTGCTGCTGGCGTGTGCATCCACCAAAGAAGGTCCAACCCCGGCCAACGGCCCAGGAGAAACGGTTCGTTCCCCGGCGCCACCGGTGACCAGCGCCGCGGTGAGCGCAGACCCATCCCCGTCCACCGTGGTGGTCCACGTCACCATCCTGGAGGAGGCGCTGCTGCAACAGTTGGAGTCCCACGTCCCCAAAGAAGGCGCCGGGGAGACCGAGTTGCTCAAAAAGACCGTCCCCTACCGTTGGGCGCGTTCGCCGCTGGGCCTGGCGTTTGACCGTGGGCGGCTCATCCTCAAGACCACGGTCACCGGCACCGTCACGCTGCTGGGTGAACGCTCGTTCCCCATTGACGTGAAACTGGCGGGAGAACCCATCATCACCGCGGACTACCAGGCGCGGCTGCAAAGCCTGGAGGTCTTTGTCAAAGCCCGGGGTCCCGTGGACCGGGCCAACGCTGCGCTGGATGAACACCTCACCACGCTGCTGCAGGAACAACTCTCCTCCTTCAAGCTGGACGTCCGGCCCATCCTCATGGGTGCGTATGAACGTATTGCGCGCCCCATGATGCTGCCGGTGCCAGGAGACAACGCGTGCGCGTTGTTGCGCATTGTGGCCATTGAAGCGGGCCCCACGGTGTTGGCGGGCGGCGTGGAGAAGGACTTTGGCGTGGTGGTGATGCCCGCGGTGACCCTTCCGTGTGAGGTCAAAGCCACCGATCCCCAACCGCCATTGCCTCCGTTGGCCAACGTGGCAGCGCTTCCCTCCGGGCCGTTCCAGGTGACCATCCCCATTGCCGCGCAATATGCCGAGTTGTCCCACGCCATGGACGTGGCCATGGGCGGCAAGCTGCACTTCTCCAAGGAACATCCCGGGCTCTACCTGGAGAAGCCGCAGGTCTACGCATCCAATGAGACGCTGGTCATCCGGCTCAACCTGGGCGGCTACGCCAACGCCGGAGGATTCAACACGCCGGTGGACGGCGAACTGTTCCTCAAAGGTCATCCCGCCGTGGTGGACAACCAGATCATTGTGCCGGACCTGGAGCTCACCCCGGGCACCTCCAACGCGCTGTTGAAACTCAAGTTCTCCATGGACGGCGCCGCCATCCGGGACCAGGCCCAGCAGGCGCTGCGGGTGGACCTTGCCGAACGCCTGGCCGGTGCCAAGGACAAGATGGGCCGCGAGCTGAGTTTTGACGACGGGCGCGGTTGTGTGCAGGCCAGCGTGTTGCGCACCGAGGTGACCGGCATCCATCCCCACAAGGGATTCCTGCGCATCTACGCGCAGGTGTGGGCACAGGTCAGCCTCTCCATGCCGTGCCCCAATGCGCCGGCGGCAAGTCCAGTTGCGGTCACCCCGGACGCTGGCCCGCCGTGAATGTGTTTTGGCGCAACGCGTCTTGCGTCCCGTGGTGTTCACCGGTTTGTCACCCGCAACATTGCGTGCCGTTGGTTGCGCCCTTAGGCAGCACGCGTTGCCGAACCCCCAACCAAGGAGTCCAGCATGACCCGCATCTCGCACAACACGCCGCTCAAGGGTTTTGACCACGTGGCCAGCCTCATGAAGGAACACGCTGGCCGGGATGGCGTCCTGTCCCGCAAGGACGCACAGGAGCTGGTGAAGTCCCTGCGGTCCGAGGGGCGCGGCACCGAAGCCCTGGCCGCGGACAACCTGTTCAAGATGTTGGACAAGCGGGACTCGGGGTTCTCTGGCGCGCGGGTGACCGGCCGGGACCTCAACAGCGTCAAGACGTTTGTGAAGGACAAGATGCTGGAGAACCGTGACGTCAACAATGACGGCTACTCCCGCGCCGAAATTGCCAAGATGTCCGAGACGGGCAAGGCGCTGGTGGAGATTGGCAAGATGTTGGAAGCCGGCATCATTGGTGGCACGGCGGGGGATGCGCGCAGCGTGGCGCGCAACCTGGAGAAGGTGGCCAAGAACATCACCTTTGAGGGCTTTGCCGGCAATGAGGGCGGGGACCACTACAAGGCGGTGAGTTTTGATCTGCCCAAGAGCGTGGCGCTCACCGGGTCCGCGGTGCACAAGGCACTGGGTCTGGACCCCAGCATCAAGCTGGGCCGCTCCAGTGACTATGACGTGTGGGAGATGGTGGACTACCATCTGGAGGACGCCACCGGGGACTTCAAGAAGGGCTACACCGAGCTCAGGAAGGCGTTGAAGGAACTTTCAGACGTGAAGATGTTTGTGGACAGCAACGAGGACCACGTGGAAGGCAAGGTCTTCATTGTGGGCCGGCTGAAGGACGGGTCCGTTGCTGGGCTGGAGACCACCCGCATCTGGACCTGAGAGGTATGCGGCTTGCGGACACCGTGACTGCGGGCCGGGGCCCAAGCGTTGACAACATGTGGGCCGCGCGGTGGTGTTGGCGCCACCATGGCACTCAACGTCATCTACAAGGACAAATACCGGCTGTGGTCTGACGTCTTCCGCGGCGGCAATGATCAGTTTTTTGTCCCCACGCGGGATGACCACCAGCTGGGCGCCACCGTCACCGTCAACATCCAGCTGCCAGAGCCTGAACCGGCCCTGTCGGTGGTGGGCGTGGTGGTGGGCCTGCGGTCCAACAGCTTCCGTTTTGAGCCCGGCGTCTACGTGCGCCTTCCAGGCCCGGAGGTGGACAAATGCCGCCGGGTGCTGGGCATGGCCCCGCCGCGTGAGCCGGTGGTGGGCCGGCGCAACCGCCGCATCAGCTGCGACCTCATGGCGCATGTGTCAGACCCCAGACTTCCGGGGACCCTGCAGGTGCGCAACCTGTCTGCATCTGGGGCGCTGGTCACCGGGCGCGTGGCGCTGCCGCGCATGCCGGTGCACCTGGAAATCACGCTGGATGACAAGTCCCTCCTCACCGTGAAGTGCAATCCAACCTGGTTGGGCTACGGCGCGTTCACCGCCGGTTACAATTTTGAAGACGTCACGCCACAACAACAGGCGCAGCTCCAGGAGACCCTGCAACGCCTGGAACGCGTGGCCGCGGCAAACCCCGGCCCACAACGCGTCATCATTGCGGATGATGACCCTGCCATCCTGCAGATGTTGGACACGGTGTTGTCCCGGCACGGCTATCAGACCTACCGCGCGGCGGACGGCGAAGAAGCCGCGGACCTCATCCGGGACCTGTCACCCAGCCTGGTGTTGTTGGACCTGTTGATGCCGGGCGTGGACGGGGCGGACATCTGCCGCATGATGCGCGCGGATGTGGAGCTGGCGCATGTGCCGGTCATCTTCATTTCGGCGCTGGATGAAACCTCGGTGGTGGAGATTTGCGAACAGGCCGGCGCCAGCGATTTCCTGACCAAGCCGGTGACCCTGGCCGACCTGGTGGCCATGGTGGCGCGCTATCTGGCGCTGGGGCCCACACCCGCGGGGAGCTGAACCCGTGGTGCGTTTGTGCACGCGCCGCTCTAGAAAAGATGGTCCAGCGTTTTGGGGAGGCAAACGTGCGCATCCAGCACCTGGCGGTTGGCGTGTGGAGTCTTGTGCTGTGCGGGGGGTGTCCTCAGACCTCCGGGACTGAGACGGGCAGCAGCAGCACCAGCAGCAGCGGGGGATCCTCCAGCGGTGGTGTCGTGTCGTCGGGTGGGGGCGCCACCAGCAGGCCTGCGTCCTCGGCGGGGGCCACCAGCAGCGCCACAGCACAAGCCAGCACCAGCGCCGCCGCTGCAACCTCAGGCGCTGTTGGGTCGTCCAGCACGGCGGCCAGCAGCGGGCCATCCTCGCAGGGCGCCAGCAGTTCCGTGTCCGGGTCATCGTTGGATTCACTGACGTCATCATCATCCTCTGGCGGCCCATCCGGGATGTCCGCGTCAAACCAGGTCTCCTCCAGCAGCGTGCCGTCATCCTCCTTGGCGGGTGGGTCTTCTTCCAGCAGCGGCGGGTTGGACACGTGCGCACCAGGCACGGGCTTGCGTGCGCCGCTGCCGGCGTGCTCGCCGGAAACGCCGTGCAACCGCCGGGCACCGGAGTTCCCCACCCAGCTGGCCATGGTCCCGTCTTCACCGCCGGACTGTGCCGTGGCCCGGCTGCCAGAGATGGACACGCGCGTGGTGGCGGGGTTCACCCGGTATGCGTGTGTGGGCCGGCCCGCAGGCGCTTCACCCAGCAGCCCGCGGCCCCTGGTGTTGTGGTTTCATCCCGGAGGACTTGGCGCGGACAACCTGTCAGAGACCCAGCTGCCT
>Ga0154020_10000344_pt1 | contig 56085 bp, 46 predicted proteins | sample Klosneuvirus_201_FD_109709 | JGI IMG/M metagenome (GOLD analysis project Ga0154020, IMG submission 109709) | Active sludge microbial communities from wastewater, Klosterneuburg, Austria - Klosneuvirus_20160825_MG | ecosystem: Engineered > WWTP > Aerobic digester > Activated sludge | place... | reverse complement strand
GCGCGAACACGCACCGCGCGAACACGCACCGCGCGAACAAACGTCTCGCACGGAACGTGCGGCCATGCGTTCCGAGGCACCTGCTCCCGCTGCGGCGCCGCGAAGGATGGAAGCCGAGGCTCCGCGTCCGACGCCACGCGCCGCTCCGACGCCACCACCACCGGCGCCGCCACCACGCGCGCCCAAGGCTGTGGATCCACCGCCGGCACCCAAGCCGGCGCCGCCGGCTGCTCCGTCGCCACGGGAGGGCGCCAAACGTCCCCCGCGTGAAGACACCCGGCGTCCGGTGGAAATCTTCCACAAAAAGCCGGAGACGGATTTCCGCAAGCGCAAGGACCATGACTTCCGCAAGACGCCACCACCGGCAGCGGAGCGTGGTCCGTCCCAGGACAAGCCGTACGCCAAGGGGCCCAGCAACGGTGGCAACAAGCGCCCGCATGCACCGGTTGGAAAGCCATACGGCAAGCCGGGGGACAAGCCTCGGGACAAGCCCTACAGCAAGCCCGCTGGGGATGGGGGCTTCAAGCGGCCGTACGCACCGGCGGGGAAGCCGTTTGGGAAGGGCCCATCTGACGGCGGCAACAAGCGCCCCTACGCGCCACCGGCGGGCAAAGGTGGACCCGGCAAGCCCAAGGGTGGCGGCATGGGTGGCTCCAAGCCGCCCAAACGGCACGGCTGAACAACGCGTGAGGTGAACCTCCATGGCCGTGGCATACGCGTATGACGGGGTGATGTACCTGGCAGTCACGCGGCGCTGCACGTTGCACTGCGTGTTCTGCCCCAAGACCCACGGCATCTGGACGGTGGCCGGCAATGACCTGTCCAAGGACGCCGAACCCGACGTGGCGACGCTGGTTGCAGCCGCCGACGCTGCGGGACTGGTGCCCGGGCAAGCGGTGGCTTTTGTGGGGCTGGGTGAACCCACCATGCGGCTGGATGTGGTGGAGGCCGTGGGGCGGCTGTTGCGTGCCCGTGGTCATTGGGTGCGGCTGGTGACCGATGGTCTGGCGAACCTGCGCGCGGGGCAAGACGTCACGCCACGCCTTGCTGGCGCGGTGGATGAGGTGAATGTCTCCCTCAACGCGCACAACGGAGAAGTCTATGCGCGGGTGTGCCCCAACCCGCACGGCGCGGCGGCGCATGCGCAGGTGTGTGCGTTCATTGGCCAGCTGAAGGCCCACGTACCCAAGGTGGTGGCCACCGTGGTGGCAGTGGAGGGCGTGGATGTGCCGGCCTGCCAGGCGCTGGCGGCGTCATTGGGGGTGGCCTTGCGTGTGCGGCCGTATTTTGACCCGCGCACCGAGGCCCCGCATGACCACGGCACCCACCTGCGCACCGTGCCGTAGCGCAGGGCGGCAACCCAGGGTGGCCCGGGCGTTGTGGATGGTGGCCATGGTCCGCTAGCAATGCCGTCGGAAAAACCCACACAACGCATGAGGCCTGGCATGGCAGCGCGCACCAAGAAGAAGAAAAAAACGTCTCCGGCCAAACGTGCTGTGGTCAAGACAACCAAGGCGCCGGCGCGCAAGAAGGTTGCGGGGTCCAAGAAGACCCGCGGCTCCAAGAAGTCTGCGGGGACCAGCAAGGCGCGCGGAGCCCAGTTGACCGCGGCGCTGCAGGAGGCGGTGGATGCCATCCTGGAAGTGGCGCGGGCTCTTCAAGCAGAGGCGGCCGGCAAGGACCGCGTGGCGGCCTTGGGCCGCGCGTTGCGGGTGTGGGGTGGTGGTGGGTCTTCTCCGCCAGGCGCGTGAGCCGGGCGCGTAGGCGGGTTTCTGCCGTGGGTTCTGGGAGGGAGAAGCTTGCTGCGCCTGCGCTCCGTGGGCCTTGGTGGTTCTGTCGCGTCCCTTCGGCCCAACCGGGGTGGCGCATGCCTCCGCTCTTGTGGCGCTGCGTCGACAGAGGCAGGCCCAGGAGGCCTGCGCTCCGACCAGATGTCACCACCTGGGATTGCGCGTGCCTTCGAGCAACCTGGGGTGGCGCATGCCTCTGCGCTTGTGAGAACCGGGCCAGAGAGCAAACCCTCAGATTTCTGAGCACCATCCGCTTTCTACCGGGGAGGGGTGCGGGTGGGTGTGGGGAGGAGCCACCGGATCCGTTGTGGATCCAAGGCCTTGCGGGCATCTCTGGTTTGCTCCGGATGGGAACGGACCTTGCGTGATGGGTCTCACCACCAGCAATGGAGATGACCCACATGGCCAAGCGCACCTGGATTCGCCGCACCGCGGGCTCATTGATTCTGAGCACCGGCCTGTTGGGTTGCCCGGAGTTCAACAACCGCCAGACGGCGTCCCCCGTGGATCCCCGCCCGGTCATTGGTGACCACACCGAACAACGTGACCGCAACGCGCCGCAGGTGGACGAGGCCGGCATCACCGCCGAACTTGCGGGCGACGGGTTGCGCGTGCGCGTGCCGTTCTCCGGCAGCGGGGTGATGGCCGCGCTGGAACGCGTGAACCTCCGCGTGCTGGTTGTGGACGGCCAGACCGAGGAAGAGCGCGGCACCGCCACCCTCACCCAGCAGGGCCTGGACCCTGCCGAGCTCACCATCACCCCCGCCCAGCCCCTGTTCACCCATGCGGATGGTTTTGGCGCCATGGGGCGCTACATCCTGGTGGTGGAAGCCAGTGGACACGCGGGCACCACGCGCGTGCGCCGGGACCTGTTCCGCCTGCTCAACTACCTGGACGTGACGTTGGTGGCCCCCAAGAGCGCGGCGTCCGCCGGGACGTTTGTCCTGCGGGCCACGGTGAAGGACCAGCGCGGCGCGGGCGGGGCCAATGAACAGGTCACCGGCGTGCTCAAGGGCGCAGACGGCGCAGTGCTGCAGCAGCTCAACGCCACCACCGACGCCAACGGCGAGGTTTCTCTCACGTTCACCGCGCCGGACGACGGCAGCGCCAGCGTGCAGGTGGCCCTGGAAGTGGGACCCGGCGGCAACCGCGGGCGTTGGGAAGGCAGCGTGGCGCTGGCGCAAAGCAAGAACGTGCTGCTCACCACGGACAAGCCGCGCTACCAGCCCGGCCAGATGATGCACCTGCGCGCGTTGGTGTTCCAGGGCGCGCAGCGCACCCCGTACGAAGGTCCGGTGGTGTTTGAGGTGCAGGACGCCAAGGGCAACACGCTCTTCAAGCAGGAGGCCACGGCCAACAGCCACGGCGTGGCGTCGGCACAGTTCCGCGTGGGCAAGCGGGTCAATGAAGGCACCTGGAAGACGCGCGTGGGCCTGGGCGCGGATGGCCGCGGTGCGCCGGTGGCGCGTCAGGTCACTGTGGAGAAGTACGTGCTCCCGCGCTTCAAGGTGGAGGTCAACGCCGCCGCCGCGCAGCTGCGTCCTGGCGAGAACACGCTCATCACCGTGCACGCCGGGTACACCTTTGGCGTGGCGCTCAATGGCGGGTCCGCCCGGCTGCAGGCATCCGTCAAGGGGCAGCTGGTCATGGACCAGGTGAGTGCCCTCAACAGCACCGGGGATGCACAGTTCACCGTGGCCGCCCCGTCCACGCCGGACGGGCGCGCCGCACCGTTGGACATCAGCGTGGAAGTCACCGACAGCGCCGGTGGTGTTTCCACCGGGACGCGTCAGGTCAACGTGGTTCCGCTGGGCGCGGTGGTCACCACGTGGTGGGCGCAGCCGGCGGGCAACGTGGGCGGGCGCAACACGCTTTACGCACTGCTGACGGACGCCGCCGGGACCCCGGTGGCCGGCAGCGTCCGGCTGCAGGGCTACAACAATGCCGGCACCGAGACGCGCGTGGTGGATGCGCATGGACTTGCTGCGTTTGAGCTCACCGGCCTCACCAGCGGCAGCTACCTCAACGTGGAGGGTCTGGCCGGCGGTGCTTCGTCCTACGGGTACATCAATGCGCCGTCCGGCAGCGCCGGACTGGGCGTGGAGACGTTGGAGGGCGTGGTGGATGAAGGTGGCGCGCTGACCATCTCCGTGTCCTCGGCGCGGGCCGCGCCGGGTGCGGCCACCGTGGATGTGTACGCCGGCGGCTCGTTGTCCCAGTCCCTGACGGTGACCCTGGGCGCCAATGGCGCGGGAACCGCCGTGTTGTCCCCCGTGCCCGGTGGCCTCTTGCGGCTGGTGGCGCGGGAGCATGGCACCGGCAGCGTGGGTGAAGGCGCGGCGTATGCGCGCATGGACCGGACCCTGCGCGTGGGCATCACTGCTGCTGCGGCAAGCTACCGTCCGCGGGACACCGCGCAGGTGCGCGTGGCGGTGACCAACAAGGCGGGCGCCGGCGTGGCGTCTGCCGTGGGGCTCACCGTGGTGGATGAGGCGGTGTACGCACTGTCAGACGTGTCCGGTCCGGTGAAAGCGTTCACCGAGGGAGACAGTGTGGACGCCCCGCAAGGCATGGTGGCGGATGACGTGTTGGGGACCGTCACCACCGACGGTGAACGCGGCCGGGCGCGCGCGGTGTTGTCCTTTGGTGCCAATGCCGGTGGCCTGCTGCGGGCAGACCTGGGCGAGGCCACGCGCACGCGTGCTCGCACCGAAGCCAACAGCATGGTGAACCGTGACGCCACCGACATTGGCCGCGCCGCACAGGAAGCGGGCGTGGAGCCGTGGAACACCGACGGACTGGACCTGCTGACGTGGCTGCATGCGCAGCAGTTCAATGACCCGTGGGGCAACCCGTACCGCGTGAGTGATGCCAACAGCAGCAGCTACTACGCGCAGTTGTTGTCCAATGGCGCGGATGAGGTGGCCGGCAACGCAGATGACCTGACCGGTTACGTGTATGTGGGCGGTGGTTGGGGCTTTGGTGACGCCGAGCGTGACGGCGTGGCCGGTGCCGGTGGCCCGCCGCAGAATGCCGGCCAGCCCGCTCCCGCACCCGAGTGTGAAGGGGCCAACTGCGGAACGCCGGACCCCAACACCAACGCGCCACGCACCAACGTGGTGCGCCGGGAGTTCCCGGAGACGTTGCTGGTGCAGCCCATGGTCATCACGGACCCGGATGGTGTTGCGGATGTGGAACTCCCCCTGGCGGACTCCATCACCTCGTGGCGTGTGGGCGCGGTTGCATCCGACCGCACCGGCCGCATGGGCGTGGGGACCGGGGACGTGCGGGTGTTCCAGGACTTTTTTGTGGACCTGGATGTTCCCTCCGTGCTCACCGAGGGTGACGAAGTGGCCATCACCGCCGTCATCAACAACTTCCTGCCGGAACCGCAGCTGGTGACCATCACCGCGGACACCGGCACCTGGGGCACCGTGCTGGCGGGCGGCAACCAGACCATCAGCGTCCCCGCGGTGAGTGTCACCGGCGCGGTCATCCGCATCAAAGCGGTGCGCGTGGGTGAGTTCCCGTTGGCCATCCGGGCGCAGGGCCAGACCCTGGCAGATGCGCTGGTGCGCAGCGTGCGCGTGGGCCCGTCCGGGGATGAGAAGCCTTTCTCCGTGAGTGACCGCTTGCGGGATGTGGCCGCGGCCAGCGTGATCATCCCCCAGGCCGCCACCCCCGGCGCCACCGAGCTGCAGGTTCGCATCACCCCCGGCGTGCAGGCTGAGGTGGTGACGGGCCTGGACAGCATGGTGCGCATGCCCAGCGGCTGCTTTGAGCAGACGTCTTCCAGCAACTATCCCAACACGCTCATCCTGGCGTACGTGCGCAGCACCGGTCAGAGCATGCCGGAAGTGGAGGCCAAGGCCCGCACGTACCTGCAGGAGGGCTACCAGCGCCTGGTGAGCTATGAGGTGACGGGCGGCGGCTTCAGCTGGTTTGGTGAGGCTCCCGCGCACAACGTGCTGACCGCGTACGGGTTGATGCAGTTTGTGGACATGGCGGCGGTGTTCCCCGTGGACCAGGGCGTCATCACCCGCACCGCAACGTGGTTGGTGGGCGAACAAAAGGCGGACGGTCACTTTGAGCCCACCGCGGGCGGCATTGCCGAGGGCGCCATTGATGCGTACCAGCGCAACAACTTCCGCACCACGGCGTTCCTGGCGTGGGCGCTGCAGCGTGCCGGTGGCCAGACCGCGGCGGTGGAGCGCGCCATCACCTGGTTGCGCGGTGAAGCAGCCACCCAGACCGACCCGTACGCCCTGGCGGTGTACGTCAACCTGTTGGCAGCCGTTGGAAGTGAACACCCGGACCTTGGCGGCGCGGTGAACGCGCTGCTGGCGGTGGCGCGTGACACCGACGGCGCAACTTCTTTTGTTGGCGCTCCTCCGTCCAACCTGGCGCCGTGCGGCGGGTCTGGCTCCGAACAGACGGACCTGGAGGTCACCGCGTTGGCGGCCCACGGCCTGATCATGGCGGGCGTGGCGGGGGATGTGGCCAGCCGGTCATTGACCTACCTGGTGCGCAACAAGGACAGCTTTGGCAGCTGGCAGTCCACGCAGGCCACCATCCGGTCCTTGCAGGCGTTGTTGGCGTCGTTGGGTACCGGCAGTGAACCCGCGCAAAGCAACGTGCGGGTGTTGCTGGATGGCGAACAGGTGGCGGTGTTTGACATTGCGCCCAACAACGCCAACGTGACGCGCGTGGTGGACCTGAGTGAGCGCGCCACGCCGGGAACGCACATCATTGATGTGTTGCGCAGCGGCACCGGGAACTTCCAGTTCCAGGTGGCTGGCCGGGCGTTTGTTCCGCGCGCGGTGGACGCGGCCCCGCGCATCCGGGTGACCACGGCGTATTCCACGCTGACCCCGGCGGTGGGTGAGGCGGTGACGGTGACCGCCAACGTGGAGACAATGGAAAGTTTTGAGCAGGTGATGGTGGACGTGGGGATTCCGCCGGGGTTTGACGTGGAGCTGGACCTCTTGGATGCGGCGCGTACTGCCGGGCTCATCAGCCGCGCAGAAATCCAGGGCAGCCGGTTGCACGTGTATGCACCCAAGGCGCTGGTGGGCACGCCGCTCAGTCTTTCGTGGCGCATCCGCCCGCGCTTGTCTGCTGCGGTGACCGCACCGCCGGTGAAGGCCTACGCGTATTATGACCCCAAGCTTGGCGGAGAGAGCGCGCCGGTGTTGCTCACCGTACCCTGAAACAGCGCACGTGCTTTTCGTTCTGGGAGGGCGAGGCGTCTGCCGAGCCTGCGTGCATCATGAATCACGCGCAGGACCCTTCCGGGCGTGCCGCTTCACACGTGTGGCAATGAATGACCGCCGCGTGACCTCCCGCGCCGCAACACCATCCAGGTCATTGCGCCCCATCCCAGCCAGGGAAATCCTCCGGGCAGGTGTGCGCTGCTGCACTCGGCCACCTCATCCTCCGGGGGCGTGGCCGGCGTCTCGGCGCTGCTGCCTGCCAGGGAAGAGCCGCCAAATGACGTGGTGCCCGCGGCAGATGTGCCAGCACCGCTGTTGCTTCCGCTTGATGCGCCCGCGCTGACGGCGGAGGTCCCTGCGGCGGACCCGCTTCCTGCGGCCGACGACGCCGCCATGGATGTGGATGTTGACGTCGTCGTTGCGCCTGCGCTGCTGGAGTTGCGGCTGGTCCCCGTTGCGCTGCTTCCGTTTCCACTGCTGTTGGACTGCAGCGAAGAAGACCCGCCCACCGTCCCGCCGCAGGTGTTCCCCATACACGCCAGCGCGCCGGTGCAGTCATTGTCCTGCGCGCACCCTCCACCGGCCGGGGTGTTCCCCGCCGGTGCCAGAAGCGTGAAGCGCACTGCATCAAAGCCAATCTTTGCAGCAGTCAGCGGCTCGCCGCTGTCATCCGCCAGGGTGACGCGCAGCGCGGTGCCCGCGGCCATCTTGACCTGGGCCAGCTCTTCAAAAAATCCACCGGTGACGCTCTGATCCTGGGTGACGCGCAGGTCCCCGCCCACGTGGTGGACCACAAAGGGCGCGCGCGTGCTGGTGGCGTTGTTGGACAACGGAATGTGATGTTCCACTTTGTACAGCCCATGCTCCGGGAGCACGGCGCGCCACTCGCCCACGCTCTCCACCGTGGAACCGTTGCTGTACGTCCACTGGAATGACGTCCGGTACCCGCCCGCGTTGGCCACCGCAAAAAATCCCGTGTTGTGCGTGAAGCCCGGGTCCGCGTCATCCACCACCACCACGTTGGGATTGGGCGGCCCGCAGTTCCCGCTGGTGACCATGGCGGGGTAGTCCGGGTCGCCCACGTCCTCAAAAGCCACCGCCACACTTTGTGTCCACCAGCTGCTGCCAGTCTGTTCCACCTGGAAATGGAGATGTGCCCCGGTGACCCAGCCCGTGAGTCCCACCGCCGCCAGGGCATCCCCCGCCGCCACGTTGTCCCCCACGGTCACCTGCGCGCTGTTGGCCTGCAGGTGCAGGTAGAGCGCCTGGGTTCCATCCAGGTGGTCCACCACCACGTAGTTGGCGTCATTGGCGCATGCGCTGCTGTCACAATGGGTGGTGCTGTCCATCTTCAGCCGTGAGACGCGCCCCGCTGCCGCCGCCACCACGGCGTCTCCCACGCCCAGGCCAAAATCCCACGCCCACGCGCCCAGCCCCGTGTGGCTTCCCCCGTTGTGCCCCTGGGTCACGCGTTTGGTCTGCCCACACGGGAACGGGAGGAACAACGGCGGGGCCGCGCTGGCCACCGCCGCCGGCGCGCAAAACAAGGCCACCCACAAACATTGACGCATATGTCAATGGTGCCATGCTGCACGCGGGCACGGCATCCGCCCGTTGCCGGGGTTCACATTCCCTTGAGCATCCCCGCTGCCAGGCCGCGCGTGGGCTCGCCCGCGTCTGCGCCCATGGCCGCAATCTCCTGCAGCAGGCGCTTGCACTCAGACCGGGAGCCGCCTTCACGGTGCGCCACCGCCAGCATGAACATCCAGTGCGCGCGGTCCGGCCCCGTCCTGGGCAAAGACGCCACCAGCGTTTCCAACGCAGTGATGCGCTCCTTGTCCGCCTTCTCAATCTCGCCGGGTTTGGCGCCCATGTCCCGCAGCACCTGCGCCAAAAAAACCTGCGCGGTGGCAGCCGCCACGTTGGGCGTGGGCAGCCCGGTGACCTTGCGCAGTTCAAACACGGCCTGCTGGTGTTTCCCCTTGGCCGCCAGGGTCAACGCGTGGCTGGTGCGCGCCAGTGGAGACCAGTCCGCCTGTTTTTTCTCCGCCGCGCGCTTGAACAGCTCCATGGCCGCGTTGATGTCCTTTTTGTGCAACAACGTGTTGAGGCCCAGACGGTAGAGCGCCTCGGTCACCGCGGCCTGCGCCGGCGCCGAGCCATCCCCGTCCAACGCCGCCACCAGCGCTTCCCGCGCCGCGGCGGCCTTGTCCAGGTCCTCACCGGCAGCAGACACATTGTTGAGCAGCGTGTTGAGTTCAGCCATGACCATCTCCATCCCGCCGGCCGCCACCCATGAGGTGGGGGGCCATCACCTTTTGCACCACGCGCACCAGTTCCATCTCCCGCAACGGCTTGAGCATGTACGCGGTGGCGCCCAGCGCCATGCCGCGCTCGCGGTATTTTTCCTGGCCCAGCGCGGTGAGCAGCACAATGGGCGTGGTGCGGTACTCCTGGGACTTGCGCAATGCGTCCAGGACGGTGAGCCCGTTGATGTGCGGCATGTTCACGTCCAGGAACACCAGGTCAAATTGTTCGTCCTGCGCGCTCTTGATGGCGTTGGGGCCATCCTTGGCTTCCACCACCTGGCAGCGCACCAGCCGTTGCAGCATGGTCTTGAGCAGCATGCGCATCACGCTGGCGTCATCTGCAATGAGGACCTTGAGTTTGGGGGTATCCACGTGGCTCATCCCTTGCCTTGCGCCAGTTTGTCCGCGCGCGCGCGGTCTTCATCACCCTTGGGCAGCCGGCAGGCGGCATCCCGGCCCAGCCGTGCGGCCTCACCCTTGTCCCCCCGCGCCCGCGCCGCATCCGCGCGGCCCAGGATTTCCCGGCCCTTCTGCGCAATGCGCATGAGCTTGTCGGTCACCTTGGGGTCGCTGCCGCGTTCGGCGTTGGCGCGGTCAAATGCCGCGCGCGCATCACAGTCTTTGCCCGCACCCAACAGGTCAATGCCGTGGAGGTAGTGCGCGTCTGCCAGGGCGCGCGCAATGTCCCGGCCCAGCGCCCCTTGCCCGTCAGAGAGGTCCTTCTCCAGCGCCTTGGCTTTTTGCAGCGGCGCCACCGCCTTGGCGTCCTTGCGGGACAGCAGGTCCCGTCCACGTTTCCATTCTCCCTGCAAGGAACGCAGCCGCTCCAGAAATGACGACGCCAGCGCACGGTCCCCGGTTTGCAGCGCGGGTTCCACAATGGAGATGGCCTGCGTGAAGTCACTCACGTCCAGCGCCTGCAACGCCTTCTGCCGGGTGGATTGCCAGCTGCCGCTGCCGGCGGCCTCGCGCGCGCCCTGGGAACGCATGGCCTGGCTGCGCAGGCCGTTGACCTCCGAATCCCCCGGGTAGTTCATCATGTGTTGTTCGGCCCGTTCCATGGCCTCCTTGTAACGGCCGGCCGCCAGCAATTCCCGGATGGCCGCGGTGCTGGAGGACCGGCCCACTTCCACCACACGTTCCAGCAGCGTGTCCCGTTCCACCTTGTAGACGCTGGTCTCCGGGATGAGCCGCAACGCGCTGCGCGCGGCGTCATGGTTGTTGTTGGCAAAATGCATGCGGCCCAACGCAAGGTTGCGTTCGGCCTGGCCCTCGGCGCGCGCCTCTTCGGCAAGACGTGCGCCGTCACCGCGCTCCGGGGCCAGCGCGTCCACCGCCTTGGAGGTGTCCACCAGCTCACCCCACCGGCGCGAGTCCCGTTGTGCCACCGCACTTTTGAGCAACGTCTGGTACGCACCGTTGGGGTCGTTGAGGGCAGCCTCGTGGGATGCCTTGGAATACGCCTGCCACGCCAACGTGCCGCCAACCGCCAGGCCCACCACCAGCACCACCAGCAAACCTATGACCCGCCGCGCCGTGGCCGCCCCCTTGGCGGCGCGCACCACCGCCTGGCGCGTGCGCTCAATGATGGTGGCTTCCTTGACCGGCACAACACGCGTGGGGTCCTTGGGCTTGGGCACTTCCCGTGGACCGGGCGCGGGTCCTTCCATGCGCACAAAGCGCATGCTGGTTTCCGCCACTTCTATGACGTCACCGTCGGACAACTCGCGGTCACTGCCGCCGGCTTCTTCACCGTTGAGCAACGGTGGTGGGTCCTTGTGCAGCGCCACCAGCAAAAACGCGCCGCGGTCTTCATCATGGCGTATTTCAAAGGCCAGCCGGTTGACCGCCGGGTCCGCCAGCTTGATGTGCGCCTCATGCGCGCGCCCCACCACCATGACGTCATAGGTGAGGTCAAAACTTTTCCCCACGTCCCGGCCTTCCAGGACAATGAGGCGGCCCGCCGCCAGGGACGGCCCCAGCGCCAGCGCGCGGACCTTGGTGGGCTCCAGCGGTGCTTCGCGCATCACCTCCTTGGCGGCGGCGCCAACGTTGGTCACCGACGTGATGGAGGTCTTGCTGGGGCGCGCGGTCTTCTTGCCGCTGGTGGACGCAGCGGTGGGGCCGCTGTCATCAAAATCTTCCGGAACCGGCACGCTTCGGCCAGGATGCGTGGACTCCACGCCTCCTTCTTCACCGCCGTCTTCGGCTTGCCGTTCGCGCCGCCGGTCTGCGGCGCGGCGACCTTTGACGTCCGCCATGGTGGCGCACCGTAGCGCCATTCCCCCGCCGTGGTCCAAGGAAAGGGCATGTGGGTTTGCCGGGTAAGATACGCCTTGGGGAGTGGACCGCCGCCCAACCCCGGGGTGCGCAACGCCGTCACCGTTGGCCTTTGCCGCATGACAACCCTTGCTCTACAGCTTGGTTGGTTGGCTCCACTTGAAGCAGGAGGTGCTTTTTGAGCGTGACGCGCTGGTTGCTGGTTGGGTTGATGACCGCCGCGGGGTGGAGCTGCACCACTGACGGGTCCTCATCGTCCTCATCGTCCTCGTCCTCCTCATCCGGCGCATCCTCCTCCGTCGGAGGCAGCACGTCCGCCGTTTCTGCCAGCACGTCTGGTGGCCCCTCCTCGTCGCGGGCCGGTTCATCGCTGGGTTCAACGTCCAGCAGGCCCAGCAGCGGGACATCCGCCACGTCCACGGGGTCATCCGCCTCCACGGGGCCATCCACTTCGGTGGGGTCATCCGCCTCCACGGGGTCTTCCACTTCGGCGGGGTCATCCACGTCCAGCGCTTCAAGTGCCATGGGCGGGTCCAGTTCTATGACGGGGTCCTCCTCCAGTTCCTCCGGTGCATTGGTGCCCACGCCGCAATGGGTGAACGGGACCCGGCTGCGGGCCCGCGTGTGGAGTGGCAACGGTGTCACCCACTTCAAGACCTGGCATGACAACGTCCTGGACGTGGATTGTGCGCCGGAGACCGCGGGGCAGGGCATCCGCTGCAATCCCCCGCAACATGGCGTGTATTTTTCAGACCCGGCATGCAGCATGAACCCGGCGGTGCTCCTCCCCGTGTGTGACGTGCCCACGCACATCACCGAGTTCAAAGCCCACCGCCAGGGCGTGGTGCGCCGCGTTGGCGCCGTGGTGCCAGCACCACAGCAGGCATACGTGGACTACGCGGATGGCGCGGGCTGCCGCGCCATGCCCTTTGGCGGAACCGGCGTGGCATTTCATGACGTTTCCCAGGTGGTGGATGCCGCCCAACTGGTCACGTTCACCGTGGTGCGCGAGTCCCGCGGCACCCGCCTGGCCGCAGACGTCCTGGTGGGCAGTGACGGGTCACGCGACGCACGCTTCATTGTGGACGTCCAACGCAATTTCCACTGCGGCCCCCGCCATACGTTCATCCCGGGCGAAATTTGCACGCCGGCCACGCTGGCTTTTGCGTACCCGCGTTTTGCAGACAACGGGTGCACGCAGCGTTTGGGTACCGTGCCCCTGCTCCCGCAGCGCCAGCCGTTTTTGAATGACCCGCCCGGCGTGGTGGTGGTGGACCTCAACGCCACACCCGAGCCGCTGTTGCAGGAAGCCGGGGCGTTCTACGCCGGCGCGTCGGTTTACCAGTTGATTGGCGCCAATTGTGACCCCTACACGGACCTTCCACCCAGCAGCTTTGTGGAGCTGGGCGCACCGCTCTCCGTGAGCGTCTTTGTCCCGTTCTCCCTCACGCTGGAGGGGGCACAGCGCGTGAAGGGAAACCTGCTGCGCAGCCCAACCGGTGAACCCCTCTACCAGGCAGACCTGGTGGACACGCAACTGGGAAGCTCCGTATGCAGTCCTCTGCCTGCCAGCGACGGAACCGTGCGCTGCATGCCCCTCCTTGGTTTTGCCACTGCGTTTGCGGATCCTTCCTGCCAGGAGTTCCTGGAACAGCGGTTGGATGGGTACCCCGCACCGCCTGCCGTGACGCAGAGTTCCTACGTGGACCAGTGCAACGTGACCTACCAGCCCGTGCGGGTTGGTGCGCCGCTGGCACCGGGAACAACCATCTACCGGGACGGGGGCAGCGGTTGTTACGCCGACACCATGGCGCCAGGGACCAGCTACTACACCACCACACCGCTGCTGCCGGATGAACTGGAACAGCTCAGCCTGGTGACGCAGTAGAACGCGCTGGCACAACGCCACGCGGTTGTTCACAACACGCGCAACGCCTGGGACAGCCGCAACGGGCTGGGTTCACCACATCCAAACGCGCTGGCCACCACCTCCTGCATGCGCTGGTTGAGCACGCCGCGGTCCTGCCAGTTGAGGCCGCGTGAAGACAGCCTGGGGTGGACCACCACCAGCACATTGCCGCGTTCCACCATGAGCTGGCCCGGCGGGTACAGCGCGTCGGTCCCCACAATGGTGACCGGCAGGATCTCCACGCCCTGCTGGATGGCCGTGGCCACTGCCCCTTTCTTGAATGCCGCCAGTCCAACCCCCGTGGAGCGGGAGCCTTCGGGGAACACCAGGATGGTGCGGCCGCTCTTGAGCCGTCCCGCCACGCCGGTCATCTGTTCGCGGCAGTCCTTGGCGTCCTCCCGGTCAATGCCCACGCTGCGGGACATCCACAGCGCAAATCCCAGAAACGGGATCCGGGCCAGGCTGCGCTTGTAGACCGCGCACAGCGGCATGTTCACCAGACAGCCCAGCACAGGCACGTCCAGGTGTGAGCGGTGGTTGGCCACCAGCACGCAGGGGGCACCGGCAAGGTTCTGGGCGCCCATCAAAAAGACCCGCACCCCAAACAACCTCAGGCTGCAGCGCGCCCACAGCCGGTAGCACGCATTGCTGACGCGTTTGCCCAGGCCGTCCGGGGACACCAGCATGAAGGGAAAAGACACCATGACGCCAAGCACCACCAGCGTCACCAGGGAAAAAAGGCCGGCCACGTTGCGCAAGAGGTGCGCGCAGCCGGACAAGGGGTGATGGAGAAGCCAACGTGCTGAAATGACTGGATGATGAGTGGCCAAAGGGCTCCCGGGGGACAAACGTTTTGCGCGGGAGCGTGCAAGAAGTGGGACAATTGGAATAAATTACCGTTTCGGCACGTTTGATTTTCGCAGTTTTGTGACGACGTTACGTGACGTTTCTGCAAGGCGCCGGCTTCAGGGAATGCCGCCATCCGGGAAAACGGGCGCGCTGCGGGTGACGCTGGTGCAGGCCTGGTCCACGGCGGAATGCAGTGCATCTGACAGGGCAGCCACCACAAACTGGTCCAACGCCTGGACCGTGCTGGTGGCCGCCGCCAGCGGAGGGTCCAGGGCGTCAAACGCGGCACCGGACACCGCGGCCACCTCGGTCCAGGTCACGGTGCCATCCAGGTCAACATCCGCGTTGGCCACCGGGTCTGCGCGCAAGCGCGTGGAGGTGGCGGCCAGCCCTTCGGCAAAGGCGCGCTGGGCATGGAACAAAAGGCGCGCACTGGAAGACGCGCCCGCGGTGACGTTGAGGTTGAGGCCACACCCCACAAAGCGGCTTTGCAGCGGGATGTCCCAGGCAAAACTTTTGATGGTGGCGCCCCGGGTCAACGTTCCCTCCAGGTACAAGGCGGAGCGTGCTGTGGCCATGGCGGTCAGCAGGTCTGCCGGGACGTTGGTGGACACCGTTGTGGAGACCGCGGGGGCCAGGCCCACGTCCACCGTGGGGTACCGGGAAGCGGTGGCTGGGACGTCACTGAGCACGTGGGGACCGCTCGGCACCAGGTCCACCGCAACGCTGCGGCCATCACGCGCTTCAGCACCGGGTTCATCACCACGGGACACCACATCCGAAAACACCGCCACCGCGTGGGTGAATTGCAGCGTCCAGCCGTCACTGGTGGTGCTGGAGGTTTCCACCGCCGGCGCGCCGGACACCAGCAGGCGCAGCCGGCCTTCACCCCCCGGTGCCGTGCACGCGGTCCACGCCACCACAAACGCCAACGCTGCAAAACGGCCCATGGCCCATGCGTACCGTGACGGCGTGGGCGTGTTCATCCTGTGTACCTGGTCCACGCCCAGCCTGCCGGGCGGGGCGCGGTCTGCTATCATTGCGCTGCAATGGCCCATCTCATCCTCTATGACGGCGTGTGTGGACTGTGTCAGGGGGTGGTGCAGTTTGTCCTGCGCCAGGACGGGTCTGGACGGTTCCAGTTTGCGGCGCTGCAGTCAGACGTGGCACGGGACACGTTGGCTTTGTTTGGTGTCCACCAGGTCAACATGGAGACGTTCTACGTGGTGGCGGATTATGCCACGCCCGGCGCCCGCCTGCTTGACCGCAGTGATGGCGCCTTGTTCATCCTGAGCACGTTGGGTGGGCCCTGGCGCGCGGCGGGCTTTCTGGCGGTGTTCCCCAAGGGACTGCGGGATGCCGTGTATGACGCCGTACGCAAGCGCCGCTATGCGTGGTTTGGCAAGACGGACCAGTGCCTGGTGCCCGCACCGGAACAGCGCGCGCGGTTTCTTGATGTTGGTGCATGAACGTGGAGCCACCACGGAGCGTTGAAGACCCATGGAACACATCTTCCATATCGTAAACGTGTTCACCCGGGACCTGGGGCCGCTCACCGGCAATCCCCTGTGCGTGTTTGAAGACGCCACCGGGCTGGACACGGCAACCATGCAGGCGCTGGCCCGGCAGTTCAACCTTTCAGAAACCACGTTCATCCTTCCTTCAGACAAGGCAGACGCGCGCGTGCGCATCTTCACGCCGTCCTATGAAATGCCGTTTGCCGGCCATCCCACCCTGGGAACGGCGCATGTTGTGGGTGCGCGGCAAAACAAGACGCGCCTGTCCTTGGAGATGCCGGCGGGCATCATCCCCGTGACCGCTGAAAAGTCCCGCTGGAAGCTGCAGGCCAACAAACCCACGTGGCGTAGGGTGGAGCGTCCCGCAAAAGACGTGGCGCACCTTCTGGGTGTGGACGCCGGACAACTTGCCGGAGACCCGCTGTGGGTGAATGCCGGCAAGGAACAGCTGGTTGTTCCGCTCAAGACCCAGGACGCCGTCAACGCCTGTCACCCCGCGGGACTTCTTGGTGGAGACCTGCGCAGCGTGGATGGACACGCCATGGCATACGTCTTTTGTGACGACGGAAATTCCGTCCAGGCGCGGTTCTTCTTTCCCAGCAATGGCGCCATTGTGGAAGACCCGGCCACCGGCAGCGCAACCGCCAACCTGGGTGGCTGGTATGTGTCCCAGGGCCGCACAAGCCTGACCCGCACCATCTCCCAGGGCGAAAAGACGGGCCGTCCCTCCACGTTGTTCTTGCAGGTGGATGCACAGGGTACCGTGTTTGTGGCGGGAGACGTGGTTGCGCTGGGCAAGGGGACCCTTTCCCTCCCGTCAGCCGTGTGAATCCACCACCACCACGTCTGGGTCCTCCTCTTCCAGCACGCTTTGGAACAAGGCCGGGACACCCACCACAAGCTGGCTGCGCTTGCGGCCTGCAAGCCGCCGCAGCGTGGGAAAACGCCCGCCGCCCACCGTCTGGGACCAGGCCAACAACGCCAATGCGCCCGAACTGGTCCCCACCACCAGCACCCACGCATCCGCCGCCAGTCCCGCCAGCGCGCCACCCACGGCCACAAGTGCGGCACCCCGGCGCAGCCAGGCCTGCGTGGACTGCGCGGACGCCCAAGCATCACGGCAAGGCACACAGCAGTCCACCGTGAGTGTCAGGCGCTGCCGCACTTTCAGGAACGCGGCACCCACCACCGGCAGACCCAACGCGCCCAACACCAGCATCTTCAACGCCAGACCCAACGCCAGCAGGCCCGCCACCGTTGTGGACGCCAGCACCAGGGCCAGGGGGCTGTCCCGCACTTCATGGATGCTCCACACCACCGTGGCCGGCGCCGCGCCGCACACCGGACAGGTGCGCGTGTGGATGGGACGCCGCATCAGGGACATACGCACCGGCCCCTGGGGACGACGCCACGCACCCGCGTGCGCAACGGCCACCGGCAGCGTGGCATGTTTGGTTGGCAGCGGAGGAACAGCCATGGTGCGCGCCCCGGGTTGGTCCTAGTGGCACTTCTCAAAGGCCACGCCCTTGAGAATCTCGCGGATGCGGTCCGCGCTCACGCCGTTGGGCTGCAGCTGCACCGCCCGCCGGTAATGGATGGCCGCGTCACACTGGCGGGCCTGGCGCATCAGGATGACGCCCATGAGTTTGTGCGTGTCCACGCTGTTGGGCGTCACCTGCAGCACCTCCAGCGCGGTGGTCTCGGCGGCCTTGAAGCGTCCCTCGGCAAAGGCCTGGCTGGCCTCACGCAGCAGGCGTGCCGCAGCCTGGCCGCGTGTCTCGGTGGCTGGCGTCTCCGCGCCTCCCGGTGCGCCCGCCGCAACCCGCGCAGGCCGCCGCCGCGGCGTGGGGTCATTGCGCGCGGGTTCCACGATCATTGGGGCAGTTGGCTCCGCGGGTTCTTCAGGCTGCGGCAAGGCCGCGGGTTGTTGCGCCACAAGGACGGGGTCCACCGCGGGCGGCGGTGGCGCGGGCACCACCAAGGCCGCGGGTGCGGCCTCCGGCGGGGCGTTGGTGACCGGCGCAGACCCGGGCGCCAGGACAAAAAACGCCAGGCCAGCGCACACCAGGCCCACGGCGGTGCCAAGGCCCGCGCCCACCACATAGGGCCGCATGGCGCGGCGTGCCGGCCGCTCTTCCAGGGTCTCTGAAATGGTTGGCCCGTCCATCACCGGCAGCACGTTTCCCGTCGGCACCGACGCTGCTGGAGGTGCCGCATGCACCACCATGGTTGTCTCCACGGCGTGCTGGTGGTTCAACGCCAGCGTGTCCAGGCGGCGGGTCACCTCGTCCGCGGTGGCCGGGCGGGCCGCGGGGTCTTTGGCCAGCAGTTGCATCACCAGCGCGCACACCTCCTCCGGCAAACCGGTGGGCAACGGCGGCGGAGCCTCCTCCACGTGTGCCGTGAGCAGCGCAAACGGGTCAGCGTGGTTGAAGGGCAGCCGTCCCGCAAGGCACTGGTAGAGGATGATGCCCAACGCGTAGAGGTCCGCCCGCCCATCCACATCATGTTCCTGGATCTGTTCCGGGGACAGGAACGCGGGGGTTCCCACCAGGTCGTGTTGGGCGGTTTTGTAGCTTGTCTCCCGGGACTCTTCGCCGCGCGGTTTTTCAAAAAACTTGGCAATTCCAAAGTCCAGGACCTTCACCACCTCCAGGTCCTCATCCACCTGGTCATGGAACACGTTGTCCGGCTTGAGGTCCCGGTGGACAATGCCCTTGCGGTGCGCCTGCGCCAAGGAACGGGACACCGCCGCGCCCAGCTTCAACGCCTCGGGCAGGGCCAGGGCTCCACCGCGCCGCTTCAACCGCGCATTCAGCGTTTCTCCGTCAAGAAGTTCGGTCACCATGTATGCGCTGCCGTTGGGCAACGCGCCAAAACCATGCAGCACCACCGTGTTGGGATGCCGCAATGCCGCCAGCACTTTCACTTCGCGCATAAAACGGCCCACCGCGTCCGGGTGGCTGGCACGTGCCGCGCGCAACACCTTGATGGCCACGTGGCGGGAGAGCGGCACGTCCAACGCGCGGTACACCGTGCCCATGCCGCCGCGTCCAATGGGTTGCGCCACCTTGAAGCGGCCATCCAACGTTTCACCCACCCAGGGATCATCCTTGGTGGGCGTCCCGTCGGTGGGGCAGGTCTCCACCGCGGTGATGGTCAGGCAGGTTGGGCAATAACGCATGGCGCGTTGGCCACCCTAGTGCGGCGCAGGGGCCTTGGCACCGGGTGACGGACGAAAGGTTTTCCCCTCGTGCCAGGGCGCGGCGCGCCTGGTGGACATGCGCGCTGGGGCGCCGCCGCTTCAGTATCCTTCGCAACCGGCAAGGGGTGAAAGGTTCTCGCGTGCGCGTATGGTGTTGGCCGCGCTGCAGGCACGTTCCCACATGCGCACGTAATCTTCGGCGGCGTTGAACAACGGCGTCATCTGCTCAAAGGACACCCCCACATTGCGCATGTCCTGGAACAGGTCCGGGTAGAGGCCAATGTGCGCCAGGCCGTCCAGGTTGAAATCCCAGCCGGTGTTGCGCGGGTCACCCGCCGGGAAGGCGCCCTGGGTGCGAAGCTTGCGCATGGGACGCAGCTGCAGCGCGCTGTCGGTGTAGACCTCCTGGTCCCAGGGGGCAGGCGCGGCGTTGTCATCACGCCGTTCGGCGGCGCCGGGCGTGGGGCGGCGGGCCACAATCTCCAGTTGGGTGGGGCTGGTGGCGGCGGACAACGCCGTGCGGTTGCGGGACGGGTCCGCGGCCAGCGCGGCGTAGTCGTCGTACCAGATGCCGGAAAACTCCCGCTCCTGCATGGCCAACATCTGGGTGGATGGGCAGTTTGCGTCCAGACCGCGGCTGGCCTGGGCGCTCACGTTGCCCCCGCGCGTGGGCCGCATGTTGTCAAAACAACGTTGCTGCACCGTGCCGCCACCGGGGCCGGCATAGGGTTCTGCCGTCCAGTCCCGCCGCCAGTCCTCCAGGCCATCCTGGGCGCGCTGGTGGCAGGCGTTGTGTCCAAAACGCGGCATGAGGCTGGCCGCAAACCCCATGTCCGTGGAGGGGGTGAGTCCCCGGCCGCGTTGCCACTTCATCATCACCAGGTATTTCACCGCCATGGACTTGGAGGAGAAGTCACAATCGTTCATCACCTCGGTGGGCGCCTCGGCGTTGTCCCGCAGCAGGATGGGGTCCAACAAGGAACCCCACAACGCGGGGGAGGCCGTGCCGCCGCCCGCCACAATGCGTTCCAGTTCCACCCGCGGCTTGGTGATTTCTGTGACCGCGCCATGTTCATGGGCCTGTTCCAGGACCACCACGCCGTTTTTTTCATACGGGCGGATGTTCACGTGGATGGCATGCACCGGGTAGGTCTCAGCCCCGGCCAGTTCAAATGCCCTGACGCGCGCCTTCTGGGACATGTGGTCCACATCCAGGATCATCCCGTGGCGCATCATCTCCACCAAGAACTGCTGGCCCAGCGTGCTCAGCCCCTCGGGGTTGCGGTGTCCGGCGCTGGCCGCAACGTAGGTGTCCTGCACCGCCGGCGGGACCGGCCGGTCCAGCGGTACCAGCATGTCCCCCAGCTGGCAGGCATCACTGGAGCCTCCCACCAGCCAGTTGAGCTCAGGGTCCACCCAGTGCACGTGCATCAGGTTGGTGGCGCTGGAGAGGTCCACGCTGTGCGCCTCGGCAAAAGGGCTGGTGGCGCCGGAGATGCTGGACAGGTGGGCGTGCGTGTTCTCCATGCCCGCGCGGTAGGTGATGCCGCCGCCAATCCAGTCCACGGTGGAGAAGCCGTCCTCGGCCAGGAAGTTGGTGCCCTGGGAGACGGTGGGTTCTCCACCCGCCGGGGCGCGGTCTCCCAGGGACAGCAGCACGTTGGTGGTGGCAATGGGAATCAACGCAAACGGTGGCGGCATGAACGGCATGAAGACGGGGATCTTGGGGCCCCAGGCGTACGTGGGGCGCAATGTTGCTCCGGCCGGCGTCAGGGTGGTGTTGGCGTAGACGTTGTTGGAGTTGTAGATGTCATTGAAGATGGCCGTGCCGCCCAACGGGTTGTTGATGCCGTGGATGGGCGTCACCTTGCGGAACCCCATGGCGTAGAGGTCCTGCACCTGGCGTTCCACGCTGTCTGCGGCAAAACGTTTTTTCCCCAGTTCCTGCACTTCCACGCCCAGGATGATGGCCAGCTTGTCCTGCGCAATGATGCTGCGCGCCTCCTGGGGGGACCGTGCAACCTGCGCAAAATGCCGCGCGGGCCCCGTCACCGGGTCCGTCAGGCGCTCCATGGTGGCGGCCAGGTCCGCAATGGCGTCCCAATCCGAATAGTCCGAGCGACGGTCCAGCAGCTCCTGAAGCAAACGCCCGTTCTCGGCGTCTGCCACCATCAACCGCAACCCGCCCTGCCACGCACGTTCCAACAGCTGGTGCTGGTAGCTTTGATGCAGCTTGGTGAGCCCCGCGCCGGAATGTTGATGGTTGCGGTCCCAGTCCAATCCCTCCACCACCCCGCTGATGTTTTCCACGCCCAACGCGCCGGTGAGGAATGAGGCCCACTCCAACAGGGTGATTCCGCCGGACGTGAGCGCACCGGCGCCGTGGTAGGTGCGCCCGGTCATGACGCCAAAGTTGGCAATGGCCAACACACTGGTCAACGCCACGGCGCACGCGCCGCCCAGCACCCAGCCCGCCACGGGAACCAGGGACAGCGGGACACACACCGAGCTGAACAGGCTGGTGAAGACGCCCAACGTCCAGGCCGGACTCACGCCGCAGGAATGCCGCGCGTAGGGCGGCCGTTCGGCGGGGCCGTGGCCGTGCGGCGGCGCAAGCGCCGGGTCGGTGCAGTTGTAGACCGTGCTCAGATCGTCGGTGACGTCACCCCAGAACATGTGGCCGCCAAAATGTTTGTTGGCCGCCGGGTGCGCATGGGCCTCGGTGGTGCCCCACAAGGGTTGTGGCGTGCGCAGCAACGCCACCGTGGTGGATGGGCTGCACCCGTTGGGGGTGCAGTACTGGACCGGCGTGGCGCCGGGCACCACCGCGTCCTGGCAGGCAAAGCCATCCACGTTGATGTGCTGTGGGACGTATTCCACGCACTGCCCCTGGCCATCCAACACCGCGCAGTCGTCGTCGGATTCGTCCACCACCTGAAGGTACGCGTTGCGTCCGGACCACGCGGTGACGTCCCACTGGATGGTGGTGCCCATCCATTCTCCGGTGGCCGCCGCGGTGCCGGTGCGCACCCGCACAAACCCGCCGGCGTCCAGCGCCGCGCCGGGTGGCACACCGGTGAGCACCGTGCCGTCGGTCTCCACACCCTGGTAGTCGGCGTAGAGGGCGGACCCGTCCGCCTGGTCCAAGGGCAACACCCACAGCTCCACGCGTTGCCCGGCGTGGCGCACGCCACCCACGCGGAAGCTGAGATACGCGCTGGCCAGCGTGAACACCGGGCTTTGGAGCGTGCCGGATTCTGTTTCTGGAATGCGCCCCACGCCCGGCGGCACCGTCCAGTCCCGCCGCGTGTCCGTGGTGCCCAGCCAGAAGTCCCCACGTTGGTTCACGTCACGGGAGAACTCCCAGTAGTCCCCGCCCACGGCGTTTTGTGCCGCTGCCGCGGCCGCCGCGGACATGCCCGGCGGGCGCAGCCGGGCCACGCTCACGTTGTTGCCAAACACCGGGATGGCGTTGCCAAACACGCCGCTGGGGGTCCATCCCTGGTGCGTCCCGCTGGCGTCTTCAAAGTCCCAACCCATGCCGTCCATGCATGGCCCCGCGGGCAACGGCACCGTCCACGGCGTCACCGCCCCAAACGGTGGCGTGGGACGCCCGCGTGTGCCCAGCGGGTTGGGATGGGGTTGCGTGCCGCACGTGCGGGTGGTGGCGCCCCCGCAACACCCCACACATTGCAGGTCCGGCGCTGGCCCGGCGTCAGGAGGCGTGGTGTCCACCGTGTGGCTGGGCGTGATGACCATCCGGATGGTGGCGCACGGGTCGTCTGCGGTGAGCTCGCGCGGAGGCCACACGTAGCCACCGTCTGCGTCCAACGTAGGGGTGGGCGGCAAAAACCCGCCGTCACGCCAGGCGCACGCGCCGTCCACCAACAAGCCTGAAGCACCCCCAGAACCGCCGCTGGAGGAACCGGATGCACCGGAAGACCCGCCGCCGGACGTGGATGAAGCGCTGCTGGATGAAGACGCGCTGGAAGACGAGGAGCCTGACCCATCGGTGCATGCGGCCAGCCCTGCAAGTCCCAACACCACCCCCAAAAGCCTCACCATGCGCATGCAACGCCTCCACGTGGTCCAGCCACCTGAGGTCTGTAGCCTGGAGCGTGCGCGCAGTGGGTTGGGCCGTGGCCAGCAAAGGGCCGGCCCATGTCAGATCCGGAGCCAAACCCCGATGCGAGCATGACCAGCCGGCGGCGAGGTTGAGCACAAACAATGTTCCATGTTTACAGCAATCTAGGCGCGTGTATCCAAACGTGAGGGCATGGCGTGGCGCGGCAAACCGCCGCACAACTGGCGTGGATTTTTCGCAAACGGCCCTGTACGGAATGGTGGTTCCGTTTATTGATGGGGTCCCCGTGAGCGTCTCCAAGTCCCAGGTCAGCCGGCCGTTGCCGGGTCCCACGCCAGGCCTCCCGGCCCAGGCGCCCGCCACGCCCCACAAGGCGCAGGCCCCTGCCGCACCCGCGGTGAAGACGCCGGCCAACGTGGCGGCCCAGGGTGCCCTGGGTGACGTCACGCCCATCCAGAAGACGCAGGGACCGGTGGTGTCCTCCGGCGTCACCACCGGGCATGGGGCCAACGCGGCGGCGGCGGTGAAGGAACGTCCCCCCGTCAAGGCCACCGCAGAATTTGATTACGTCGTCGTCGGCTCGGGTGCGGGTGGTGGGCCCACGGCCGCCCGCCTGGCCGAGGCTGGCTACAAGGTGCTGGTGCTGGAAGGTGGCGTGGACAAAAACGTGAAGGAGGCTGAGCCGCTCATCCTCCACGGCGCCGCGTCCGAGCACAAAGACCTGCTGGTGGACGGGCAGGGCTACTTCATCCACCACAACGACAAGATGGAGGACAACCTCAAGGACCCCAAGTTTGTGAAAGAGAAGGACGGGGTTTTTGTCCCGCGTGGTGAGGGCATTGGTGGTTCCACCCGCATGAACGCCGGCATCTTTGTGCGCCCGGATGACGTGGACTGGGACAACATTGCCAAGATCACCGGGGACAAGACCTGGGACGCCAAGAACATGGCGGGCTTCTTCCAGAAGGTGGAGAACGCGCAGTACCAGCCGGTCCTCAAGTTCCTGCACATGGTGGGAAAGGGCCTCAACATAGAGTCCCTGCAAAACCTGGGTGGCCACGGGTTTGATGGCTGGCTCAAGGTCAACCGGCCGCTGGACCTGGATCTGGTGAAATCGCTGGTGAAGAACCCGCAGCTCATACGCATTGCGTGGGAGACGGTGAAGTTCAACTTCAAGAACGTGGGCACCACCGAGGACAAACTCAAGAGCCTGTTGTCTTTGTTTGATCCCAACCACAACCTTGGGAACAACACGCAGGGTTTTGTGATGACGCCGTTGACGGTGACCAAGGATGGGCGCCGCAACAACGTGCGCGAACGTCTCCAGGACGTGCAGGCCAAACACCCGGACAAGTTGTCCATTGTCAGCGGCGCCAAGGTCCACAGCGTGGTGCTGGATGACAACAAGGAGGTCACCGGCGTGCGCTACCGGGACCAGACCGGAAAGATGCACACGGTGGCGGTGGGGCGGGAGGCCATCCTGGCGGCGGGTGCGTTTGAGACGCCGGCCATCATGATGCGCTCAGGCATTGGTCCCAAGGAGGAGCTGGCCAAACTGGCTCCCGCCGGCGTGGAAGCCAAGGTGGAGCTGGAAGGCGTGGGCAAGGGTCTCAAGGGCCGTTATGAGGTGGGCGTGGTGACGCGGTTGAAAGAGCCGCTGCCGCTGCTCACCGAGACGGAACTCTCCGCCGACCCCAACAACCCCGCGTACAAAAAATGGCTGGAGACGGGGAAGGGCGCGTTTGCCACCAACGGGATTGTGGCCGCGTTCCGCGTGAAGTCAGACCCATCCCTGCCGGAGCCGGACCTCTACGTGTTTGCGGTGCCGGGGAAGTTTGAGGGCTACAAGCCGGGGTATTCGGTGGAGGCGGCACAGGACCCCAACCTGGTGACGTGGGTGATCCTGGATGAGAACAAGGGAGACCGCCACGGGGAAGTGAAGCTGGACCCCAACAACATTGAAGGCCAGCCCAAGGTCAACCAGAAGTTCCACGACGATGAACGCGGCGGGGACACCAAACCGCTGGTCAACGGCATCAAGATTGTGCGGGACCTGGTCAAGCAATACGGGGACATTGTGGCCGGCGAGGAATGGCCCGGCCCCACCGTCAAGACCGACGCCGAACTGGCCACCGCGGTCAAACAGAACAGCTGGGACCATCACCCCAATGGGACCGCGGCCATTGGCGCCGACGGTGACCCCAAGGCGGTCCTCAACAGCAAGATGGAGGTGCGCGGGGTCAAGGGCCTGCGCGTGTCTGATGCGTCCATCTTCCCGGCCAACATGGGGAGTTTCATCCAGAGCGCCATCCTCACCGCCAGTGAGAAGTGCGCGGGTGACCTCATTGAGACCGCGCAGAAACAGGACGCCCAGAAGGGCCTGTTCACGCCGCTGGGGTTGCGGTTGAACCAGGAAATAAGCCCCAAACGCACGCTCAATGACAACGTGTTTGTTGCCATGCATGACGCGCGCAAGCTGGGGCGGGACGGCGTGATGACGCCGGCGGCGCTCAAGGAACTGGTGACGGTGACCGCCAAGAACGGCTTTTCGGCGCGTGAGCTGCAGGACGCGCAGACCATTGCCACCGCGCTGCAGGCCAAGGGTGACCCCAACGCAAAAATTCTGGCGCAGCTGGCAGACGCCATTGCCGTGGGGCGGGCGGACCAGGGTTTCCTCAAGAACGTGGCCTCCAGGCTCAATGACCTGCGGGCCAAGAGTGAACTGCCCAGCCTGGCCTGGACGGACAAAAAAGATTCGCCCGCGCAGGTCACCCAGTGGAAGAAGGAAATTGGTGAGCTGCAAAAGACGCTGCTGGACAAATCCGGCAAGCTCACCGAGGTGGGCCGCGCGTTCCACCAGAAGCAGCTGTTTGGCGGGATGGGACAGGCCACCGTGCGGGATGATGTCCCGTCCTTCTTGCGGTTTGGGCCGTTTGAGAAGCCCGGTGCCAGCCTCACCAGCGCGGTGCGTTTCTCCAACGGGCAGGGTTGTCCGTTCAAGGACAGTGACCCGGACGTTCGCGGTGTGGCGGTGAAACTGGTGGACCAGCAAGGCAAGCCCTGGGACATGTTGATGACCAACCAGGAATCCAGCCACGCCCGCAACACCGAACAGTTCATGAAGTTTGCCAAGGTGTCCGGGAAACTGCAGACCGAGGGAAACCTGGCGGGCCTCAAGGATGTCACCACGGGCCTCCTCAAGGGACAGTTTGACGGGACGGAGACCGTGCGCATTGGCGCGCAGCTGGCCAAGGACACCAAGCTGCACATGGTGGAGAGCTTGACGACGGAAACGTACAACGGCGGGACGTTCAAGACCCCGGATGGCCACCTGGCCAAGATGGTGATGATGCCGGCGGACGGTGCGCAGGCCCGCAACGTGGACAAACGTGACCCGGACTGGCTGGGCAAGGAACTGGAAGCACAGATGAAGGCCGGCCCGGTGAAGATGGTGCTGGGCATCCAGCTCTACACCGGGGACGGGAAAAACCCGGACCCCACCGACGCCAACGCCAGGTGGGGTTCGCCGGTGTACCCGGTGGCGGACCTGGTGCTGCCCGGCAATGCGCGCAACCAGAAGGACGCCGCAGCACTCATCAACCAGATGGCCTTCAACCCCGGCAACGGGTTTGCGCCGGCGGAGATGACCACCACGCGCAAGGAACTCTACGCCGAGAGCGCAAAAAACCGCGGCGCCATCAGCCAGGAAGACGCAGTGGCCGCCATGCAGAAGCTTGCCGCCGGAGGTGCGCCATGAACGCCGCCACGCCTTCCAGCATGCCGGCCACGCCGGACCAGTGGGCCCAACGCGTCATGGAGGCCATGGTGGTGGAGCAGGGCAAGGCCACCATTCCCGAGGACGCGTTCAAGGTTCTGGGCGGCTTCATCCATGGCGCGGCGGACAAGATGATGCCCGCCACCGCCATGGTGGCCCTGGCCACGCGGCTCAAGGAGATTCCCGGCAGCGGCAGTGCGGCGGATCAGGTGTGTGCGCTGGCGGCCATTGCGTTGGGGGACGCCGAGCTCAACGGGGCGTTGTGCAAGGCGCTCTACGGCGCACGGGGCAGGTAGCGGCCCAACGGAACAGGAACACAACACGCAGGGATTGCTGCGGCCCCGGGCATTGAGCCCGGCAGGCCCACGCGGGTACAAGTCCTGCACGTGCCAAAGCGCGTGGAGGTCTCAAGATGCGGGCAACGCTTGCGGGTGTGTTTCTGGGAACAGCGGTGTGGACCGCCAGCGTGGCCTTTGCCGAATCAAAGCCCGCCGCCCCCGACGCTGCGGCCAAGGCCGTGGCCTGGCGGCTGCGCATGGACAAGCTGGGTGCCGCGTTGAGCGCGTTGATGCCGGACCTGGTGAGCACGCCACGTTTTGCGGATCCCAAAAACCGTAAACGCATCTTGCAGAACGTGCGCACCCTCAAGGAACTGACGCACGGGATGCCGGGGGATGCGTCCGGCGTCACCAAGGACCCCAGCGTGGCCATGCTCACCCAGGTGTTCCGGGATGACCTGGATGAAGCCGAATGGGCCATCAAGGACGGGCACGCGGAATACGCGCAGTCCCTGCTGTTCAACGTGGCCAACACGTGCATCAACTGCCACACGCGCAATGACCAGGGCGTGCAGTTCCCCACCATGGAGCTGGCGCCGCAGGAAAAACAGCTTTCGCCATTTGAACTGGCAACGCTTCACGCGGCCACCCGCCGCTACGCGCAGGCCATGGCCGAATACCTGGTGGTGGTGGAGGACCCCAAGGCGCCGCTGGAGCGTGGGTTGGATTGGGACCGCGCGGTGCAGGCGTCGCTCACACTCGCGGTGCGCACCATGAACAGCCCCGAGCAGGCGTTGGCGGTGGTGGAGCGGGTGGTGGCGCACCCCGCGGCGCCGTTGTTCCTCAAACAAAACGCGTTGGCCTGGCGGGAGAACATCACCCGGTGGAAAGAGGAGGGCGCCACGCCGGGGGATGACGAGGCCCAGTTCCAGAAGGCCAACCGGTTGCTGGAGGAAGCGCTGCTTGGCAGCCGTTACCGGAGCGCGCGCGGGAACGCCGTGTTGTACCTGCGTGCGTCCCGCCTGCTGCATGACCTGCTGGGCAAGAACCCGGACGGGCCAAAGGCGCAAGACCAGCTGCTCCTGCTGGGCGTGGCCTATGAAGGGCTTGCCGAGTTGGAGCTCTACGCGCTGCATCCCATGATGTTTGAGGCGTGCATTCGCAAGAAGCCGCATGCGCCCACGGCGTTGATGTGTTTTGAGCGCTATGAGGCCGCCATGTACCAGCAGTTCACCGGGTCTGGTGGCTACAACCTCCCGGGTGACGTGCGCGCGCGCCTGGCCGAGCTGCAGAAACTGGCCGCGCCCAAATAGCACGCGCTTTACGCTGCGCGCGGCGGGTGCAACCATGAAGACCATGGGACACCGCGCGGTGGGGACGTTGGGGCTGGTGACGCTGCTGGCCGGTTGCCCGGTGACGCCCCCCGGCAGCACCACCACCGCGGGCGGCCGCGGTGGCGGCTGCGCCACCTCGGGGTGTGTCTGCTCCTCCTCGGACTTTGGCTGCAACTGCACCTGTGGTGGCCAGCCCACCACCCGGCCCCCTCCACCCCCATCCGGGGGCAGCAGCAGCAGCAGCAGCAGTGGCGGTGTGGCGTCGTCTGATTCAGGGGACGGTGCCGTTCCCGTCATGGTCCGGGAAAACACGTTCACCACCAACAACCTCTACGGTGTCCACGGTGCCGGCGGCGTGCTGGTGGCGGTGGGACAACACGGGACCATTGTGCGGCGCAAGGCCGGCGGCTGGGTGGCGGATGTGTCCCCAACGCAGGAAGACCTGTGGGCGGTGTCGTTGTCCTCGGCGTCCAACGGGATTGCGGTGGGACGCAACGGGGTCATGTTGAAGCTGCAAGACGGCGTCTGGGCACTATTGCCCACGCACACCACCACGTCCCTCAACGCGGTGTGGACGGCACCGGGTGGTGCGGCGTGGGCTGCTGGCGGAACCGCGGGTGGGGACGGCGTGCTGCTGCGCTACAACGGGTTCACCTGGTGGCGCGTGGAGACACCGCAGCCTCTTCCTGCGTTGTACGCGTTGACCCATGCCGGTGGTCTGGACGCGTGGGGCGCGGGCGCCAACGGTGCCGTGGTCCGCCTGCCGGTGACGGGGATGGTCACCGTGGAGCGCGTGCCGCAGGACACCATCCTGGATGCCTGGACAGACACCGTGGGCAACGGGTTCTGGGTGACCCTGGACGGCGTCATTCTGCGCCTGGAGGCCCAGCAGTTCAGCGTGGAGACCACGGGGCACCCCGCGCTTCTTGGGGTGGCGGGTTTCCAACGCGTGGTGGCGGTGGGCGAGGCCGGCACCGTGCTGGCGCGCATCCACGGAGGGTGGGTCACCGTCCCGTCAGGCTCCAGCAGGAACCTGTGGGACGTCCACGTGGATGAGGAGGATGTGGCGTGGGTGGTGGGTGACCACGGGGAAATCTACCGGCTCCAGTAACACCAACGGTGCGTACCCCCGGTGACTCAGGGCGCAGCAGCAACGCTTGGGCGCGCGGTTGCCACCCGCTGGTTGCTCACATCCTCCACAAAACGGCACAGGCGCGCCGCCAAGAGCGCAGGCCGGTCCAGCTGCGGGGAATGACCAAACTGCTCCGGTTCCTCCACCACCGCGTGCGGCGGCAGGTGCGTCTTGAACCACGCCAGGTGTTCCGGCGGAAGCAGGCGCTCGCTGCGTCCCCACAACAGCAGCACCGGCATGGTGAGGGATGACAGCTGCTGGGGTTTGAGCAGGTTGTCCCGCGTGATGGCCGCGCGCAGCGTGCGCACGCTGGGGCGCTTGAGCAGCTGCACCAGCAACGGCGCCATGGCCGGCGCGTACCACGGCATGTCATGGAACAGCCGGTCCAACAGCGCGCGCGCGTCTTTGGCGGTGTGGACGTCAAAGACCTTCAGCAGGTCCTGCAGCGCCGCTTCTTCCATGTCCGCCCCGCCGGGCGAGCCCAACGCCAGGCCGGCCACCATGTGGGGACGGCGTTCGGCCAGCATCACCGCGGTGGCGCCGCCAAGCGAGTTGCCAAACACCACCGCCGGGCCGTCCAGGAGTTTCTCCAACCCCTCAATGAGTGCGTCCAGCAGCGCGTTGGCGTCCACGGTGCGCGGCACGGCAGAAAATCCATGGCCGGGAAGATCCGGGGCCCACACGTGACGGCTCACCCCGCGCAGCTGCTGGAGGATGGGCCCAAACGGCAGCGCCGAAGACCCGAAGCCATGGATGACCACGGTGGGAAGCCCGGACCCCGTCCCGGGTGCCTCATAAAAATGCAGGCGGCCCTGCGCGGTGTTCACATACCGGTTGCGTATTCCCGCCTGGCGCAACATCCGCCGGCCCACACGCATGGTGAGTTCAACAAGTGGCATGCACGCAGCCTATCAGGAAGCCGCAAAAATGTTCGACGACCGCCCGCGGTACTGCGGTGCGTGTCACTGGGGCAGCCCAAGGCGCCCCACGCCGGGAACAAACCGTCCCACCGCGCTGGCATAGGCACGGTAGGCCGCGCCGTGGCTGGCCAGCAGGTGCTGTTCCTCCAGCCGCGCCTGCATCCCCAACAGCAGCGCGCCGTTGAACCAACCCATCACCGTCCACGGTGACGGCGTCACCAGCACCAGGCCGGTGACCATCAACAGCATGGAGGAAAAGATGGGGTTGCGCACAAAGCGGAACAATCCCGCCGTCACCAACGCCGTGTGCCGCCCATCCACGCCAATGCGCCAGGACGTGCCCATGTGACGTTGCGCCACCACCGTGAGCAGCAGGCCCAGGCCCATCAAAAGCCAGCCCAGCCCGGCAGCCAGCGGCGCCGCCGCCCAGACGCCCAGCGCGTTGGGTCCCAGCACCGCCACCAACACGCTCCACACCAGCAGCGCCAGCATGAACAGCCCCATCCCTGCGCCCACCAGTTGCTGGAACGGGTTGACCGCCTGGTGCAGGACAAACCCGTGGTGGCCCGTTTGATGACGCAGGCGCAGCGTGGGGAGCACCATGGCCAGCAGGAGGAACGTGGCCATGGCCGCAGGGAGGGCAACACGTACGGTGGAGGAGGGATCCATCATGGGTCTCACAGGTGTTTGGGATGGTCGTTGCACAGTCTGTCGTTCCCGGCGCCCTTGGCCCCAGGTTGGCCGCGGCGCAGCGGTGCAGCGCGTTCGGTGGCATGCGCCAGCGCGTCCTGGACCATGTGCACCACGTGGTCATCCTGCAGCGCGTAGATGATGTGCTGGCCTTGGCGTGTTCCCGTGACCAGCCGGGCCTTCTTGAGCAGGCGCAGCTGGTGGGACAACGCGCTTTGTTCCAGGCCGGTGGCATCCTGCAGCTGGCCCACGCTTTGTGCACCTTCCCGGGCCAGGGACAACAGCACCAGCAGGCGGCCGTCATGCGCCAGGGCCTGGAACAGGGAGATGGCCCGCGCGCGCTGGGCGGCGGTGGGGCGCGGTGCGGGCATGGCTGTGGTCCGGATCATGGATCATATATGGCGCTTATGTCATATGTTGTCAATATCATATTATTGCCGGGCACCGCCCGGCCCCACGCCGCCTCGCCAAAGGCGTTTCCGGGCTTGTTGGTGTTGGGCATCCGGGCAGGCCTGCGCGTGCGCTGGTGCGCCGGGACGGTCAGGCAAATGCGTCCGCGTCCAACAGCCGGTGTTCGTTGAGGTAGTCCCACACCACGTCCGGGACCAGCGCCACCAGCTTCTCCTGTTCGTAGTGGCGGCCGCGCTCCCGGACCAGCGTGGAGGAGATGTTGGACGTCACCACGTTGTCCTTGAAGTACACGTGCCGCGCATCCGCCAGCACGCTGTGCTCCTTGTCAAAGTCATACCCAAGACGGTGGATGATGATGAAGTCCAGGGCACTGGCCATCCACGTGTGATCCCCCCAGCGGTGGAACTGCTGGGCCGCATCCGAGCCCATCACCCAGCGGAACTGGTAGCCAGGAAACGCCGGCAGCAGGAAGTCCCGCAACATGGACGCGGTCTCCCTGGTGGCGGCGTAGATGCGCGCGGCGTGCGCAATCTCAAAGTCACACACCTTCAGGCGCGGGTAGCGCGCGGTGGCACGGCGCACCATCTCCAGGCGGTGTTCGGCGGGCAGCAGCTTCTTTCCCCATGGATGTTGTCCCGGCAGCAGGTACCAGACCTCGTCCACGTCGGTCAGGGCCAGCACCTCCAGCCCCATGGTGAGGTGCGCGTTGGTCATGGGGTTGGCGCTTATTCCAATGAGCGCAACCTTGCGGCCTTTTCGCAGGCCGTGCAGCCGCGTGATGGTGGCCCGCACCGCGTCAGACAGGTCCACGCCCACTTCATTGCACAGCTGCAACAGCGCCCAGCCCACATCCCCCACCTCGGTCACCAGGTGCGGGCGGTCCCGGTGGTGCACCAGCTCCGCCACCTGGTGGTTCAGGTCACGCAGGCGCTCGGACAGCTGGGTCTGGTGGTAGTGCTCGGCGTGGCTGCGTTCCACCAACGCGGCCAGCTCTTTCACCGTGGTGTCGGTGGTCGTTGTGTCTGTGGTCATGGCCCAAGCACACCACGCGCGGGTGGCGGCGCGCCAGGGTCACTGCGCACTCAGTTGGTGTTGGCGCGCGTGGTGCGGCGCTCCAGTGCGGCGCCAATGAGCCCCACAAAAAGCGGGTGGGCCTTGAAGGGTTTGCTCTGGAACTCCGGGTGGAACTGGCAGCCAATGAAGTAGGGATGGTTGGGAAGTTCCACCATCTCCACCAGCTTGTCGTCCGGGCTGGTGCCACAAAACACCATGCCCTTGTCCGCCATCTGGGTGCGGTAGGTGTTGTTCACCTCATAGCGGTGGCGGTGGCGCTCCAGGATCTTGGTGGCGCCGTACACCCGGCTGCCCAGCGTGCCGTCCTTGAGGATGCAGGGGTACGTCCCCAGGCGCATGGTGCCGCCCTTGTCCGTGACGTTGATCTGTTCGCCCATGAGGTCAATGACCGGGTGGCGGCAGTCCTGGGAGAACTCACGGCTGTTGGCGCCGTCCAGCTTGAGCACGTTGCGCGCAAACTCAATGACCGCCATCTGCATGCCCAGGCAGATTCCAAAAAACGGGATGTTGTTCTCCCGGACGTAGCGGATTGCGGCAATCTTCCCCTCGCCACCGCGCTCCCCAAAGCCGCCGGGGACCAGCACGCCATCCACACTGGACAGCACCTTGTCCGCGCCGCCTTTTTCCAGTTCCTCGCTGTCCAGGTGGCGCAGCACCACCCGGGCGTTGTTCTGGATGCCCGCGTGGGTGAGCGCCTCATTGATGGATTTGTAGCTTTCCACCAGGCCCACATATTTGCCCACAACGCCAATGACACATTCGCGCTCGGGCTTCTTCATGCGCTCCACCACGTACATCCACTTCTCCATGGAGGCGGGGCGGGACCAGATGTTGAGCAGCTCGGCCAGCTTGTCATCCAGGCCTTCATCACGGAATTTCAGCGGCACCTCATAGATGCAGTCCACGTTGGGGGCGTTGATGACCGCGCCTTCTTCCACGTCACAAAACAGCGCAATCTTGTTCCGGATTTCTTTGGCCAGCGGGCGGTCAGAGCGGCACAGCAGGATGTGCGGCTGGATGCCAATGTTGCGCAGCGCGGCCACGCTGTGCTGGGTGGGCTTGGTCTTGGTCTCACCCGCCGTGGAGATGTAGGGCACCAGCGTGAGGTGCACGTAGACCACGTTCTCCGCGCCCACGTCCCGGCGGAACTGCCGGGCCGCCTCCAGAAACGGCAGGGACTCAATGTCCCCCACCGTGCCGCCAACCTCCACAATCAGGATGTCGTTGTCGTCGGCGCAGGCGTGGATGGCGGCCTTGATCTCGTCGGTGATGTGCGGGATGACCTGCACGGTCTTGCCCAGGTATTCCCCGCGGCGCTCCTTGTTGATGACGCTCTGGTAGATCTTCCCGGTGGTGACGTTGTTGCGCTTGGTCATGCGCGCGCTGGTGAACCGTTCGTAGTGGCCCAGGTCCAGGTCCGTCTCGCCGCCGTCCTCGGTGACGTAGACCTCACCGTGCTGGAACGGGCTCATGGTCCCGGGATCCACGTTGATGTACGGGTCCAGCTTCATGTGGCTGATCTTGAGCCCGCGGTTTTCCATGAGCGCGCCCATGCTGGCCGCGGCCACGCCCTTGCCCAGCGACGAGACGACCCCGCCGGTCACAAAGATGAACTTGGTTTTTTTTGGCCGCGCCATGGGTTCCGCCTTCCGCCCGACAATGTAGAAAGACGGGAGCCGCACCTATGGCCCCGCCACACACAGCGTCAAGCCACGGCCGGTTTGGGGCCGCCCACGTCTCCACCGCCCTGCCCAGGGGAGCCGCAACCGCTTGACCCCAATGCACTTTTCTTTTGTCTCTCCAGGCAACCCTGGCCTTGGGGTGGAACCACCGCCGCCGCCACGGTGTCCACCGCGGGGAGCACCCCGCCGGGACGTCAAAAGTCCACCAACTTGGAAGGCCACCCATGAAAACCTGCCGGATGGTTGTGTCTGTTGTGCTGGGGGTCCTGGCTCCCGCGTGGACCGCTGCGCAAGAGCTGTGCCTTCCCACCGGCCACGTGATCACCGCCCAACAGCTGGAGACCCACCGCCGTTTTGAAGTGCCGCTCCCGTTGCCCGCCGTGCGCCGGTTCTATGCACGGCACTACGCCAACATCCCGCAGGTGAACGTGGCGGCCATCCCCCAGGGCACGTCAGGCCCGGTGCACATCACCACAGCCAACCCCGCCGCCACCTGGGCGGCGGTGGAACTCTCCTCTGCGGTGGGACGTCCCGGCGTCACCGTGGTGCGGGTGACCCCACGCTTCCACCTGGAGCGCCTCACCGTGGACGGGGCGCCCCCGCCCTGGGTCACGGTGGTGCTCCCACGCTCCACCCACGCGCAGGCACCCACCCAACAGGATCACCTCACCCGCCGCCGTTGAGGCGCTTGTTGGCCGGCACGCCATCCACACGCAGGACCATCCCGTCCATAACGCGCCGTGTAGGACATTGGCGCCCAGCCCCCCAAAGGATCCCCGTGGGATTCTTTGACCCGGTGTCTGGGCCGCTCTAGCGTCAGACCCGCAACACAACCTGTTGTCCATCCAGGTTTTTGTTTTCCTTGGATGGAGAACCTCCCAACGCCGCACCCCGCGGCCTGACGGGATACGCCCCCCGCCGCAACCCGGCGCGTGGCCAGGGAAGAGAGCGCATGTCCAAACACGTCTTTGTGGTGGATGCGGACGCAGGATTCACCGACACCCTCAAGGGCACCCTGTCAGACCGGGGGCTCAAGGTCAGCGTGTTGGGAGACGGCAAGGACGCGCTGGACCGCGCCAAGGCGGAAAAGCCTGACCTCATTGTGTTGTGCGTGGAGCTGCCCAAGATGAGCGGCTACTCCATTTGCAACAAGCTCAAGAAGGATGATGACCTCAAGGGCATCCCCCTCATCATCACCAGCAGTGAGGCCACCCCGGAGACCTTTGAGCAGCACAAGAAGCTCAAGACCCGCGCCGAGGAATACCTCATCAAGCCGTTCTCCGCCGACGCGCTGTTGGACAAGATTGGTGCGCTGGTGGGCCTGCCGGAGGCCGCCGGTGCCCCCGCCGAGGAGGTTGTGGCCAGCGGTGGAGATGAGCTGGACTTTGACAGCCTGACCGCCGGCGTGGATGACCCGCCGTCCCCGCCGCCCCCCCTGGAAGAGGAAGACCCCCTGGCCGCGTTGGGCGCCGAGAGCCTGGATTCGCTGCCCGCGGTGGAGCCGGAACCGCCGCCACCCCCGCCCGCCGCCAAGGCCGCTCCCAAACCGCCGCCACCGCGCGCGCCCGCTGGGGATGACCTGGATGCACTGCTGGCCCCCAGCCCCAAGGCGGCGGCCAAACCCGCCAGCACGCTCAGCTCCTCCAAACTCCCCGCCACCCCGCCGCCCGCCGCACCGCGGCCCATGCCCAGCAGCCCGCCGCGCAGCGCCACGTCCACCACCATGGAAGGGGTGGGCGTCAACGCCGAGACGGACCGCCAGCTGCGGGATGCCCGCAAGGAGTCCACGGATCTGAAGGCCAAGGTGGCCGCGCTGGAGACGCGCCTCAAGCAGGCCGAAGAAGCCACCGCGCGCGCCAAGGAAGGCGCGGGAGATGGCCGCGCCTCAGCCAGCAGCGCCAAGGACATGCTGCACCTCAAAGAGCAGCTCAACCAGAAGGACAAGGAGATCCTCAACCTGCGCGAGGAGGTCTTTGCCAAGGAGAAGGACCTGGTGGGCGTGCAGGAACAGGTGGCGCAGGCCGAGGAACGCGCCGCCGCCGCCGAAGCCGCCAAGGCCGAACTGGAAACCCAGGTGGCCACCGTGGAGGCGCGCCTGCAGGCCGCCGAACAGCACCTGGCGGAAAACGAACAGGCCCAGGAGGCCCGCATGGGCCAGCTCAACGGCCAGATGCAGGACCTTCAGCAACGCCTGGCGGACGCCGAGGCCGCGCAGCAGGAAGTGGGCGACCTGCGTGCCAAGGTGGAGGAACTGGACAACAGCCTGCGTGCCGCGCAGGAAGAAACCACCGCCATGGAAGACCGCCTGCTCAAGGCGCACAAGAAGCTCAAGGCAGATGAACAGGTGCGGGAGAAGCTGCGCCGCGCGTTGGACATTGCCCAGCAACTGGTGAGTGATTCGGTGGTGGACAGCGAAGAGTCCGGCGCCAACGCCTGAGTTGCCCAGGCGCACTCAGCCTGCGGGACGCACCAGCACCACCGCTGCCACGGGGTCATCCAGTTGCTGCAACACCGTGAACCGCGCGGCTTCCGGAAGTGCGGTGGCCAGCTGCGCCGGCCAGTTGAGCACGTGCGTCTTGTTCTCCATCAAGCCATCCAGCCGTGCTTCAAAGGCGGTGACGTCATCCGGGGTCAGTGCACCGTGCGCGGTGGCCTCCTCTAGAACCTCCCGCGCGTCCTCCGCCGTCATGTTGGCGTGCAGGATCATCACCCGGTCCCGCATGGACTCCCAACTGCTGCCATCCATGGTGCCGGCCACCTTGCGGCGTATGGTCTCCACCACCTTGCCGCGCGCATCCGCCTCAATGACCTCCCGCGCGGCAGCCACCGTGGCGGCGTCAAACCGCCCCGGTGTGGCGTTGGCCACCCGTTGGATCTCGTCCATGGTGGCGCCACCGCGCCCGCTGCGCCACTCCATCTCCAACCGGTAGGCGTCCTGGAACTCGGCGGGAAAAAGCTCCGCCGAAACTGCACGCAGCGGAGCCTGCGCCGCGCGCTCCTGGAGAAACCGGCGCATCAACTCTGCCTCGTTGGCCGCCTTGTCGTAGATCTTCAGCCAGCCGGGCATGGGGTCCAACATCCCGCCCATGGGTGCGTTGGACACCGTCAGACCGCCCGCGTCTGCGTAACGCGCATAGACATCAGACCACACGCCTGCCTGCGGGTGCTGGTAGGCCACGCCGTAGGCCCGGTGTTGGGGATGTTGCAGCGCAACCATGGTGACGCCCGGCATTTCTGGAATCAGATAGGTGCCAATGTGCTGCATGCCCAGGGCCTCCAGCGCCGCCACGCGCGCCGCCAGCAGCGGCGAGGGTGGGGTGGTGGTGGACTGCAACGTGATGGTGGCCGGTCCAATGCCCATGTTGCCCAACTGGGACAACGCCTTGCCCAGTTTGGCAGCAACAACCTTCCACCCCACCACCAGCAAAACCACACCGCCAAGCAGCACCAGCGCCAGGATGCCCAGGACTTGAAGGATGGTCCCCATGTGTTTCCCCCTCATCACCGCTTCACGCAGCGGGTACCAAAGCCTGACGCAACGTTCTGCCGCGGGGCAAGCCTGACCGCGTTGCACCAGGGTTGAAGCTCCCACCACCCACAGCGCAGAATGGCGCCGCGCCATGAACACAACCCCGCCATCCCCGGCCACGCAACTGCCGCCCCCCATGGGCATCTTCCGCGCGGCGCTGTTGGGCAGCGTGTTGGGCTGGGTCATCATGTTCTTCCCGCCCCACTTCCTCACCATCTTCCTTGCCCCGTGGGTGGGCGGCCTGTTGGCTGGGATGCGCGCGCGTCCAAACGTGGGCCAGGCGGCGGTGGTGGCGCTCATCATGGCCAGCCTCATCACGTTGGTGGCCATGGGCCTCACCGCGGCGGTGGTGGCGTTCAGCGTTCAGGGCGGCGGCAAGGGCGTGCTGGATGATGTCAAACGTACGCTGGATGACACCGCGCTTCTGGCCACAATTGCCGCGGGTCTCTGGGCGTACTGCGGCCTGGCCGCGTTTGGCGGCTCCATGGCGGGCAGCGTCCTCAAGCGCGTGGGATGACCCGGGCACACGCCGCGGTGGCCTGCTAGGGTTGTGGGCCTTGATGCCGCGTGCCCTTCACGTCCTTGTTGTCATCCTGGGGGTGCCTTTGGCCCTTGGCGCCGCAGGGGTGGCCTGCCAGTCCCGCTGCTCGGACGGCGCCATTGAGGAAAACGGCGGCTGCGTGAACACCTGCAACAGCCCGCAGGAATGTGCGCTGAGTGAAACCTGTGAGGCCGGCCTGTGCCGCACACGTCCCGCGGTGTCCTCAAGCAGCTCCGGCGGCGTGGTGCCGTCCAGCTTGGCGGGGTCCACCTCGGAGGGGCGCAGCGGCACCTCAGAGGGCAACGCGGGCACCTCCGCCTCATGGGCGTCGTCTTCCGGCGTGCCACAATCCTCCAGTGTGGTCGGGTCGTCGTCGTCGTCGCAATCCCCGTTGTCATCCATGGCGCCATCATCATCCACGGCGGGCGGGTCCTCTGCCTCGTCAGCCGCGGGCTCTTCTTCCTATTCTTCTTCCTCTTCTTCTTCGGCGGTGCTGTCGTCGTCGTTGTCGTCCAGTTCTTCCGCGGGTGGGCCGGTGGTGGCGCAGGTGATTCACGGCACCGCGCGCCTGTTGGATGCCACCACCTTCACCCAGGCGGTCTTGCCCGCGGCGGTGGATCCCTCCCGGAGCATGTTGGTGTTCACCGCGCGGCTGGACACCGCCGCACCGTCCTGTGGCGCGGTGTCCGGTCAGCTTGAGGACGCCACCACCGTCACGTTTGCGCGGTGGATCAACTGCCCCTCGTGGGCCACCAACAGTCGGGTGGACGTGGTTTTTGCGGTGGTGGAGTTTGCCAGCGGCGTGACGGTGCAACGTGGCAGCCAGCCCTTTGACGTCAACGCACCAACCCCGCTGGCCAACATACCGCTCAGCCCGGTGGACCGCGCCACAACCTTTGTCCTGGTGACCCACCGCTCCCACGGCGGTTCCTTCAACAACAATGACCTGCCGGCCGGGACCCTGTTGGATGACGTCACGCTGCAGCTGAACCAGACCCAGCCCGAAGCTGCGGTGATGGAATGGCAGGTGGTGAGCATGGTGGGCGCGCGCGTGACCCACGGCAGCGTGGTGCTGGATCAGGACGCGCTGTCCGCCAGCGGCACCACGCCGCCGGTGGCCCTGGACCGCGGGTGGCTGGTGTACGCGCCGTCCGGACAGAACGCCGTGCTGTATGAGGTGGCGCCGTTCCAGGTTGCCGGTACGCGCCCCACGCCGGACACGGTGGCCTTTTCGCGAAAAGCCGCGGGCATGGCCCTCAACGTGTCCTATGCGCTGGTGGAGTTGCCGCCGTCCATCACGGTGGCGCAGGGGCTGCTCTCCATGATGGACACCACCGCGTCCATCACCCACCCCGTCCACCCGCGCGCGCGCACGGTGGCATTGGGTGGTCACCTGCTGCGTGGTGGCGCCGTCAACGCCAATGACGTGCAGGGCACCCGCCCCGCGTGGGTCACCATGACGCCGGAAACGGACACCACTGTGGCGGTGACGCGCAACCAGGGCGGTCCGGGGCTCATCCTGGACCTGCCCTACACCATCCTCATGTTCTGACCTTGGAGGTGGACCCGCCTTTTGACTGCGGTGCCGCGTGCGCCTGCGGTCATCGGGTTGGCGCGTGGGGTCATCGCGGGGGCTGTGCCCGCGCGGTATCCCCGTCCAATCCAAGGAGCGCGCATGTTGCACAGGTTGGCCTGGGGGGTTTTTGTCGTCATTGGCGGTCTTGGCGTGTTTGCCAGCCTTGGGCCGCTTTTTGTGCCCACCGACCTCTCGGCGTTCCGTTTGATGGGGCAGGACCCGTCGTCCCTGGAAGCCGCCGCCGCGCAGCCGTTCACCACGTTTCTGGGACGCTGGATCGGCACGTCCATGGTGGCGGGCAACCTGTTCACCGTCGGCATCGCGCTCACGGCGCTCCGGCGCGGCGAGCGGTGGGCCGCGTGCCTCATGCTCTACTGGCCGGCAATGTTCCTCACGCACTTTGTGATGTACGGGCCCGGTCCCATGCGCCAGCTGCAGGTCTTCTGGTTGCTGCTCAGCAGCGTCTCGGTTGCACACTTGCTGCTCCAACCGCCTCCCCATGTTGCTGACGCACGTGCTTGACTCCCATGTGGCGGCGGGTCTCAATCAAACGCATGCCCGGGTTGTGGCCTGTTGCGTTGCGTGCGGTGCTTGAAGGTTTGGCTGTGGTGGGCGTGGACCCGGATGTGTTGTGCCGCCGCTGCGGAATTGACCGGGCCCGGCTCAATGATCCCCATCACCGTGTGCCGCTGGAGCAGGCGGGACGTGTGTGGCCCGAGGCCACGCGGATGTGGGGCCGGCCGGGGATTGGACTGGGTGTTGGCGCCGCCATGCCCTTCGGGGCGCTTGAGGCACTGGACTACACGTTTGCCACCGCGGGAACGGTCGCCCTGGGCCTCAAGCGCATTGCGCACGCATTTGACGTTGTCACCGGAGGCGCCACGCGCATGCGGCTCCACCATGGCCCGGATGAACTGTCGCTGGTGTTTCAGCCCCTGCCCATGGATGACCTGCGTGACTACGGCGTGGCGCTCTCGGTCCAGCGCCTGGCTTGGGCAGGGGTGGTCCCGGCACGTGTCACCCTGAAGGGAGGGCCCGTTGCGCCCAGGGAGGAGTACCGGGAGAAGCTCGGGTGCCCCGTGCACTTTGGCGCGGACGCATCCGCCGTCGTCATTCGCGCCGCCCATGGTGCGCGGCGGCTCCCCGTGCCGCTCCCCGGTCTGCAAGCCATCGTTGATCGGGACCTGTCCGCGCAGCTCAGCCGCTCGCTGGAGGCGCGGGACCTGCTGGATGACGTACGCCGCGAGGTGATGGTGACCCTCACGCCGGGGGGCCCCACCATGGGGGTCATTGCCCGGCGCCTTGGGATGGGAGCAAGGACCCTGCAGCGCCAACTGGCCGCCCGGGACACAACCTTCACCAGGCTGGTGGACCAGACGCGCCGAACCATGGCCCTGGAACACCTGCACCGCGGACAACTCTCCGTGGCCGAGATTGCGTTCCTCTTGGGATTTTCAGAGTCCAGCGCCTTCTCCCGGGCGGTCCGCCGGTGGACGGGTGTGTGGCCTGTGGACGTCCGGGCGCGCGGAACTTGATGTGGCTTCACCAGGCGCGCCTACTGCACCATCCCGGAGATGCGCTCCAGGATGACGCCTTCTCCCATCAGGCGGCGCCCCACCATCAACATGAACGTCTGCCCCTGCTGCACACCGTCCCACAACTCCGGGGACAGCGGGTCCAACCGCGCCGAACACTCCTCACCCGGCTTCAACGTGCCCTGCGTCTCCAACAGCACGCGCGCGTCAAAACACACCGGCTGCCCACGGAATGTTCCGCCCACGTCACAGGACACCATGGACAAGCGCCCCAACGGCAACGGCCGTCCCCCGTCATCCTTGGGGGACAGCCGCAGCAGCACCTTGAAGAACACCGGGGCCATGGTGACGCAAGCCTGAAGCCGCGCGGGTGACCCGCGCAAGCCAGGGCTCACTTCAGGCAATGCCACGCACCCACGTTGGAGAAGTCATCTTCGGCGGCGGCGTCCCACTCCAGGCTGGGGTCAAACCGGCCCGCAAAAGTGCTGTGCCCCTGCGCCACCGCGCAGTGCCGCAACAGCGTGGCGTCCATGGTGCGGGTCACCCCCGTGCCCCAGAACGGGGAGGCGGGACGCAAATCCCCAAACGTGTCCACCACGCGCACCTGCGCGCCCACGTAAACCAGTTCCAGCGCGTCATTGCCGTTGAACGCGGTGACCGCCGCGTCGGTCACATCACAGCGCCCCAACAACGCCACACCCGCGTGCGGGTGGCAGATGACCAGCGTGCGCCCCGCGGTGATGACCCCGTCCAAGAGCAGCGTGGCGGTCGGCTGCGCGGCGCCGTTGGACCACAACCGCAGCTGGTAGCCTTCCAACGCCACGTCCTGGGCCAGCGGGTTCACAATCTCCACCGCCTTGTTGTGCGCGCTGCCTTCCACGTATTCGCTGAACAACAACGCCGCCGGCGCGCCCACCGCCTGGCGGGTGTCCTGCGTCCGGTTCTCGTCCAGGTCCGCCGGTGCCGCACCGCATCCCACCACCAACCCCGCCGCCACCACCGCCGTCACGCTCCAGGTTGCCTTCATCGCCCTTGCCTCCGGCCAGGAACCACCGTCCTGACAGGGAAAGCTTCGGGGAGGGGTGCCGCCAAAGGACGTCACAACGCTGGACCAACCACGCCACGCCTGGCGTCCGGCCCACAGTGACCCACCCGTACCCACATGAAGCCAAGACGCGGCCTGCAGCAAAAACACCGCGTCCCAACGCCCTGAAACGGGCCTTCTGCACCGCAGGACCGCCGCCGTTTGGCGCAACAATTTCAAACCGCCAGCGCTTCCCCTATGAAACCCCATTCTCTTTGGGGTGACGGGGTCCACGGTGAAGATCAGCACAGGGCAGGGGCTGTTGGGGCTGGCGTTTGTGATGGCGGGAACCGTGTTTCTCTGGGCTTCCGGCCCGGACACGTCCTCCATCCTCATGCCGTACCAGGGGCGGCTGGACAGCGGCGGTGCGCCCGTCAACGCCGCCCATGACCTGCGCTTTTCCATCTACGCAAACGCCACCGGCGGCGCCGCGCTGTGGACCGAGACGCACACCAACGTGACGGTGGCCCAGGGCAGCTTTGCCGTGTTGCTGGGCAACGTCACCGTGCTTCCGCAGAGCGTGTTTGACGGGCCGCCCCGCCACCTGGGCGTGGAGGTCCGCCCCGCTGGCGCCGCCACGTTTGTGCAACTCAACAACCGCAGCGTGCTGGGGTCTGTGCCCAGCGCCGTGGCCGCGCGGGCCACCCGCGGGCTCACCGTGGATGGCACCCGTGCCTTGGAAACCACGGTGGACAACTACCTGGTGCTCAACCCCGGCGGCACCTTCAACGGCGTGCGCCTCAACAACCAGGGCGCCGGCCTCCACCTCACCAACAACTGGCAGGGCACCACAAGCCTCTCCAACAACAACGCCGAAATTTCCAACGACACCGCCGCCTACAAATCCCTCATGCTGGTTGGCAACAGCGCGCGCGCACCTGCCAACACCCGGCGTCTGGTCACCGTGTTTGATGACCTGGATGTCCCCGGAGGCACCGCCACGGTACGCGCCGTGCTGGACATCAATGGCAGCGAATCCCTCTATGTCCACGACGTGGGCCGCTACACCATCAACGCCACCTACAACACCGGGGCCACCGGGGCCGGCCAGTACAGCCGCAGCGTGCAAATCAACCAGACCCGCCTGGAGGCCATGTGCGGGGATGAAGACGGTTGCAGCATCACGCTGTCCATGCGCGGCTGGGAGAACCCGGATGTTCCCGCGGACGCTTCCTATGGCCCCATCCATTTCCACTACCGCACGGACACCCAGGCCTGGCGCCTGGCGGACCCCACGGTGGCCGGGACCAGCTCGGTCATCATCAACTACGGCAGCGGCCGGGACAATGACGGCGCCCAGAACCACGCGCTGCGTGTGTGGAATTGTTACTTCTCGGATTTTGGGGCCGTCGCCGGAAACACCGTTGCCCTGCCGGACAACGCCGTGGGGATGTTCCTCCACGTCAACAACCAGGCCATCTACACCGCAGATTGTGTGCTCACCATTGATGACTGACCCCGCCGTGACTCGCCGCGGTGTGACGTGATGGACGGGGGCTATCCACCCCCGCCGTGTTTGACTACAGCCCTTTGCCGTCCACCCATCCACGGGGGTCCGCCCCCGGCTTGAGGCTTTCACCGTGTCCATCAACAATCCCGCCGCCCTTCGCGCGCTCGTCCAACGCCAGTTCCAGGACAACAAGCTCAGCTCCACCGAGGCAGATGAACTGCTGACGGAGATCAACAAGGACGGCATCACGCCGGAAGAGGCCCAGGCGCTGGTGGACAGCCTGACGGGTGCGGCCTCTGGCGTGGACACCAACCTGGAACACAAAGCCAGCATGAACCGCGTGTTGGGCCAGGTGGACGCGGTGCGCGCGCTTCCGCTGGACCGGACCAATGCGCCGCGGCTGCCGGATGGCACGGTGAACTTTGTGGGCCTGCTGGCGTTGCGCGGTGGGTCTGGCGGCGGTGGCGGCGTCAACGGCACGCTCCCCAGCAAGAGTTATGGCGGGGCCAGCATCACCGTGGACAGCCGCGGCGTGGCATCTTCCGGCGGGCAGGCCGTGCCGCTCACCGTGACGCCCGCCAGCAACCGAACGCTGGAGACGTTGTGGGGCCTCTCCCGCCCGGGACAGCTGGCCAACCTCCCGGCAGACGCCGCGCTTGCCCTGCAAAAGACGCTGGTGGCCTCGGCACAGGCGGGCGTTGCCGCCCCACTCACAGACCCGGACAAGTTTGCCCGCCTGGCGGGCGTGGGCGCGTCCCTGGTGGCGCTGGGTGAACTGGCCCCCAAGTGGGACGCCAACACCATCAACGCCATGTTGACCCTGGCGGACAAAGTCCCGTCTCCCATGATGAAGGCCATCATCCTGCGCGGCCTGGATGCGGCACCGTTGGATGCGGGTCAGAAGTCCAAGCGCGCGGCAATTGCGCTGCCGGAGAAGATGCCGGAGCTGCTGTCGGCGTTGGATGAGGTGCGCAAGGAGCAGGCGCAGGCCGGCTGGAACCCGGTGAAGGGTGCCGCCGCCGAGCTCACCCTCAGCGGCATCACGCTGGCCAAGAACCCCGAGGGTGTGAAGAGCTTCCTGGACGGGCTCAAGGCGTATGACGTCATCAACAGCGGCGCCACGTTTGATGCGCAGGAACTTTCCACCGCGCGGGCCACGCTGGACAAGTACGTTCAGGACAGTGAACAGGCCACGTTTGTGTTTGGCGCGTTTGTGGTGGAGGGCCCCAAGGCCGCCGCCAACGTCATCAGCGCGCGCGTGGTGGCCGCCACCGAGCCGTCCCTCAAGGGCAATCCACCCAACCTCAAGGGCTTCCCGCTCACGCGTGAACAGGCAGACGCCATCCTCAAGATCCTCCCCAACGTCAAGGATGACGCCGCCATTGGGGAGATGGTGAAGTCCCTTCAGACCGCGGGTGCGTTGTTCAGCCAGACGTTGCCCAGCCCGTGGGGCAGCAACCCCAACCCCACCAAACCCATGGCACCCGCCGCGTTCAAGCTGGTGGAGCGCGCGTTCAATGACTACCAGGACCAGTTGGCCGCCAAGGCGGATGGCAAACTGGACTACGCGGATCTGTCCCGCAGCTTCCGCACGGACCTGGAAGACCTGCACAAGACCTTGTCCCCGCGCATGGCCGAACTGACCGGCACGCCGCCACGGTTTGGCAACGTCACGCTTTCCTCCGAGGCTGCGGGCTACGTGCAAGGCCTGCTGGAGACACGCCTGCGCAGCGGCATGAGCGTGGACAACATTGGCCGCGCCCTGGACATTTTTGGTGCGGCCAACGGTGGCAAGGTGGAAGGCGCCACGTTCCAGTCCTTCAAGACCACGCTGGAGGACTATTCCGCGCAGTTCCCCGCGTATTCGTTCCTGGAGTTCAACAAGCTGGAGCGCATTGCCACCTGCAAGGTGGCGGGCAAGCCGGTGCCGCTGTGTACGCTCAACGGCGCCGCCGTCCCCATGGCCGAGTTCTACAACAAGGTCGGCCTTGGGGTTTCTGCCGCCGTGGACAAGACGCGCCTGCTGCATGACTGGCAGGCGGACCGGTGGGGTGTGCGCGCGCGCGCCAGCGTGGAGCTGCTGGACGTGGTGGCCGAACAGACCGCGCGCAATGAAGGCCCCGTGGCCGCGCTGCTCAAGGCCAACCCCGGCAAGACCGTGGAGGTCCTGGCCACCGGCATGGATGGCGGCCATGAGCAGTTTGTCTACGTGCTCAAGCAGAACGGCCGCGATGCCGGCAAGTTCACCCAGGGCTCGGATGGCGTGATGGCACCGTACAACCAGGACATCACGCCGGTGTTGTTCAGCGCCACCGTGGGCAAGGACGGGGACCTCAACGTCACGGTGCCCACCAAAATCTCCACGTCACGCTACCCGCTGCAAACCACCTACGGCGTGGGAGACAAGATTGACATCTCCTACCTGGACAACGCGGAGGTGGAGCTGCAGAAGGAAGGCGAGACGTTCAAGACCCGGTACAAGGTGCTGGAAGCCTCCATTGACGGGTTTGATGCCAAGGGGAACTACACGGTCAGCTACAACAAACCGGACGGTACCAAGGAGACCCGCAAGGTCACCCTCAATGACATCCGGCGGGCCAACAACCCCCACTACTTCAAGCCGCACGGGGACAACTTTTCTGACGTCACCATCAACATCAAGACGGACCCGCAGCTCAAGGCGTTTCTGGATGGCGCCGCGCCCATCATCAAGGCCCATCTCCCGTCGGACGGCTCGCTGGTGGGCTTGTCTGCCAAGGACCTGGCCAAGAAGCAGAAGGCCTGCATTGACGCGTTGATGAAGTACTGCAGCGCCAAGGTGAAATACCCGCAGGACAAGGGCCCCGCGGCGGACGCATCCAGCGCCAAATACCACGAGCTTCTCAAGGACAGCTGGTCCCGGGTCCCACTGGGTGAGCTGGTGCAGATTGAGCGCGGCGTGTGCCGTCACCAGTGCATCCTGGAGCACCTGCTGTTGCAGTACGCGGGCATTGACAGCCGTCTGGCCAGCGGGGCTGCCAACACCGGGACCAACACGTTCCGCGGGTATCACATCTGGTGTGAAGTGAGCCTGGCGGACAATGAGCGCTACCTCTCAGACCAGACGTGGCATGACGGCGCCATCCCGTTGTGGAGCGGCGCGTACAGCACCGACAAGCGCCGCGCAGAAATGACCGACCGGACCGCGCGTTACGACGTCAACATGGTGACCCCGAACTGAGCGGCCGGTGAACGCGTCACCGTTGATGCAGCTGATGGTGGACCGGGGGGAGAGCCCCTGGCAGGGCTACACCGCCACCGCGCAAGAGGAAGATGCCGGCCGTCACGTGGCGGCGGTGGCTTCCACCGCGGGACTGGACGTTCCGCCAAGGCTGACGCGCTACCAGGACGGTGGGCTTGCGTGGCTGGCGGTGGACCGCAGCAAACGTGCCGTGGTGGTGCTTGCGTCCGTCTTTGGCAACCTGGAGCGCGTGGATGTCACGCGTCTTCCCACGGGTGACGTGCGCAGGCTGGGCAACGTCACACCCGCGCTGGCGGCGTCACGCGCGCGGGACGTGGTGGTGTTCCTGCTGGAATCCCAGGTCATCCAGACGTTCATCCACATGGAGGCCGAGTTGCGGCTGGAGCGGGAAGAAGACACCCCCGCGGCGTATGTGGCGCACTTCACTGGCGTGCACCGTTTCTACACCAACAAAAAAAACGAGCGGGCGTTGGCGTTTGAGGTGCGCGTGGAGAAGAACACCGGCGCCATCACGGTCACCGGCAGCGGCTGACGGTTCACTTCACGTAGAGCGGGTTGGGGTTGGTGCACCCAATGGACTGGTAGCAGGACGCCATGCACGCACCGTCGGTGGCCTGGCAGATGCGCGCGCAGTGTCCGGCGTGGGCGCACCCGGTGTTCGCCGTCTGCGTCAGACGTATCTGTTCGGCCTGCTTGCGGTAGGTCTCCCAGCGCGCCTGCGCCACGCGGGTCTCCCACGCCATGCCCGCGGCGGACGGCGCCACCCGGAACGGTTCCTGCGCTGCCGGTGAATCCACCGGGCGTCTTGGGACGGGCGGGGCCTTGGGGAAGGCCACGTGGCGGTTCCACACAAAGACAAACTCGTCGCTCTGCGTGGCGGCTGAGTCATAGGTGGGCAGCAGGACGCGTTGCTGCGTCTGGGACGCATCGCTGTGCTGGAAGGTGACCAGCACGTCGGCGTCGTTGGCTTCATCCGCGCGCCATTGGGCGGTGCCCAGGGCCCCGCCGGAATCCTGTTTGACCAGCTGCATGGTGCCGTCTTCCTGGTAGACGGTGACGGTGCCGCGCATGCCGTCCAGCGCGCGGTTGAGGCGTGCGGCGTCCGGCTTGGCCAGTGTTCCGTTGGCGGTGCGGGTGGCCTTGTCATCCAGCTGCCAGGCGCCCACCAGCAACATGGCGGCGCGGCGGGCCGTGCTCAGGGTGGGTTTGTCCGCCGGGGGAGGGGGGCGTGCGGGTTGCGGGGTGGTCACCGGCGTGGGCAGGGGTGGTTGGTCCATGGAGACCACCGGTGGTGGGGGCGGCGGTGGCGCGGCGTCCGGGGTGCCAAGCCGCTGCATGATGTTGCGGCCGGTGAGTCCAATGACCACCGCGCATACAAACATGATGATGCGCATTCCGGTTTTGGACATCACAATCCTCCAGTGCTGTCAGGCGGCCAACGTTGGGTTCCGGGCATCAGGGGAGGGCGAGACTCTGTCGAGCCTGCTTTCCCAACGGGCATCACCTCACCCACGCGCTTCCCGCGGCGCGCGAAAACGCCGCACGCCCAACACGCCCAGCCATACCGTGAGACACAACAGGTTCACCAGCCCGGGCACCTGCTGGGGCACGCCCGCAGCCACCACAATCCGGTAGAGCCCCAGGCTCAAGAACCCCAGGTTCCCAAGAAGGGCCGGCAGCAACGGGCCCGGCACCGCACTTCCCATGGGCCTGGCACGCCCAGGCACCCAGCGCGGCACTGTGGACAAAAACGTCTCATACGGTTTCCCCAGGGACGCGGTGAGCAGCGTCTCTTCGTGCAGAACCATGCGGTGCAACGCGTAGGCAAACAGCGCGCTCAAGCCCAGCCATACCAACGCGGGCGCCCAGAACACCACCGCGCTGAAAAAGAACAGCCACGTCCCAATGTACAGCGGGTTGCGTACGCGCGCGTACGGGCCCACCGCCACCAACCCCGCGGTTTCTCCCTGGCCATAGACTGCGCGGCCCAGGACCCGTTCGGCCCAGATGCGCAGGCTTCCCGCCGCCACGCAGCCCAGCCCGCTGAGCACAAACGTCACCCGTGGTGTCCCCGGGTCACCGTCCAACATCCAGATGGGGGACAACACCATTTCCCCCGACGCCAGCGCGCGCTGCGACAGCAACGCACTCAGCAGCGCGGCCGCAAACGCGGCCAGCATGACGGCCAGACGGTGGGTGAAGAACCAGGCGCCCAAGGCTCACGCCTGCGGCGGGGCGGGCGGCAGGCCCACCTTGAAGCGCTTGGCCGCAAACTCCCGCGCGTAGGCCACCGTCAGACAGAACCCGAACATGCGCACGCTGCGGCCAAACAGCGCCGCCAGCGCAAAGGCCCACAGCTCCACGCGCAACAACCCCGCGCCAATGGCCACCACCTTGAACGGCGTGGGCAATACGCTGGCCAGCAACGCCAGCATCCAGATGTTGGAAGACAACGCCTCGGCAATGGTGATGTTCAATCCAAACCGTGTGATGCGCACGTCCAGGTCAATGCCCAGCGTGGCCTTGACCCATTCAGACAGGTAGAAACCCAGCCCGTATCCAATGGCCCCGCCAAACAGGGACGCCACCGTGCCAACCAGCGCGTACATGGGCGCGCGCCGTGGCTGGGACAGGACCATGGGGCCCAGCAACGCAAACGGCGGCACCGGGAAAAAACTGCCGTCCACCACCGCCACCGCCGCCATGGCCAACGTGGCGTGTTTGCTGTCCAGCGCCTTGAGCACCCACCCGCGAAGACCTTTTTGGCCAACGCCACCGCTTGCCGTAGGGTTGGGGGACGCGGGAGCGGTCACGGATGCTTGTTCGGTCACGGCACAAACCTTTGGCGGGCCCCCCGGTATGGCGGGACGGGCGCGGGACCCTAGCCGTCCCGCCGTGGGGACGCCACCGCCGCACCCGCAGGCGGAGGATCTGATGGGGGCCTTGGAACGCGCCCTGGCCCGCATTGCCCCGCCGTCCCACGGCGCCCCCGCGCTGGCCGCGCGTGAAGCGTTGGGCTTGTGCGTGGGCCTGGTGGTCCTGTTGGGATTCTCCAAGCCACTGTTGGACGGCGTGTTGGGTCTCACCGGTGCCGCGTATGCCCTGGCCGCCGCCTGGCAGCTGTTCATCCCGCTGGACCGCCTGGACCGCGCGCGCATCCATCCGGCCAGTTTTGGCATCCACGTGCACGGTCTGGTGGGCGTCCCGTTGCGCATCCTGGAACACGCGCTGGTGGTGCGCGCCGCCGGGAAGCGCGCTTCGGTGAAGGCCGTGGTGCGCTGGTTCCGCCCGTACACCTGGCGCGCACGGCTCAATAGGCGCGGCGTGTTGCGTGAGCTGGGCCTGGCCGCGTTGGCCTGCGGTGTGACGTTCCCTCCGTTCTGCCTGGGCTTTGTGGAGCTGCAGCGTTACCTGGCCGCGCGCTCCAACCACAGCGTGGTGGTGGACTGGCAGCTGCCCCCGGAACTGTTGTCCCTGTTGGCCACCCACCTGCTGGTGGTGGCCGTCCCCGAAGAGCTCTTCTACCGCGGCTACATCCACACGTTGTTGGTGCGCGCGTGGCCGCCCAGGTTCACTGTGTTTGGCGCCGGCCTGGGTGCCGCGGTGCTGGTGGGCAGCTTCATGTTTGCCCTGGGGCATTTTGCCGGCGAATGGAACCCGGCGCGCCTGGGACCGTTTTTTCCGGCGCTGCTGTTCTGTGCGCTGCGCAGCGTTGGGGGCGGGCTTCTGGCCGCGGTGATCTACCACGGGCTGTCCAACGTGGTGGGGGAGATGGTGCGGGTGAGCGTGCACTGGGGCCCCTGAGTGATGCGCAGGGCCGCTGGACTTTCAGACGGTCAGCAGGAACGTGAACAGCGAGGGGAAGGACCCTTCCACCTCGGACAACGCCCCGGCCACCGTCCAGGCTTTGAGCAGCCCGTCCACCACCTCCCGTGCGGCTTGTTTGGACAGGTTCTGGCCCACCGCGTGGCGGGAGACCAGGTGGTCCCCCACGCGAAAGTAGACGTCGTCATCTTCCGCGTTGTGGACAAACAGCGTCCCGTTGCGGCTGTCATAGATGAACCGGTCCCCGTCCCGGGGCAGGTAGGGTTGGCCGCTGACAACAAGGGTGACCTGCGGGGTGGCGCTCACTGGGGCGTTCCTTCCGTTGCCACCGCACCATGGCCTCAACGTGGTGGGGCGCACAACCATCCCCTGCCGGGCCCGCCGGGCAGGACACGCCCGGTTGCGGTCCGCCACACCGGGCGGTATCCGCCCGTGACGTCCTCACGGCGTCAAGGAGCACCCATGGCCAGCCCCGCCCAAAACCTGGAACGCAGCCTGGCGCGGCGGATGATGCGCACCGTGGAGGAGCACACGCTCATTGCGCCGGGGGACCACATCCTGGTGGCGGTGAGTGGTGGCAAGGACAGTTACGCACTGGCCACCCTGCTGCACCGTGCGGTGGCCCGCGCGCCGTTTTCGTTCCGCATCACCGCGGTGCACGTGGACCAGGGCCAGCCTGGATATGACGGCAAGCCCCTGGAGGCCTGGCTGCAGCAGCAAGGGATGCCTTTTGAGATCATCCGCGAGGACACCTACAGCGTGGTGCTGGACAAGACGCCCGAAGGCGGCACCTACTGCGCGGTGTGCAGCCGGCTGCGGCGCGGGATCCTCTATTCGGCCGCCCAGCGGCTGGGCTGCAACAAGATTGCGTTGGGCCACCACCTGGATGACGCCCTGGAAACGTTCCTGATGAACCTGTTTTTTGCCGGGAAGCTGCAGGCCATGCCCGCCGTCTACCGGACGGATGATGACCGTTTTGACGTCATCCGCCCGCTGGTGGATGTCCCCGAACAGATGTTGCGCGATTTTTCCGACGCCATGGCGTTCCCCATCCTGCCCTGCAACCTGTGCGGCTCCCAGGAGGGCCTGCAGCGTGACCAGATGAAGGCGCTGTTGGACCGCCTGCAACAGTCCCATCCCCAGCTGCGCACGGTCATGGGTGGCGCGCTGAAGAACGTGCGTCCATCCCACCTGCTGGACGTGGACGTGGCCCGCGCGTGGAATGCCGCCGGCGGGGAAGCTTCGCGCGTGTCCCGTCCCACATCCAACACCCTGCGGGTGTTGTCCTCCCCAATCCAAACCTGACGGGCAACACCCACGGAAAGGCGGCACGCCTCCATGTCCACCTCCACCGCCACACCAGACCGCGTGGGAGCGCTGTTGGAGCGCCTGGAGTCCGGCCGCTACAAGGCCACCCACCGCGCCATGGCCGTGGTCACCGGACTGCTGGCCCGCCCGTTCCACAAGGCCATGCACCCGCGCGGGGCCAACCCGTCTTTGACCCAGTTGTTGGCCCTCAACGCGCGCCTGGAAGCCCTCTTTGAGCAGGACCTCCACAACAGCCGTGCGGGTTTTTACCCGCGGGAGGTCCTGTTTGACATGCCGCTTGGGGATTACGCCCGTCATCTCCCCGCCATTGCCGCCCAGCTGCCACGCATGGCGTGGCGCAAACACCGCAAACAGTTTGATGACCTCCCCACGGGCATCAATCCCTCGCTGTACCCGGACTACTACCTGCGTACGTTCCACTGGCAGACGGATGGATGGCTCTCGGCCCGCTCGGCGCAATTGTATGACGTGGGTGTGGAACTGCTGTTTGGCGGTACCGGTGACGTCATGCGCCGCATGGCCATCCCGCCCCTGGTCACCGCGTTGCGCAACACAAGCCACCGGCCGCACATCCTGGACGTGGGGTGTGGCACCGGGCGGTTTCTGGCGGCACTCCACCGCAGCCTCCCCAATGCCAAGCTCTACGGCGTGGACCTCAGCGCGCCGTACCTGGCCACCGCGCAGGCGTTGTTGCGGGGGGTGCCGGACCTGGGCCTGTTGTGTGAACGCGGCGAGTCACTCCCTTTTGCACCCGCGACATTTGACGCCGTCACCAGCGTGTTCCTGTTCCATGAACTGCCGCGGGATGTGCGCCGTGACGTGGCGCGGGAAGCCTGGCGGGTGCTCAAGCCTGGCGGGTTGTTGGTGCTGTGTGACGCCGCGCAGCTGGTGGACAGTCCGCAGCTGGAGTTCTTCCTGGACAACTTCCAGTCCATCTACCACGAGCCGTTTTTCAAGAGCCACATCCAGGATGACCTGGCGGGCATCCTCTTGGAAGCCGGTTTTTCTGACGTCACTTCCCAGTCCCATTTTGTCTGCCGCGTGGTGGTGGGCCACAAGCCGTCCGGTGCCCCGGGGGAAATGTGATGGTGACGTTGTGGTTGGCGCTGGGCTTGTGGGGCGCGGCACCCGTGCAGGCGCCCAGCGTGGCGGTGCTGCATGTGACGGGCAAGGGCAGCGCCAGCAGCCAGCAGCTTGACCTGTTGACAGACGCGCTCACCGCGTCGGTGTCGTCGTCCAAACGGTTCCGCCAGGTCACGTCCGCCCGCCAGCTGGAGCAGGCGCTCAGCCTGGAACGGCAGCGTCAGTTGTTGGACTGCAGCTCGGACAGCTGCATGGCTGAGATTGCCGGCGCGCTGGGCGTGGACTTCATCCTCTCCTGCAGCCTGGGACGGCTGGGGGAGCTGTGGCTGGTCAACCTGGCGCTGGTGCAGGCCAACACCGGGACGGTGGTGGCGGCGGTGGCCAACAAGCTGGACGGGGATGAACTGGACGTGGTGGTGCGCGCGTTGGATGTGATGGTGGATGAGCTGTTGGATGACGCCGCCATCCCGCGCCCAGAAGGCGCGCGGGTCATGCGCAAAAAGACCGGGGCCCGCCGGGACCTGTCAGACCCGCCACGCCGGCAGACCCGCATGCGCCAGCCCCGCGGCGAGGGCGTCATGGGCCGCGTGTGGAAGCTCACCGGCCTCACTGCGGCGGCGTGCTCCGGGGGGACGCTGGCGTGTGGCGGGCTGACGTTTGTGACCCTGGGCGCCTGGCTGCTGGGATTTCCCGCCCAGCCCCTCATCTTCCGTCAGGTTGCTGGCGGGCAGCCGCTGCATCCCGCCAACCAGGCCATCAACCTGTGGAACCTGTGCGGCGGCCCCATTGCGTTGTGCCTGTGCGCGCTGCCCGTCCCGTTTTTGTGTGTGGGGTCCGGCATTGGCTGGCTGGTGACTGCCACCGCGTGGGTCATGTCCGGCTCCGCTGGCGGGGATGACCTGGAAGGGGAAGAAGACAGCGAAGAAGCGGATTGAACCGCCGTCACAACGTGGGGCCAAACAACGCCGCGGCCCGTTGGGACAACCGCATGGACAAACTCTGCCGCCCCCAGTCCTCGGCGGTGTACCGCGTGGCCTCGGCGCGCTCCTCTTCCATGGCCAGACCCAGCGCCTCACAATAGCCCGCGTCCATCACCTCCAGGTTGCACTCATCATTGAAGCGGAAGCTGCGCGCATCAAAGTTGGCGCTGCCCACGGTGGCCCAGGCGCCATCCATGATGAACCCCTTGGCGTGGATGAACGGCGGCTTGCGCAAAAACACCGTCACGCCCGCCGCCATCAGCTCCGGGATGGTCCCCATGGCGGCGCGCTGCACAAACGGGCTGTCACCTTCCAGGGGCAGCAGCACGCGCACCTTCACCCCCCGCTGCACCGCCGCGCGCATGGCCGCCATGATGGCGGTGTCCGGGATGAAATACGGTGTGACAATGTCCACCAGCTTCTGCGCGGTGGCCAGGGCCTGGAAGTACACCGCGTGGATTTTTTCGTATTCGCCCACCGGTGAGGATGTGATGACGCGGCACAACGCGTCCCCGCACGCGCCCACCTCCGGGAAATAACGCTCCTGCAGCAAGGCCTCTCCGGTGGCCTCAAACCAGTCCTCCATGAACACTTCCTGCAGCTGCCCCACCACCGGTCCCATCACGCGCGTGTGGAAGTCCCGGCACCGGTCGGGGTTGTCGCTGCGGTCCGCCAGGTAGCGTTCGGAGATGTTGAGCCCGCCGGTGAAACCAATCTGGCCGTCCACCACCAGCACCTTGCGGTGGTTGCGGAAGTGCAATCCCCGCCGCCACCGCATCAACCGCAGCGGGCGGAACTCCGCCACCTTCACCCCCGCGCGTTCGGCCGGCGCAAAAAAGGCTGCATCCGTTTCATAGGCACCCACCGCGTCATACAACAGCCGCACCTCCACGCCGCGTTGTGCCGCCGCCGCCAGGGACGCAAGGAATTGTTTGCCCGTCTCATCCTCGTCAAAGATGTAGCTGAGCAGGTGGATGCTGCCCTTGGCGTGCTCCATGGCCTCCAGCATGGCGGGGTAGGTCTGTTCGCCGTTGCGCAGCAGGGTCACCGCGTTGCCGTTGAGCAGCGGCCGGTCCGTCACGTGACCCACCGCGGTGCTCAACATCTGCACCTGCGCGGGGGCGGTGCCCATGTGCCGGTTGCGCCGGCCACTGGTGAGCTCCATGGATGCGTAACGTTCGCGCACCGTCAGGCGCCGCTGGAAACGCAGCCGGTTGCGCCGGTGACGCCGGTGGAACCCGCCAAGGCCGTAGAGCACCGGACCAAACAGTGGGACGCCAAAAACCGTGATCAACCACAGGATGGCCGCGGTGGGTTCCCGCCGCTCCAGCAGGATGTGGCCACTTGCCGCCACCGCCAGCACCAGGTGCGCCCCTGCCGCGGCCCAAAACCCCACCAGCTCAATCAGGCGCCCGTCCATGCCGGCCAGCATCAACCAGCCCGGCCCACCCCGTCCAATG
>Ga0154020_10000343_pt1 | contig 56260 bp, 47 predicted proteins | sample Klosneuvirus_201_FD_109709 | JGI IMG/M metagenome (GOLD analysis project Ga0154020, IMG submission 109709) | Active sludge microbial communities from wastewater, Klosterneuburg, Austria - Klosneuvirus_20160825_MG | ecosystem: Engineered > WWTP > Aerobic digester > Activated sludge | place... | reverse complement strand
CGCAGGGGACGCCAAATTTGTCAAAAGCTTCGCGATACGGCGTCGGACTTCGGTTCGGCCTCGGTCATTTACCGGAATGTAAACTCCCTCGGCCTCACCTTTGTCCTTCTTGTCTCGCTTGCTGTTAACAAATTTGGTTCAAAGGAAAGCGCCGCTCTGGACGCGGCGCGTTTTAGGATTTTTTACAGGGATTCGAGCGGAGCGAAGACCCCGCAGGGGACGCCAAATTTGTCAAAAGCTTCGCGATACGGCGTCGGACTTCGGTTCGGCCTCGGTCATTTACCGGAATGTAACACCACACGAGTCTCTAACGTAACATCTCGCTTTTCTTGGGCTATTGTGGTAGGAAAGAGCGGTTGTTTGGACCGAGGGGCCGTGCCAATAATTTCCACATTTTACGGGGTCATCGTCCGGATGAATTTCGGCGACCACAATCCGCCCCGCTTCCATGCTGAGTGCCAAGGCTTCCAGGCGGCCTTCGGCATCAGAACTGGTAAGCTAGCGAACCCCTGGAGCGCATTCCGGGGATGGAGTGAGGGATGAGCAAACTGAAGTGGGAACTGCGAAAGGTCAAAAAGGTCGTGCCGGCGGCCAATTTCGAACTGATCTGCACTTTCGACAACGACGTCGTCAAACAGTTTGACTTCAAACCGCTCTCCAAAAAGTCCGGGCCAATGCTCGAACCGCTACGCAAGATAGCCTACTTCAAAAAAGTGTTCCTGGAGATGGGCGCACCGACTTGGCCGAACGGGTTCGACATCTGTGCGGACTTGATTTTTTTGGAGGTGAAGGACTTGAAGCGAACCAGGAGGCCGGCTGCTTGAAACCACAGCTGCCCATACGACCATGAGTAGCGAACGCATTCGATCAATTGCATTGGTCGCCGCACTGGGCTCTGTCGCGGTGTTCGTGCTTTATGGGCTCGGCCAGACTCTGGTGCCGCTGCTGGTGGCATTTACCTTGTCATACCTTTTTTTTCCAGTGATACGGCGCCTGGAAAGCGCTGGGATTCCCCGCGTTGCCGCAGTGTCAGGGGTCTTTGTGGCTGTTTCTCTGTTTTTGACGATCGTGCTGCTGCTGGTGATTCCCGAACTGATCTCTGACACGAAAATATTTTTAGCGGAACTTCCAACCAACGCCCAAAAGGCACTGGGCAAAGCCAGTGAGGTTGCGGCGTCATTTGGTGTGGACATTCCCCTTGATAAGGATTGGGTCATGGTTTTTATCAGCGACCATGTCTCCTCGATTTCAGGAGATGAAATCAAAAGTGTCCTGAGTTCATTTACGAAGGCGTTCTCAGGAGTCTCTCGCTGGTTCATCGCCGCTCTGAACTTGTTTTTAGTACCGATTTTCTTTTTTTATCTCATCAATGACTACGAACGCCTCACCCGCGGCGTTCTCTCGTTCATTCCTGCGGGACTCCAAGGTATAGCCGATAGATACCTCACACTCGCCGATCGCGTTCTGAGTGGCTACATCAGGGGGCAGATGATCGTTGCATGTGTCCTCGGGTTGCTTTATGGCGTGGGCCTGATGATCGTAGGCCTTAGGTTTGGGATTCTCGTGGGTCTGATGTCGGGACTGATCAGCATTATTCCTTACGCTGGATTTGCGATTGGATTTGCTGTCGCGCTGATGTTGGCTCTCGCGAATTTCACGGGGATGGGAACGATTGCGGGTGTGATTATCGTTTTTGTGGTTGTCCAATCCCTCGAGGGTCTGGTTATCACTCCAAAGCTTGTCGGCGATAAGGTCGGCCTAAATTCTTTCACCACCATGCTTGCCTTAATCATTGGCGGAAATCTTCTCGGATTAGCCGGTATGTTGCTGGCAATACCTGCAGCTGCGATCGGCAAACAAGCAATCATCGACCTGCGGACTGCCTATTTGCAACTGCATTGGGTGAGACCTCCACAAATTGAGCACGAATGAAGACATCTTCGAATTTCGTGATTTTTCCATGCGCCAGGCTCCCTCAGGTCAGCGCATCAATACCGACAGCTGCTCCTTTGCGGCACTGATTGGCGACGGGCAGACTCCTCTGCGTATTTTGGACATTGGCGCCGGGACCGGGGTTGTGTCTCTGATGCTTGCGGTGCGGTTTCCGACGGCAAAGATTGTAGCGATTGAGCCGGAACCAGCCATTGCAGCTGTGCTGAGCGAGAATTTAGCACAGTCGCCCTGGCATGAGCGATTCGAAGTGCATCAATGCACCGTTCAAGACTTCAACGAGTCCGTACATGGTCGATTTGATTTTGTCGCCTGCAATCCCCCATACTTTCACAACAGCATGTTGTCCGTAGATTTGCAGCGGCAGGTTGCCCGTCATACAACGTCCCTTGCGCCGGTTGACTTGTATGACGCGTTTGTCCGCCTGCTGTCCCCAAACGGAACGGCTTGGCTGTCCTGTCCCGCGCCCGCTCTTGAAAGCTGGATTTCATGGGGGGGAGAAGCCGGCCTTTCCAGCCACGAACTGGTTTTGCTTTGCGACCATCCCGGAGCGTCTGCCCATGTAGCGATTCTTGCGTGGAGTCTTTCAATTCCCCAACAAAAACTTCCGCCTCGCTTTTGCGAACCTCGGAAGATATTCTATAGAGATGGACCCTCGGGATCGCAAAGTCCATGGATGCGACAGTTTCGCGAGACTTGGTACCCGGCGCGCTATAATCGACCTTCATAGGAAAATGGTGAATACCCGGTGAAAGTCAGTTTAATCATTCCTGTGTATAACGAAGCCGAGCACCTTCATTCTTTTCTGGAAAAGATCGATGCTTTGACTCTGCCGGTCTCTAAAGAACTGGTCCTTGTCGACGATTGTTCCAGGGACAAATCTGCCGATATTCTTGCAGGATTTAAGTTCCGATCGGATGCGATCATCGTCAGGCAGGAACGAAATCTCGGTAAAGGTGCCGCCTTGCGCAAGGGGATTGAACGCGCGACGGGCAATATTATCGGCATTCAAGATGCTGATTTTGAATATCGCCTGGATGATATTCCCCACCTCATCCAACCCCTTTTGGATGAACGTGCCGATATCGTGTACGGCTCTCGATTCAAAAAAAGCAATCCTCAGGTTCATCGGACGTTTCACTATCTTGTAAACAGGATGTTGACGATGTTCAGCAATTTGCTAAGCGGCCTGTATCTGACCGATATGGAGACCTGTTACAAATTTTTTCGTGCGGACATCATTAAAAATATAAAATTGGAATCCAATCGGTTTGGGTTCGAGCCGGAAGTTACGGCGAAGATCGCGCGTCTTAAGGTTCGTGTTGAAGAATTGCCTATCTCTTATTTTCCCCGCAACTACCTCGAAGGAAAAAAGATCACCTGGCGCGATGGAGTTGCTGCAATTCGACACATCATTTACTTCAATGTGGTAACTAAGTCTCGTGATTATTTTCGTGAAGGCATGCCGAAACAGTTCATCCCCAAGGGTCGTCAGTTGCTCTAGGGTTTACTGAGCTCGAGTGATTTTTAAGCGGAGGATTTATGGCGACTTATGTTGATGGGTATGTAATCCCAATTAAAAAAACTAATGTAAAAGCTTACAAGAAACTTGCGGCTCTCGGGTGCAAAGTCTGGAAGGAATATGGTGCTTTGGATTATTACGAGTGTGTGGGTGAAGACCTGGATACAAAGTGGGGATCTAGCTTCACCAAGATGTGCAAGCTAAAGAGCAACGAGACCATAGTCTTTGCGTTTGTGGTTTATAAATCCAAAGCTGATCGTAACCGAATAAATGCGCTGGTCATGAAAGACCCACGTATGAACCCTGGCGGAAAAAAGAAGGTTAAAATGCCGTTTGACATGAAACGCTTTGTCATGGGCGGGTTTAAGACTCTAGTGTCCGCGTGATATCTACCCCCTCGGTTGCAGACCACTGACTGCTGTGAAATTGCAGTGGCCACAGATGAACGCGTGCGGAGATGCTCCCTCATTTGGTTTTTTTAAAAGTTTTCGACTCAAGTTTTAAAGGGCGCTTTTCCGGCGTGCTTCCACTGAAATTTTTGTCCTCGTCGTCACCCCAATAGAGTTCCGTCAATCCACCCTTAAAAATCATGTACCAGGTGCTGCCTTTTTTGGGCACGCCTTCATCGTCGGCCTGTTTTTCGACGAAAGGACAGGTAGAGATGTCAAAATATTCGCCGAGTGCAGGCGGAGTAGGGCACTCCCCAAACTCGATGATGTCGTTTAAGACGGTCTGTTTGTTGGTTGCCATCCACACGGTACGAACGGAGATGTCGATAGGCGTTGCACCTTCGACGCTGGTTCCGGGCTTTGCTGTAGGGTCTCCCGACAAATAGGTTCCATCGATTTTCTGGCCCCCGGTCTGGGTCGTACATCCGGTGTCGGAGTAAGACCGCTTTTCGTAAACGAATTCCACAGATTCGAATTTCAGCGCGGTCACCGCATATTTTGGCTCGCTGTTGACCCCTCCAAGGTCGTCTTCATCGGGCAGATCCGGCTGGCAGCCGTCACTCCACAATCCAACAAGCAGGTCGCCCGCACTGCCGTTTTCATCGCCGCTTTCTTTGCACCCGAGCATCAATATCGAAGTGGGTACCATCACCCCTATCATGCAAGTTTTTCCAAGAGTGCGGATATAGATCGAACTTCGGGATAGGTAGTTCATTTTCTTTTGGTCTCCCTGTTTGCTTGAAATATGATAGCATTGTCGCATAACCAATTGTAGTTACTTGGTATTTTTGGCGTGCGCGTCCCGGGCCCCGTATCGGAAGGAACATCCGTGATTCAGAAAGCCACCTGGTTTCGCATCTTCATGGTCTTGACTGCTTTTTGCTCTGTTGTTTTGCCGACTAAGGCCACCTCGGCAAAGGACCTCGATGTACCCCAAGACGTTGCTCTCTACCAATTTGAAGTATCGAAAACCTTTTCCCTTAAAAAAGTGCTGAGTGGATTTCGCGTTGGGGCACCCACATCACGCGGCACCGTGCGTTACAATTTAGCCGAATGGGTCGCCACAAATCAGGCGCTGAATCCTAGCGTAAAAAACTGGAAGGCGGTTCCGACCGGCACTCGCCTCACACTGGCCATACCAGCGACCCTTGCCGGCAGGCACAGGTCTAAACAGCGCGGCAACTTCACACCGTTTGGCACAGGTCGTGGAACCTTGGTAAAAATCGTAACGCCGATAGGTCTAGATGTGGCAGCAGGCAACATCAACCGCAACCTCTCTGGAGTTGTCGCAGATGAGGCGAGGCTGGCTGAAATTCGCAGCGCAAACGCCCATCTTGGAGGACGCAAGAAATTAAAGAAAGGCGATCTGGTTATTGTTCCTGTCACGCCAGTCATGTCGCGTCGAGCGGAGGCTCCTGCCGCAGTAGTTACAGATCTTCCGAATAAGCCGCTCGTCCCCGCTGACGCACCTTCCGCTATCGAGGTCGAAGCGGCTGCCCGCGCAAAGGCAGAAGCCGAGGCGGAGGCAGAAGCGGAAGCAGAAGCAGAAGTTGTAGCCAACGCCAAAGACAAGAGCCTCGACGAGATCACGGAATTGCCGCCCGAAAAGGTTCAGGAAATCCCGCCTGAGGTGATTAAGGAAAAGCTCGACGATAAGACTATCGCCGGAATGTCGTCCGAGTCGGCAGAAAAAATTCCCCCGGAAGTGGTTGAGTCTAAAGCAAAAGATGTTTCTTTTTTTGATTCTCTCAAGCCGGGTATGAGTAATCTTTTCGACAAGCTTGGGCAGAAAACAGCGGCAGGATATGCCGGCATTCGATTCGGCCTGTCACTGGCAGAATCGAAAGAAAAATTGATGTCGCAGATAAAGGTCATTGGTCTGCTGCTCGAACTGCGCAACCCGCCCGTCGACGGGCTTCGAGTGTATTGGGACTATGTGCCTAAGGTTTCGGCTACGGTCGATGGCGAGAAGCAGCAGGCTGAGTGGTCTCGTGCCTATCTTGCCTGGGCTTTTACGATCAAATCCCCCTGGCTCGTCGATTCTTTTCACTTAACTCCAAAAATTGGTCGATATTCTATGGATACACGCCTTCCGGTTGGTACTGATGAGCTTGGAGAAGTTCTTGTCAGCGATCTAAAGGTGGGTGGTGCCCTTGGGCTGGGACTGGAGGTGGATGCCGAACTCGCGAAATATTTTTATATCCTTCGCGCCTGGGCCGCGCGGGATCTTTCAGGGAAAGAAATTGGGCTCAAACGAGAAGAATCAATCCTGTCGACGCGCTTTGGAGTCGATGGATTTCTGAAGGGGGGAGGATTCTCACTCTTTGGGGCCACGGTATCGACTCAATACTTGCTGTACGCCGCATTGGAAAATCTTGAGCTTCGTGGCCGCAATGAGGAGTCAGGGAAATTTGCGGTAAAAGTCAGTCTGCCCCATGCTGGTCTTGGGGTAAGTCTGGGCTGGTAATATACTCTTCGGTGGGGACTAAGGACTGTCGATGTCTTCAAACTCACCGAGCTTGCGATTTTTGCGGACTTTATTCCAATTAAAATAGCGCCCGTTCATTGCGATATAAACTCCCGGGGGCAACGCCTGGGCAAAGGCCAGCGCGCATCCCATATTGAATAGTCCGTCCGAACTGCCAAATTTAAACGGGATCATCGCGCCGGTCAAAATAACGGTCTTGCCGGTTAGTTCTTTGCCAAGAACCGCTGCGGTTTCCACCATCGTGTCTGTTCCATGGGTAATGAGGATCCTGTCTTCTTTCGCGCGCCGGCAGTTGTCGAGGATCGTTTTCCGATCATCTTCCGTCATTTCGAGGCTATCGATCATCATCAGGGTAGTGACCTTGTAGGGCAACTTGCATCGGCCGAGCGTGAGAAGTTCAGTTATGTGGGTGTCTTTGAAAAACAGCGAGCCATCAAGCTCATTGTATTCTTTGTCGAATGTCCCGCCTGTGGCAAAAATCCGGATTGTCATTGCGACAGAACTCCTAAATCTACCGAGTCTAGTGCTCCCAATCTGTCAAGTATGTGGTTTTTTAACGCGGATGTCATTTGACATCCGGCGCGCGTTTGAAGGAAAGTGGCTTGAGAACCATAAGGATCCAACCCCATGCTCACACACCTCAATATTCAGGGCCTTGCCATCATTGAATCGGTGTCCATAGATTTCACCAAAGGATTCAATGTGATTACGGGAGAAACGGGTGCCGGTAAGTCGATTCTGATAAAGGCGCTAAATTTTTTGTTGGGAGCCAAAGCCAGTCCCGACACGGTCCGACGCGGACGCGATGTTGCTTCGGTGAGCGCGACGTTTCATTTGCCGGCGAACCACCGGGCCATTGGTGTCCTCGAAGCACTTGGGATCCCGGCTGATGATACAGAAGATGGTTTTGAGGTGATCGTCCGCAGAAATGTATCCGCCAAGGGTAAATCACAGGCATGGATCAACGATCTCCCCGTGACCATGGGATCTCTGAAAGACTTCGCGGAGGTTTTGATCGATGTGTTCGCCCAGCATGAAAACCAACGAATGCTGGATCCCCATCACCACATGTCGTATGTCGATCAGTTTCTTCGCGACCCTAAATCCCTGCATCATTACCAGCGAATCTACGAAAAATGCCAGACGGACATCAAATCCCTGCGTGAGATGTGTGAGGATTTTCGCAGCCGCAAACGCGATGGGGACTATCTGGCGTTTCGGTGTGAAGAGCTGAATAAATTCGACCCTTCTCTTGAGGATTACGAGCAAACCAAGTCATTGTGCGACAAAGCAGGAAAATTTTTGAACATGGCCGCCTCCCTGCAACGTGCTCAGGCATGCCTGGACGAGGGGGCCGGGGGCGATGCGCTTGGCAAACCACTGCGGGAGTTGACCAAGATCCTCAGTGGTTTAGGGGCTGTCTCTCCTGAAATAGCCGCTTTGGCGGAGGATGCGTCTGATATCGCTCAGCGGGTTGAAGACCTCAGCTTTAAGGTGGGCCGGCTGGGTGGCAATGTCGATGTGGATGAGGGAGAGTTGGAACAGGCACAGGAACGCCTTGCGGGCTATCAGGCCCTCCTGCGCAAAATGTCTGCTCACGAAGTCACCGACTTGCTGGCGGAGTGGGAGCGATTGCTCAATGAATTGAAATTCATCGAAAATGCGGCATCGGAAGCAAATTTTATTCTTATGCGTCTGAAGTCCGCTTCCGTGGAGCTGGAGGTCGCGGCACAGGCTCTTTCAAAGGCCCGCCACAAAGCAGGTAAAGAGATCAGCAAGGCGGTCGAAGGGGAGCTTAAGGATCTGGCGATGCCAGGCGCTGCTCTGGAAGTGCGCTTTGAACCTGTGCAAAAAGATGACCTCGGACTGGATATCAGTGTGCTGGGTGACCATTTACTCCCGGTCTGGAACGACTGTTCGGCGACACTCACTAAGATGGGTGATTGTGGTAACGAGCGGGCTCAGCTCTACCTCGCCTCCAATCCGGGCGAGCCGTCGCTGCCGCTACAAAAAATTGCATCGGGCGGCGAGGTTTCCCGGATCATGTTGGCTTTCAAAAAGGCTCTGGCGGCGGGGGCGGACACCTGTATTTTGGTGTTTGATGAGATCGATACTGGAATTTCCGGGCGGGTTGCCGATGTTGTGGGGCAGAAGCTAAAAGAACTGGCACGTCACGTTCAAATCATCTGCATCAGTCATTTACCGCAGGTCGCCGCCTACGGAGAGACTCATTTTCTAGTCCACAAATATGGCAAAGACTCCCGGACTGAGTCGACGATTTCCCGGTTGTCGACCAAAGAGAGCGCTGAAGAGATAGCGCGGTTGCTGTCGGGCAACGAAGTGAACGCCACAAGCCTGGCCAACGCGAAAAATCTCATCATGAAAGCTTCGAGCCGAATCTGCTGAGACAAAAAGGGAAGATAAGCCGAAGAAAGAAGGAGGGGCCTGTGGTTAGCAGGCCCGTAGGGTAAGGAAGGGCATTGAGCAACCCTTTTGGGGTGCCCGGAGAGCAGAAACCAACGTCGGGAGAGTATTTTTTGCAATGCCGGTCGTGGGAGAGCTCACGAGCCGGCATTGCGGTCGAGCCGTCTAACTACAGCCTGTGGTGCCGCCGCAAGTATCGCACTTGAGGCAAGCTCCGTTACGAACAAGAGTCAATGATCCGCAATCCGGACAAGGATCGCCTTCATAGCCTTTTATTTTTGCCGTGGTGTATTGCGCTGAGAATCGCTCAACCATGCGATTGGAATAGGCCGTGGCCGCCCGTTTTGCGCCCTCGGGAGTGAAGCCGCCCGAAGCGTCCAGGCTTCCGGCTTCCAGCCTCATCGCAGCGCCAAGCTCCATCGTTTCGTCTCCCGCAAAGGTTTGTTCTGAAGCCTTGCGGTTCTTCGGCTCGTTGACCTCTTCGGGCGCAACATGTGCGAGGTCGTAGCGTCCCAGATAATTCAAGGCCAGATCGCGGAAGATGAAGTCGATGATAGACGTCGCACGCTTAATATTGTCGTGGCCGGAAACGAGACCATTTGGCTCAAAGCGTGTGAATGTAAAGACCTCCACGTACTCTTCCAATGGTACGCCGTACTGAAGCCCGAGAGATACAGCGATCGCAAAAGAATTCATGATGGAGCGGAGCAGGGTGCCTTCTTTGTTCAAATCCAGGAACATCTCTCCGATCTGACCATCTTCGTAATCACCCGTTCGCAGGTAGACAGTGTGCCCACCGACCTTAACCTTCTGGGTGTATCCCGAACGACGGCTGGGCAGAGGCCTGCGGGTTCGCACATACTCGCGAACCACATGTGTGGCGATTTTTTTGATCTGTTCGGTCGGCGCGTCATCGGAGTCAATGATGTCGAGAAGCTCGGTATTTGTCGCGTTCAGAGGCTGGCTGAGCTTGGAACCATCGCGATATAGTGCGTTGGCCTTGACCATCAGCCTCCAGGACATTTCATACGCCTGCTTCATGTCGTCAATGCTGGCTTCGTAGGGGAGATTGATCGTCTTACTGATCGCACCGGAAATGAATGGCTGAGCCGCAGCCATCATGCGGATATGCTTTTCCGCTGAAATATAACGTTGCCCCTTACGTCCACACTTGTTGGCGCAATCAAAGATCGGCAGATGCTCGTCCTTTAAGTAAGGTGCTCCCTCAAGAGTCATGTTGCCGCATACATATTCGTTGGCGGTGTCAATTTCCTCTTTGGTAAAGCCGAGGAGACGCAGGATGTTGCAGTCAACCTGATCGATGTCCTCTTTTTTGAGCTTCAGCGTGTTAATGCAGAAGTCCTCGCCAATGGACCACTTGTTGAAGGCGAAGGTGACATCGAATGCCTGGGGCAGTTCGTTGTTGATCTTCATCAAGATCTCTTCGGTGAACCCTCTTTGGCGCAGAGTTTCGAAGTTCACAAAGGGAGCTTCGGCCAAGGTTCCATGTCCAACGCAGTAGGCGACGATCTCCTTGATTTCACTTTTGCTGTAACCGAGCTTTTGAAGTGCTGGTGGTATTGATTGGTTGATGATCTTGAAATATCCGCCACCGGCCAGCTTCTTGAATTTAACCAGCGCGAAATCAGGCTCGATACCTGTGGTATCGCAGTCCATCAAAAGTCCGATGGTTCCGGTAGGAGCGATGGTCGTGGTTTGAGCGTTTCGGAACCCATGTTTCAGGCCAAGATCGAGGGCCTCATCCCAAACAATTTTTGCTGCGTCAGACAGATCTCTGGCAAGAAGCTTGTGCTCCAGTTTAATAGGCTTGACCGTGAGTCCTTCGTATTTATTGCCGGCATTGGCCGCAGTCCGGTGGTTGCGAATGACGCGCAGCATATCGTTCTTGTTTTTTTCGTAATTTGGAAACGCGCCGAGTTCGCCCGCCAGTTCAGCGCTTGTGCGATACGATTCGCCGCACATCACTGAAGTGATCGCACCGGTGATGGCCAAAGCCTCATCGCTGCCATATGGAATACCCATTCGCATCAACATCGCACCGATATTGGCGTATCCCAGGCCAAGTGTCCGGAAGTCCCAGCTCTTGCGTGCGATTTCCTTGCTCGGAAATTGGGCCATTTGAACTGAAACGTCGAGAATGACCGTCCAAATGCGGGAGGCATGTCGGAAAGCCTCGATGTCGAATCCCTTCTGCTCATCGTAAAACGTCAGAAGATTTAATGAAGCCAGATTACATGCGGTGTCATCCAGGAACATGTATTCAGAACAGGGATTGGAAGCGTTAATTCGCCCATCCTGGGGACAGGTATGCCATTCGTTGATAGTTGTATCGAATTGAACACCAGGATCAGCGCAAGACCAGGCCGCATAAGAAATCTTGTCCCAAAGCTCTTTAGCTTTGTAGGTGTGAGCTATCGCACCGTTGGTACGCCATTTGGTATCCCAGTTGGCGTCTTTAGCGACTGCATCCATGAATTCGTTTGGAATTCGAACAGAGTTGTTGCTGTTCTGACCAGCAACTGTGGCGTAGGCCTGCGAATTCCAGTCGGTGTTGTAGGTTTCGATGTCAAAGTCGGTATGACCCAACTTGGCCAGATCAATCACGCGCTGAACATAACTCATAGGGATATTGGCCCGTTTGGCGTGTTTGATCGCTTTTTTGAGGTCCTCGTTTTTCGAGGGCAGGTAGCGGTCATCCGCTGTTGCAGCGTCCACCGTCTTCGTGCAGGCCCTCATGATGTCACCGAGGTGCTGCTTCATGGCTTTTGACCCTGCCACCAATGCCGCGACCTTTTGCTCTTCTGTAACTTTCCAGTCGATGAACTTCACGATATCGGGATGGTCCATATCGAGGCAGACCATCTTGGCGGCGCGTCTGGTCGTCCCGCCGCTTTTGATCGCTCCCGCCGCGCGGTCACCGATTTTGAGGAAAGACATCAGACCAGAGGAGATCCCGCCTCCGGAGAGTGCTTCGCCTTCACCTCGGATGCCGCTGAAGTTTGTGCCGGTTCCGGAGCCGTATTTGAACAGACGTGCTTCACGGGTCCAAAGATCCATGATGCCGCCATCTCCGACCAGGTCGTCGCCAACGGATTGAATGAAACAGGCGTGAGGTTGGGGGCGCTCGTATGCACTGGTTGATTTCGTGATTTTATTGGTCTCGGGATCGACATAGTAATGACCCTGACCTTTGCCCTTGAGTCCGTAGGCGTAATACAGACCGGTGTTAAACCATTGCGGGCTGTTCGGTGCACACATCTGACGAGCCAGCATGTGGCAGGTCTCATCGTAGAAAGTTTCAGCATCTTCCTCCGAATCAAAATACTTATAGCGACGCGCCCAGTCGGTCCAGCAGCCTGCCAGTCGGTGGAACACCTGGCGGCTGTCCGTTTCACTTTGGATACCCGGGATTCCGGCTCGGCGCAGGTACTTCTGAGCCATGATGTCAGTGGCGACCTGGCTCCAGTGCTCCGGCACGGTAACCGACATAGACTTGCTCGCTTTGCTGCCGTCGGAGTTCCGCAGCTCGGAGGTGCGCTCGACGAAATTTAAACCTTCGTACGGTTGTCCCTTAGTCTTGGTGAATCGTCTGCTGACCTTCATGGAAATTAGACCTCCCTGTATTCCTGTAACACGCTGAATTTACGCCAATTAAGCCTGTTTTTTTGACAACAGAACCCCGTCGATTCAGAATTTGGGAATAAAAAGATCCCCTCGGCACCAAAAACAGGAAAAAATTCCTGATTCGTGACTCGTTCCAAATCGGCTTACGGTGTTTTGTGTGATTTACCAGCCTGAGAAAATCTTAGCGTTCTCCAAATCGAACTGTCAACCCCTGACACACAAAATATGGTGTCCACACTTTATCCACACTACTACATATTGTGTGCCCAACTTTTCCGTTGGATTGTTAGGATCACGAAAAGATTAGAAGAATAAGGAATTTTTGTGGGGATTGCAGCTTCTTCCCACACAGGTTATCCACAGCCCAGTTTTGCGGTGCTGTGAGTAGGTTTGCTGGCTGAGAATTAGGCATTTTTTGACAGGAAGTACCAAGGACGAGAAATTAGCAAAGAAGGACAAGGAGAGAAAGCTGTGAATGCCTTACTGCGCAGTGCGTTGAGAGCGGTGAAAGGCTGCTGCGGTTGGTGTGCTTGGATTTCGTTGTGTTTGCCCTCGAGGTCAGAAGATTTCGAGGGGTATAGCTGGCAAATAGGTGCCTTTCGTTCGACCGCGCATGCCGTTGTTAACGGACTGTTCTTCTTGCTGTTTCTTGATGGCGGCTAGGCGTTTTTCGCTCAGGTAGACTGTGTTTTGTAAAGTGACGGTACGACCGGGCGTGACGTAAAACCTTTGCCCGGAGCGTCTTCTGTCACCATCGACGGTTGTCGACATGACGTATTCCGCAAGTGTGTACGCTCCTGCGACCAGCGGCATTTTCGTCGGGCGATCAAGGGCGATATCCAGAGTATTGCCAAACGCTACAGCCCCATCGGGTTCAACGCGCATCAGGTCGGTGACTTGCCCTTTGACGTAAACCTGTTTGGGAACGATTTCGATGTGTCCAACCTGCAAAACCAGATCGCGCTGGCCTGGCTTGATCCGGTAGCGGATGTCGCGGGAGCCTTCAATACCAAGTTGGACATCTTCTTCGAGAAAGAGAATAGGGACGTCCGAGACACCTTCGACGAAATGATAGGGTTCGTTGGGCATGTACAACGAGACTTTTTTGTCTCCTAAACAATTCCACTCCCATGGCGAACATCCGAGATCCACCCTGACACTACGCGCTTTTAGCTCCTTGAATTCGCCCTCCACGAGGTCCACGGCCACGCCATGGCTGGACCCATTGAGCTTAAGAATCACACTGCCCGGCAGCACCGGATAAGATTGGTTGAGGTTCATCCAGCGACCGCGATTGATTTCGAGGTACAAGGGCATACCCCGGATCTGCGATGACAATTCCAGATCTACTTTTTCCGATGTTTCGACCTTCAAAAACGCCGGCTTGATGACGCGGTTTTCTCCCTCGGCAAGATCAACTGTGCTGCTGGTTCCGTTAAGCTCAACGCGGTATCTACCCGCAAGCAGGAAGAGCCAATGGCCAGTGACCTGGGACTCGGTGGAAGCGATGAGATCCTCGTCCGGACTGATAAAGTAGGGAATGCCTTCCGCCCCTTCGGGGCGAGGGTCAGCCTCAACTTTCAGAGCGGAAAGCCGGTAAGTCACGGTGCGTGAGACTTCAGTCTTTTTTTCGTCGCCGAAGTCGACGGTGACCGGCTCGAGACCGACGAGAATTTCGCGATTTCCTTCCAGTACGTTCAGCCCGTAGCGATTGGCGATCAGCTGTCTGGATCTGGTTTTGGCCGACCGCTCACATTGAATGGAAAAACGGTCGTCTGGACCGGGGGAGAAAGGTGGCATAAACACGGCCCGGTGAGCAGCGAGGGTTTTCGACTGTCCCGGAGTGATGATGACCGTCTCACTGGAGCAGTCGGCGAGAACCAGGTAGCTACCGGGTAGCAGCCGCAAATCTTCATTAAAACGACCGATTTCTTCTGAAATAAACTGAAGAGGAGACTCAGAAGCAATGCGGTAGACTTCATAAGTGCCTTCCGCCGGACCTGAGATCCGGAGGGTGCCAAAGTCATGCTTGACCTGGCATCCGGAAAATCCCGCCAGCAGCGTTACAAGCAGAAGCACCGCTGGGGGATTCATCGCAAAGGGCTTAAAACTTATAAGCGATCTCGCCGGAAACCTGCACGACAGTAAAGCCACCAACACCGATATGAAGGCGTGGTCCTGCGGCAAGCTTGTCCATAAGCGTCCAGTCCGCTCCGCCGCCAATGTTCGCCATGATGCCGTTGGTTTCAGCTTTTTTCTCCGCTTCGATGTTATCCAAAGGCCGAAGATATACCAAAACATAGGCCAGCTCAAAGCTTCCAAGGAGGTTCAGCTTTTCCGAAAGTGCCATAGAGCCCAAAGCACCGAAATTATGCCCCTCCCAGACCCCGCGGTAAGAGATGCCATCAAGCTCTCCGGCAACCGCGATAGGAGCATAACGGTAGGTTCCCCATAAAGAGACCTTTGGCATCACATTCATCGGAAGTTTATAGCCAACAGTGATATCCGAGGCTCCACTTCCTTTCCACTTGCCGGTGCTGCGGCTTGCCGTTGCCCATCCAAACGAAGAGGCCAGATATAGATTATTGGCCAGAGCTTTGCTGGTGGCGCTTTGAATTTTGGGGGCTTCTTCCGCAGCCTGCCCGTCGACAGGCTTTTTCTCGCCAGTGGCTGGCTCAGATTTAGAAGCGTCCCCGTCGCTGCCTTTGCCTTTTTCATCGCTTCCGGACTTTTCCTCGTCGCTGTCCGAGGCTTCCTCTTCCGGCTTGCCTTCTGCAAGTTCGTTTAGTCCCTTGGCCGATGCATGACCACATACCAGCAGGGAAAACAGGGCCGCGCCGACAGGTACCATTCTATACAGTTTCGACAAAATCATGATCTTCACTCCCGGCATCAAATAAGCAGTTTAAGCTGTAGCGCGTAACGACGATCCCGCAAGTTGTCATCCTGGCCGGCGATTGGACCAAGCTGCTCGGCATAGGTGACAAAGCGGAGGTTGAGCAGACCGACATCAAATTGCATGCCTCCGGTCAGTTCGCCCTGGTGCAGGCCGGTCTGGAGTTTGATGATCTGTCCATAGCCCCACTCAAGGCCCATGTTGAATTTTTTACTGTAATGAGCGGGTTGGTTGATCGCGTGGGCGTCAACCGAGCACAACACGTAGGAGCGACCACCCTGGACGGGCTTGATGCTGAACCCGGTGTTAACGGACGGAAGGCGGATAGGTGGAGCCGCGGTCGAGGATCCGCCGACGTTCGCCTTTTGATAGGGTGTACCGCCAAAGTCGGTGATGCTCAACCCCAGCGTTGGTTCCATGGTTTTGATCGGTGTGAAAAGCAGACCTAAATCCGCCCCCACACCGGAACCGCCTTCAACAAAATCTTCCAGCTTGGTCTCAGACCCACCAGAGCTTGATTCGTCGCTTTTTGAAAACGCCTGAATGTCGTTGATGGAGAACTCCCGGTTCACACCGCCGCGCATGACAAATTTGACTCCGGCACCAATGGAAAGGCGGTCCTCCAGGAAGTTCAGGGCGAAAGCGATCGGCAGAATAGCCCTTGGGCCAGCGTCGAGATCGACCGAAATCTCCCGGTGAAACGCCGCAGAAGTCGCCAACTCTAATCCGAGCCCAAACCCGAACCCTTTAAAAATGAGGTGGGGTGTGAGACCTATAGCGAAGTGGTGGTTTTTACCTGTTTGTTTTTCAAGCAGGTCGAGAGTGGCTTCTGTGCCGCCTGAGCTCGAACCCGCAAGCTTCTGCATGTCGCTGGCGAAGGATGTGGTGTTGCTGGAAATCTCAAGGCTTGGGTTGAGGAATTCACCGTCCCACTCTTTGAGCCGCGCCAAGCCCGCAGGGTTGTAAAACAGAGCGTTGAAGTCATCGGCTACCGCCACATAGGCGTTGCCCATGCCAAGCGGGCGTAAGCCAAAATGCGTCCACTTAAGCTCCTCTGTTTTAGCAAGCGCGACATCACTGCCTGCCAGCGTTGCCAGTCCCAAAAGCAGAGCTTTGGGGATCCATCCCGAGTCTTTCCTGTTCTTTGTGAATTTTCGGCACAATCTGCGCATACTGATCTCCAAAAGCCGCAATTTCATTAGGTCCGACACTAAAAAGCCGCCAACAAACTGGAGCACAGGCGTTTACGCCCGTCACTTTCCATCCAAACCCACTAACATCAAAGATGAAATGACTGGTGAGGATTCTAACACATTGCGGCAATGTTTGCCCATCGAGTGCGCGGGTTTTTTCCGATAGCCTGTTGTTGGGTTGATTGGCTAACATGTCGTAAAGTCCGAATGATAACCGATTGGAACATTGAAACTAACTGATCTTGGGTGCTAGAATTTCCGCATTGGCTAACAGGAGTAACGAAGATGTCAAAAGCTGATGTTGCAGCCGAGCGCAAGGATCAGATTGTCCGGGCGACGGTCGAATGCATCGCCAAGCATGGCTACCATAATTTTTCGATGCAGGACGTTGCGCGGACGGCTGGTGTCAGCAAAGGCATCATTCATTATTATTTTCTGAACAAAGACGAATTGATGATGTCCGTTCTGGACAAGGTTGCCGGAGACATCGAGCGCGTTTTACAAGCGGACATGGCTTCAATCAGCGATCCGGTGCGCAAAATGGAGATATTCATCGAAGTGTGCTTCGACGTGGTCCGAAGCACGCGTGAGTATTACCAGGTGAGCATGGATTTCTGGACACAGATCAACCAAAAGGACGACGTGCGCAAGGTGATCGCCCGTCATTATGCAAAATTTCGGGAAACAGCCTCCATCGTTATTCGCGAAGGAATCAGCAAGGGCGTCTTTCAAAAAGTGGAGCCGCTTCACTACAGCTCTTTCGTAATTGCGGTGATTGATGGCCTCAGTTTGCAATGGCTCTTCGATGACAAAGTCTTCAACTACGAAGCGATCACAAAACAAGCTAATAACTTGATTTTATCTGGCTTAAAGGCATGACGATTGAAGTGACTGCCGATGTGGAAGCCAGTCTTATAAAAGAAATGGTTTCCCAAATTGATTCGGGCGCAGTCATGGATGCGCCGCGTTTGCAGGAGGTTCTGCAGACGCTGGAAAAATTCGAATGCTGGGCTCCATATTTTCGACTGCTACACCACGTACTTGCCAATCCTCGCATCAGAACCATTGCCCATTATGTACGTTTAGCGCGCGTCAAAAGCCTGTATTTGGATGAGGCAGCTGACGCAGCCCATATTTGCGGCCGATTGGTGAACGATCTGAAAATCGGTTTTGTAACGATTCGCGATGAAGTTGTTCCCAAGGTCATCGAAGAAGAGGATTTCACTTCTGAAGCATTGATATGGGAACAGTGCCTCGGTTCTTTGACGGATCAGTCAGACAAAGTGTCCTGTCTTGAACGTTTGTGTCTGATTTATGAAAAGAAAACCCACAACGAAGCGTTACTGGGCACGACCTACGAGCGGCTCCTGCAACTAGACCCTCAAAACATTAAGGCACTGCGGTATTTCAAGCTGGCTTTTTCCCAGAATAATGAGTGGGCTGAGGTGGTAAACGTCCTGAAAACACTCCTTGGCAGTGTACGACACCCGCAGGAGATTTTCAGGTATGGGCAGGAACTTGCTGCAGTGAACCTTTACCAGCTCGAAAATCCCGCAGAGGCTGTCAAAGCTCTGGAGAAATATTGCGCGGACTCTCCCCTGGACACGTCGACAATTCATTATGATGCATATCAAAAGATGGGTGACATTGAAGGCTGTTTGCGTGTTCTGCGCGGTTGCCTGCTGAATGTTGAAGACGAGACCAGTCGTGCGGTTCTGCACCATAAAATAGCATCGTTGCACGAATTCTTGGGGCAGCTGGAAGCTGCGATGGAAAATTACCAGAAGTCAGTTGAGCTTTCGTCTACGTTTCTTGACCCGGTTGAGGGAATGATATCAACAGCGATAGCTCTCAAGAAATGGGAAGTCGCACTGGGTTCAATGCGCACATTGATTGAACGCGTCGAGGATGAAGAGTCCAAGGCGCAACTTAGACAAGCCATTCGACGATTGGAAAACGGGATGGAGCATGCAGCAAAGTGACTCCAACCCCACCTCTTCGGTAATTACCGATAGTTACGGTCCGGGCATAAGGCTGACTCTTGCGCGAACACATTTGTTTGGTCGTATGACACATGACCACAAACCCCCGCGCATGCATCAGGTCAAAAGTGCGGTTTCCATTGCGCGCCAGGTAGCGCGCCGGTCCTCCTGTGCTGTCCAGGAAGCGATCTTTTTCAGTGGCAATTTACTCGACGAAGTTGCTGCAATGTCGCTCATGATGCCCGAATTTTCCCGGATCCATACCGCTCCCTTAAGTTTACCAGCGGTAATCGACGCAATCATGGGCCTGCGAAACCCGGGGGTTTTGGTTGCTTACGGCGAAACGCGGGCACCGCGGGATGAGTTAACTGTCGCCCTCGCAAATGTTATCGACGGTTTAAATCCGGAGACCAGAGGTCTTGTTCTGTCGGCGGTATTGGCGGACATTGAAAAAACCCGAAGCGATGTTAGAGCTGGAGAAAATGAAATCATCGTCCAGGAGAAGCCCGGAAAATTTTCAATTGTGCGACTCCCCGATGAAAATGCATTGAAGGCAGCCCATCGCCGGGTGCAGGCGGAACTGGCAAATGTCGAGACACAGCGAGATTACCTTGCGAAAGTGGGCGCTGAAGATGGCTGGGCTGCCGGCGGTATTGTCGTTGAGGAAGTTGACACCGACAACCCCAGGGCTGTCCGACTTGCTGCTGCGACGTTTCGGTGGCAGGGCCAGCAACTGAGCCTCCATATGCCAAAAGCCATGGCGACAAATATAATCAGGTGGCTTGAGCAGACGGCGGGTATTAGTGCGGCTTCATTGGCGCACGTGTCTACGTCGTCTCAAAGTGTCGCTGTTGCCGGCCATTTGGCGTTGGAGGTTTGCGCTGCTGCCGGATGCGCAAACCGCCCACAATTAGCATTCCCCGACTTTGGATCTGGTTGGATGCCGGCAGCTTCCGTTCTTAGGGGCCTCATTGATGTGAAGGTGCCGGCATTGTTTATATTTTGTGAGTCTTTCCCAGCTATCGAGGTCCTGGCCGTATGGCGATGAAAGACAAGTCCGGCATACTGGTTATTGAAATACCTTCAGGCCTCTCTCTTTTAGAGTCTGAGGCATCTGGCTTTATTGAGCATTTGTTTAAAGTGGCCGCATCTCACTCGCAGTTAAATCGCAAAGATTTGCCGGTGGGAGTCCTGCTCAGGCAACGTTCTTCATTGAACGATTTCACACAAAAATGGCTGCGCGAGCTCAGGTCAGAAGTCTTGGTTTGCGAATTGACCCGGCGAATCATCAAATTGAGAGCGCTACAGGCCATGATTCAGAATTCTCCAATCGAATGGTGTTGGGCCGGACATGACTCATGCCTCGGGAGCTGGTTTGAATTGTCGCTTTCATGTCACCGGCGGATTTGGCTGGATACTGACGCAAAAATCGGATTTCCGGAGTTGGTCGCAGGTGTTGCACCCTGGGGCCTCTCTGCTGATTTGTTGAACTTGCGCTATCGTGTGGGTAAAGAAATTTGGGAAGCGGCTCCGGTTCAACCCATTGTCAAGGCGGCCGGCTCAAAAATCATCAGCGCTGTTGCTGATGCTTCTGATACAACGGATGTTGCGCTCAATTGGTTCGCCGGGCATACCCGGCTCCTCGCCAATGCTCCTGAAAAAGGTGATAAGACTATCCCCTCGGAACGGGATGCGCTCAGGAACTGGACCGATGCTGAGAGTCTGGCTGATGCCGCTTATGATCTGATCGTGTCGTATTACGCAGAGGGTAAAGGAAGCGTTACCCAGGACTTTTCAGCGGAATTCACCTGGCAGATTCAGCGGGATCGCACAAAATCAGGTATAAGAAAAAACTTTGAACCTATGACTTCCTTTGCCTCTGCGAAGTCGTTGATTTCCAGGCCACACGTTGCCTGGATTTCGGGGCAGATTGGATCCACAAAAACTTCAGTCCTGTCCCTGCCGCGAAGAGGACAGGGGGCATTGCTTGTGGTGGATTTAAACTCAGGAATTCCACCAGCTTCATGCATACTGAAAGTCCTCGACGACCACCGCCCCATAGTCCTCGCAGCGTCCAATTCCCGAACTGCTATGGAGGCTCTCAGTGTTCTGTATGGCAGGTTGGAGAAAATTCTCAGTGGAGCACGTGCATCCGTCATTTGGGACCGTCTTCTGTCTTGGTACGTTGGTCCGATACGCCCTGAAGATATTGCCGTAAGTTTTTTACGGGACGAAACCTTTTGCATAAAAATCTCCGGAAAGGAGCACCGGTTCTTTCGTCTGGAAGGCAATCACCCCGCTGCACCAGTGGGCTGGTGCGAGTCTGCGATCGATCATTCCGAAAAAGCCACTGCGAATATGGCCGAAGCAGTGACCTGTGCCAAATTATTCTGTGAGGGGATTCTTGCTGTTGATGGAGAGGAACTGCAGGGAGCGCCGCTATACGCTGTGATTCGATTATTGATGCTTGAAGAAATTTTTCGAGCATCAGTAAAATTTGGTGCTGAACTCGATCATACGCTGGAAAGCCTCAAGGCTGAAGGGTGGGGGTTTGTCGCGCATGCCGCGGCTTGGGAGCGGTTTCTTCCACAGAAATTTTCCAGGGCTGCAGCCAAGTCAGTTCTTTTTGACGAGCTATTCACGGCGATGTATCCGCGTGGGTCATCCCAAACCAGTGCGGCAGTGAGCCTCAGGCAGATTCGGGAGCTCAAGCGGCCATCTTCGGATTTGTCGGCACGGCGTATGAGTGCTCTGCGATTAAGCCAACATTTGTTGTATTTTGTCGGAGCCATCGAGGGACTTCTGGCTGACAGGCGTGTAGTTGCCCATCCGGGGGAGCGTAAACGGCTTATACGCGAAGCAGCCGGCCTGCCGGTGAAAGCAGGTAGCCCTCTTTCGTTTGCAGCGTCGCGCGGAAAGGCCAGAACCTTGAATTATCTTCGGGAAAACTGGCCGGTGGTCGCTACATCTAAAAAGAAAATACCGGGCATCATCGGGGACGAAATTTAAATATGCGTTTCAAAGATAAATTGTCTGACCGCATTCATCTGACTGGTAACCACCTTTGCGTTGGTATTGATCCCCATCATCAAACTCACACTGACACGCGAAGTTTTTTCAGTCAGGAATTGCAGCGTATCGGGGTTGAGGCATACCTTCGGCAACTGACCCACACTGTGCTCTCTGGCGCATCGGGAGCAGCGGTCGTGAAATTCCAAAGTGCCTTTTTCGAGGCCTACGGTGCGTTGGGTGTTTCCGTATTGGAAGATGCCATCAGAATGGCGCGAAGTCAGGGATTTTTGACGATTCTCGATGCGAAACGAGGGGATATTTCATCGACAATGAACGCCTACGGTCTGGCAGCATTTGACCGTATGGGCGCTGACGCACTCACCGTAACCGCCTATATGGGCACCGATGTCCTCGAGGCATTGAAGCCTTGGGGTCTGAAAGGTTTTGGGGCTTATGTGGTTTGGATTTCTTCCAACCCAAGTGGTGCTGAAATTCAAGACGCCATTCTTGCCGACGGTGGGGGGGCGGTGTCTGAGAGGCTCCAGTCCATCATAGATGCCTGGGAGCAGCGCTCAGGTACCGAAGGTATGACGGGGTATGTTCTTGGCGCGACAAAACTCGAGAGCGCATTGATCGATAAAATAAGCCGAACCGAGCGTTTTTTTCTGATGCCGGGTGTCGGTGCTCAGGGTGGAAAAATCGATGATGTTTTACGGTCGATCCTGAAGAGGCACCCCTGCACACTCGTAGCGATTTCAAGGACGCTCACCGGAATTGGATCTTCAGAAGCCTGTTGGCAGTCCATCGACTCGTGGGATCACTATCGTGAGGCGGTTGCTAAAGCCTGCGCGGAAGCCATGCTGAGCTTGCGCGCAAATTAATGACTATAGTTCGCCGGCAGTTCATTTTGAAGTTGTGTCACGAACGGATTGTTAATCAAATGGTGACAGGCTTGCTTCATTTCTTCTTCGGAGACCAAGGGTTCTCTGACCAGGTTTAAATCCTGCCTGATTGAGGCATTTGCTACCCGGTAGGCGGTTTCAAAGGCAACTTTTGTCGCTACTACCATGCCGTCGTAATCTATCTTGTCAGCGCTATCGCTGGTTTTGTGATAGTTCGGGTTATTGCTCACACCAGTATGCAGGAAAACCCCAGGAATTCCTTTTGCCATGAACGGGACATGATCGCTTCCACCACCGGCTTTGTCGGAGATTTTCACCGGTGTCTGCGGATATTTTTTCGCCACATCCGCAAGAATCGCTTTACCGAAACTGCTGCTGCCACCACCAAGTGCAGCAAGTGAATTACCGAAGCTTCGCATATAACCAACCATGTCCATGTTGATCATGTAGACCGTCTTTTCCAGTGGAAATACGGGGTTTTTTACATAGTGGTAACTTCCGAGCAGACCCTCTTCTTCGCCGGTAAACCACATCACAATGATGGATCTTTTGACTGAACTTCGCGCGGATACGAGTGACTTGATAACGTTGAGGAGAGCTATCGTTCCGGATCCGTTGTCGTCAGCACCATTACAGATGTCGTCAGCGCCACTTTCCTGATTTCCCTTACTGCATGTATAGCCGCGTGTAAGTGTCCCGGCGTGGTCCATATGGGCCCCAATCACAACATATTCGTTTTTTAGAACAGGGTCAGAACCTTCGATGAGACCGATGATGTTTGCCGTTTCAGCACCTTTGGTTGGGCCGACGCTGAGTGTGAAGCGTTGCCGGTAATCGTTTCCTGAAGCGGGAGGGACTCCGAGGCGCTTCAGGTGAGCAATGAGCCAGTCAGCGACCGCTTCGTTTTCGGGCGTAGCAGAGAGGCGGCCTTTGATGACGTCCGCTGTAATGTAGCCTAATTCCTTACTTAGCGTGTCACGGTCTACTAACGACAACCCGGTGGCCACCGGATCCGCGTTACGGTCAACCAATCGGAAGCCTGCCACGACGTCTCCATTCGTCTTCACGATACGATATGTCATGACGGGGTCAGCCTTTACCTCCTGGCTTGCAATGAAGAAGCGTCTTGATCCCTGAGGTGAGGACTCTTTGAAAGCAATTTGGTTATTTGGGTCGCATGCTGTCGCTGCGGGTACGAGACACAGAGCAAGGTCACCGGTGGCAAGTGTCGCCATATGGATAAGGACCTGATCGACACTGGAGCCGTTGGCTAACATGATGTACGTTTGACTCGGGTCTGGTAGTGCAGATCGAAGTTCCATCTGCGCATCTGGTCCTGCACAGGCTGCCGCCATTCCAAAAACCGAAAGTAACAATCTGCGAAACTTCCTGGCCGGTATCGATTGAGGTGCTATCAAAGGTTCAGACATATTCAATCCAGATCGTTAAAAGGTTTGACAGAACGCCGCTGCGGCCGGCTCGTAATTTTTGTGCGTGAGCCGGGCTTGTCTGGCACTAACTTTCGGGAACGATTGACGCAATGGAACCCTTCCTTTTTTTGGTCGTGGGACTAGGTGCCAGCCGATTTACCGGCTTCGCTTTGGTTGGAAAGAAATGGAGCAAGAAGTGTGACAAAGCCCTCCGGTTTTGGCTGAATGGCCAAATATTTTTTGTGGTAAAAAGACCACAGATTTGCGGCGGTGTGGTGATCCAGCCACGTTTACAAAGGGTTGCCGCGACAGCACAACTACTAATAATTTCTTTATATTACGGGCGGTTACATGTCTTGGGGGGCGACACCCCGAAGCGGTACGGAAGTTGCTGTATAGCTTGTAGGTGAGAGCATTCTAAACGTCCTGTAAAAGAGCCGAAGATGAAGACCATGGAACGCCAAGCGACAGTAGCCCAACCAATCCAGCTTAAAGGAATTGGACTCCATTCCGGTAAGACCGTGGAGCTTGAGCTACTTCCAGCAGGTGTGAACTCCGGGATTTGGTTTCAGCGGACCGACCATGCAGGCGCACAGCCGGTAGCTGCTCACTATTCAAATGTTTCCTCGACTGACCTTTCAACATCCATTGGCTCTGGCGGAAATAAAGTTTCGACCATTGAGCATCTGATGGCAGCGTTTGCAGGGTTAGGAATCGACAATGTGATGGTACGGGTTTCCGGTGAGGAACTCCCTATCCTCGATGGGAGCTCCGCTCCTTTTGTTGCTGCGATCCGGACTGCGGGGATACGCAAATTGGATGGCTACAAGAAACAATTTATTGTGCGCGAGGCGTTCGAACTTCGCTCTGGTGATCGCTACATCCGCGTAGAACCCGCCAGTCGGCAGCGATTTAGTTGCATCATTGAGTTCGGTAGCTCCGTCATTGGTCGTCAAACCTGCGAGTATCAGTCCAGCCGCACCGCCTTCACAAGGCTTTGCGAGGCAAGGACTTTCTGTCATGTGAACGAAGTTGATGCGATGCGCAAAGTCGGGCTCGCTCTTGGTGGCTCCCTTGAGAATGCAGTGGTGGTATCCGACAGTGAAGTGGTGAACGCAGAGGGGCTCCGCAGTCATGACGAGTTCGTCCGGCATAAATTGCTGGATGCAATTGGAGACCTTGCCCTTCTTGGTGGAGAGCTGGTCGGGAAGATCACTCTTCATAAAGCCGGTCATGGGTTGCACGCTCAGTTTATGAACGAGCTCATGAAACGACGCTCAGAGTGTTTGTCGGTAGTTGAATCCGCAGAGTTCGGCGCAACCACCAGCGAAGTTCAGGATTTTGCCGCGGCGAATCTGACTCAGGTTTTCGGCTAATCAGCATCTTCAGGAATGATCCGATCCAATAGAACAGTGACAAGATCCATCCGCCCATGTTCGCCCAGCCGGCGAAGGACATGAGGTAAATTGGCGATGAAGTCTTTGTCGCGGGCGGCGCCTTTCGCGTCCAGGTTGTGAATCACCTTCAGCGTGTTCTCGTAGTCTGACCTTGCCAGAGACAGCTCCAAAAGCAGTGTGGCGAGGCCGGGTGGCGATTTTTGCTGGCCACCGACATCGAGCAGGGATGTCCAGGCCTTTTCCAGATGGGAAAGATTGCTACCCTCCGCCAGGGCTACGAATGCACGCATGGAGCTAACTTCCACATCGGGTCCAATCAGATCTTCTACGCGATTCAGTGCTTTCCAGGATTTTTCGAACTCACCACCGACGTGATAGGCCTTCGCAAGCTGGAACCAACTCATCGGCTCGTTGCTGTCCAATGTCGTCGCAATGGTTAACGATTCGATGGCGTCAGAGAGATCTCCCATTTCGAGACTCGCCTGACCCATTAAAGCGTACACAGCCGCAAATGGTTCACTGATTTTTTCGCACTCTTCTATGCAGCGCCCGTAGTCGTTTAGGTTCAAAGCAATCCAGCCCGTGAGAAATCGCAAAGCCGCCAAGGGGGTGGAGTTGGCCAGGCCCGCAATGCATTCCTGAATTACTGGTCCGAGCCCGAAGCTGATGGCGTGTTCTGTGATCGCTGAAATCACACCGGTTAGTGTGAGGTTGTCAGCAGCCAGGACTTGGTCTGCCTCAAGAAAGTCATTTAGATGATCTGATGAATCTCGCACGAATGAGTTGATGCCACTGATTAGCTGTAGGATGTGTTCGCGCTTCTCTCCCGGAAGCGCGACACATATTGCCATGAGTAGCTGCGTCGAAGGCGATGTGCCGCTTCCCGTGACGTTGGTTAGCACCGCGCTGTTTTTTGGGGACGGCAACCTTCCCAAATGGGCGTCGTACCAGGCAGCCAGATTCGGATAGCGATCTATGTGTCGTCCAGTCGAACTCACGAATAAACCTCAGGGTCATGTTCGGGGAAAAATCCATTCACCTGTTGAGGGCCATTGCAAAGCAGGTTCAGGGGGAACCAGGAGGAGGTCAGCGCCAGAGTCAGGAATCGCTTGCTTAATTATAGCATGATGATGTCATTTCACCTTAGTCTGCGCTTCAGGCATGTTTTGCCGCATGTTTATTATATCTTGCGGCTACTTTGCCGGCATTGTCATGGGGAGGCATGTTTTCCTGGACGCGTTTCGCGCCCATTATGGCGTGGGTGTCATGATTCTGGCCATTGCAATTGCCTCCCTGCAAACTTTTCGCTCGGTGTATAACCAACGGCTTTCGAACCATATTTTTGGACTAGGTTTTTTCATCGTCGGCTCATTTTGGGGGTTGCTAAACAGTGCGCCTATCCCTGACCGTCGAATGGTTGCGGAGGTAGAAAGGGTCAATGTTGATCTCGGTGCGACTCCCGCGCTGGTCCTCGGCGCGGATCACCACATTTACGAGGTTTCATCTGCAGGACCGCCGGGAACCATCGGTGAGGTCAGGATTTGGAGTCGGCCGGCTGTCTTTTCGATGCGTCGGGCAACGTTAACTACTTCATATGCTGCCGAACCGAGGTCATTCACTCGATGGAATCAACTGGCGGAGGGCGCTCAGAAATATTTTGCGCATAGGATCAAAGCTTATGAGCCATCCATGGCCGCCTGGTTGCGCTCAGCTGTTTTGGGGATCCCAGGAGATCTCAATCCAGGCCTCGCGCGCGCCTTTCGCCGTACAGGGCTTCTGCACCTCGTCGTGGTAAGTGGAAGTCACATTACTATGCTTGCCGTGGGTGTTCTGGCGGTCTTCGCTACTCCCTTTCGCCTCGCTTATGGTCTTAGGCTCATCAATCCGGGTTGGTGGATTGGGCTATCTGTACTGATCAAACTTTTTGTCATGGCCTGTGTTTTGCTGTTTTGCACGATCGTTGGTGCGTCCCATGCTTCCCAGAGGGCTGTGCTGGGGTTCATCGTGCTGCAGGGGTCTCGGATCTTCTTTGGAGAGTTGCCGGTGGTGGAGCGGCTCAGCTGGACTTTGATTGCTCAGATTTTGGTGTTTCCGATTGGAATGCTTTGTGAATCGACTGTGATGAGTTGGCTGGCATATCTTATGGTGGTGGATATGGCCACAGAATCACGAGCTGGGGGGAGGCTGGTCAAAGCACTGAAATTGCAGACGGCGCTGTCGATCACGATGGGTGCGATGTGTGGACAATGGAGTATATTGGGAATTCTCGCAAACATCCTCCTGATTCCTCTGATTCCATTGGTATTTGCCTTTGGCGTGTTGCTGGTACTGCCGGAAATTTTTCCTGAGGCAGTAACGAATCTGGCGCTTGGTATCCAGGAAAAATTCCTCCAAATAGTTTGCTGGATCAGTGATGTAACCGAAGGATTGCCTTGGGTCACAGCAAACTTTGCTTCGCGAGACCTGTGGCTGCGATATCTGTTGCTGATTTTTGGCGTCACTATGACCCTTAATCTCTTGGCAAAGATGTCGATAAGGCAGGAGAGTGAAGGACAGGGGTTTGGGAGATTGCAGGGGGAAAATTTATGAGCACAAGTGGCGGACCCACATTTTTGGGTAGATCCCGGGGGGCAGGCCAGTCCAAATCAGCTGAGCAACCGACGGCCGCCTGGTTTGGGAAGAATGTACTCATAGTTGACGATCTGGCAACGGTTCGCGACATGCTCCAGCGCATATACGAGGCGATTGGAATGCATGTGGTGGGGACCGCAGCAAATGGTGTCGAAGCGCTGGCGTTTCTTGAGTCAAATTCCGTCGATTTGGTGAGTCTGGACATCATCATGCCGGAGATGGACGGAATCGAGTGTTACCGCAAAATTCGCGCGAGGGGATTGCCTTGTCGCAGTGTTTTTATCAGCTGGTTAGCGGCCGATCCGCGAGTTCCCGAAAGACTGAAGGAAGAAATTCCATTGGTGCTGTTTCAGGGAAAGCCGGTAGACGCAGCCTCGCTTTCAGATCGGCTCAACCTGGTTTTTGCGTTCCCGGCCGGGGGCATGCCTGATCGTCATCCAGAAGATGAGCGTGTGGCGATCTGACGCACATCTGGTCCCCTGTTTCAGGCGACCGCTTTGGCAGCCTTCCCTTCATCGCTTACCACACCTTGTGAATTTACTTTGAGGGTGTAGTCTGCGCGTTTCCCGGATCTGGTTGTCGCAATATAGCCGCTCATTCCCGACACAACCAGACAGAACAGGGCAATCAGAAAAAAGGCGGGGTGCCAGGCTGCTCCCAACAGGAACATCAGGACAGAAGCTACACCGGTAATAAGCGCATTCACCCAAACTTTGTCACGATGCACCAGAGCGAGTTCACCCTTGAGGACCCCGGTGGAGTTTCCATCGAGTAGAACGTGTTTGTCCTTTGGCTTGTAAAGATGCTTTAAGGCAGTGCGCGGCTGATACACATAGCGAGCGTGCCAGAAAGGCAAATGAATCAGCTGAATGCCGGCGATTTCGAGCTCGGTTCGATGGTCTGTCAGGTAGTCGACATTCAGACTGGCCAGCTTGAAATGATAAAGTTCGACCTGTGTTCTTGCCCTGCGGAGAGCTTCCTCCTCGGATACCTGGACACCCTGTACGGCCAGGCCGTTTGAATATTTAAATTCAAAAAACTCCCGGGAATCGTAGGCTGACTTCTCGTTCTCCATGTCCTGGAGTCGGCCTCGGGAAAAAGTCGAGTCCAGAGGAAATCCGTCCCATTCAACTTGAATTGGTTCCTTTGGTTCGTGAAGTCTTGCCGCACCCCAGGTCTCGCAGATGTTGCTTCTGGCATTGATGGCCCAACGGTAACTGCGGCGAAACTGGCCGTTTTCAAGAAGGAAATCTGCGCCGGGTGCAGCTTCAAGGATGCGTTTGTTTCTTTGAGCCAGTCCCTTCCACACGGTGTGACCTTCAAGGGAGATGACCCAAAAGGGGATACTTACACCACGGATATCCGTAACAAAGTATTCCTTTTCCGCAATGTTTGGATTATGGTGCAGCCGGCGCAGCCACTCCATGACCAAGTCCTTGACTTTACGGGGATCTGCGGTGTTCGGGACGATGTAATGATCGCCGAAGATCTCTTTGTGTCCTGATTCCGCGTCCAAATTGAAGGTCACGGAACAAAACGGGCACATGATGAGATGATCACGCAAGTCGTATTGCGACGGCGTGCCGCATCCCGGACAGGCTAGTTCATGCATATTCGGGGACCTCCAGTTTGTTCCTGAGTGTTCATTTTATCACGGATCGCCGGTTGACAGGCTGTTTCGGCGACTTATGTTGGATTTGTCGGGGCATCGAGTGGGCCAGAGCCCGAAAGGTGTCGAACCAGGAAAAATTGGTTATATGCCCAAAATATTCGGGCACTTAGATATAGGGGTGTGATTATGGGAAAGATTATCGGAATTGACCTTGGGACGACAAACTCCGTAGTGGCGGTTATGGAACAGGGTACGGCCAAAGTGATTGCCAATGCAGAAGGGCATCGGACGACCCCCAGCGTCGTCGCGTTCACTAAGGATGGTGACATCCTTGTCGGTGCTGCTGCCCGGCGGCAGGCGGTGACCAATCCGGCAAAAACAGTTTATTCGGCCAAGCGCTTTATCGGCAGCACATTTGCAGAACGCGAAGATGAAGCCAAGCGGATGCCTTACAAAGTTGGCAAGGGCAAGAACGGCATGATCGTCTTTACCCTGGATGGCAAAGAGCACACTCCGCAGGAAATCAGCGCTAAGGTTCTCGGTAAGTTAAAACAGGCAGCTGAAGATTACCTTGGAGAAGCGGTTACTGAGGCCGTCATCACGGTTCCAGCCTATTTCAATGACAGCCAGCGGCAGGCGACGAAAGACGCCGGAAAAATTGCCGGGCTTGACGTGAAGCGCATTGTCGCTGAGCCTACTGCAGCCGCACTTGCCTATGGCCTCGATAAAAAGAAGAACGAAAAAATCGCAGTCTTCGACTTTGGTGGTGGTACCTTTGACGTGTCCATTCTCGAAGTGGGTGACAATGTTGTCGAAACGCTTGCGACCGGGGGCGACACTCACCTAGGCGGTGACAACGTTGACGAACTTCTGATCGATTTTCTGGTGAAGACTTTTAAAGATGAAACCGGTGTGGACGTTTCGAAAGATCCGATGGCGATGCAGCGTCTCAAGGAAGCTGCAGAAAAAGCCAAGATAGAGCTTTCTGCAGCGCAGCAGACGGATATCAACCTTCCCTTTCTCACTGCAGACCAGTCAGGTCCCAAGCACCTGAATGTAACCATGACGCGCTCGAAATTTGAGCAGCTCATTATGACGATTGTCGAGCGCACACTGGTTCCCTGCCGGCAGGTCATGAAAGACGCCGGATTAACCAACAGCGAAATCAACGAAGTTTTGCTGGTAGGTGGCTCGACCCGGATTCCTCTGGTTCAGCAGAAAGTAAAGGAATTTTTCGGGAAAGAGCCGAACAGGACGGTTAACCCGGATGAGGTTGTCGCCGTCGGAGCGGCAGTACAGGCTGGTATTCTTGGCGGCGAAGTGAAGGATGTACTCCTTCTTGACGTCACCCCGCTATCTCTTGGTATCGAGACCCTCGGTGGGGTTATGACCAAATTGATTGAGCGCAACACGACGATTCCGACGCGTAAGAGCCAGGTGTTTTCAACGGCTGCGGATAACCAAACGTCGGTGGAAATTAACGTTCTGCAGGGCGAGCGTGAGATGGCCAGTGGTAACCGTCAACTTTCGCGGTTTAGCCTTGTAGATCTGCCATCCGCGCCACGCGGCGTGCCGCAAATCGAAGTAACTTTTGACATCGATGCGAACGGCATCGTTTCGGTTTCAGCCAAAGACCTGGGGACTGGTAAGGAGCAACGGATTACCGTTCAGGCTTCGACCAAGTTGTCCGAAGACGAGATCAAAAACATGGTCAAAGACGCTGAGCTGCATGCGGAAGAAGACAAAAAGAGACGTGACAGTGTAGAAGCCCGAAACTCACTTGATTCCATGATCTTTCAAGCTGAGAAGATGATTCGCGAAAATGGCGAGAAACTTCCTGGCGAACTTAAGAAGGAAGTTGAAACAGCTCTTGCCGAAGCGAAGACAAAACTCGATAGCGGCGATTCGGAGGTTCTCAAGAAAGCCCGTACCGACCTTGAAGGTAGGATCCACAAGCTTGCCGAGGCTCTTTATAAAGATGCCGGAGCAGCGGGTCAGCCAGGCCAAGGGCAGAGTACGGAAGGCGCTTCATCGAATAAGTCAAACGACGATGTTGTCGATGCCGAATATGAGGAAGGCTCTAAGGCCTGATTGAGGTCCGATGGGCCGGCTACTTGTGCCTGTTTTGGGCGTCAAGGAGGTCGGCCCAAGTGGCCCGTTTAAGGCTCGGGTTGTCGATGAGATCCTGCGGATGCCACGTGGGGATCAGCGGCACACCGGGTAGCAGATCAGCTGTGAACCAAACTCCTCGCATGGTCGCCATTGCTATCTGAGCGCCAGAGGTTAAGAGCTTCAGTGCTGGATCACCAAAGACCAACCCACACTTAATGTGAGAAATTGCCGAGTCTGATTGCAAATCTTTCAGCATTTTAGCGCTTTCGCTCGCAGCCAGATCAATCGCTGTAAAATCGGACTTTCGAAGCCCGATTGCACCGACCATTTTCTCCAACAGGCTCGCTTCTTCGGAATTCAATGTACCCGCATAAAGTACGAGCCATCGGGGCGAAAGTGCTGCGGAGGCGGTCGGCATTGAGCTGTTGTGTTTGGGCGGCGTTGCCGAGGTCTTCGGTGGATAAACGAGACCCCGGTCAAGATACCATTGCTCCAGGGTCTGGTATTTGCTGCGATCGAGGTTGGTTGCGAAAAGTTCAGTCATTTGGACTTTATAACAGTAAGAACCGGATCGCGAAATGCCCCAAATCAAGAGGCTTCTTTTTTAATAGTCTTTGGCGATTTTGTGCCAGCAGGACGACGGCGAGCTTTCACTTCACCGTGGCAGATATTTGCTTCGTTCTGAAATGATTCTGGATTCGCGCCTGAAACGGCAGCCTTTCGATAGGTAATCAACGCCTTAAGGTGCTGACCAGTTCGTCGGAAAACTTCGGCCTGAAGAAACCAAATCCGATGATTACCTGGCGCATGCAACACAAGTTTATTCAATAGTCCGGTGGCTTCAGAGAATTTTTGCAGGCCGATATATGCTTCTGCAAGTGCCAGCATCGCCGGAACAGAAGGGTTTTCTTTGACGACCCTTTCCAGCGCGTTGGCGGATGTTTCATAGTCACGAAGTTCAAGGCAAAGAAGGCCTTTTTCCTGGTGGGCAGCGATATTGTCAGGTGATTTGGCTAATGCTTCATTGATTGTCTCGAGGGCCGCGCCCGAGTTTTCCTGCTTGTGCTGCACGCGGGCCAGGATTAAGTAGGCATCAATGCGGTCCGGGTGTGCGTTTTTTTCGTCTTTAATCAGGAGTTCAGCCCGGTGGATGTCCTGATGTGCCTCGCAATACTGAACAATGGCCTCTAAGGCTTTCGTGGCGGTCGGGTGATAGCGGCGAACACGGCGGAAATAGTAAATGGCCTTGTCCAAATTGTCTTGTTTAGCGAGGGCGTGTCCCATTCCCATGAGTGCCGTTTTGAGTTTGGGGTTTAGTTTAAGCGCCGACCGGAAATGGTCCATAGCGGAATCGATGTCGTCCCGCTTCAGCAGCAGTTTTGCCAGATCCATCTGCCTTTTGACATTTTTTGCGTTGAGCTCCACTTCGCGTCGCATAAACTCGATCGCTTCAGCGGTACGCCCCATCGCAAGGTAGGTATCCGCCAGGGTTCCAAATGCCTTAAAATAGGCGGAATTTTCTCTGGTACATTCGTTGAGAAGTGCTACAGCTTCGTCTTGTTTTTTGAGCTGCAGCATTGCCAGTGCCTTCGAATGCTTGCCACGGACAGAGCCGGGATCCAGTGCGAGTGCAGATTCAAAAGCAGCATGCGCATCATGCCATTTTTTCTGCAACATCAATCGATCGCCGTGACGAATCTGCCGAAGGTAAGGAGCTGGTGAAAAATATTTTGTCAGAACGGCAGTGACCTTCTTTTCCAGGTCTGCCGCCTGAAAGGGCTTTACCAGATAGTCATCTGCTCCCAGGTCGACAGCTTTGACAATATCGTCCTTGGAGGCCTCACCTGTGACGATCAATACGGGAACATCCGCCGCAATATCCCTGTTCCTGATGTTGGTGAGGAGCTCAAATCCATCCATGCGACGCATGTACAGATCGCAGATGATAAGATCCATCGGCTGGTCGACCAGAACCTCATTGGCGTTGGCGCCATCGAAGCACTCGACAATATTGCCAAAATTCATTTTCTGAAGCACCCGCTTGATTGCTTTGCGGATCGGGTCGTGATCGTCGACGACCATGATGGAAAGGGTTTGCGGCTTGTAGGGCAGTTCAGACATCAATTCATCCTGCTTTGGTTACAGAGGGGCCGAGCCCCTATAGGAACTTTCGGCAGGAACCAAATTTTCTTAACAAGTGGAGGCCAGAGTTGAAAGAAGCGATTAGTTGAAGGCTGGATCAGACTCCAGAGGCCAGTCGCGGGATAGCCGCGCATAGGCTTTTGCGGCAGAATCATTCGGCATAATAGCCTGAGCTTGTTCCCAATACTTTCGTGCTTTGCCTTTTTTCCCAAGTTTATAATGTAAAATTCCCAACCAGGTTCGGGCTTCAGGGGAGTTGACGCCAGTGGCAATGAGTTCTTCGAATTCTTTTTGAGCCCGCTCAATTTGGCCGGAACGGAAGTAGAGTTTGGCCAAAGCCAGCTGCACATCCGGCATTCTTGCGAAGAGCGTCAAGGCCTTCCGGTACTCCTGGATGGCGTCAGCGACCATGCCACACTCCTCGTAAAGTCGGCCATTTTGCGAATGCTGATTGGCAAGGCGACCTAACACCAGATCTGGTACTTTTTTGCGTGTGCTGACCTGCGCGGCGACCGTTGAGTAGACTTCCTTGGCGTCGTCATAGCGGCTGAGATCACAGTAGGTAGCTGCAAGGTTAAGGGCTGCTTCGGAATATTGTGGGTTGGCCTTCAGTGCCTTCGTGAATTCTCTGATAGCATCGATAAATCGCGACTGGCGATGAAAAGTCACGCCGAGAAGGTTGTGAATATTCGCCAGAGAGCCGTAGTCTGATAACGTCGCGTGTAAGAGTTTTTCAGCAGCGTCGTATCGATTGACGCTAAGGTACAGATCGACCTTTTCCTGGACACTCTGTAGTTCATCACGCAAAGACGTCATATAATCCTCCTCCCTATGCTACGGAGACGGCTTCAAATCGACGGGACACCAGCACCTTAATCTGCCCAGGAAATGCCACATCCTGCTCGATCTTTTTCGCGATCGCCGTGGACAGACTTTGCAGATCTTCTTCCTGAATGCGTTTGTGGTTTACTTCAATATGAACTTCTCTGCCGCCATTCATAATTGAAGACTTCAGGATTCCCGGGAAGCTTCTTACGACATCATCGATGGCAGACAATCGGATCTGGTATCCTTCTTCCAGGTTAACCCGGGCACCGGGACGAGCCCCCGACAGCGTGTCAGCGGTCTTCAGAACGTAGGCCAGCGGCGTTTCAAGAACGAGGTCGTTGTGATGGGACATGACGGTGTCGCAAATCCATCGACGTTCCCCGAACCGATCTGCGTAATCAGCGCTGATGACTGCGTGGCTTCCTTCGATGCGGTAATCAATCGCTTTGCCTATGTCATGCAGGAGGCCGCATCGCTTGGCCTCCATTTCATTAATTTCCAGCTCGGAAGCAACGACTCCGGCAAGAACCGCCACTTCAAGCGAATGAAGGTACTGATTTTGACGATAACTGGTACGCCAGTTTAAATAACCAACCAGCTTTTGTACTTCAGGGTGAATGTCGGTCAGTCCCAAAACGGCGACAGCGCGCCGGCCAAGTTTTATGGCCTGCTGCTCCAATAAAGTGCGGTGTTTTGTATAAGCAGACGCAGCACCGGACCAGGATCCCTGCCCCTTTGTAATCAGCTCGGTCATTGCTAACCGTACGCCTTCGCGATCAATTCCCGCTCCACCCGAAAGCTTAATAACTGGGGGAATGTGAGACTTTTCTGGAATGATGATTTCAATCTCCACCCCGCCTTTTTCACGCATGTCCTGAATAAACGTCTGGCCGCCGGCGTTAAGAAGGTCCAGAGTCGCCTGATCCGGAATGTCGACGTGATTGATTGCTTTGGGCCAGGGAAACTCGGGTGCGTATCTAGCCAGTGCCCTGGACATGGTGCGATAGGCCAGCCGCTTCGCTGACGTCTGCAATTCATCCTGATGAATGCGGATGACCTTCTGGCATTCCAGTCTCCTGGATTCTATGATCCTTTCACAAATATTGGATCGGATTTCGGCAGCGCTGCTTTTTGAAACCTCCTCCAGTTTGGCCTGCAATAACAAATTGGTGGCGGAAATTTCGGCTTCTTTTTCCTTCACCGCCTTGAGCAGGTCTCCTGCCTTGATTTTATGTGCTTCGAGATCCCGCTCGGTTTTTTTGAGACGGTTTTCCTCCGAGTTAATGGAAGCCTCGCGTGAAGCCAGATCTGCTTCGGCAATTTTGAGGTCTTCACCTCTTTCACGTATGGTCTCTTCAAGCTCCTCGCGCAGCTGCACAATATGTAGACGGGTTCGTTCGGTCGAATCCGAGTGCAATACTTCAGATTGCGCCTTGGCATCGCGCATGATTTCCCGTTTCTGCAAAAGATTGCCACTGCGCAACCGGGAGGGCAGGGTCCGGAGGATGATTGAGAATGTGAGATAGCCGATAAGCACCCCGACCACCGCTGTTCCAATCAGTTCTGTTATATTCATGATCTGTATTCCTTTTCACGCCCTGGTGCTTTAGCTATTACAATGCTTATCACAAATAGGATTATGCTCAACATGAACGACCAAGATGCACTGCTACGGGACCTCCTTGACTTTGCAATTGCGACTGCGAGGGACGCTGGCCATCTATTGCAGGAACATGCGGCGAAGAAGCTCCAGGTGTCCTCAAAACCCGATTCCAGTATTGTCACCAATGCCGATCTGGCGAGCGAAGCACTCATTTTGGGTCGAATTCGCGCCAAATTTCCCGACGATCTCATCTTTGCCGAAGAGTCGGGCCGGTCATCCCAGATTCGCAGGCCGGGTCAGTATGTATGGATTGTTGATCCTCTCGATGGCACGACTAACTTTGCCAACAAATACCCTTTTTATTGTGTTTCGATTGGACGCTGTCAGGTTGCCGAAGACGGGCGATTGGAGCCACTTATAGGAGTTGTGTACGACCCTTGTCGCGACCGGATGTACGCTGCCGCAAAGGGGCAGGGTGCCTTCGTGAACGGCAGGAAAATGGCTGTCGCCGGGCCGCGGGATCTGGCACGTGCTTTTTTGGTCACCGGGTTTTACTACACAACGGGGGACCGGCTTCATCCGGAAATTGTCAGATTTGAGCGGGTCGCACAGATTTGTTCTTCGATCCGACGGGACGGTGCTGCGGCTTTGGATTTGGCGCTGGTTGCTGAGGGCATTTACGACGCCTTTTGGGAGCACGGTCTTGCGGTGTGGGACATGGCAGCCGGTGTTCTGTTGGTGCGCGAAGCTGGCGGTAATGTTTTGAATTATGAATCAATTGATCCTTTTGCCTATAGTTTGGAAGGCAACGGACTCCTGGCCGGCTCCAGATCAGCGTGTACCTCCATTGCGGCACTACTTCAGACGTGAAATAATTCACATTGATCGTGGGTCTCAGGGAGGAGATCGATATGGCGCGTCACCGTACGTTTCTGCGTTCAATGCGGCTTTCACTTCAGTATTCAATGTTCCAGACATGGTTCCAGAACTGGTTCCTGATATGCGCGGGTATTTTGCCCGTGGTCGAAATGGCTGCTGCTGAGCCAATTGTCGAAAAAGGGGAGCGTGCTGAGGTCAATTGGAGTGACCTCGAGGTTCGCTATTTTGGCGAAGCAACTCCGGAACAGCAGGAAAGAGAATCTTTCAAAGGGACGGAACGTCGTGCCTGGCAGGACGGGATGGCAGCCATTGAAGAGACCCTGCAGCTTCTGGGCAAGGGGCGCATCGGTATGCATGTGTCCGCGCCACGAGGCTCTGCGAGCGTGGGGAGTGCGCGTGCAACTTCGCGATCGACCACCTATTTCGGCGACGGAAAGGTTAGGGTCTACCTGCAGTCCCCCCTCCAGCAGGTGGTCGTTGCGGCGTTAGGAGAGGTCTCATTCAGCGAGGCGAAGCCATTAGCCAATACGACATCGGTGGAGGGCGCTTACACCGGGGTTGTCATCCAGCTCGGGAAAAAGATGGCCCCCATGGCCGTCTATAAAATTTTCGATGAATCAGGAGAGCGGCTTTTCAGCCTGGAAGATATGTCCGAAAGCGGCTTTCGCCAGTCGTTAATGGGGCGATGGTTTCGCCGGGCCGGAAGTGCTGAAATCGCAGCTCATGTCGGCGGTAATCCTCTGATTATAAAAGGAAAACCGTCAGATTCGGATAACAAAATTATCATAGAGCGATCGGCTTGGGACGCAACGGGCCGGCAGGCCGGTTTTCTCCTCGCCTCGGGCCGCGCGATTATTTCAACCCCTTAAAGCCGACCCCCACAGCAAGTTGTTGCGCACCGTTTTTCGAAGTGGTACACCATTGCACTTCCAGAAAACGCCTTTGTTGGGTGTTTGCTTCAATTTGTCTGAGCGAAACAGGTGGCCTCCATGCCAAAAATCAAGACTAAACGGGCTGCGGCCAAGCGATTCAAGATTACGGCCTCGGGAAAAATCAAGCGCGGTAAAGCCGGCAAGCGACATATTCTTTCCAAGAAGACCAGGGCTCGCAAGAACGCACTACAAAAGGCTGGGTACGTTGATCCGTCCAATGTTGGGCTCGTTATGCGTTGCCTTCCTAACGGATAGGTTGTAGAAACGGACCTCTCTTGAGCAGGTGTGTTTCTTTAGTGTGCATTAGGGATCGTAAGTGATCGAGAGTGACTTTAGGTAATTGCAGGTTTTAAGGAACTTCCATGACACGTGTAAAACGCGGCTTTAAAGCCCGCCGCCGAAGAAAAAAAATCCTTGGTCTTGCCAGTGGTTTCCGCGGAACCCGGAAGAATTGTTTTGGAACCGCCATCCACGTTGTTCGCCGCGCGTTGCGTTTCTCCTACCGGGATCGCCGGGTAAAGAAGCGTGATTTCAGGAAGTTGTGGATTATTCGTATCAATGCGGCCTCCCGTGCTGGTGGACTTCGCTACTCGGAGTTCATGTCCGGACTGCGGAAAAAAGGCATTGCCATTGACCGCAGCGTTTTGGCAGATCTGGCACTTCGCGATCAGGCAGCCTTCGCTGGCTTGATAGCAGAGGCTAAAGCCGGATTAGCCGCCGCAAAGTAAGCATCAACAAGCTTTTCGCCGAGTCCTCCCACAGGTTATCCACACCTGAAGGAAGATCGGCATTTCCATTTTTTGTTGTCCTTTCCTCGGCTTACCACTAGCTATTTCATATTGAGTATTTTTATCCACTTCTGCCTGTGATTTGGTTTTGCCTTTTTATTGAGCAAGGTGATCCAAATTCCCCAACGCCAATTCGCAAAAGCATGAAGAATGAACTTTTTCTTCCTGTGATCGCAGCCGGTTGCCTATTGTCAAAGCAGTCGTAGCATGTCACGCTTTCAGGCTATGGCACGATGGATTACCGGAGATCGCATCATCGTAGGTGACCGTATCATTGCGGGAACACTCGAGGTGCGTGATGGAAAAATAAGCAATATTTTTGAAGGCGCAGGCGCGCCGCATGGTGCTCGGCCTATTGACGCGCGCGGGTCAGTCATTATGCCAGGCTTGGTTGACACCCATGCCCACATCAATGAACCTGGTCGGACTGACTGGGAGGGCTTTGAGTCTGCCACAAAAGCGGCCGCAGCTGGCGGTATCACTACGATTATCGATATGCCCCTAAACTCCATCCCCCCGACAACGTCTGTCTCTGCCCTTGGTGAGAAAGTTTCGGCGGCTGAAGGTCAGTGCTGGATCGACTACGGATTTTGGGGTGGCCTAGTTCCGGGTAATGGAGGCGAGCTTCGTGCTCTGGTGCAAGCAGGTGTCATGGGGTTCAAGTGTTTTTTGATCGATTCGGGTGTTCCGGAATTTCCACCCGTCAATTTTGGCCATCTCATGGAATGGATGCCTGCGATCGCCAAATCAGGTCTGCCGTTGATTGTTCATGCAGAGCTGGAATCGCCGCTTAAAGAGTCGCTATCTGGAAGCGCAAAAGACTATTCATATTTCTTGCAGTCACGTCCCAAACTCTGGGAAAACGATGCCGTCAGTATGATGATTGACTTGGCTGGCAAGACTGGCTGTCGGGTGCATATTGTGCACTTATCCTCTGCAGAGGCAGTTGCGTTGATCCGTGAGGCCAGAGGAAAAGGAATTCAGATAACCAGTGAGACATGTCCACACTATTTAGTCCTTGCAGCGGAAACGATAGGGGCAGGAGCGACGCAATTCAAATGCTGTCCGCCTGTCCGTGAATCTGCGAACAAAGAGAGAATTTGGCAAGGCCTGCTCGCTTCCGACATTGATTTTGTGGTGTCAGATCATTCACCCTGCCCCCCGTCAATGAAGCTTATGCAGGAGGGTGATTTTGTAAGGGCTTGGGGAGGAATTTCCTCATTGCAGTTTGGACTCCCTTTGGTGTGGAGTGAATTGAAGCGTCGCGGCGGCGATCTGGCATTTCTTGCAAAGATTCTTTCTACGCGTGCAGCTGGCTTTGTCAGCCTCGGTGGTGTCAAAGGTGAGATTTCGATCGGATCTGATGCGGACCTCGTGATTTGGTCTCCTGAAAAGAGCCAGATGATCGGAGCGGGAGCGCCAATCTATCACCGTCACAAAATTACGCCCTATGAGGGAATGACAGTGAATGGTGTAGTGGAAATGACAATATTGCGTGGTCAGGTTGTATTTGGTCGGAATGGATTTTCATCACGCCCGCGCGGGCAAAGGTTGGTTCCCACGCGAAAGCGTCGTAACTAGGAGAAACATGGAAGTCGAACAGAGAAACCTAATGACAGCAAGGGTTCCCTTTACCGAATTGGTTGATCTGGCATCAAGTCGGGTTGGCGGGTGCGCAATTTACGCAAACGACGAGTTTTTTGCGCCAAAGGAAAATCTTCTGAAACCAGAGCCCGCCATATTTATTTCGGGAAAATACACCGAAAATGGAAAATGGATGGACGGCTGGGAATCGCGACGTAAACGTGGCGCAGGTTTTGACTATTGCATCGTCAGGTTGGGCATCCCGGGTGTAATTCATGGATTTAATGTTGCCACCGATTATTTCATCGGCAACTACCCTGAATACTGTTCGATCGAGGCATGTAATGCCCCGGTCGACTCGTCGTTAGATTTCTTACAGAACCAAAAGTGGCAGGTTGTTGTTGAAAAGACCCGACTGCATGGGGGAACGCAAAACTATTTTGCCACTTCTGTGCCGAACCGATGGACACATGTTCGGCTGAATATTTTCCCGGATGGAGGAGTCTCGCGCCTCAGGGTTCATGGGGTTGCGGACCCGGATTGGCGTCAATTTCAAACCGGCAATCAATTGGTTGATCTTGCTGCAATCGAACATGGTGGCACAGTCGTTACTTGCAATGACAGTTTTTTTGGGCCTAAGGACAATCTGATCATGCCAGGACGGGCCGTCAATATGGGGGATGGCTGGGAAACGCGACGTCGGCGAGGTCCAGGTCATGATTGGATCGTTGTGAGATTGGGGAGGTCGGGAGTTATAAAAAAGCTGGAGATCGACACAAACCACTTTAAAGGGAATTTCCCGGAATCCTGCGCAGTTGATGCGTGCAATCTTGAGGGGCAATTCTTATTGCCTGAGGATTTTTCCCGCAGGACCGATATCCCCTGGATGCCTTTGTTGGAAAAAGTAAACCTCAATGCCCATAAGCAACATGTCTATGAAAAAGAGCAGATCAGGTCATTGCCTGTTTCGACTCACGTTCGTCTGACAATTTTTCCTGACGGCGGCATAAGTCGAATGCGAGTATTTGGTCACTTAGTTGGCAAGAGTGTTGGTGGTGGAGTGTGATGACGAAAATCTCAAGCAAATTGGACTGGCTCAACTCACTTAAGCCCGAGCAGGCTAAAGACGAGCTTTTGAGGTGTTGCGGTTCGACTGCCTGGGTTGAGAGAATGCTGAAGCAGCGCCCCTTTAGGAATGAAATAGAGCTCTTTGCCCATGCAGACAGAGAATGGGCGAAGGCGGGTGTTCCTGATATCCTGGAAGCGTTTTCTCACCATCCGAAAATAGGTGACACGACGGCGTTGAAGACGAAATTCAAGGCGACGGGTGCATGGGCCTCACAGGAGCAATCTGGTGTGAATCATGCTCCGGAGAGGACGCTTGAAGAGTTAGCACGCTTAAACGCCGCGTATTTTGAAAAATTTGGTTATATTTTTATCATCTGCGCTACCGGGAAAAGCGCCGAGGAAATGCTAAGACTGCTGGAATCGAGATTGTCAAACATGCCGGATTTAGAGCTTAAAATCGCTGCCGAAGAACAGAGAAAAATAACCAGAATCAGAATGGAAAAGTTGGTGCGTTTATGAGTACGGTTAGTACGCACGTTTTAAACACAGCAACAGGAAGACCGGGCGCTGCCATCAAGCTTGTTTTCGAGGCGATTGGCCCGGATGGGATAAGGACAGAAATCAATCGTGCAATAACCAACGCTGACGGCCGAGTAGCGAAGGTCGGGCCTGGGAATGGAGCTATTAAGGCGGGGACTTATAGATTGACTTTCATGACAGGCGAATATTTTACCGCTGCAGGCAGCCGGTGTTTTTATCCAAAGGTTGAGATTGAATTCGAAATCGGTGCCGCTGATGAACATTTTCATGTCCCTTTATTGATCAGTCCATTTGGTTTTTCTACATACCGCGGTAGTTAAAGAATTAAGAAAGCAGGATCAAAATGAACGACTCTTCGTTAAACGCAGCCTCCCTGGATAAGAGTTCGACCGAGAATGTGCGTGCCATGCTCTCAGAGGCAAACGCGGGATTTAAGCGGCTGTTCCCTGGTGAGTCGGACGCCCGGCAAGCGGTGCATACTGTTTACGGCGGAGCTCATCTATTCAAAGCTGATACTGCTGGGAAAATGGCTGAGGTAGCGTTGCGGTCATTTAAAGAATACGCCCCGGATGCAGCAATTCTGGCTCGTTGTCTTGGGTTTGATTTGGGAGATGTACTGTCAAAGCGGTTATACGACCGGGTGTTGGCAAAGTTAAGTCGCGAGGCTGTCGAAGATTTTAGGATAGATTTCGAAGACGGGTATGGCAACCGACCGGATGAAGAAGAGGATAGCCATGCCCGACAAGCTGCTGAAGAAGTTGCATTGGGTTTAAAAAATGGCACCTTGCCGCCTTTTATTGGGATTCGGATCAAGACATTTACAGATGAATTGGTCGTTCGCAGCATCAGAACGCTGGACATTTTTTTGACCACACTAGTGAGGGCATCCGGTGGCAAGTTGCCCGATAATTTTGTCGTGACCACCCCTAAGGTGACCCATGTTCAGCAGATCACAAGCCTTGTCGAAGTTTTGAATGTACTGGAGGCAAAGCTCAAACTCGCTCCGGGGTCACTTAAGTTTGAAATCATGGTTGAAACTCCCCAGTCAGTTATCGGACCAAATGGCACGTGCCCAATTCCAATGTTTATTGCCCGCTCAGAGGGTCGATGCGTGGCCGCGCATTTTGGCGTCTATGATTACACAGCCTCGGTAAATATTACGGCATCCCATCAGGAGATGAACCATCCCGCCTGTGACCTGGCGCGTGGCATCATGCAGATAGCTCTGGCAGGTACCGGTATCATGATGTCAGACGGAGCAACGAATATCATGCCGGTTGGACCCCATCGAGCGCCTAAAGGAAGTAGTCTGTCCGCAGAGCAACTGAAAGAGAACAGAGAGGTCGTCCATCGGGCATGGAAGTTGTGTTTTGATCACGTGCGGCACTCGCTTCGTAACGCATTCTATCAGGGATGGGACTTGCACCCCGCGCAACTGCCGGTCAGGTATGCTGCGGTCTATTCATTTTTTATGGAAGGGCTTGATGCGGCATCGGCACGTTTAAAGGCCTTTATGGAGAAAGCTGCCCAGGCAACTTTGGTTGGAGACGTTTTCGATGATGCGGCGACGGGGCAAGGGTTACTGAATTTTTTCTTACGAGGCATGAACTGTGGCGCCATCACGGTGGACGAGGCCACAGCTACGGGACTCACAGTTGCAGAGCTGCAGACTCGGTCTTTTCTGAAAATCCTGAATATGAGGCGGCAATAGCTGAACCGGGTAACGCTCGATAGGGCTGAGGGCTGTATGCATGATTGACCATAATTTCCTCACCGAGATTGTTTTGACTTTTGGGTCAGTTACGGCTGTGGCGACGGTCTGCCACGCCATTCGGCTTCCAACAATTGTAGGTTTCATTCTTGCGGGCGTTTTGATCGGCCCTTCGGGTCTTGGCTTGGTTAAGTCTCTCCCCAACGCATACTCTTTGGCTGAAGTTGCGACGATTTTTCTTATGTTCACAATTGGATTGGAATTTTCGATTGCACGTCTCGTGAAATTGCGGCGGGCGTTCGTTGGATTGGGGATGGCGCAGGTTTTGCTCACCGTCATCGCGACTGCTGGTGTGATGATGTACTGGCGGGGAATTTCGGTGCTCAACGGGGTTTTTTGGGGATTTTTGGTTGCTCTTTCCTCTACAGCGCTCGTGCTGAAGTTGATGGATGACGCGCGGGACATTGAGACGCCCCATGGCACTCATACGTTGACGATTTTGCTCCTACAGGACATAGCCTTTATCCCCATGATGCTCTTACTGCCTGTTCTTGCCGGCAGACCATTGTCGTCAGTAGGAGCGCTGGCGACTTCGACCGCTGGCAATTGGCTACAAACCGGAGGGGTTGTCATCATCGTGCCGGTTGCGATCTACGTCATGGCAAAGTGGATTGTGCCGAAAATCATGGATCATGTTGTAGCAACACGAAGCCGTGAGGTCTTTTATTTTTCAGTTCTGTTTTTTTGCCTTGGTACCGCCTGGCTTTTTCATAACGTCGGGCTGTCTCTTTCCCTGGGGGCGTTCGCGGCGGGCATTGTAATTTCAGAAGGACCTTACAGCCGGCAAGTGGCTTCCGATGCACTACCACTTCGCGACAGTTTCATGGGCTTGTTTTTCGCATCAATTGGCATGATGGTTGATATCTCCTTTGTCATTCAACATGCCGCGGTGATCTTGATCATTGGAATCGGAGTGGTGATCGTAAAGGCGGCGAGTATCATGGCGGTTGGTTTTCTGAATAACCTTGCCCCATCGGTCGCAATCATCATGGGATTGAATCTTGCTCAGATAGGGGAATTCTCGTTTATTCTCGGAGGCAGAGGGCTGGATCTTGGCCTGATGACCCAGTCGCAATATCAATGGTTCTTGTCAGTGGCAATCGTGACCATGACGGTGACCCCTTTCATTTACAAGTTTGCGCCGAAGATTGCCGTAAAGTCAGGCTGGATTCCGTGGAAAGTCAGTGCAACGACGGAAGCAGGTGGAGTGATCAGAAAGGCTGTTTCGGTCAGTAACTCGCACACGACGCACCCTGAAGCCTTCATCATTGGGTTCGGACTAACTGGACAACATGTAGCCGAAGCATTTGATGGCTTGGGGGTTCCCTGGTGTGTAATGGATATGAATCACCATTCCATAAAGAAACTCAAAGCCCGTGGCAAAAGGGCAGTTTATGGCGACGCGACCCGTGTAGATGTGCTGGCTCACGCTGGGCTTGATCGGGCTCGACTCGTTATTGTTGCTGTGACTGGCGGCGACATCGTTCCTGCGATTCTTTCGGCAGTACGGGCTATCCGACCTGATGTGCAGATAATAGTCCGCACCCAATTTGTTCGGGATTTGGAAAAAATTGCTCGTGACCCACATATGGAGGTTGTTGTTGGGGAGATTGAAACCGGAATTGAGATTCTTGCAAGAACCTTGCGGGAATTTGGCGTGACCGAGAGCGAAATTCATCGATACCTAGAGCAATCGCGGACGGCGATTACCGCTCATGCGCAGATCGGGTCTTCCCTGCGCGGGCCAACTCTCCAACTTGCAGGCTGGGACGCGCTTTCTTCAATAAGGCCTATGAGGATCATGTCTGAGTTTAAAGCGGTGGGGAAGTCACTAGCGGAGCTGGAACTGCCGCGTCGATGCCGCGCATCCATCGTTTCGGTCTTTCGCGACGGATTGGGGACTAAAATTCCAGATGGAAGTTTTAAATTGGAAGCAGGAGACGTTCTGCATGTCATCGGAGCACCCGAAGCGCTAAAGGAAGCAGAGCATCTTTTGACAACCGGTGTGTAACCGCGCCCGGATTTGTCCTATTTTCGGGCTGAGAAACGGCCTTTGATCAGACTGCTAATACCTTTAACGACGTTCGTTGGCATCTGGCTCAGAGAGGGCTCCGCAGCAGTGTTCAGCTTGGTGTCAACACCCAAAGCGGCCGCAACCCTCATCGCGGAGGTAACGGCATCATTGTGAAGACCAAACCCAAAATGAGACCCGCAATACCATGAGCGATTTTGCCCATTGAGTCGTGGCAAGTGTTCTATAGTGGAAACAGATGTGGCATTAAATTTAGGTGTTCGAAGTCGTGTTTCCAAAGCTATCAGGTCTTTTCGGATTGGAAAGTTTGGATACTGAGAACTGATATAATCACAGGTCTCGGGCACCCAGGACTCATGCCAAAGAGCACCGTTGACAGAGGTGCTCGGTACTCCGTCTTTTTCCCGATATAGGAAGGTATAGGCCTGAATCAATTCTCGCGCAGGGAAGCTACTATGATCGCGATGGACCACCAACTCGCATTCGTTGTATTGCCATGGGCTTAACAGCTTTTTTTCAAGGACAGAAGGGTCTTTTATCATTTGGAGTGCCTGATCAGCGTTGCAGGCAAACACAATCTGGTCGAACTTCTCGCTTTCATCCTGATCAGTTTCGATCGTTACCTGGTTCGAAGATCTGCTTACAGCGCTTACACCAACTCCGGAGCGGATTTCGCTTCCTCTCTTGCGAATTTCCGCAGCTAACTTTTCAATGTATGTCCTTGTGCCACCATCTACGCAGCGGACAGAGTACAAGGCTTTCGGTGAGATCACGTCGTTGTGATGGCGAAGCTTCCGGAGGAAAAAATCAGCCGGTGTATTCAGTATGTCATCGACACTCATGGACGAAAGCAGGCATAGGGTACACAACAGGATCAAGCGCGCGTCATCTTTAAAGCCTGCCCGCTCCATCGCCTGACCAAAAGTCAGGCCGTTAACCATCCCCTTATCAAGATCGTCCTGCATTTTTTTCAGGCGGGAGAAAAGGCTGTAAATTTGCTTGATGACGGCTGGTTTCAGCAGGTCGAATCTCTGTGCTCCTGCTCCCTTAATACTGGGCGTGAGATATAGCCCTCTGCCAGAATCTAAGCTGTGCAAGCTCATGTAGGAGTTTGGGCAAAGGCTGGTTTCAATGCCCAACTTGTCAAGTAGCCCAAAGAACTCCGGGTACCCGGCTTTGCCAAAGACCGCGACCGCAATATCCAGTGAATAACCTGACTTTGTATGAAAAGTGTAGGCATTGCCACCCAGTCGGTGTTCTTTTTCAAAAAGAACTACTTCATATTTTGAGGACAAAAACCACGCAGCAGTCAGTCCGCCGATGCCGCCGCCAACGACAGCAATTCTTTCACCGCCCGATTGAGTTTTCTTATTTGAGCTTTTGGCCATTTAGATTTCCTCGGGTTCGAACAATATTCCGCGGCATTTCGGGGCATAGATGTAATGAGTGATCGGACCCTTAATCGCTCCGGAATAATTGGAAGCGCGAGGAGAATCTCCGAAACGCACTTTCGCGCCGAAGCCAGCGCTCATCGCAAACCTGTCCATCTGTATTTTCATTCGCGCCTTATGTGATGCGCCCTTAATACGCGGCAGGAGCATGACGTCGAAAGACCGAAGTTTCTCTGGAATTCGCGCACCCCAAAGGCGATTGTCTGCTATCCTGCGCCCCTCGAATTCAAGGATCAGGTCTTTGGTGTCTATATCACGGACGGTGCAGATACGGTGGGTGGCTGTCTCGCGAAAGGTGATGTCGGCCAGATATTTTGGGAAATTAAACCATTCCACGCCTCCGGCCACTGCGGCAGCAGTGGTGACCGGCAGATCCAGTACGAATCCGGAAAATACACGTCGAAATCCAGATAAGCTCCATTTCAACTGCGAAACCAATGGCAGCCTTTGCGTCAAGCCTGAGGCGTATGCGCATGGCACCGAGATGCTTACTTCATTGTAAGGACCGATGTCCGTCGCATTGTAGCTAAGAGCATGGATAGCAGCTAAAGCCTTTCCCGGCATTGGCTGCACCGGCACATATTCTTTCGTGGGTAATTGGCTTTGTGCCCATTCACGGTCAACGACGAAAAGTCCGCCCATCAGAGAGAGATCAGGGATGAACATAGGAGAGCGAGCGTCGATATCGAGAATCTTAATGGGGCGTTGGGCGTATGGCTTGAAAAAATCTGTGTTCATGATTCGACGACCCCACGTTTTTTTAGACCACCGAAAGCAGTGCCGACGACAAAATCACAGGCCCCGGGGAAGAATCGTTTTAGCTGAAAAAGGATGTGAGCGTCGGGATTGATCAGTGTGAGCTTTCGCCGCCGGGTGATTGCGTTGCGGATAGCTTTTGATGCCTTGGCAGCATCGCAGCCCACTTTTTCCAGCACGTTGTTCATTAGTCCCACCCAGGAGGATCGAGACTCAGGGTTCACTTCGTCACTCGTCAGCGCGTTGGTCGCGATGTTGCTTTTGACAAATGTTGGACAGACCATGCAAACAGCAAACTTTTTGCCGAGCTCAGCTCGCAAGGCTTCTGAAAATCCAATGAGCGCGAATTTAGCAGTACTGTAAGCAACCATTCCAGGTGCACCGATCAAGCCGGCGAGTGACGAAACGTTTACAATAACGGGATTTGAGCAGCGACTGAGCGCGGGCAGTAAAGCGTGGGTGAACCTGACGGTCCCGAGAAGGTTGACGCTCACTACTTTCTCAAAATCCGCCATCTTCATCCGTGCAAAAGCCCCGGCGTAAAAAATACCAGCATTGTTCACGAGCACATCAACGGTCGTTTTTTTAAGAGATCGACACAGTGCTGCAATGGCTTTTTGATCGGTTATATCGCAGTGATAAACTGGCCAATTGTCATCAACCTTGCCAAGTTTAATGAGTTCACTTCGCAGACTTTGCAGTCCAGATTCATCGCGATCGACAGGAATGACGCGATCTCCATCCTTTATGATGAGATCTAAAACCAGCTGTCGTCCAATGCCGGACGCAGCACCGGTTACGACTACGGTCCGCAAACTCCCCTCCGATGGGCACTGGACTGTTTCTGGCAAAGTGCTGATTCAATTTATCCATGTGGCTGATTCGGGGTCAATGGCGAAATCGTTGGGATTTATAGTAAACTATGTCCTCACCCTACTCGTTCATTTTTTCTTCAAGCTCTGCCCAGCGGGAGTATAAGCGATCGACATCATTCTGTGCTGCTTCAGCGGCGGCACTGGCCTCTCGCAATTTGGACGGGCTGGTGGCATTGGATGGGTCATTGAGTTTTCCAACGGCCAGATTCAGTCGGGATTCGGCTTCTTTGATTTTTTCCTCCATTTGGTCCCAGTCCCGCTGGTCCATGTAGGAAAGTTTCCTGGAACTTGCTTTTTTGGCTGACGGAGAGATTTCCGTTGTTGACGATTTCGATTCGACGGACATGGACCCGGTAGATTGAAAACTACCAGCTTTCGTCGGGGATCCCGCGTTCCTGGCAGTCTTTGCTTGGGATTGAGCCCGCTGGGATTCCCACTGGGAGAAGTCCGCGAAGACGTCGAATCCGCCAGTTCCATCCAAACTGACCAAAACCGTACTTACACGGTCCAGCAGGTACCGGTCGTGGGAAACAATGACTACGGCCCCTGGAAAATCGAGGAGGCTGTCCTCGAGAACCTCAAGTGTCGGAATATCCAAGTCATTTGTGGGCTCATCCAGCAGCAGCACATCTGCAGGTTGCATCATGAGTTTTGCCAGGTGAACCCGGGCTAACTCACCTCCCGAGAGTTTCTTGACGGGTACATTGAGTTGTTCAGGCTTGAAGGCAAAAGTCCGGGCCCAGGTGGCGACATGAATAGACCTTCCCCGAAAGTTGACGCTGTCACCGTCAGGAGCGAGTGCACGCGAGAGTGAAATTTCCGGGTCAATTGCCTCTCGATGCTGATCAAAATAGGCGATTTGGATTTTATCCGCGCGCTCAAGTTTCCCGCTTTCAGGTGTCAAGGTACCAGCAATGATTTTCATAAGAGTCGTCTTGCCGGATCCATTGGATCCCAGCAATCCAATTCGGACACCCGGGGTGAGTACCATTGAGATGTCGCGCAGAAGGTGCCGGCCACCAAGAGATTTGTTGACATTTTCCAGTGATACCAACTTGCGTGTTTTTCTCCCGGAAGCAGAGAAATCAATCTGAGCACGTGCCGTTGTCCTGCGATTCTGAGCTTCTTTGAGTTCATCCTGAAGTCGCGTAGCCGACTTGATTCGCGCACTGGATTTTGTCGACCTGGCCTTGGGGCTTTTCCGCAACCATTCTTCTTCTCTGCGTACACGGTTGGCTAAGGAAAGCTGAGCCTGGTGAGCTGCCTCCAGGTGCGCGGCTTTTTTTGCGAGGTACTCTGCATAGCCACCAACACCCTCGAGGATTCCACTGGGAAACACGCGGTTTACTTCCACAATCCGTTTGCAGATATTGTCGAGAAAGTACCGATCATGACTTACGACAATCGTTGCGAAAGAAGCGGCGGCAACCAGATCTTCCAGCCACTTTACGCCATCAAAATCCAGATGATTGGTTGGCTCGTCCAGAAGCAACACATCGGGATTTCTAACCACTTGCGCGACGATGGCCAGACGTTTTTTCCAACCACCTGACAGCCTGCAGGCCAAGGTGTCCGGATTTTCAAAGCCAGCCTGCGCCAAAGTGACCAGTACTTCCGTTCGTTGGTCCTCGTCGACGTGGCCATCGATTTTCAGAGCGTCAATCATCACCTGTTCGCAGGTGGCCTCAGCGTTGAATATTTCTCTCTGCGATACGTATGCCTGTCGCAGCCCTTTTCGAACTGACACGGTCCCGGAGTCCGCGGACTCAATGCCAGCAAGGATTTTCAGTAGCGTGGACTTTCCTGAGCCATTTGGACCGATGATTCCGACGCGGTCCGACTCGTCAAATCCGAGGCTGATTTCCGAAAAAAGCGGAACTGCACCGTACCGCTTTGTGACGGATTGGCAGCTGATGATGTTTGCCATTTTAACTTCCGATTTTAGCTCAGTTTTTCTGGTGGGGACGGAGAGACTTGAACTCTCACGCCGAAGCACTGGCTTCTAAGACCAGCGTGTCTACCAATTCCACCACGTCCCCGTGCGGCCAGAAATCGCGAGAAAATCTCTCGATGCGCAGTGCCCCGAAGTTGCTGCAAACAATGGATTTTGTCAATGTCAAAGGGTGTGTGTCTATTGGTCGGCCTAGTTTTTTCGTGCAAGGATCTTCATGGAGGCCGTCCCAACTTTTACCGTGTCTTTGGGGCGCACCAGATTCATTCCGTTGATTCTTTTGCCGTTGAGATAGGATCCGTTGGTGGATCCCTGATCTTCGATGAAGATTTCTCCGGTATCGTTCAGTTTTACCATTAAGTGTTTTCGCGATGCTTCGACGTCTTGGTCGAACCTGCCAAAACTTGACGCGCGCCCGATAAAAATGACCCGCTGCTGGAGTTCGATTTCCTCGCTTTTACCATCGGCATAAGTGACCTGAAGAACAATGCTGTAGCTCTGGGTATTTCGGAGCTCGCTTTCTATCAAGGTGTCCACAAGGCTGTTCTTGCTGTCATTGAGGTTTTTGTGGCTGCTTTTCAGGATTGTGGAAATGTGCCTTACCTGCGCTTCTTCCTCGAGGCTGAATCGGAAGCTGGTTTGTCCAACTGTAACGATATCGTTGTGTTTTAGTCTGGCCTTGATGATGCGCTCTTTGTTAACAAAAGTGCCATTGGTGCTGTTCATGTCGAAAATGTGATACTGGCCGTCGACGTTTTGAATTTGGCAATGTGTGGAGGACATCTCCTTGTCGCCCACTATAATATCGCCCTTCTCCCGGCCGAAAATGGTAGCATCCCGACGCAGCTTCACCGCTTCCTGGGTGCTGTTACCGGAAAGAAAGTAAATTACGGCACGTTTGTCAGTGCCTGAATTGTCTTTTTTAGAAGCCATAGAATTTCGATACGTCTCCCTGACCGCAACTTTATCGGTTGGGGTGGTGAAAAAGTTTAGGTAGTATGGCTGGGTTAGCCCAGTCTCTTCACTTTAGTCGCAAGGGAGTTCGTTTATGGGGACCACCACAAGCGGGACAGAGCAACAGGGAGCTATTGTTGATTTTTCCGGCTTGATTTTGGGGTTTTCTTCGGCGGCACTATATTACCTCGGCGAAGCGCCTATTCAGGGCAAGGAAATGAAATCAATCCCAGAGCGCAACCTGCCGCTAGCCAAGCAGAATATAGACATTGTTGAACTTTTGAAAAACAAAACGCAGGGCAATTTGACCGAAGAGGAATCTCGGCTTCTGAATCAGGTGCTGAGTGATCTTCGCATAAAATACGTCGCTGCCATCAAGTCCTGATTCCCAAATGTACTCATTATTATGAACCTGTCTGCCGATACCCCCATTGAACTTTTTAAGTAGTTTCACACTGGGGAATTCGGCTTCATGGATGTTTCACGCTACGAGTTTGCCTGCCAGAAAGCTCTTCATGTAGGGCTCCAATATGCCAAGGGGTTCAGTCACCAGGTCATGGAGTGCGAACATGTCGCTATGGCAATACTCCGCAGTGGCGAGGCACCAATTTCTCAGACGAAGTCCGACCACCTTCGGCGCCACCTGGAAAAGATACTAGGGAGTGCGCCGCGCATATTTGGAGCTGTAAAAATTGAATTTGGCAGCCGACTTGATGCGGCACTGGACTGGGCCGAATCCTCTGCTCTGAACAAGCAAGTGACCTTGGCCATTCTTTGGGACGCGATTTCGCGGCAATCGACGGCGATCCAGAATGTTCTTGCGACCGAATCTGGTGAGGAGTCAGGCGTTGACCGGGGCGATTCGAAAAGTAAACCAAAGAAGCCCCGCAGTAGCACAGAGCCTGAGCCAAAGAAAAAAGAAGAATCTCAAAGCAAGGGGGAAGTCAGTGACAAACTTCTCAAATACACTATTGACCTGACAGGGAAAGCGGAGCGCGGAGAGCTTGATCCGATAGTTGGTCGCGATGCGGAAGTGCGGAGAGTCCTGGAGATTCTCGGCCGAAAGAAAAAAAACAATCCCATACTTATTGGCGAGCCAGGCGTTGGAAAGTCAGCGATTGCAGAGGCAATCGCGTTGCGTATTTCAGAGGGGAACGTACCGGAGTCGATGCGCACCAAGCGGCTTTTGTCTCTGGATTTAGGGGCTATTCTAGCCGGAGCGAAATATCGCGGAGAATTTGAAGATCGCCTCAAGGGATTGCTGAAGGGCATCGAGGAACACAACGGGCAAATAATTCTGTTCATCGACGAAATTCACATGATCGTCGGCGCTGGAAACCCTGAAGGTTCAGCCGATGCCGCGAATCTGCTCAAACCTGCTCTGGCCAGAGGAGATATCCATTGCCTCGGAGCGACAACCCTTGATGAGTATCGCACGCACATCGAAAAAGATCCGGCATTAGAGCGAAGGTTTCAGCCTTTGCTGGTGGATGAGCCGACCCGGGATGCGGCTCTTTCAATTCTGCGTGGGTTGAAGTCACGGTATGAAATTTATCATGGTGTTCGCATTGACGATGAGGCATTGGTTGCTGCAGTTGATATGTCTATCAGGTATCTTACCTCGCGAAAGCTTCCCGATAAATGTATCGACTTGATTGATGAGGCGGCAAGCCGGTTGCGTCTGCAAATCGACAGCATGCCGGCGGTGCTTGACCAGATGCGCAGTCAGATCGCGCAGATAGAAATTGAAAAAAAAGCGATCGCTGGGGATGCGAGCGCGAAATCTGCAATGAGTGTCCTTTCGGCGAAGTTGTCGGCAGCGAAAACTGAATACAATCAGATCGAGGAGGTTTGGGCCGGCCATAAACTGTTGCTGGAGCAACTCCGGCAGGCAGAGTCGAAAAAGCAGGATCTGCAAGCGCTTTTTGAATCAGCAAAAGCTAAGGCGGACTTTGATTTGGCGGCACGACTGCAATATTCAGAGCTCCCACAAAGCGAAACATATCTCACGCAGATCCAGAACAAGCTTGACGCGGCGCAACAAAAGCACCCATTCCTGCGGCAGGTTGTGGGTGCGCGGGAGATTGCGGAAGCTGTGGCTATTTGGTCGCGCATCCCTGTTCAGAAGCTCTTGCAGGACGACGCTCGCAAGTTGTTGGCCATGGAGGCACGCCTCGGTGCAAGAGTGTTCGGTCAGGAGACCGCGCTTCGCGCCATTAGCAAGGCCGTTAAAAGAGCGAGTGTGGGCGTGAATGATCCGCGGCGTCCTCTGGGTGTGTTTTTGTTTCTTGGTCCGACCGGAGTTGGAAAGACGGAGACGGCCAAGGCGCTGGCGGAAGAGCTGTTTGATGACGAATCAAAAATGGTTCGCGTGGATATGTCAGAATACATGGAGCAGCACAATGTCGCGCGATTAATCGGTGCACCCCCCGGATATGTCGGTTACGGCGAAGGAGGGGAGTTGACTGAAGCGGTGCGTCGCAATCCGTATTCGGTCGTACTTTTCGATGAGATTGAGAAAGGCCATCCTCGGGTGCTCGACATTTTGTTGCAGGTTTTCGAGGATGGACGACTGACTGACGGCAATGGGCAAACAGTCGATTTTCGCAATGCACTGATCGTTATGACATCTAATATCGCCTTGGATTTAATATCGAAGGCTGACGGAAGCTATGCTGACGGCGCCGTGCGGAAAGCCCTGTCCGGATCGCTCCGCCCTGAGTTTGTTAACCGTATAGACGAGGTCGTTGTATTCCGCAAACTTGCCTCGAAACATCTGGAGCGTGTCATCGACCGCATGGTTGACGACCTCAATGGACGACTAGGCGAGCGTCAGTTTCGCGTTGTCATTGGCGAATCGGTCAAAACACGACTGCTGGCGAGCGGTCAGGACGGCGCATTTGGGGGGCGGGCAATCCGGCGGGCCTTTCAATTTTTAGTCGTCGATCACGTGTCTGATCGGATCCTCGTTGCGCCCCAGTTGGCGACAGGTACCTGGATCATCGATTTTGATTCTCATGGGACGGTCAAATGGACCGAAGAATATATTGAGGGCAAGTATTTGCCGCCGGCACGGGACGCCTAGTGCCTGATTCCGTTATCCTCTGCGATAGCCCCTGGGCAGTTCTTGGGGCTGCAGTCGTCTGAGTCCTTGACACCCAGCGCGCGATTATATAATCAGCAATGACCAAGGGTTATTCCAATCGCTCTTGTGGTCTTGGGGCGTCGACAAGTGGTAAGTCACAGGATTTTGATTCCTGCATTCGAAGGTTCGATCCCTTCCGCCCCAGCCACCGCTCCCCGCTCCCGATTTGGTCTCTAAGCCATTATTGAGGTCATCCGATGGACACTGAGCTGATCGTTTTTTCAGGCAACTCTAACCGCCCCCTTGCGCAGAAGATCTGTCAGTACCTTGATATCCCGCTCGGAAAAGCCACAGTCAGTCAATTTTCTGATGGCGAAACAAGAGTAGAGTTGGAAAGTAACGTCCGCGGTCGCGACGTTTTTATTGTGCAATCGACTTGCGCTCCTGCCAACCACCACATCATGGAAGCAGTGATCATGGCGGATGCATGCAGGCGGTCATCTGCAAGCCGGATTACCCTTGTGATGCCCTATTTTGGTTATGCCCGGCAGGAGCGTAAAAGCGCACCGCGGACTCCGATCACCGCCAAGCTGGTGGCGGATTTGATTGAAGCCAGCGGCGTGGATCGTTTGCTTTGCCTGGAGCTTCACACCTCGGCCATTCAGGGATTTTTTAATATCCCCGTGGATCACCTGTTCGCTAAGCCGATATTTGCCCCGTATTTTACTGAGGTTGATAACCTTATCGTAGTGTCCCCGGACGCCGGCGGAGTAGAGCGCGCGCGTGCAATGGCCAAGCATTTTTCCTGTGGACTGGCGATTGTTGACAAGCGCCGGGATCGTCCCAACGAGAGTTCCGTGATGAACCTCATCGGTGATGTGACAGGGAAGCGATGCCTGATCATCGATGATATTTGTGACACCGGCGGATCATTGGCCAAGGCTGCGGCAACCCTGATGGAAAATGGCGCGATATCGGTGACCGCTGCGGTCAGCCATCCAGTCCTGAGTGGCCCGGCAATTGAGCGCATTTCGACTTCTGTTATGAAGGAACTTGTTTGTACGGACTCAATCCCCTTGCCGCCGGCCGCTGCCGGATGCAAGAAAATCGTACAGCTCAGCATCAGTGAACTGCTAGCAAAGGCTATCCGCCGGATCCACAACGCCGACTCCATTAGCTCGTTATTTATTTGATTTAATTGGGAAATGTTAAAATTCGGCGTCGTCCGGACATGGCCCGGACTGGCGCATAGCCGGATTTCTGGTCGGCACTGAAAATGCCCATAATCTACGCATGATTCGGCTTGAAACCCTTGGGACTTCCCGTTATAAGCTAAGCCTCCATTTTTGAACGCAGTTTAACAGGAAGAAATCGGG
>Ga0154020_10000341_pt1 | contig 56328 bp, 23 predicted proteins | sample Klosneuvirus_201_FD_109709 | JGI IMG/M metagenome (GOLD analysis project Ga0154020, IMG submission 109709) | Active sludge microbial communities from wastewater, Klosterneuburg, Austria - Klosneuvirus_20160825_MG | ecosystem: Engineered > WWTP > Aerobic digester > Activated sludge | place... | reverse complement strand
TCCCTCGTCGAGCAGCGGCGCCACGTGGGTATCCAGAAACTGCAGGCTGAGCTCGGGCTCCCGGTATAGTTCGGCCCAAAACTCTGGGCTCAAGACCCGGTTCAGGTCGGCGCGTTGGTCTTGATGGGCGTCGCTGACGCCGGTGAGCTCGGCCTGGTGATCGAGCTCGGCCAATAGAAGGCGCGCCACCTCCTCGATCTGACCTTGATGCTTCCGCATGGCGCGCTCGTCGCGCTGGCCCACCGCCGCCCGGAAGGACTCCAGGATGCGGTCGACCTCATTTCCACCGCTGATGAACGCCGAGTCGAGGCCCATGGGGACGGCCGAGGCGACGTTGTCGTTCTTCAAGATCTCCGCCTTGAGCGGGGCGAAGTCGGGGAGGTGCCCGAAGTCGGCCTGGCTCCCCAGCCCCCCGCCGGGGAACAGCGCCAGTGGGTCGCGGGCGGTCTTGGAGTAGGCCTGCAGGTGCCCGGAGATGCTGCTGGTGATGCTCTGGGTCATCGTGCGCTCGACGTTGCCGAGCAGCGCGCCGCCGAAGACGACGAGGAAGGTGCCGACGAAGAGGATCCCGCCGATCACCAGGTTCTTACTCTTGTGGCTCTCCAGGCTCCGCACCGAGATCGCCGCGACCAGCTTGAGCCGATCGAAGGAGCGCATCAGTGGCTCACTTCCGGCGGTGCGGCTGGCTTAGGCTCCCGCCGCTCGTCGGTGGAGAGGCGTCCGTCGACCAGCTTCACGATGCGCGAGGCTTGATCCATCACCCGCGGATCGTGGGTAGAGAAGATGAAGGTGATCTGCTGCTCCTGGTTGAGCCGCTTCATCAGCTCGATGATGTTGTGGCCATTCTCCGAGTCGAGGTTGGCGGTGGGCTCGTCGGCCAGCACGATGGACGGGTGAGTGACCAAGGCCCGGGCAATTGCGACACGTTGTCGCTGTCCGCCTGAGAGTTCGCTGGGCCGCTGCTTCATCTGGGCGCTGAGCCCCACGTGGGCGATCATTTCGCGCACCCGCTTGTCACGCTGGGCGGGGGTGTCATCACCTTGGAGGAGCAGCGGCAACTCCACGTTCTGATACACGTTGAGCACCGCGACCAAGTTGAAGCTCTGAAAAATGAAGCCGAGCTTGTAGAGGCGCAGCTGGGTCAGCTCGCGCTTGCTCTTGCCCGAGCTGGTCGCGCCGTCGATCAACACTTCGCCCGAGGTGGGGACGTCGACGCAGCCGATCAGGTTGAGGAGCGTGGTCTTACCGCTCCCTGAGGGCCCGGCGATGGTGGTGAACTCGCCTTTGGCGATCATCAGATCGACGCCGTGCAGCGCGCGCACTTTGGTCGCGCCGAGCGGGTACTCTTTCACGACTTTTCGAACATCGACGGCCGCCGGCATGGGCCGCATTTCTCGGCCTCCACCGGCGCGTGTCAAGCTGCGTCTCCCCGCCTTGACCGGGACTGGACACCGTAGGAACGTGCGCGCGCTTTGCGTGATTCAATCGCTGTCATCGGTATCGGCTGTCGCTTCCCGGGCGGGGCAAACTCACCGCGTCGTTTTTGGGACTTTCTGACGCAAGGACGAAGCGCCGTGATGGAGGTTCCCAAGGAGCGCTGGGACCATCGCCGCTACTACGACCCGGATCCGAACAAGCCCGGCAAGACCTACGTGCGCGCGGCCGGCTTCCTGGAGGAGCCCATCGACTCGTTTGACGCGGCGTTCTTCGGCATCTCGCCGCGCGAGGCCGCGGTGCTCGATCCGCAGCAGCGGCTCTTGGCCGAGGTCGCCTGGGAGGCCATGGAAGACGCAGGCCTCTCGCCCGATCGCCTGGCCGGCAGCCCCACCGGCGTCTACGTCGGCGGCTTCATGCTCGACAGCATGCTGACCCACATGGGCCCGATGAACCGCGACCTCATCGGTCCTCACACCGCGGTCGGCGCGACGATGACCGTGCTCTCCAACCGCCTCTCGTACATGTTCGACTTCCGGGGGCCCAGTATCTCCCTCGATACGGCCTGCTCCTCCTCGCTCGTCGCGGTGCACCTGGCCTGCCAGGATCTGTGGAGCAGGGAGTGCTCGCTCAGCATCGCCGGCGGCGTGAACGTGATGTTTCGGCCCGAGATCTTCGTGGCCATGTCCAAGGGCAAGTTCCTCTCCGCTGACGGCACCTCGAAGGGCTTCGATGCGCGCGCCGATGGTTATGGGCGAGGTGAGGGCGCCGGCTTGGTCGTGCTCAAGCGCCTCGACGACGCCGTGCGAGATGGCGATCGCGTCTACGCGGTGATCCGTGGGACGGGCGTCAACCAAGACGGGCGCACCGAGTCGATGACCGCCCCCAGCTCCACGGCCCAGGAGGCCTTGATCCGCCGGGTGTGCGGCTCCGCGGAGGTCAGCCCCTTCGAGATCCACGCGTTTGAGGCCCATGGCACGGGCACGCTCGTGGGGGACCCCGCGGAGATGCGGGCGCTGGGCAGCGTGTCGCGCCGTCCGGATGGCAGCGGGCCCTGGGTCGGCTCGCTCAAGGCCAACATCGGACACCTCGAGGCGGCCGCGGGCGTGGCGGGCATGATCAAGGCCTGCTTGTGCCTGACCAACGAGCGGTTGCCCCCGCAAGCCAACTTGCAACAGGTCAACCCCCGCATCCCCTTCTCCGAGCTGGGCCTGCGGATCCCGCGGCAGATCGAGGCGCTGGCGCCCACCCACGGCGAGCCCTTGCGGATGGGCGTCAACTCTTTCGGCTACGGCGGTACCAACGCCCATGTGCTCCTCGAGCGGATGTCCGCCCAGCCCTCGCGCCCACGGGCCGTGGCCAAGGGGCCCGAGGTCCTGGCGATCTCCGCCAAGACGCCCGAGGCCCTGCGCCAGCTGGCCGGGCGCTTTGCTGAGCTGGTGCGCGGCGCCGATCGGTCCGCGCTGAGCGACCTCTGCTACTCCGCTGCCCTGCGGCGCAGCCACCACGAGCATCGCTTGGCGCTGCTCGCCGGCGAGGACCCGGCGGATCTGGCGCGGCGGCTCAGCGCCTTCGCTGAGGGAGGACCGGCCGAGGACGGCGCCGCGGGCAAGGTCATGGCCCAAACCCGCCTTGATCCCGTGCTGATCTTCACCGGCATGGGCCCCCAGTGGTGGGCCATGGGCCGAGAGCTGTATGAGCAGGAGCCGCTGTTCAAGGCCACGCTCGACCGCTGCGACGCGATCTTCAAGAAGCACGCGGGATGGTCCTTGCTTGCGCAGATGTTCGTGGCCGACGAGGCCGCCTCCAGCATGGCCCGCACGGAGATCGCTCAGCCGGCGAACTTCTTCGTGCAGGCGGGCCTCCTCGAGCTTTGGCGCGCCCTGGGCGTTCAGCCCTCGGCGGTGATCGGTCATAGCGCGGGGGAGGTCGCCTCGGCCTATGCCGGCGGGATCTTGGATCTCGAGCAGGCCATCCTGGTCATCTATGAGCGCAGCCGCATTCAGGCCAAGGCGGCCGGGCTCGGCAAGATGCTGGCGGTGGGGCTCTCGGAGGCCGGCGCCAAAGAGGTGCTGCGCGGCCGCGAGGCGACGGTCTCGATCGCCGCGGTCAATGGTCCGAGCGCGGTCACCTTGTCGGGCGCGGCCGAAGGCATCACCGCCATCGCCGCCGAGCTCGAGAAGAAGGGCGTCTTCAACCGCATTCTGAAGGTCGAAGTGCCGTACCACAGCCCGGCGATGGACGCGCTCAAGCCGGAGCTGACCCGCTGCTTGGCCTCGCTGACGCCCAAGCTCCCGGCCATCACCACCTACTCCACGGTGACCGGGGCGCGGGTGGAAGGCATTGCCTACGACGCCGCCTATTGGTGCGACAACATCCGGCAGCCCACGCTGTTCGCCAAGGCCGCGACGGCCATGCTCAAGGACGGGCACCGCCTCTTCCTCGAGCTGGGACCGCACCCCGTGCTCTCGGCCTCCCTCAAGGAGTGCCTGCAAGAAGCAGAGATCGAGGGCCGGACCATCGCCTCTTTGCGCCGCAGTGAGCCGGAGCGGAAGATCTTCGCCCGGGCCTTCGCTGAGCTGTACGTCGCGGGCGCCAACGTCGACTTCGCCAAGATCTATCCGGAGGGTGGGCGCTTCACCGATTTGCCGCACTATCCTTGGCAGCGCGAGACCCACTGGCAGGAGTCCGAAGAGGCGCTCACCGACCGCCGCGGTCAACAGGAGCACACCCTGCTCGGTCCCAAGGTCTCGGCGCCTACGCCGACGTGGGAGCGGGGGCTCAATGCCCAGTTTTTGCCCTGTTTGCCGGACCACCGCGTGCGCGGGACGATCGTCGTCCCCGGCGCGACCTATGTGGAAATGGCGCTCGGGGTGCGCAAAGCGATCGGGCTCTCCGAGCCTCATATGCTGGAGGACGTGCGCTTTGAGCACGCGCTGGTGGTGTCGGGCAGCGATGAGCCGACGGTGCGTACGACCTATGACGAAGAGACGCAGCAGGTGCAGATCTTCAGCCGCCCGCGTGACTCTCGAGCGAGCTGGACTCGGCACGCCACCGCTCGCGTGCGCCGTAGCCTCCTGGCCCCGCCCGAGGAGTACGTGAAGCTCGGAGAGCTCGACGCATTATCTGCCAACTGGCTGAGCCCGGCCGCGCTCTATGAGATGTTCAAGGCGCGCGGCCTCGACTATGGGCCGAAGCTGCGCGGGCTGCGCTGGCTCCTCCGCGACGAGAGCGAGCTGCTCGCCGGCATTCAGCTGCCCGAGTCGGAGGCGGCCCGGATCGCGGCCGACCCCAGCATCAGCCTGGATCCCACCTGGCTCGACCCTTGTTTGCAGGCCTTGATCACGCTCCTTCCCGACAGCGACCGGCGCTTGTACTTGCCGATGGGCATCCGCAGCATGCGCTTCGCGGCGGCGCCCGAGCCGGCCCAGGCCTTGTTCTGCCATGCGCAGATCCGCAAGCGCACCGAGAGCTCGGTCGAGGGCGAGATCGCGCTCATCGATCATGGCGGTCGCGTCTTGGCGCGGCTGACCGGCGTGGAGTGCACGGCGCTGGCCGAGCAGGATGACAGCGCGCTCAAGCCGGCCTGGAACGACTGGACCTACGAGCATACCTGGGTGGAGGCCCCGCTCGAGCCGACCGGGCCGACCCGCGGCGGCTGGGTGGTGTTTCACGACAAAGCCGAGCTCGGGCTCGAGCTGGCCCGCGCGCTCGGTCAAGCCGGCGTGAAGGACGTCGTCCTCGTCGCGGCCGGCGAGGCCTTCGCCGAGAAGTCCAAGACGAGCTATCAGATCCGCCCTGGCAGCCCGTCGGAGGTGGAGCGGCTCTTCGCGCAGCTCGATCTCGGCCGCTACCAGAATGTGGCCTATTTGTGGGGTCTCGACGCGGCTCCGCCGATCACCGGCGCGGACACGCAGGCGCTCTTGCGGGTCGCGGTGGCCTTGGCCGCGGCGCGCGGCAGCTCGCTCACGATCGTGACCTGCGACGCGCAGCACGCGATCGCGGCGGATCGCTTGGGTGCGCTCGGGGCGGCCCCGCTGGTGGGCCTGGCCCGCGTCATCGCTGCGGAGAACGTCAATCTGCGCACCCGCAGCATCGATCTCGGGGCCGGGACCGTGGCGGCCGATCAGGCCGAGATCCAGCGCCTCTCCCAGGAGCTCTTGGCCGAGACGCCGGACGACGAAGTGGCCCTGCGCCCCGGAAAGCGCCTGGTTCGTAGGCTCAACGCCAAGCCGCTCGACCTATGGGAGGAGGCGCTGAACGCTACGCCCGCCCCCACTCCCGCCGGAGGACGCCCGGTGTTCGAGCTCGCCCTCGACGGCTCGGAGCGTCGGCCGCGTCGCGCGACCCGCCGGGCGCCCGGAAAGGCGGAGATCGAGATCGAGGTCGAGGCCGCGACCTTGACCCGGGGGACCGTGACCCGCGGTCGACGCGGATCGGCCGCGCCCTGGCCGATCGAGATCGGAGGCGTGATCTCCAAGGTCGGCGAGGACACGCCCGGATTCTCGCCGGGGCAGCGGGTCCAAGCGCTGCTCCTCACCGCGCCGCTGGCGATCGGCACCCACGTGATCGTGCGCCTCGGCCGCGATCTCATCGGGGTCGGGGGGACGCCGGGGCGCCTCTTGCCCTTCTTGGCCGCCGAGTGCGCGCTCCACGCCCTGAGCCGCATCCGGCCCTCGGAGAAGCTGCTCGTGCTCGAGGATGCTGGAGGTATCGGGGTGGCCGCGCTGGAGCTCGGTCGAGCGATGGGCGCCCAGGTGGCGATCGTGCTCGATCAGAGCGCGGAGCTCCCGTCCGGGACTCCGCCGGTCGCGGTGCCCGAGGGGGCGCGGGTCTTCGATCGGCGGTCCTCGAACCTGGCCGAAGAGATCATGGAGTGGACCGGCGGCAAGGGCGTCGATGTGCTGCTCAACGCCGCGCTCGATCCTGAGACGACGATCGGCGCCGTGCTCGGGCCTTTTGGGCGCTTCGTCGACGCCGGCCCGCTCGCGCCGGCCGAAGGTCTCTTCGCCAGCGCTTGGGCCCGGGGAGCTTCCTGCTCTCGGGTGGACTTGATGGCGATGCTCACCCAGCGTCCCAAGGAGGCAGCGGCGCGACTGGCGGCGGTGCTGGAGCGCCTCGAGTATTTGCCGGCCGTGAACGAGGAACGCTTCGCCGCGGCAGAAGGGGAACAGGCGCTCAAGACCTTGGGCGAGCGAGCCCGGGCGCTCGGCGTGGCGCGGATAACGTTGTCCTTCGGTGGACCCGCGCCGAGCCCGCTGGCGCCGGGGTCCGACGAGACCTTGTTCGCCCCCGAAGCGACCTATCTGGTGACCGGCGGCTTCGGCGGCTTTGGTCTACAGCTGGCCCGCTGGATGGTGGCGGAGGGCGCGCGGAGCCTGGTCCTCACCGGGCGCAAAGGGGCGGCGACCCCCGACGCCAAGGCCTTGGTGGAGGAGCTCGAGCGGGGTGGGGTGCGGGTGATGGCCGCCGCGGTCGACGTGGCTGATCGAGGCGCGATGCGTGCTTTGTTCGAGAAAATGAGCGCCGAGTTGCCCCCGCTCAAGGGCGTGCTGCATACGGCGGCGGTGCTCGACGACGCGCCCCTGCCCGAGCTCGACGGGGAGCGGGTGGAGAAGGTCATGAGCCCCAAGGCCGGAGGGGCCTGGGTGCTCCATGAGCTCACCCAGAAGATGCCGCTCGACTTCTTCGTACTATTCTCCTCGGTGTCGGCGCTGATCGGTAACCCACGCCAGGGCAACTATGTCGCCGCCAACGCCTTCCTCGACGCGCTGGCCGAGCATCGGACGGCCGCCGGGCTGACGGCGACCAGCATCCACTGGGGCGTGCTCGATCAGCTCGGCATGACCCTCGACGCCTCGGTGCGGACGTATCTGGCCAGCCTAGGCCTGATGGCGATGCCGCCGGCCGCCGCGCTGGGGGCGCTGGGGAAGATCCTCCGGATCCGCCCGGCACAGATCGGGGTGGTCGACGTGAAGTGGGCCACCTTGGGGCGCTCGGCGACGCACCTGGGGAGGTCCTCGCGCACCGCTCACCTGGTGGAGAGCACGCAGGGCGGAGGCGAAGAGGACGGCCTCCGGCGCAAGCTGAGCAAGCTCCCGGCGGCGGAGCGCCAGCCCGAGGTCGCTAAGTTCCTCATCGAGCGCTTGGCGCACATCCTCCAGCTCCCCATCGATCGGGTGGACCCGCAAAAGGCCCTGCCCGCGCTGGGGGTGGACTCCCTCTTGGCCATGCAGGTGCAGGCCACCATTCGGCAGCAGCTCGGTCTCGAGCTCCCGGCGCTCGAGCTCCTCCGGGGCGCGAGCGTGAGCGCGGTGGCAGGCTCGCTGTCTACGATGCTGGAGGGCGGAGGCGCGGCCCAGGCGCCGGTGGTGGTGGAGAAGACCGAGGTTCAGATCGAGCGCCAGGTCGACAATATGTCCGAGAGCGAGGTCGATACGATCCTTCGCGCGATGCTCGAGGCCCAGGAGGCCCGTCCGTGACTTCTAAAGACAACTTGGCCAACCTCTCTCCGGCCGAGAAGCGCAAGCTCCTCGCCGAGCTCCTCGCGAAGCAAGGTGGCAACGCCCCCCGCCTCTTCCCCTTGGCCTCAGGCCAAAAAGCGCTGTGGCTGATGCACCAGCAGGACCCCGCGGGGGCGGCCTACAACACGCCCTTTGCCTTGCGCCTGCGCTCCGAGATCGACCCGGCCGCGCTCAAGAAGTCCTTTCAGCTGTTGGCCGCGCGGCACCCGAGCCTGCGCACCACCTTCTCGGCCACCGCGGATGGGCAGCTCCTCCAGACCGTGCACCCCACGCTCGAACCCCATTTTCAGGAGATCTCGGCCAAAGATTGGAGCCCCGAGCAGCTCCACGAAGAGGTGGTGCGGGCCTATCGCTGCCCATTTTCGCTGGAGAAGGGACCCTTGTTTCGGGGTGATCTCTTCACCGTCGGGCCGGCCGATCATGTCCTCCTGATCACCATCCACCACATCGTCTATGACGCCTGGTCGGCCCAGATCCTCCAGCGTGAGCTGAGCCAGATCTATCTGGCCCTCTCCAAGGGCGGCACGGCCAACTTGGCTCCGGTGCGGGGGAACTATCAGGACTTCGTGGCCAAGCAGACCGAGCTGGTCGCCGGTCCGGTGGGTCGTACTCATCTCGACTATTGGCAGAAGAAACTATCCGGGGAGCTCCCGCTGCTCGCGCTGCCCTCCGATCGGAGCCGCTCGGCGCGCGCCGAGAGCCGCGCCGGAGCCTCGACCTTTCGTCTGGATGCCGCGCTCACCATGGGCATCAAGGCCCTGGCGCACAGCGAGCAAGCCACGCCCTTCGCGGTGCTCTTGGCGGCCTATTCGGCGCTGCTCGGGCGCCTCAGCGGCCAGGATGACGTGCTGGTCGGCTCGCCCACTACCGGCCGCCCCGGCGTCGAGGCGCATGACGTGGTCGGCTACTATGCCAACCCGGTCGTACTGCGCGCGGATCTCTCGGGTACTCCCAGCAGCCGCGCGCTCATCGGGCGTTTGCGCACGGTCGTCCTGGACGCGTTGGCCCACCAAGACTATCCCTTCGCCTCGCTGGTCGAGCGGCTCGAGCATGCCCGGCGGCCCGGGGTCTCGCCGATCTTCCAGGCCTCCATCTCTCTGCAGTCCTCCCAGGAGGGCGCCGAGGCCATGGAGCTGTGGGCCACGCCCGATGAAGGCGCGCGCATCCGCTGGGGCCACGTGGAGCTCGAGCCCTATCCTCTGAAGGACCAAGAGGGGCAGTTCGATCTGACGCTGGAGATGTGGGAGGCGCGCGGGACCTTCGCGGGCGTGTTCCGCTTCAACAAGGATCTCTTCGATGAGTCCACGGTGAAGCTGTGGCGGAGCTACTTTGAGCAGCTGATCGCCGCGATGGTGCGCAGCCCCGATACTGAGATCGCGCGGCTGTCGCTGGCGGCGCCCGAGAAGGCCGCGGCGGTGACCTCTGCCGTTACGCGCCAGGGGCCAGCCCAGACGATCAACGCGGTCTTCGCGCGGCAGGTGGCCCGCCGCCCCGAGGCCATCGCGCTCGGCTTGGGGGATGCGCGGCTGAGCTACGCCGAGCTCGACGCGCGCGCCAACGTGCTGGCCCACGAGCTGGCCCAGCGCGGCGTCGGCCCCGAGTCCTTGGTGGGGGTCTGCGTCGATCGGAGCCTCGAGCTGGTCGTGGCGATCCTGGGCGTGGTGAAGGCCGGCGGCGCCTATGTCCCGCTCGACCCTGCCAGCCCCAAGGACCGCCTAGGGATGATCTTGGAGGACGCCGACGTCACGGTGCTCATCACCGAGACCAAGCGCGCCGCCGAGCTGCCGACCGAGAAGGTGCCCACGATCTTCGTCGACGCCGTGCGCTGGGCGGAGGGCCAACGAGGCCAGGGGCCCGCGGTTCAGCTCAACCCCGACCACGCGGCCTACGTCATCTACACCTCGGGCTCGACCGGCAAGCCCAAGGGCGTCATCGTCACCCACGCCAACGTCACCCGCCTGTTCACCACCACCGAGGGCCTCTACGACTTCGGTGAGAACGACGTTTGGACGCTGTTTCACTCGGCGGCCTTCGACTTCTCGGTCTGGGAGCTGTGGGGCGCTTTGCTCTACGGTGGGCGGCTCCTCGTGATCCCGCACTGGATGAGCCGCTCACCGGAGGCCTTCGCTGAATTGATCGATCGCGAGGGGGTCACGGTGTTGAACCAGACTCCCTCGGCTTTCCGGCAGCTCCTGCGGGCGCCCTGCATGGCAGGCGCCGACGGCGGCAAGTCGCTGCGCTGGGTGATCTTCGGCGGTGAGGCGTTGGACGCGGCCACCGTTCGGCCCTGGTTTGAGCGACACCCGGGCGGGGCGACCCGGCTGGTGAATATGTACGGGATCACCGAGACGACGGTGCACGTGACGTATCACCTGGTGAGCCCGACCGAGCTCGGCAGCTCGCAGAGCTTGATCGGTGAACCTATCCCCGACCTGCGAATTCTCCTGCTCGACGCCCACGGCGCCCCGGTCCCGGTGGGAGTACCAGGGGAGATCTATGTCGGCGGTGAGGGCGTGGCCCGGGGATACTTGAAGCGCCCCGAGCTCACCGCGCAGCGCTTTCTCCCTGATCCCGAGCACCCCGGGAGGAAGCTGTATCGCTCGGGCGATCTGGCGATCCGCCTCCCTGGCGGGGGCTATAACTATCTTGGGCGGATGGATCACCAGGTCAAGATCCGAGGATTTCGGATCGAGCTCGGAGAAATTCAGTCCTTACTATCCGAGCATCCGGCCGTGGCCGAGGCTTTTGTCATGACCTTCGACAAGAGCGAGGACGATCGCCGCCTGGTGGCCTACGTGGTCCCCAAGGCCGGCGCGGCCGAGACCTTGCTGAGCGCCGAGTCCGACGGGGGCGCCAAGGACACCCACGTCAACGAGTGGCAGGAGCTCTACGATGAGCTCTACGCGCGTTCGGCCACCGATCAGTCGACCGATCTCAGCTTCAACATCGCCGGCTGGAACAGCAGCTACAGCGGCGCCCCCCTGAGCGCGGAGGCCATGAAGGAATGGGTCGATCGCACGGTGGCTCAGGTGCTGGAGCGAAAGCCCGCCCGAGTCCTCGAGATCGGCAGCGGCTCGGGCCTCCTCCTCACCCGGATCGCGCCCCATACCAAGGCCTACGTGGGGACCGATGTGTCGAAGGTCGTGGTGGAGCTGGTCAGCGGCTACGCCAAGCGCACGCCAGGGCTCGAGCACGCCAAGCTCTACGCGTGTCCTGCCGACGAGCTGGACCGGTTGGACCTCGGGGCGGAGCGCTTTGACGCGGTGATCATCAACTCGGTGGTCCAATATTTCCCAAGCGGAGACTATCTGGCCAAAGTCCTAGAGAACGCGGTGGCGCGGGTGGCTCCCGGCGGCTTCGTGTTCGTCGGCGACGTGCGGAACCTGCGGCTCCTCGAGGCCTTTCATGCCTCGATCCTGCTGGCCCAGAGCACGGGCGCCATCGACCCGGCGGTGATGAAGGAGCGCGTGGCGCGGCGCATCGCCGCCGAAGAAGAGCTGGTGCTCGACCCCGACTTCTTCTGGGGCCTGCGGGAGCGCGCGCCCCGGATCAGCCACGTGGAGGTGCGTCCCAAGCGCGGCGCCTGCCAAAACGAGCTCACCCGCTTCCGCTACGACGTGGTGCTGCACGTGGAGGCCGAGCCGGTGGCTCCTCCGGAGGTCTCTTGGGGCCCTGGGAGCGTGGGGCTCCTCGAGCTGCGCGAGCGCTTGAGCCAGGCGGCGGCGCCGCGGGTAGGGCTGCGCGGCATCCGCAACGCGCGGGTGCAGGCCGCCCTGGAGGCGACTACGTGGCTCACCGAGGCTGCGGCCAGCGATCGCGGCTCCGCCGAGAAGCTGCGGCGCCGAGTGATCGACCGCGATAGCAGCTCCGCGCCGATGGACGCTGAGCCGGGGGTCGATCCCGAAGCGCTCCACCGTTTGGCGGAGGCCCTGAACCTCGAGGTGTTCCTGGACTGGTCCCGCGGCGGTGAAGATGGCTCCTATGACGCGGTGTTCAGCCCACGGCCGGCGTCATCGGCGCTCGCGCCCATGGCCTGGTTTGGAGCTGCGCCGGAGCTCAACCTGGCCAAGCCTCGCGCCAGTGACCCTCTGCGCGGTCGCGTAGAACGGCGCCTCGAGACCGAGCTGCGCAAGCGGGCTCAAGATCACCTCCCCGAGTACATGGTCCCCGCCAGCATCATGGTCGTGGACCGCATTCCCCTGACCGAAAACGGCAAGGTCGATCGCCGGGCATTGCCGGCCCCCGCGACGCCCCAGGAGCTCGGCGTCGCCTACGTCGAGCCCCGCACGGGCGAGGAGGAGATCTTGTGCAGCGTCTTCGCCGAGCTCCTCGGCGCGGAGCGGGTCGGAGTGCGCGACAGCTTCTTCGATCTCGGTGGGCACTCGCTGCTCGCGACCCAGGTGGTCTCGCGGATCCGCTCTGTTTTTGGGGTCGATCTGCCGCTGCGGGCCTTGTTCGAGAACCCGACGGTCGAGGGACTGGCCGCGGCGGTGCACAGCCTGCACCGGCAGAGCGCAGGCACGCCGCTGGTCGAGCTGACCCAGCCGTTGCCGCGCCCTGAGCGGATCCCGCTGTCCTCCTCTCAGGAGCGCATGTGGATCTTGGACCGTGTCGAGGAGACCCGCTCGCCGATCTACGTGATCCCGCTGGTTCTGCGGCTGCGTGGGCCGCTCGATGAGCGAGCCTTGCGCGCCGCGCTCGGCACCATCGTCGCCCGCCACGAGGCGCTGCGGACGAGCTTCCCCACGATGGGAGAGCTGCCGGTGCAGCAGCTCAGCCCCGATCTGGTCATCGATCTGCCGCGGGCGGAGCCGCTGGAGCTCCCCGCGGGCTTGAGTGAGCAGGAGCAGCTCGAGGGGCTCCAGCGCGCCGTCGGGCTCGAGGTCTCTCGGCCCTTCGACCTCGCGCGCGGCCCGGTGCTGCGCCTGCGGCTCTTCCGCCTCTCCGAGCTGGACCACGTCGTGGTGCTCACGATGCATCACATCGTCTCGGACGGCTGGTCGATCGGGGTCCTGGCCCGCGAGCTGAGCGCGGCCTATGGCGCGTTCAAGGCTGGGCGGGAGCCGGTGTTGCCCGCGCTCCCGGTGCAGTACGCCGACTTCGCGCTGTGGCAGCGGCAGGCGCTGGAGTCCGGGGCGCTCGCGAGCTCGATCGCGGCCTACCAGCAGCGGCTCCTTGGGGCCCCGCCGTTCTTGGAGCTCCCCGCCGATCGTCCCCGGCCTGCCGCGCCCTCGTTTCAGGGCGGGGTCGTGCGCTTTCAGCTCGATCGCGGGCTGACCACCCGGCTCAAGGACCTGAGCCGCCGTGAGGGCGCCACCCTCTACATGACCCTGCTGGCGGCCTACTCGACCTATCTGTCGCGGCTCAGCGGGCAGAGCGATCTGGTGATCGGCTCGCCGGTAGCCAACCGGAATCGCGCCGCGACCGAGCCTTTGATCGGCTTGTTCGTGAACACCCTGGCCCTCCGCGTGAACTTGGCGGGCGACCCGACGTTCCTGGAACTCTTGGCGCGGGTGCGCAAGACGACCCTCGACGCCTATGCCGATCAGGACGTGCCCTTTGAGAAGATCGTGGAGGCGGTGTCGCCGGAGCGCAGCCTGAATCGCCAGCCGGTGGTACAGGCCATGTTCGTGCTGCAAAACGCGCCCTTTTCTCCGCCGCAGCTCGACGGGCTCTCGGTCGAGATGCTCGAGCTGGACAGCATCACCTCGAAGTTCGACCTCACGCTCTCCATGCAGGAGACGCCCGATGGGTTGTCGGGCCTGATCGAGTTCAGCGCGGAGATCTTCGATCGCGCGCGCATCGAGCGGATGAGCCGGCACCTCAGCGTGATCCTGGAGAACGCGGTCAAGGAGCCGAAGCGCCGGGTGCAGGAGCTCGGCCTCGTCGACGCCGCCGAGGAGAAGCACCTCGCGGCGTGGTCCGATGGCGGGCCGGCCCTCGAGACCCAGCGCAGCTTGCTGGAACAGTTCGAGGCGCAGGTGAAGGCGCGGCCCGAAGCGCCAGCGATCGTGGCGGACGGGGTGGCGCTGAGCTACGCCGAGCTCAACCAGCGCGCGGCGGTGCTCGCCCGCTACTTGGCGAGCAAGGGGGTGGCGCCCGAGGTGCTGGTCGCCCTCGCTCTGCCGCGCTCGGTGGATCTGGTGGTTTCGATCCTGGCGATCTGGAAGGCGGGCGGAGCGTACTTACCCATCGACCCAGACTATCCCGAGGCCCGCGTCGCCCACATGCTCGATGACTCGCGGGTGAAGCTGGTGATCTCCCGCCGCTCGGTGACGGCCGCGGCGCGCTGGTCGCAGGAGCGGGTGTGGCTCGACGAGCCGATCCCCGCGGCCGAGGCGCCTCTGCCCGGGATCGCTCGGCCTTCGCAGATGGCCTACGTCATCTACACCTCCGGCTCGACCGGGAAGCCCAAGGGGGTAGTGGTCGAGCATCGCGGGCTCGGCAATGTGGCTCAGGTGCAGGTGGCGCGCTTTGGCCTCGGGCCTGATAGCGCGGTCCTCTCTTTTGCGTCTCCCTCCTTTGACGCCTCGGTCTGGGAGCTGGCGATGGCGCTCGGGAGCGGCGCGCGGCTGGTCATCTCTACCAGCGAGGCCGCTCGGGCGGGCGAGGGGCTGGCGACGCTGCTTACCTCTGGCGCCGTGAGCCACGCGACCTTGCCGCCCTCCACCTTGGCGGCGCTCCCGGCCGATCGCGACTATCCCTCGCTCCGGGTCCTGATCTCGGCGGGCGAGGCTTGTACGCTGGAGCTGGTGAAGCGGTGGTCCACCCCTACGCGGCGCTTCTTCAACGCCTATGGGCCCACCGAGACGACGATCTGCGCGACCATGGAGGAGTGCTCACCGGCCGATGGTAGGGTGAGCATCGGCGGTCCTTTGCCTGGTTTTACGGTGCGGATCTTGGATCAGGCGCGGCGCCCGGTCCCCATCGGCGTGCCGGGTGAGCTCTGCGTGGGCGGCGTCGGACTGGCCCGAGCGTACCTGCACCGGGAGGAGCTGAGCCGCGAGCGCTTCATCGAGGTCGAGGGTGTTGGTGGGAAGCTCGAGCGCCTCTACACCACTGGAGACCTCGGGCGATTCACCGAGGGCGGACGCATCGAGTATCTCGGCCGCCTCGACCATCAGGTCAAGCTGCGCGGCTATCGCATCGAGCTCGGCGAGATCGAGGCCATCCTCGAGGCGCACCCCGAGGCTCAGCAAGCGCTGGCCCTGGTGCACAAGAACCAATTGGTGGCGTACGTGGTCCCGCGGGCCGGGCAGAAGCCGACGGTGGCCTCGCTGCAGGAGGCGGCGCATAAGCGTCTGCCCGACTATATGGTCCCGACGCAGATCGTCCTGCTCGAGGCCTTTCCGCTCACCCCCAATGGGAAGATCGATCGCGCCAAGCTGCCGGACCCCGAGCAGGCCCAAGCCAAGGTCGCCTATGCCGCGCCGGACGCGCCGCTGGAGCAGATCCTGGCCGAGATCTGGTCGGAGGTGCTCAAGAAGAGTCCGATCGGTGTGCACGACAACTTCTTCCAGCTCGGGGGTGACTCCATCCTGGGCCTACAGATCATCGCGCGGGCGACGCAGCGGGGCCTGCGGCTCCGGCCGCGGCAGCTCTTTCAGCATCAGACCATCGCTGAGCTGGCCAAGGTGGCCGGGGCGGAGAGCGCGATCGTGGCCGAGCAGGGCTTGGTCGAGGGGGTAGCGCCGCTGACCCCCATCCAGCGCTGGTTCTTCGAGCAAGATCGGGCGGAGGCGCAGCACTACAACATGGCGCTCTTGCTCGAGGTCAGCCCCCGCCTCGACCCGGTAGTGCTGGAGAAGGCGCTGGGCGCGGTGGAGCGGCAGCACGACGCGCTCCGGCTGCGGTACCGCAAGGAGGGTGAGGCCTGGGTACAAGCGCACGTCGCGCCGAGCGAGGCGCTGCGTCTCGTGGTGCGCGATCTTTCGAGCGTCGCCGAGCTCGGGCCGGTGCTGGCTGAGCTCCACCAAAGCCTACGGCTAGAGTCCGGGCCGGTGTTTTCGGCCCTGTTTGCTCGGCTCGGCGATGGAACGGCCCGGCTGGCCTTAGTGGCGCACCACTTGGTGATCGACGGCGTCTCCTGGGGTCCAATCCTGGAAGATCTCCTGCTCGCCTACGCGGCCTTGGAGCGCGGGGAGGTGCCGAAGCTTCCGGCGAAGACCACCTCCTTCAAGCAGTGGTCCGAGCAATTGTTGGCCTATGCCGAGACCCCGGGGGCCAAGACCGAGCTCGACGCCTGGCTCTCGGCCCTGGACCGCGAGGGAAAGACGACCCTCCCGATGAACGAGGCCTCGGCCTCTGACACCGTGGGAGAGGCTTCGACCATCGCGAGCTGGCTCAGCCCCGATGAGACCAAGACCCTGCTGACTGAGGCGCCCAGGGCCTTCGACGTGAAGGTGAACGAGGTGCTCATCGCGGCCCTGGCCCGCGCGCTGGCGAGCTGGTGCGGCCAGAGCAGCGCCCGGCTCGACATCGAGGGCCATGGGCGCGAGCTCTTCGAGGACCTCGACCTCAGCCGCACGGTGGGTTGGTTCACCGCGCTCTATCCCTTCCTGGTGCGGGTGGGGGCCAAGGAGAGCGCGCGTGAGACCCTGGCCCGCGTGAAGGACGGTATTCGCCGAATTCCCCATGGCGGGGTGGGTTTCGGGGTGCTCCGCTACTTATCGCCCGACGCCTCGGTGCGGGCACGATTGGCGGCGCTGCCCCGGGCCGAGGTGGCTTTCAACTATCTGGGGCAGCTTGGACAGATCCCGGCCCACTCGGTGGTGCTGGGGGCGGCTAAAGAGGGGCTCGGACCCCTGCATTCGCCGCGCGGAAAGCGTCCGCATCGGCTGGAGATCAACGCGGTGGTGACCGCCGAGGGCTTGCGGGTCAACTGGACCTTCGGGGCCGAAGTATTCACCGCCGAGTCCATCGAGCGGCTCAGCGCGGCCTTCATCAGCAACCTCCGCGGCCTCCTCAAGGACAGCGCTGAGCCTGCGGCTACGGCCGTCCGCGTAGGCGCCGATTTCCCCGCGGCCCGGGTGAGCAACAAAGACCTCCAGAAGCTCCTGAACCGGACCCGTACTCCCCGCTCCTGAGCGCCCGCCCATATTGGGCCGAAAAGAAGACTGTCATGAGCAACGCCGACGCGATCGAAGACATCTACGAGCTCACGCCCATGCAGCAGGGCATGTTGTTCCACTCCCTGCTGGAACCTGGCTCGGGGATGTACGTCGAGCAGATGAGCTGCGACGTGAAGGGGGACTTACCGCTCCCCGAGTGGCAGGCCGCTTGGCAGCGCGTGGTGGAGCGGCATCCGATCTTGCGCTCCGGCTTTGTGTGGGAGGGCCTCGAGAAGCCCCTCCAGGTGGTGGCCACCGAGGCGCAGCTACAGTGGCAGGTCGAAGATCTGCGCGGGCTCGAGGCGGCCGCTCAGGAGGCGCGGATCGAGGCGTTCTTGGCGGCGGATCGGGTACGGGGCTTCATCCTCGATACCGCACCGCTGGTGCGCTGCGCGCTATTCCGGCTCGACGGATCGAACCACCGCTTCGTGTGGACCTATCACCACCTCCTGCTCGATGGTTGGTGCTTCTCGATCGTGCTCCGCGAGGTGCTGGAGGTGGTGGAGAAGGGCGTGGCCTCACTGCCCCCGGCGCCGCGTCCCTACCGCGACTATATCCAGTGGCTCCAGGCCCAAGATCCGGCCAAGGCGGAGGCGTTTTGGCGCGATGAGCTCTTGGGCTTCAGCGAACCCACCGCGCTCCCCTTTTTCGGGCACGAGCGGGGCGATCCGGCGGCCGAGGCCCAGGTCGTGCGCCATTTGCCGGCCGAGCTCTCGGCGCGCCTGGTGTCCTACGCCAAAGAGCATCGACTGACCCTCAACACGCTCCTCCAGGGGGCTTGGGCCTTGGTGCTCGGACGCACCGCCGACCGCGATGACGTTGTCTTCGGAGTGACGGTCTCGGGCCGGCCCGCGGATCTGATTGGCTCAGAGGGGATCGTCGGGCTGTTCATCAACACCGTCCCGCTTCGGGTTCGCCTCGATGAGTCGGCGCCGCTGCTCGAGGTCCTGGGAAAGATCCAGACGGCCCAGGGCGCGGTGGATGGCTTTGGTTTCTCGTCGTTGGCGGATATTCAGGTCTGGTCCGAGGCGCCGAAAGATCAGCCCCTCTTTGATAGTTTGCTGGTCTTTGAGAACTATCCCATCGATCGGTCCGCGCTCCTCGAGCGGAGCGGGCTCGAGATCAGCGGGGTCCGTACCTTTGAGCGGACGAACTATTCCCTGACGGTGGTGGCGATTCCTGGGGACCGCATCGAGCTCCTGGTCATGTTCGATCGCCAGAACTATGGTCGCGCGGCGGCCGAGCGCATCGGAGCCATGATCGAGGGCGCCCTGCGGGCCTTCGCCTCTGCCAGCCCCGAGGCGCGCCTCCAGGACTTCGGGATCATGGATCCCACCGAGCGCCGGGCCTTGGTGGCCTGGAATCAGACGGCGCGTGCCTTCTCGGTCGAGACCTTGGTGGCCGAGCGCGTCCGGGCGCACGCCAAAGACGCCACGGCGGTCGTGGAGGCCGATGGTACGCGCCTCAGCTACCGAGAGCTTCACCGCCGCGCCCAGCAGGTGGCGGCCCATCTGGGCGCGCTCGGCGTGGGGCGAGGAGGGCTGGTGGGCGTGGCGATCGGGCGATCGTCGGACTTTGTCGTGGCGATCTACGGCACCTGGCTCGCGGGCGGGGCTTATGTGCCGCTCGATCCGAGCTATCCCGCCGAGCGGCTGCGCTTCATCGTGGAGGACGCTCAGCCCCAGGTGATCGTGACCGCGGGCAAGGAGATCGCCGGCGCGGAGGGCACGCCGCGCCTCGATCTCTTGAACCTCGGCCCCACCGCGGCCGACGTTCCGCCCCTGGTGAATCAGCCCGATGATCTGGCCTACGTCATCTACACCTCGGGCTCCACCGGTCAGCCCAAGGGCGTGCTCGTCTCCCACCGAAACCTGCTCCACCTCATCGCTTGGCATACGCGCGCCTTCGAGCTCAGCGCCGAAGATCGCACCACGCAGCTGGCGAGCGTGGCCTTTGACGCCTCGGTTTGGGAGATCTGGCCGACGCTGGTGGCGGGGGCCTCCTTGTTTATCGTGCCCCCCGAGCTGACCGCCGCGCCCGCCGCGCTGAAGCCCTGGCTGCTCGAACAAGGCATCACGGTCAGCTTCGTCTCCACGCCGGTCGCCGAAGCGCTCTTGGCGGAGACCTGGCCCTCCGCGGCGCGCCTCCGCTACCTCCTGACCGGCGGCGATCGCCTCCACAGCTACCCGCCAGCGGGGCTGCCATTTCGCCTGGTCAACAACTATGGCCCGACGGAGACGACCGTGGTCGCGACCTCCGGCCTGGTGCCCTCCGAGCCGACGAGCGGCCTCCCCAGCATCGGCAGGCCCATCGACAACGCGCGGATCTACATCTTGGACCGCCAGCTTCGGCCGGTGCCCCCGGGGGTCTTGGGGGAGATCTACATCGGCGGCGAAGGCGTCACCCGAGGCTATCTCAATCGCCCCGAGCTGACGGCCGAGCGCTTCGTCAAAGATCCCTTCTCCGATCGTCCAGGCGCGCAGATCTACGCCAGCGGCGATCTCGGCAGCTTTACGGCCGACGGCAGCATCGCCTTCTACGGCCGCAAGGACCGCCAGGTGCAGGTGCGCGGCATCCGCGTGGAGCCGGGGGAGATCGAGGCGGCGCTGGCCGCGTTGCCTGGCGTGAGCGCCGCGGCGGTCATCACCGAGGATGGGAAGAGCAACGGCGACGTCCGCCTGGTCGCCTTCGTGGTGCTGACGAGCCCGGCCGCGCCCTCGGTCAGGGAGCTCGCCGAGCGCCTCGCGAAGGTGCTCCCTCCGGCGCTCCTGCCAAGTCGGATCTTGCCGGTCGAGGCTTTGCCGCTGACCTCCAATGGGAAGGTCGACACGCGCGCGTTGATCGCGCTGGCCAAGCGGGCCGAGGTTCGCACCGAGTACGTCGCGCCGCGCACCCCTCATGAGGAGATCTTGGTCTCGATCTGGTCGGCGGTGCTCGGGCGGCAGCCGATCGGGACCCATGACGACTTCTTCGATCTGGGCGGTCATTCGCTCAAGGCGACGCAGGTCGTCGCCCGCGCCCGGGAGGCCTTCGGCGTAGAGCTGCCGCTGCGCCTGGTCTTCGAGCATCGGACCATCGCGGCCTTGGCGGCGTCGATCGCTGGCGGAGGAGCGACGCTCGAGCCCATCCCGGCGGTCGATCTCAGCCAAGACGTGCCCGCGGCGCCCGGACAAGAGCGGCTGTGGTTCGTCGATGCGCTCAGCGGATCCAGCGCTGCTTACAACGTACCGCTGGTCCTCGAGCTGGGTGGTGTCTTGGATCTCGCCGCCCTGGAGCGCGCCTTTCAGATCTTGGTCGAGCGCCACGCGACCCTGCGCACGACCTTCCACGAGCGCGACGGCGTGGTGCTCCAGCGGGTGCACGCGGCGCCGGCGCGATTGATTACTGTCGAAGAGGTGACGAGGGCGGAGCTCCCGGCGCGCATCAAGGCCGAGCTCGAGGCGCCTTTTGCCCTGGAAACTGGGCCCTTGCTGCGGGTGTGCCTGCTTCGCCTGGGCCCCGCTGAGCACGTCCTCGTCGTCAATCAGCACCACATCATCGCCGACGCTGGATCGCTGGCGATCCTGCTGCGCGAGCTGGGCGCCGCCTACGGGGCGCTGTCCCAAGGCGCGGCGCCGGTCTTGGCCGAGCTGCCGATCCGCTACGCCGACTGGGCCGCCTGGACCCGGCAGCGGCTCGAGGGTGGCGCGCTCGACGCGGGCTATGCCTATTGGCGCCAGGTGCTGGCGGGTGCCCCGAAGACCTTGGCGCTCCCGAGCGATCGGCCTCGTCCGAGCGCGCCGAGCTTCCGGGGCGACACCAAGGCCTTCTTGCTGCCCCCGGAGCTGGCCGCGCGGGTGGACGCGCTGGCCCGGCAATCGGGCGCCTCATTGTTCATGACGATGCTGGCGGCCTTCGCGGCGCTGCTCTCACGGATCAGCGGGCAGGATGATCTCGTCATCGGCGCTCCAGCGGCCAGCCGCGATCGGCGCGAGACGGAGGGGCTCATCGGCTTCTTCTTGAACACGTTGGCGCTGCGGATCGGCCTCGCCGAAGATCCGAGCTTCGCCGAGCTCCTGCTCCGCGTCCGCAAGACGGCGCTGGACGCCTACGCCCACCAGGACGTGCCCTTCGAGCGCTTGGTGGCGGCGCTGGGCATCCCCCGGGATTTGGCCCAAAACCCGCTGTTCCAGGTGATGTTCACCGTCCAGGGCGAGAGCTCCGATGAGATGAAGTTGCCGGGTCTCGAGGTGCGGATGCCGAACATCCAAAGCTCGAGCTCGAAGTTCGATCTCACCTTGGTGGTCGAGCCGCGCCAGGCCGGGCTGGCCTGTGTGTTCGAATACAGCAGCGATCTCTTCGACGAGGCCCGCATCGATCGGCTGGCCGCTTGGCTCGAGAACCTGCTCTTGGCTGTGGTGCAAGACCCCGAGCTGCCCTTGTCCGAGATCCCGTTCCTCACCGAGGAGGAGCGGCAGGAGCAGCTCCGGCACACCTGGGGTCCGAAGACGGTGGTCCCGGGGGCGTTGATCGCCGAGCAGATCGCCGCCCACGCCGCGCGCGCGCCGGACCGGGTCGCGCTGGTGGGGACCGACGGGGTGGCGCTGAGCTATGGCGCGCTCGAAGCACAGAGCGATCGCCTGGCGCATGAGCTGGTTCGCCTCGGCGTCACGCGCGAGAGCATCGTCGGCGTGGCCGTCCCGCGCTCGAGCGAGCTGGTGGTCGCCGAGCTGGCGGTGCTCAAGGTTGGCGGCGCGTTTTTGCCCCTGGATCCAGGCTATCCGAGCGATCGCCTGAGCTACATCACCAGCAACGCCAAGCCGCGCGTCATCGTGTGCGCGGGCGCCGATCCCATCGCCGATCGCAGCATCGTGCGCCTCGACTTGAGCACGCTCTTCTGGGATGCGGGCCCGCGCTTCCGTCCCTCGACCCCCGTGCGGCCCGACGACTTGGCCTACGTCATCTACACCTCGGGCTCTACTGGCGCGCCCAAGGGCGTGATGGTGACCCACCGAAACCTGCAGAATCTGGTGGCCTGGCACAACGAGACCTTCCGCCTCGGCCCGCAGGATCGCGCCACTCAGATCGCCAGCGTCGCCTTCGACGCGACCGTCTGGGAGATCTGGCCCGCCCTGGCCGCGGGCGCGACGCTCTACGTCGTACCACCCGAGGTGGCGACCTTGCCGGCGGCGCTGACGGAGTGGCTCGTGAAGAGCGGGATCACGCTGTGCTTCCTGCCCACGCCCTTGGCCGAGGCCGTGCTCAGCGCTCCCTGGCCGGCGGGGGGTGCGCTGCGCGTGATGCACGTGGCGGGCGATCGCCTGCACCTCTATCCGCCGCCCGGCCTGCCCTTCGCGGTGGTCAATGACTACGGTCCGACCGAGACCACGGTGTGCGCGACCTCGGGCGTCGTGCCGAGCGCGGGCGCTGGACTGCCTTCGATCGGCCGCCCGCTCGGCAACGCGCGGGTCTACATCCTGGACGCGGCGCTGCGGATGGTGCCGCCGGGCTCGGTGGGCGAGATCTGTATCGGCGGCGCGGGGGTCGCAAAGGGCTATCTTTACCGGGACGATCTCACCGCCGAGCGCTTCGTCCCGGATCCCTATAGCGACCTCCCAGGGGCCCGCTTGTACCGCAGCGGTGACCTCGGCAGCCTCAACCCCGACGGCACGATCGCCTTCCTCGGCCGCCGCGATCGGCAGGTGAAGGTCCGCGGCGTGCGCATCGAACCCGCGGAGATCGAGAGCGCGCTCGGGCTCCATCCCGCGTTGTCGGGGGCGGCGGTGGTGCCCATCGAGCAGCAGGGCGAGACGCAGCTCATCGGCTTCGTGGTGCCGCGCCCCGGGAGCGCGCCGGTGACTTCGGTCGAGCTGTCGCGTTGGCTCGGCGAGCGCCTCCCGGCGGCGATGGTGCCGGGTCGCCTGGTGTCCGTGGAGGCGCTGCCTCTGACGCCCAACGGCAAGGTGGACTACGCCGCGCTCCAGGCCGAGGCGCCGCGGGAGGGCGGGGCGGAGCACGTCGCGCCGCGCACCCCAGCGGAGAAGGTGCTGGCCGAGATCTGGTCGGCGGTGCTGGGACGACCGGTGGTGGGCGTGCTCGACGACTTCTTCGAGCTGGGCGGACACTCCCTGAAGGCGGCGCAGGTCTCCTCCCGCGCCCGCCAGGCGCTGGGGCGCGAGCTGCCGGTGCGGCTGATCTTCGAGAAGCGCTGTATTCAGGCCCTCGCCGCGGAGATCGGGGAGGCCTCCCCGGAGCTGGCGCCCATTCCTCGCCGAGACGGCGAGAGCGAGCTTCCGCTGGCGCCCGGGCAAGAGAGCCTGTGGTTCATCGACCAGCTCGGCGGCGCGGACGCGGCCTACAACGTCCCGCTGGTGCTGGAGCTCCACGGCGCGCTGGATGAGTCACGCCTCCGCACGGTGCTGGAGCGATTGGTGGAGCGCCATGAGGCGTTGCGCACGACCTTCCACGCCCGCGGCGACGCCCCGGTGCAGCGCATCGGGCCCCGTCCGGCGGAGGTACTCACCGTAGAGCATCTGCCCAAGGTCGCGCTGGCCGAGCGCCTCCACGCGGAGCTCGCGGCGCCCTTCTCCTTGGCCGAGGGCCCCTTGTTCCGCGCGCGCCTATTTTGGGTGGGGGAGCGCGAGGCTGTGCTGGTCCTGAATCAGCACCACATCATCACCGACGCCTGGTCGATCGGGGTCCTGCTCCGCGAGCTGATCACCGCCTATAGCACCTTGGCGGCGGGCCAGGAGCCCGCGCTGCCTCCGCTCTCGCTCCGCTATTCCGACTGGGCGGCCTGGCAGCACCAGCGCTGGGTGGACGGTGAAATGCAAGCCAGCTTGCAGCACTTCACCCAGGCCTTGGCGGGGGCTCCTGAGCTGCTCAGCTTACCGGCCGACCGTCCGCGGCCCGAGCGGCAGAGCTTCCGCGGCAAGTCGCTGGCCTTCGAGCTCCCCGCGCCGATCGGCACGCGGCTCGAGGCCTTGGCCCAGTCGACGGGCGCCTCGCTGTTCATGGCCTTGCTCGGTGCCTTCGCGGCCTACGTCTCGCGGATCAGCGGGCAAGACGATCTGGTGATCGGCTCCCCCGCGGCCAACCGCGATCGCCCCGAGACCGAGGGTCTCCTCGGCTACTTCCTCAACACCCTGGCCTATCGCTTCGATCTCACGGGGGACCCCAGCTTTCGCCAGCTCCTCGGCCGCGTGCGGACGACGGCGCTCGAGGCTTACGCCCACCAAGACCTGCCCTTTGAGAAGCTGGTGGCCGCGCTCGGGATCCCACGGAGCCTCCAGCACAACCCGCTGTTTCAGGTCATGTTCACGATCCAGGGCCAAAGCGCGGGCCAGATCGCGCTGCCCGGCGTCGAGGTGCACCTGCCGAAGATGGAGAGCCCGACCTCCAAGTTCGACCTCACGCTCTTCGCCGAGCCCAAGGCCGGCGGCTTGGCCTGTCTCTTCGAGTACAGCACCGACCTCTTCGACGACGCGCGCATCGCCCGGCAGGCCGCGCACCTTGGGCTCCTGCTCGAGGGGATCGTCGCCCAGCCCGACGTTCCGCTCTCCCGCCTCAGCTTCCTGAGCGCCGAGGAGGAGCGCCAGATCTCCTCCCTGAACCAGACCACGCGCGACTATCGGGCCGAGACCCTGGGCGACCTCTTCGCGGCCCAGCTCCGCCTGCACCCCGAGGCGATCGCGCTCGAGCACGGAGCCGAGCGCTTGAGCTACCAGGCCCTCGATGAGCAGGCCGAGGCGCTGGCGGATCGGCTGGCCTCCATGGGCGTAGGACCCGACGTCTTGGTGGCGATCTGTCTTGAACGTTCGATCCCGGCGCTGGTCTCCGTCTTGGCGGTGCTCAAGGCCGGCGGGGCGTACGTGCCCCTCGATCCTGGCTACCCGAAGGATCGCCTGCGCTTCATGCTGGAGGACTCCGCGGCGCGGGTGCTGATCACCGACGCTTCGCATCGCGCCCTCACCGAGGAGTGCCAGGTCCAGCGGATCCTGCTGGGCGGCCCGCTCCCGAGCTTCACGCCCGTACCGCGCCGTACGCCGACCGCCGAGAGCCTGGCCTACGTCATCTACACCTCGGGCTCGACGGGCAAACCCAAGGGCGTGGCCATGCCCCACGGTCCATTGGTGAACCTCATCCACTGGCAAAAGGAGCAGGGCGCGCCGCTCCGCACGCTGCAGTTCGCTCCGCTCAGCTTCGACGTGTCCTTTCAGGAGACCTTCTCGGCCTGGGGATCAGGGGCGACGCTGGTCCTGGTCGATGAGGCCACCCGGCGCGATCCGGACGCGCTGGTCGAGCTCCTGAGCGCAGCCGGCATCGAACGCCTGTTTTTGCCGGCGGTGGCGCTCCATCATCTGGCGCAAGCTGCCTTGCGGAAGAAGGAGCTGCTCCCTGCGCTGGTCGAGGTGATCACCGCCGGCGATCAGCTGCGCGTGACGGAGCCCATCCGCCGCTGGTTTGGGGCCAGCAACAAGCGCCTTCACAACCACTACGGGCCCACCGAGTCCCACGTGGTCACCGCGCTGGCAATCGAGGGCGAGGCCGCCAGCTGGCCGGGGCTTCCGTCGATCGGGCGGCCCATCGCCAACTCCGAGGTCTTGATCCTCGATGGGCACCGGCAGCTCCTCCCGCCGGGGATCCCGGGCGAGCTGTACTTGGCGGGCGCTTGTCTGGCGCGCGGCTACCTCGGTCGACCCGAGCTGACGGCGGAGCGCTTCGTCGAGCTCGAGATCGGCTCGCGGCGGCTGCGAGCCTATAAAACAGGCGATTTGGCGCAGCTCAGCGCCGACGGGACCGTCGCCTTCCTAGGACGCGCCGACGACCAGGTGAAGATCCGCGGCTTCCGGGTGGAGCCCGGAGAGATCGAGCGCGCCCTCTGCGCCCATCCGGCGGTGGCCGACGCGGCGGTGGTGGTCGACGATCGCGATCCGAGCAACAAGCGCCTCGTCGCCTACGTGGTGGCCGAGCCGGAGACCATCGCGTCGCTCCCCGCTTTCCTGGGCGCCGATCTGCCGGAGTACATGGTTCCGGCGCTCTTCCTGAGCCTCCCAGCTTTGCCCCGTACGCCGAGCGGGAAGGTGGACCGTCGCGGGCTGCCGCGCCCGGATGCGCCGACGCGCGCCCCTGTGGATCGGGGCCCGGAGCGGCCCACTCAGGCCCGCGTGCGCCGCGCCTTCGAGGAGGTGCTGGGACGCCAGGACCTCGGACCCGAGGACGACTTCTTCCGCCTCGGTGGGCACTCGCTCTTAGCGATGCAGGTCATCTCGCGGCTCCGCGAAGGCGTCGACGCGGAGCTGCGCGTGGCGCTCCTCTTTGAAAACCCGACGATTCAGCGCCTGGCCGCGGCCCTCGAGCGCATGGAGGGAGAGGCCGCTCCCCTCACGCTGCAGAAGATCGAGCCCGCGCCGGCCGGCGCCGCGATCCCGCTGTCGTTCTCTCAAGAGCGGCTGTGGTTCCTCGATCAACTCCACCAGGGGAGCGCGGCCTATAACTTACCGATCGCGCTGCGGCTGAGCGGCGCGCTCGACGTCCCGGCCCTCTCGGCGAGCCTCTCCGAGATCCTCGCACGCCATACGGTGCTGAACATGCGCTTCGTGGAGCGCGACGGTAGGGTGTGGCAGGAGCCCGGCGTCCCCGCGCCCTTGGAGCTGGTCGAGCTCGGCCCGGTCTCGCCGGAGGAGCTGAGGCGGCAGGTGGTCACCGAGGCCGCGCGGCCCTTTGATCTGGCCAATGGGCCGCTCTTTCGGGCGCGCCTCTTTCGCTTGGCGAAGGACGAGCACGTCGTCGTCTCGACCATGCACCACACGGTGGGCGATGGCTGGTCGATCAGCGTGCTGGTCAAGGAGCTCTCCGCGCTCTATGTGGCCCGCGCCGCGGGGAAATCGCTGGTGCTCCCGCCGCTGACCATCAACTATCTCGACTTCGCCTACCGCCAGCGCCAGCTCCTCTCGGGCGCGGTGCTGGAGCGGCGCCTTGAGCACTGGAAGCAGGTCCTGAGCGGCGCGCCCGAGGCGCTGAATTTGCCTGGCGATCGACCGCGGCCGCCCAAGCCCAGCCTCCGAGGAGCGACGGAGAAGGTCGCGCTGGGACGACCGCTGAGTGAGGCCGTGGAGCGGCTGGCGCGAGACTCGGGGGCGACGAGCTTCATGGTGCTGCTCGCGGCTTACACCGCGATGTTGTCGCGCATCTCGGGCCAAGACGACATCGTCATCGGCACGCCGGTGGCCAACCGCGATCGACCGGAGCTCGAGCCCCTCATCGGCTTCTTCGTGGGCACCTTGCCGATTCGGGTGGATCTCTCGGGCGATCCGAGCTTCGCGGAGCTCCTGGGGCGCGTGCGCGCCGCGGCCCTCGACGCGTTTCAGCACCAAGACATCCCGCTCGAGAAGATTGTGGACGCGGTCCAGCCCGAGCGGCAGCTGAGCCACGCCCCCCTGTTTCAGGCGATGTTGGTGCTGCAAAACACGCCGTCCGGGAGGCTCGCGCTCCCGGGGCTCACCATCGAGCCGATCGACCTCGAGATCGGGATCTCGAAGTCCGACCTAGCGCTGATCTTGGAGCCGACCCCTGAGGGGCTCCGGGGCGCCTTTGAATACAGCACGGATCTCTTCGACGCGGACCGCATCGCTCGGCTGGTGGATCAGCTCGGCACGCTGCTCGGCGATGCCTTGGCCAAGCCGAAGGCACGCCTCTCGGAGCTCGCGCTGGTCCCCGAGGTCGAGCGGGCAGCCTTGGCCCGTTTCGCGCGAGGGCGCGCGGTCCTGCTCAGCGCACCGCTGCCGATGCATCAGATCTTCGAGCGCCATGCGGCCGAGCGGCCTGAGGCGATCGCCCTGGTGCTCGCGGGGCAGAGCCTCAGCTATGGCGCGCTGGACGCTCGGGCCAACCAGATCGCGCAGGCCTTGATCGGCCGCGGCGCCCGGCCGGGCCAGCTCATCGGGCTCTGCGTGCCGCGCTCCTTCGACTTGATCGCGGGGATCCTCGGGATTTGGAAGGCGGGCGCGGCCTACTTGCCGCTCGATCCGAGCTATCCCAGGGCTCGCCTCGACGACATCCTGGTCGACTCGGGCGCTCGCTTGGTCCTGAGCAGCAACGCCGTCGCGCCGCGGTGGACCGCCACCGGGGCCGAGACGCTGTGGGTCGAGGACGTCGACGTGGGCAGCCCTGCGGCGCGTCCCGCGGTCATCGTCGGGCTCGGCGATCCGGCCTATGTCATCTACACCTCGGGCTCCACCGGGCGACCCAAGGGCGTGCTCCTCGAGCACCGCGGCTTGGCCAATGTGGTGGAGATCCACCGCGGCGATCTCGGCGTCGACGCTCAAGCGATCGTGCTCCAGTTCGCGTCGATCTCCTTTGACGCCTCGGTCTGGGAGATCGTGATGGCGATCGGCAGCGGGGGGCGCCTGGTCCTGGTTCCCGCGGATACGCTCCTGGCGGGAGAGGAGCTGGCGGACGTGCTGATCGAGAACGCGGTGAGTCACGCTGCGTTGCCGCCGACCTCTCTAGCCGTCTTGCCCGAGGATCGCGCGTACTCCAGCCTGCGGCTCCTGATCTCCGCCGGCGAGGCGTGTCCGCCCGAGCTGGTGAAGCGCTGGGCCAAGGCGCCGATCCGCTTCGTCAACGGCTATGGACCGACGGAGTCCACCATCTGCACTACCCTCGGGACTTGCGACCCGGCGCACAGCGGCGCGCCCCCGATCGGGCGACCGGCGACCAACCTCGAGGTGCAGATCCTCGACGCGCGCGGAAAACTGCTGCCCATCGGCGTGCCTGGGGAGCTCCACATCGGTGGTCTAGGGCTGGCCCGCGGCTACCTCGGTCGCCCCGAGCTGACGGCGCAGAAGTTCATCGAGCATCCGCTGGAGCCCGGCGCGCGGCTGTATCGGAGCGGCGATCTGGCGCGTTGGCGGGCCGACGGAAGCCTCGACTACCTCGGCCGCATCGACGATCAGGTGAAGCTGCGCGGCTTCCGCATCGAGCTCGGGGAGATCGAGGCGGTGCTGGCGCTGCACCCTGCTGTCGCGCAGGCCTTGGTCGTCGTGCACAGCGGGCCGGGCGGAAAGTCCCTCGTCGGCTACGTGGTGAAGAGCGGCGCGCTCGAGCCCGAGGAGCTGCGGCGTCACGCCAAAGCGGGCCTCCCCGAGTTCATGGTGCCCCAGGAGATCGTGATCCTCCCGGCCTTCCCGCTGACCAGCAACGGCAAGATCGACAAGAAGCGGCTGCCCGCGCCCACGCTCGCCGAGCAACAGAGGCCGGTATTTCAAGCACCCAGGACGCCGATCGAGCTGGCCTTGGCCGAGATCTGGGCGGGGCTCCTGAACCGTCCGCTGATCGGGCTCGAGGATGACTTCTTCGCGCTGGGCGGGCACTCGCTCCTCGCCGCCCAGGTGATGAGCCGGGTGAAGAAGACCCTCGGCGTCGACGTGGGTCTATCGGCGATCTTCGAGCACCCCACCCTGGGCGCGCTGGCCGAGGTGATCTCCAGCCAGAAAGGCGCGGCGGATCTGCCGCCGATCACCCGGCGCGCTGGGGCGGGCGACCGGCCGCTGTCCTTCTCTCAGGAGCGACTGCGCTTCCTCTCGGAGCTCGAGGGGGAGAGCGCGGCCTACAACATCCCGGTCGCGCTGCGGCTCAAAGGGAAGCTGTCGCGGCGCGCGCTCGAAGAGAGCCTCAGCACCGTGCTGCTGCGGCACGAGGCGCTGCGCACGTACTTCCCGATGGAAGCCGGCGGTCCAGTCGCACGGCTCGGTGCGGCGGAGCTTCCGCTCTTGGTCGAACGCCTGCCAGCGGAGGCGGTGGAGGCCCGGATCCGCCAGGAATCGGCGCGACCCTTCTCCTTGGCCACCGGGCCGCTGCTCCGCGCGCTCTTGATCGAGATCGCCGGGAGCGACGAGTACGTATTGGTGGTGGTGATGCACCACATCGTCTCGGACGGTTGGTCGATCGGGGTGCTGATGCGCGAGCTCTCCACGGCCTACGCGGCGCACAGCGAGGGCCGCGCGCCCATCCTCCCCGAGCTCCCGATCCAGTACGGAGACTACGCCGAGTGGCAGCGGGCCTGGCTGGAAGGCTCGGCCCGGGATCGCCAGCTCGAGTACTTCGTGAAGGCCTTGGCCGGAGCGCCGACCATCCTCGAGCTGCCCTCCGACCGGCCGCGGCCGGCAGTGCGTAGCCACCGGGGCGGGGCGGTGAAGGTCGAGATCCCGCAGGCGACCGCGCTCGCTTTGGCGGCGCTCGGACGGACGCAGGGCGCGACCTTGTACATGAGCTTGCTCAGCGCCTTTGGTGCTTATCTCGGGCGGATCAGCAGCCAAGACGACCTGATCATCGGCTCACCGTTCGCGGGTCGCCGCCTGGCGGAGACGGAGGGCCTCATCGGCTTCTTCGTGAATACGCTGCCGCTGCGGGTGGAGCTGACCGGGGACCCGAGCTTCACGGAGCTCCTCGCGCGGGTGCGGCGCCAAGCGCTCGGCGCGCATGAACACCAAGACCTCCCCTTTGAGCGCCTGGTGATGGCGCTCGAGCCCGAACGCGTGTTGGGGACGAGCCCGATCTTCCAGGTCATGTTCGCGCTGCAGCAGACCCACGCGGGCGGGATGGGGCTGGCGGGCCTCGAGGTGGAGCCGATCTCGGCCGAGAGCGGGAGGGCCAAGTTCGATCTCAGCCTGTCCTTGGCCGAAGGCTCGGAGGGGATCGGCGGAGCCCTAGAGTATGACGCGGACCTCTTTGACGCCTGGCGTATCGAGGCCATGGTCCAGCAGTTCATGCGCTTCTTGACCAGCGCGGTGGCTGCCCCCGCCGAGCAACTATCGAACTTAGACTATCTCGACGCCTCCGAGCGGGCGCGACTCCTGCCCCGGCCGGACGTTTCGGCCGAGACCGGGCCCACGGTGCTGGACGCGATCCGCGCGGCCGCCGGTAGGAGCCCAGGCGCGATCGCGGTGGAGAGCGCCGAGGGGACGATCACCTACGCGGAGCTCCTCCTGCGCGCAGGCCGGGTCGCGGCCGAGCTGCGTGCGCACGGCGTGGAGCCCGAGACCCTGGTGGGGATCGCCTTGCCACGTTCGATCGATCTCATGGTGGCCGTGCTGGGAACGCTCCAAGCCGGCGCCGCCTATGTGCCGCTCGATCCGGCCTATCCGGCCGAGCGCCTGGCCTTCATGCTGAAGGACAGCGGGGCCCAGGTCGTGGTGACGACGGCCGAGCATGCCGGACTCTTTCCCGGGGCAACGCTCCTCCACCTGAGCAACACGACGGGTGAAGGTCTCACCGCGGTGGCGGGCTCCTTGGCCTACTGTCTCTACACCTCGGGCTCGACGGGACAGCCCAAGGGCGTGCTGATCGAGCACCGCGCGCTGATGAACCATATGAAGTGGATGGCGGAGGCGATGCCGCTGACCGCCGCCGATCGCGTGCTGCAGCGGACCTCGCTGAGCTTCGACGCCTCGGTGTGGGAGCTGTTTTTGCCCCTGATGGTCGGGGCGCGCCTGGTCATGGCGCCCCAAGATTTGGGGGCGGACACCGAGCGCTTGGTGAAGCTCCTCCGCGAGCAGGAGATCACGGTGCTCCAGCTGGTCCCCTCGCTCCTCGGTATGCTGGTGGAGGAGCCGGGGTTTGAGGCGCTGCCCAAGCTGCGGCGGGTCTGCGCCGGCGGTGAGGCGCTGCCCTCCGGGATCGCCGAGAAGGTCCTCACCCGGAGCCGCGCTGAGCTGTGGAACCTCTACGGCCCGACCGAAGCGACGATCGACGCGACCGCGCATCGCTGTCGTCCGGAGGAGCTGGGAGCAGCGGGCGCGAGCGAGCCGATCGGCCTCCCGATCACCGGGATGCAGGCGCTGGTGCTCGACAGGAAGCTGCGGCCCGTTCCCGATGGTGTGCCCGGTGAGCTGTATCTGGCGGGCCCCTGCTTGGCCCGGGGCTACCTCCATCGACCGGAGCTGACCGCGTCCCGCTTTATCGTGCACACCTTCCCCGGCGGTCCGACGCTGCGGATGTACAAGACTGGAGACCTGGTCCGCCGCGCCAAAGGTGGGGTCTTGGTGTTCCTCGGCCGCGTCGATCGGCAGGTGAAGCTGCGCGGCTTCCGGATCGAGCTCGGCGAGGTGGAGGCCGCGATCGCCCGGTATTCAGGGGTGCGGGAGGTCGCGGCCCTGATCCGCGGCGCGGGCCCGAGCGCTCAGCTCATCGCCTATGTGGACAGCGCGAGTCCAACGCCCGACTCCGGCGAGCTCCGGCGCTTCCTCGAGCAGTCCTTGGCCGCACACATGGTGCCGAGCCAGCTCGTGTTTCTCGAGGCGCTGCCCCACGCGCCAAACGGCAAGGTGGATATCTTGGCGCTCGCGGCCCGCGAGCTGCCGGCGCCCGGGCGGGCGCGGGTCGTGGCTCAGCCGCGGGACGGGCTCGAGCTCGAGTTGGTGCGTCTGTTCGAGGAGGTGCTGGCCGTCAAGGACGTCGGCATCCTCGATAACTTCTTCGAGCTCGGGGGGCACTCGCTCCTGGCGCTGAAGTTGAAGCTGGCGGTGGAGAAGAGCCTCTCGTTGCCGCTGGCCTTGGTCGCGCTCTTTCAGCACCCGACGCCCGAGGCGCTGGCCGATCTCCTGCGGCGCGGGGCCTCGGGTGGCCAAGCGTCTCCGCTCATCCCGCTGACCGCGGTGGCGCGGCAACCGGGGGCTGCCCGGCCGTTCTTCCTGGTGCCGGGTGGTGGTTCTACCCCCTTCTATTTGATGGCCTTGGCCAAGGAGCTCTCGGGGCTCCCGGTATACGGGCTACAGCCGCGGGGTCTCGACGGAGAAGCGCCGGCGCATGAGACTGTGGAGTCCGAGGCGGCCTGGTACCTCGAGGCGATCCGCGCGGTGCAGCCGGTCGGACCCTACTTCGTCGGCGGTCACTCCATCGGCGGGCACGTCGCCTACGAGATCGCCCGCCAGCTCGCCAAGGCTGGGCAGGAGATCGGGCTGGTCGCGCTCCTCGACACCGTCGCGCCTTTCCCGGAGGCCACGCGGCCCATGGGCACGGGCTGGGACACCGCGCAGTGGCTGGCTCAGATCGCCGGGGTGATGGAGGGCTTCTTTGAGGCCAAGGTCGAGCTCGATCTGGCGGCGCTCCGCGCGATGAACGAGGAGGACCGGCTGGCGGCCTTCGTGGGGCGCATGCAGGCCACCGGCATCTTGCCTGCGGGGGCGGGCCCAGCGCACGTGCGGGGCATCCTGAACGTGGCGCGCGCTCAGGACGGCACGGCGTACGCGCCTCTCTGCGATCAGGCCCTGCCGCTGATGTTGTTCCGCGCCGAAGAGAAGAGCGATCCCAACCACCCCACGGTCGGGCCCTTGATCGCCGACCCGGCCTTGGGCTGGAGCCGCTTCAGCGGCCGGGAGGTGCCCGTGTACATGGTCCCGGGATCGCACCTCACCCTCGTGCGTGAGCCCAACGTACACATCCTCGGCGCTCAGCTCCGCGCGATCCTCGGGCTGTCATGACGGCGTTGATGCTGCTCCTCAAGTTCCTCCACGTCAGCGCGGCGGTGATCTTCCTGGGCGACATCGTTGTCACCGCGGTGTGGAAGTGGCTCGCCGACCAAGGTGGCGAGCCCGCGGTGATGGCCTTCGCGCAGCGCCTGGTGGTCTGGACCGACGACAAGCTGCTCATCCCCAGCATCATGGTTCTCGCCGCTAGCGGATACGCCAGCGCTTACCTGATGGGAATCTCGGTCTGGGGGAGCTTCCCTTACGCTGCGGCGCAGATCCTCTTCTTCTTGTCGGGGGTGGTGTGGAAGCTCGTGCTGCAGCCGGTGCAGCGGAGGCAGCTCGAGCTGTCGCAGCAGTTTCGCGCTGGAGGGGTGGTGCCACCCGAATACGCGGTGCTGACGCGGCGCTGGCTCCGCTTTGGACTCTTGGCGATCGCGCTACCTTTTGCCGCGCTGTTCTTCATGGTGTGGCATTGAAGCCAGGCACCGAGTAGCCTCGCGGCGTGGCGCATTTCAGATCTGCGATCTTGGCATTGGCGATGAGCGGCTCGCTCTGGGCTTGCACCTCGGCCGACACCGCGGACATCGGTCTCGTGGCCCGCGACGCCGCCGCGGACAGCGGCGCGCGCGACGCGCTGGCGGCGCTGGATGCGGCGGAGCCCGACGCAGGTGCACCGCTCGATGCGGCGGAGCCCGACGCCGCGCAGCCGGACGCTGCGGAGCCCGACGCCACGGAGCCCGACGCCGGGGAGCCCGACGCCGGGGCCCAGCTCGACGCAGCGGAGCTCAGCGATGCCGGCACCGCCACTGCTGCGGACGGCAGCGCGGCGGACGTCGGCTCCTTCCCAGACGCGGCGGAGCTTCCCGACGCAGGCGAGACGCCGGACGCGGGGGAGAGCCTCGATGGTGCGCTGCCCGACGGTTGCGTGGTGGGTCAGGTCGCCAGCACGGCCACGACCAGTCAGCTCGACCTCTTCGGCACTCCCGCGTACTTCAACGGCGGCCAGCCGCTGCCGGCCGGGAGCTACCGCATCACCTACCTCGACGGCTGCATGAAGTACGGCGGTGCCCAGGGATGGACGGTCAACGCCTACGCGGCCAACCGCGCCTGTTGGTACGTCATCGGCGCGACCACCAACGATCGGATCGTCGTTCCCCCCGGAACGATCGGCTACGCCGTGGGCAGCGGCGCCTATGCGAACTTCGAGGACTGCGTGACCGCTAGCCGGCAGGTTCCACCGGTCGACTTCCAGATCCTGCAGCCTTCGGTGCTGGGCGTCTGGCTCCTCGACAGCCCCTACAGCGACAACCTGCCCGGGCTCGATAACCGCAATCCCACGTGGCAGCTCTCGACCCTGACCAGCAGCTGCTCGCAGTAGGCGAGCGGACCCGCCCTCAGGTGAGCGCCGCCATGGTCTTTTGATAGGCCCGCTGCAACATCTCCAGGACCAGCGGCGGGAGTTGGATCTTGCCGCTGCCCACTTGGGCCATGAACTGCTCGGCGATGAAGCGCTGACCCTCTCGGTCGAGGTCGATGAGGCCCTTCTGATCGGGCGGTAGATTCCGGGCCTGGAGGCTGGCGAGGGCCATCACCGCGCGGACGATCTGGATGTACTCCGGCGCCAGTGCGTAGGGCGCCTTGGTCATGTCGAGCGCGTACTCTGAGTTCAAGACGAGGTGCTCGGCCTCTCCGCGGCGGATCACCCAGTCGAAGTTGGAGTATTCGAAGCCGGGCCGGCCCGCGGGGAAGGTCTGTCCGCGGAAGGTCTGGGTGGGGTGGTCGAGGTCGAGCGTAGGCCACTCGTCGACTGACCAGCCGCGGCTCTTCCGAAACGGGAACTCTTTGTTGGACGAGGAGGCCGAGGCGAAGATGGAGCCGGGCTTCAAGTTTTCGAGCTCCTCCTCGCTCAGCGAGGGCATACCGACCGCACCGAGCACGAGATCGGCCTGAAATCCTGGGGGAACATGCTCGATGACGTCCACCAAGAGGCCTCGTGCCTGCGCCGCTTTGGCCGCGGCCAGCGCCGTCGGGTCCACGTCCTTGACCGTCACTTGGTAGCCGAGCTTGCTCAATATCTCGGCGATCGGCGCGCCCATGGACCCGTAGCCGCTGAGGAGGACGCTCTTCACCGGCAGGTTGCGCTCCTCCAGGCTCCGCGTGAGCTCATCGACGATGCCCCACGCCAACAGCACGCCCGCCATCTCCAGCTTCACCGGGCTCTCCGCGGCGTTGACGATGGGGAACTTCGGCTCGAGGGCGTGGAGCTTTCGCGCGCCATCGCGGGTGTGCTCGACCCCCGACAGCGCCCTCAAAAAAGACTCATAGCCACCGAAGCCGTACCAATTCGAGGTCATTCTGTAGGCGCTGGTCGGCGGAAAGTAGTCGCGGCCGATCGTCTGATTCTCGGCCATCTGATTGACGAACTCATTGAACAAGCTCAAGGAGCGCGCGCCCGAGGAGATGACTTGGAAGCGGTGAAAGGGACGCTCCTCTCCCAGCCGAAGCCCCTCCTCGAACAGCCCGACGTCCATGTCGTACCAGTGCCGGGTCTCCTCCGAGGTCCGCATGGCCCAGTTGTCGAACACCGCGTCGCCGCCGAGCTCCTCGATGTTGGTGAAGTGCTGCACGCGCCCGCGTTGCCCGTGGTGCCGAGCCTCGTAGAGCAGCATCGGGACCGAGGTCGAGTAGCCCTTCCCGGCGCGGGTGTACCGCTCGGCCAGCTCCCGCGTGATGCTGGAGGACATCAGGTGCTCTTCATCGAAGACGAAGTCTTCGGGGTGCTTCTTCCATCCGCGGGCCTCGACGTTGTCGATCAGCGCGCGCACCAGCGGCATCGGGTGGCTCTTTCGACGCTCGCCCTCCTCGGCGATGATCGCGTCGATGAGATTGGAGAAGAGGCCGTCGCTCTTGGCGCCGACCGGGCGGCTGTAGTGGCGATCGTCGGGGTTGAGGACCCACAGCTCGAAGGGATCGTTCTCGTATTGCTTGACCGCAGGGCCTGCGCTGCGCGCGCCGATCCAGCGCACCAGCTGATCCGCGTCTTTGGCCCCAAACGCGGCTCGCAAGCGGCGCAGGTCGAGCTTTCCCTCCTTGTCAGCGCCCAGCGCGAGCAGCTCCGCCAACAGGTAGCGGGTGAGCGCGCGCGGCGGCATCTCCGAGTCCTGCAGGCGCTGGATCTCCGGCGCCAAAGCCATGCGAGCCAACCTTTGACCGAGCCGACTATCGCCGCGGACGCCCAACTCAGCGCAGAGGGACTTGACCCACTTGCCGCTGGCAGGGGGCACGTCGCGTCGCCACAGGTCACCCATCAAGAAGGAGATGGGCGCGCCGTGCGCAGAGACCTCCTGGCGCTGGGTGCCGCTGGCGGCAGGGCCGCTCCACAGGCGCGAGCCGTGGCCGTGCTCGACCTTCCAGGCGCCGAGCAGGTCCTTCGGTAAGTCGCCGGCGCCGATGACCACGCTCGGAGCTCCGGCTCCGGTGAGTCCGAGCGGGGCCTGGCCGACCGCTCCGGTCGACGTGCTCAACTTCGTGGGCTGCTTCACCAGCGGCGGCGAGGTCTCCAGCACCGGGGCCTTCTTCGAGCGGATCTTCATGACTCATCCGGATCGCGTCGATCGGTATAGGCCACGCCGAGGCGCCCGGGCGTGAGGCTCTCGCGCAGGAGCTGCTCCTCGATGGCCCAGCCATCGCTGCCGGTCTGGGCCGCCCCGCGCTCGACCAAGGTCTGCATGGCGTTGATCGCGCCTCGTCGCGTGCACCCGACCTGCTCCGCCAAGCGCTGGTAGCTCAGCGGATGATCGATGGTGATCACGCGCCGCCCGGGCTGCCCGAACACGTCCGCGTACGAGAGGAGCACGTTGGCGACGCGCGCCATCAGTCCACCGAAGACGCTTTGACGGTCCGAGTCCATCGTCATGGCGTGCTTTCGGGCCATCAGCCGCAGCCAGTCGAAGCACAGCGCGTGATCGAGCCTCAGGCGCTCTTCCACCAGGGCAGCGGGGACCGCGGCGGCGATGGCGGGCGTCAGCGCCGCGACCGAGGAGCGATAGTCCGGGAATCCGGCCAGCATAGGCAGATCGCCGAGGTGACAGGTCGCTCGGAAGATCTTGGGCGAGTACTCGACGCCGCGCGCGCTCGTCTGAAAGATGCGCAGCACTCCGTCCACCAAGAAGAACACCGCCGTCGCTGGCTCGCCCTCGCGATACAGAACCTCACCCGGGGCGTAGCGCCGAAAGCAGGCGTTCTGCAGGAGCAGCTCGGTGGTCTCGCGCGCGGCGGCCTCCAGCACCGCGACGTTGGCCATCGCGTTCAGGCAGCGCGAGCGCTCCCCGTTGCTCGCCTCCCACTCAAAGCGAGGGCTCATGGCGGGAGGCCCTCCGAACCGGGGCAGGCGCTGTAGTGAACGCGTTCACTACCAGAAACCCCCGCAGGGCCCGATTTCGACCTAACCCATCGAAAGCACTGGAGAGGACACATCCGCTTACCTCCCGATAATCCTGCTCGTACATCAACCGGGCGCCAAAGACACCGCCCACAGAAGGAGTACGTATGAAGCCACTATCCAGCACCTCGCCCACCAACGGAATCTGGGCCGGCCTCCCCGGCGGAGACGACATCGCGATCCTCTCGCAGGCGCGCACCGCGATCAAACAGGGTCACCCGCTCAAGGGGCGCGATCGCGCGCTGGCCGCCGCCGCCTTCAAGAAGGCGAAGCCGCTGGTCATCCCCGAGCTCAACAAGTCCTCCCAGAGCGCCTCCGCGTTCATCGTGGACGGCCAAGTCTACGCCCGCGTGGCGCCGGACGGCATCGCCGGTCAGATGGAGTCGCAGGCCAAGTACTACAAGGGTGGGAAGATCATCCACTAAGGACTGGCTGACTTCCTCCAAGTCAGCGGCGTGTCAGGAGCGCCCGCAGCTCGGCGGCGATGTGCTCGAGCAGCAGCTCCCGCTCGGTGTTGAGGAAGAAGTGCTCGCCCGGGATCTCGCGGGCGCTAAAGCGCGCGCTGCTGTGGTTGCCCCAGGCGAGCACCGACTCTTCGCTCGGTCGATCGCGATCCCCCCAAAAAGCCACGATCGGGCAGCTGAGCTGGGGCGCTGCGGCGAAGCGATAGCCCTCGAGCGCCGCCATATCCGACTTCAGGATCCCGCCGAACAGCGCGCGCAGCTCCTCATGAGCCAAGATCTCCTTGGGGATGCCTTGGTGCCGGCGCTGGACCTCCTCCAGCAGCTCCTCGCTGGATAGATGCGCGATCGGCGCGTCATTTCTCGGCCAATCCGGGGCCCAGCGACCCGACACGAACAACAGCTCAGGGGAGGATCCCCGGTCTCTGAGGGCGCGGGCCAGCTCGAAGGCGACCAGCGAGCCCATGCTGTGGCCGAAGAAGGCGAAGGGTCGGTCGAGCTCGGGGCTCAGTCCCTCGGCGATCGCGGTCACCAGCGCGGGGATCGAAGTGTAGGCCGGCTCCGCGTAGCGCGACTCCCGTCCGGGGAGCTGCACCGCGCAGACCTCGACCTCGGGCGGGAGCAGCGGCGACCAGGCGCGGTAGACCGAGGTCCCGCTGCCGGCGTACGGGAAGCAGAAGAGCCTCATCGCCGCGGCAGGCCTGGGCTGGAAGCGAACGACCCACTTGGCTTGGCTCATCGGCGTCTCAGTACTGCACTCGCCCAACGGCGTTGCTGCCGTAGGAGGTGTACCAAAGCTCGTGGCCGCCGGGGTGCGCATACAGCCCGCCCGGCACCTGACCATTCGGGAAGGGGTAGGGCACGCTCTCGCCGCTCGGGGTGATCCGAATGATGCCGCCGCCGCCGATGCCGACGTTGGCGCTGGAGTACCAGATCGAGCCGTCGGGCCCGAGGACCAAGCCGGCGCCCGAGGCCTGGGAGGGCAGGCCGTAGGGGAGGTTGTGGTGCACGATCACCGGCGCGCCGACCGTGTTCATAGAACCGAGCGTCCCCCAGTTGTCCTCGTTGAACCACACCGTGTCATTGGGTCCGGCTACGATGCGGGCGATGCCGCCGCGCGCGGTGAACTCGGTGATGACGCCGGCCGGCGTGACCCGCGCGATCTTGCCGGTGTTGTACTGGCCAAACCACACGTTCCCGTCCGGGCCGAGACCGATGCCGAAGGGCAATGAGCCGGCGGTGGGCGAGCTGAACTCGGTGAGCACGCCCGCCGGCGTCAGGCGGCCGATGCTGTTGGCGTTGCCGACCGACGTGAACCAGACGTTGCCATCGCCGCCCAGCGTCAGGAGGAAGGGGTTGCGGGCACCGACGCCAGTGGTCGGGAGCGTGAACTCGGTGATGACGCCCGCCGGAGTGATGCGACCGATCGCGTTGTGCCCTGACTCGGCGAACCAGACGTTGCCGTCGCTGCCGGCCGTGATGCCGACCAGATCTGCGCCCGCGGGCGTGACCGGGAACTCCGTGATCGTGCCGGCTGAGGTTATCCGGCCGATCCGATTTCCGGTGCGCTCGGTGAACCAATAGTTGCCGTCTGCGCCTTGGGTGATCTCGGCCGGACCCGAGCCGCCGCTGGGGAGCGTAAAGCTGGTGACATCGTAGTAGTCGATCGTGAGCGGCGGCGCGCGGGTGGCGGTCCCGCTCAGCGTGGAGACGGTGACGGTGGCCGTTCCGGTCGCGTGCGGCGGGGCGGTGACGGTGATGCTCTGATTGGTGAAGTGGCTGAGCTCGGCGGCGGTCTGATTCCCGAAGCGCACCGTCACGGTGCCCCACAGGTGCTGACCCTGGATGGTGGTCGTCCCTCCCGCGCGAACGGCGGCGGGGACCACCGCGGTGATGATGGGCAGCGGAGCGGTGTAGCTGACGCGCACGTGTGCGGTCTGACCGGCGGCCACCGTGGCCGGGGAGCCGCTCACCCGCGCGACGAAGGTCTCGCCCGCGGTCTGGATGTCGCTGCTGGTCACGTCGTAAGCGCCTGGCATCAGGAAGCTGATCACCGTGGGACTCCCGAAGAAGTTCTGGCTGAATCCGCCGGGTCCGCTGACGCTGCCACTGCAGAAGTTGTTTGGGGCTCCGCTGCAGTCGATCTGGAGCGTCCCGGTGGTCACGCCGGTGTCAGCGGGGCCGGAGTCGACCGGAGTGGCATCGGGAAAGGTGGTGCCCAGATCCTGCGGCTCGGCATCGGGCGCGGCCGCGGCGTCATCGGCCGCGACGCCCGTGTCGCTCGGAATCACGCCGGTGTCCTCGGCGACGACGCCGGTGTCCTCGGGAAGCACGCCGGTGTCCTCGGCGAGCACGCCGGTGTCCTCGGCGACGACGCCGGTGTCCTCGGGAAGGACGCCGCGATCAGGGCTCTCGGCGTCCGGATTGACCGCGCCGGTGTCGATCGGGCTCGCGTCGGCGCGCGGCAGACCGGCGTCCGCGCGGGCTGCGTCCACCAAAGCACCCGCGTCCTCGACGCCGGCGCTGGAGCAGCCGACGGCCCCCAGGAGAGACACGGTCAAGAGCAGAGATCGACGCCCGAACATTTCTGTTCGATGCCATGAGTCCGACTCGAAGAACAGGTGAGCCTCCCCGCGCTAAGAATGCGCTCCACGCTTTCGCTACGAGCGAATTCTTGAGATGAGCCCTAGAACAGCGGGATGGGCACCAGCACGAAGACCGCTGAAGGGTTCCGCTCGTCGGCGTTGGAGTACACGAAGGCCGACTGCGCATCGAGCATCGTCGTCACCCCATCAAAGTAGCGGATACTCCCAGTGGTGGCGTTGCACCACCGCGCCGACTCGGCCGAAGCGGTCGGCTTGTAGCGAACGTCGATCACTCCCGCCTCTCCGATCACGACGAGGCGACCGCCCGAGATCGGCGAGACCCGCCGGTACTCGATCGGGTGAAAGGGGCCGGGCCCCAAGGCCGGCGCGAAGATCTCCACCCAGTCTCCCCCCTCGTGAGGGCGCTGCCAGGCGCGCAGCTGAGCCACCGCGGTGAACGTCGTGTCGTCGGCGCTGGCGTCCTTGAAGGTGCCCGAGTCCGCGGGGGTGACCTCGGTCCAGCCTCCTCGCCCTCCGAGGTAGGCACGAGGAACACCACTCGCTGCTCCCACCACCATCAGTCGACCGGCGCGTCCCACGGCGACGCGGCGGATCAGCACCTCGGCAGGCAGGGGAGATACGGTCGCGGTCACCACGCGTCCTGCTCGCAGCGAGACTCGCCAGATGTTCTGACAGTCGTAGGCGTAGACCGCGTGTTCCGAAGAGATGGCCACCGAGAGCTGGTTGAGGCCGTTGACCCGGCAGCTCAAGGGTGCAGGGGCCAGCGGCTGCGGCGCCGCGATCAAGCCTCCTCGCTCATCGAAGCGGAGGAGGTTGTAGTCGTTGTCGCCGGCCCAGACCTGCTCGCCGTCCCACGCCATTGACACCACCGGCGAACTCACGCTGGCGCTGTCCACGCGGGTGATCTCGTTCAGGCTCCGCAGCCAATACATCGGGTTGGCGGTGCTCGTTCTCGCGCTGACCAAGACCCCGCCCGGCACCGCGGTGGTCGCCAGGAAGTTGATCCGATCGTCACCGATCGTCGCGGTGTCGATCGTGAAGTTGGCGCAGCCCGTGGCGCGCACCATTTTTCGCGTGGCGATCGCGCCGGGGAGCTCGGCCTTGGCCTCGAAGCTTTCCGCGCCCTCGGCGGAGACCCGGACCTGAAAGATGGCCTCTGCGCCCGAGGGCAGGGGCGCCTCGGCCACGGGAACCAGCGGTCCGTCCTCATTGATCCCGAATGCTCCGCGCGGCGCGGCGTACCCGATGAGGCTGATCGCCAGCGGCGCTCCATCGAAGGGATCATAGGAGGGGAGCGCGGCGGCGAGGCTGGCGTCGTCGCGGTTCTTCGGTGCCCCCAGGACGCTGGCCTCGAACAACTCAGGGGCAGCTGGATTGCCGACCCGCTCCACCACGAAGAAGAGGGTGTTGACGCGCTCGCTCTGCAGCGCGTCCTTCACGCTCTGGGGCATGGTCAGCTTGATGGGTTCGCGCGAGACGCAGGCAGTGCTGGCGAGCGCGACGACGAGAGCGGCGGCCAGGCTGCGCACCGCGCAACCATACACGGGAAGGCGATCTCAGTAACCCACGATCACTCGGACCTCATCGCTCCCCGGGAGCACGATCCCTGTGCCATCCGCGAGGCCGGCGCAGAGGTCGTGCCAGCCGCGCTCCAAGGTCAGCGTCAGCTCGGACGCTCCATCGCTCAGATCGTGCAGCGCGTCCTCGCGAGGCAGCGTCTGACCCGCTGCCGGGCAACGGGCGTCGACCCGCACGAAGTAGTGGCCCTCGCCCTCCTGCGGCGCGCCGATCGGGACGATGGCGATCCCCGCCGAAGCCAGCTTCATCGTGAAGGTGCGGGCCAAGGCCGTGCCATTTTGAGGCTCGATGATGTGCACTGTCGAAGGGACCCGATCCATCACGGTGAAGCTCACCATCGCCCGCACGGCGCTGGCGACGCCGTTCAGGTCGGCCAGCTGCGCGCAGAGGCGGTGCGATCCGGCCGAGAGCATCAGCGCGATCTCCGAGTGCAGCCCGAGATCGAGGCGCGACGCGCTGGGCGTGATCGTCTGACCCTCCGTCAAGCAGGGCTCGTCGATCATCAGGTGCAAGTGCGTGCCTTGAGGATCGAGCGTGACCCCGGTGAGCGCCAACTTGACGTCCACGTCCGTGAAGACGGAGCCTCCTTCTTCGGGCGTAACGAAACCGATCGAGGCCGCCGGGCCGTCCTCGAAGCAGGCCGCCGAAGCCGCCAAAAACAGGGTGGAGATGAGCTTTCGAACGTCGTTTTTCATGTCCCCATCATCCGGTTAACTATGACAGGTGCAGTCAGAGCACTAAGGCCCCGGATCGAGGCCTGAATCGGGATCGTGTCAGAGCTTGCGCGGCGCCCCGGCTGAGGCAGGATGCGGACATGGGGCAGCAGAGCGCGGCGGTGATCTGGCTGAGCCTGTGCTGTGCCTGCGCGGCCGGGCGGAGCGATCCGGACGGCGGTGCATCCGGCAGCGACGCGCGCGCGGTGACGGACGGGGCCGAAGCGCTGGATCTCGGCCCCAGCGCGGACGCCGCGCCCGGACCCGACCGCGCGGCAGCGGACAGCGGCGCTCCCGATCCGGACGGCGGCGGTGACGCGGGCGTCGCTGACCTCGGCGTCGCGTCCACGGACGCGGGCGCCGCTGACGCCGGTGTCGCCCGCACCGCGCACCTCTTCGTCGGCAGCGGCGACGGCAACATCTATCGCTGGAGCCTGAACCTGGGCACCGCTGCCGTGGGACCTCGGGCCGCGACCGCCGGCGGCTCAAATCCGAGCTTCCTCGCCTTCCACCCCGCGGGAGGCTTCGTCTACGCGGTCAATGAGGCCTCTCCCAGCGGGAGGGTCGCCGCCTTTCGCTTCGATCCCGCCAGCGGAGCGCTGACCCTGCTCAACCGGGTCTCCTCGGCTGGGGCCGGCCCCGCACACCTCTCCGTCGATCCCGCCGGCCGCTTCGTGCTGGTCGCCAACTATGGCGATGGAGCGATCGCGGTGCTCCCGATCGAAGCGGACGGGCGCCTTGGCGCCGCCGTCGACACCCGGCGCGCGGGTGACAATGCCCATCAGATCCTGACCGACCCTGCGAGCCGCTTCGCCTTCGTCCCTTGCTTAGGATCCGACTACATCGCGCCCTACCGCTTCGACCCTGCCACGGGTCAGCTCAGCGAGGGCGCGGTGTTGGCCAGCGCGCCGGGCGCCGGTCCGCGTCACCTGGCCTTTCATCCCAGCGCCCGCTTCGCCTACGCGATCAACGAGTCCGATCGCACCGTCACCGCTTACAGCTATGACGCGTCGCGCGGGGCGCTGGCCGTGCTCGGGAGCGTCTCTACCCTCCCGGCGGGCTTCAGCGGCCAGAATAGCTGTGCGGAGATCGCCGTGCACCCGAGTGGCCGCTGGGTCTACGGCAGTAACCGCGGGCACGACAGCATCGCGCGCTTTGCGGTGGATGAGGCGACGGGGCGCCTCAGCGCGGTCGACCACACGCCGACCGGCGGACAGACGCCGCGGAGCTTCGCGGTCAGCGCCGACGGGGCCTTGCTGATCGTGGCCAATCAGGAGTCGGATGCGCTCACCGTCTTCAGGGTCGACGCGGCGAGCGGGACCCTGAGCACTTTGGGTGGTCCTATCGCGGTTCCTCGGCCGGCCTTTGTCGGCGTCCTGGAGCAGCCCTGAGCCCTCCGGGGACGGTCACGGCCCACGGTCACGGTCGCGGTCACGGTCACGGCCCACGGGCCACGGTCACGGGCCACGGTCACGGCCCACGGTCACGGCCCACGGTCACGGCCAAGCCCACGTTCACGTTCACGGCCACGGCCCACGGGTCACGGTCACGGCCACGGGCCACGGCCAAGTTCATGTTCACCTTCACGGCCACGTTCACGAGCGGTGAGGCCCTAGTTTGGTACGCCCCCGTTGCAGAGTACGCTCTCCATCGTGTGCCCTCGGCTCCTCCTCGCGGTGTTCCTCCTCGGATCGGTCGCCTGCGGCACGGCCCCCAACCCCCCGCTGATCCTCCCCGATGCGCGAGCGGTGTTGATCGGCGCGGAGGATCGCGACCGCAGCCTGAGTTGGCGGGCGGTGGCCCTCGCGTCCGATCTCCCCTTCGAGCTCCGACGCGAAGAAACGCCGACGGCCCTCTACGTCCTCAGCTTTCTCGAGAGCCTCGCCGAGCTTGGACTGAGCGAAGGGATCATCGACGCCAACGCGGACGCCCGTTCCGACGCCATCCTCCCGAGCGATGCGGCGCACGCCTTCGTGTATCGCGGCGCGTGGGCGGAGCTGCCCCCCGCGGCCCTGCCGGCGCCGGCCGCCGGGGCTCGCTTTCCCGTCACGCGCTCGCGCCCCTGCGACTATCGCACGACGGTCCAGATGGCCCCGGCCAACGGCTTCCTGGACTACTTCGGGAGCAGCCGCGATCGAGTGACGGGCTGGGGCGATCTGACGCTCCTCGAGGCGGTGAACTTGGACGGCGCGATCGTCTTTCGCAGCGGCCACGGCTTTCCCCGGGTCATCGGTCTGTGGGTCGGCAAAGATGGAACGAACTATGCGCTCACCGATGACGGGCGCCTCACGGTGGCTAACTTCAGCGAGCGCACCTTGGACGATCCTCCTCTCGCTCGGGTCCCCAATTGGATCCGGCCCTTTCCGAGGATCGATCCGACCCCTACCTTGGTCGTCAGCAGCACCTCGACCTTCTATCTCGCGCTATGGAATCAGGTCCTGCGCATCGATCATGGGACGGTGAGCGTGCTCCTCGAAGGCCCTCCGTTGACCGAGGCGCGCGTGGAGGCGCTGGGAGCCGACGTGCTGATCACCGGGCTCGGGCCGAGCTTGACGCGCGTCCTGCCGGACGGTCGCCAGCTCACCGAGCGTCTCCCCTGGATCGCCGAGGGGATCGTGCGTTCCGCGGCCCGGCTCGGCGATGGGACCGAGGTGGCGACCGGCTTCGTGAACAGCTCCTTCGATACGACGCTGGAGGTCTTCAAGAAGCCCCCGGGCTCAGCCGTCTGGGAGCCCCTGGCCCAGGACGGCCTCTTGGTGAACGAGCGCATCGGCTCGATCTTCGGGATCGGCAAGCGGATCATGCTCTCGATCGCGGAGCTCTCGATCGTGCCTTTTTCGCTGTACGAAGTGCGGGGACCTGAGGCGCGCGCGAACTCCTGTGTTCAGCACACGCGCCCGAGCCTGGTGCGCTCGCTGGATCCCGATCATGCGTTCTTGCTGGAGATGGAGCGCTTCTCGGACGGGACGACCCAAACGCTCACGGTGACGCTGCTCTACGACGTTCCGTGATCTCGAGGCGCACCGCGTGCTTTGGGCGGACGGTAATGGAGGCGATCAGCTCGAGCGGGCGCGTATCGACGTTCCGGTAGCGAAAACGTCGGACGAGCTCCGCCAAGGCCAGCCGCGCCTCCAAGGTGGCGAAGGCCGAACCGATGCACACCCGGCCTCCGCCTCCGAAGGGGAAGTACGCGAAGCGCGGGAGCTTGGCCTCGAGCGCCTCGGTCCAGCGCTCCGGCCAGAAGCGCTCGGGATCGTCAAAGTAGCGCGGGTCGCGATGGGTCACCCACTGGGGGAGCACCACCATCGAGCCCGCGGGGATGGTCCAGCCCATCACCACGTCGTCTTCTCGGGCCTTGCGGGTCAGCACCGCCGCCGGTGGATAGAGCCGCATGGCCTCCTTCACCAGCTGTTCGGTGCGCACGAGCGCGGGCAGATCGGCCAAGGTCGGCGGGCGATCGCCTAGCACCGCGCTGAGCTCCGCGGCGACCCAGTCCGCCACCTCCGGATGCTGCGCCAATAGGTAAAGCGCATAGGTCAGGGTGAGGGCGGTCGTCTCATGCCCGGCGAGGAGCAGGGTCAGCACCTCGTCCCGCAGCTGCTGGTCGCTCATCCCCTGGCCGTGCTCATCGGTCAGCTCGAGCATCGTCGTCAGGAGATCATCGCTCCGCTCCTGGCTCTGCCGCTTCTCGCGGATGATCCCGTGCACCACCTCGTCGAGCTCGGCCCGCGCGGCCAGGAAGGCCCGGTTGAGCGGGGTGGGCACCGAGAGGGGCCAGGGGAAGGGCTGCGACAAGGTCCGCGCGAAGTAGTCGCTGACGTCGTGGAGCGCGCGACTGACCCGGGCCTCGTGCGCGCTCGAGCTCGAGCCGAACAAGGTCCGCACCGCGATGTCCAAGGTCAGGTGCATCATGTCTTCGTTGACGCTGCGCACCTCTCCGCTCACCCAGCGGTGGAGGTGCTCCTCGGTCGCGCGGCTCATCGCGTCGGCGTAAGCCAGGACCCGCTTGTGCTGAAAAGCGGGTGACATCAGCTTCCGCTGCCGGGTCCACAGCGCGCCGCCGCTGGTCAGCAGGCCCTCGCCGAGGAGGGGGCGAAAGCGGATCGCCAGATCGCTCTTGGGGTAGTTGGCGCGGCCTGTCAGCAGTACGTGCTCGATCGCGTCGGGGTGCGAGAGCAGATAGGTCGGCATGCCGGCGAAGCGGGTGTAGGCCACGTCGCCGTGGGCGCGCGCCGTGCGGACCATGAAACCCAGAGGATCGCGGCGCACCTCGCCGATCGGGCCCAGGAAGGGGAGGGCGGCTGGTCCCGGCGGCCGAGGGGCGCTGTGTCGTCCGAGCTTGTGTTTGAGCACGTTCATGCGGATTCCCCGATCTTGAGCAGCGCTTCCACATAGGGAGCCTGGTCTTTGAAGCGCGTCCGTCCGCCGTCGTAGAGGCGCTGCAACAGGAGCCCCTCGAGGAAGATGATGATCGCGTGCGCGTCCTTCTGCCCAACGCCGAGCAGCTCGGCGACGGACTGTTGGTAGAAGCGGGAGGCCTTGAGGAGGGCCTTGTCTTTCCGGATGCCCTCCGGATCGCGGCTGCGAAAGTACTCCATCAGCACCAGCTGCTGCTGGACGAAGTACGACTCCATCGCCTCCACGAAGCCGAGCACCGCCAAGGCCCGCTCGGCGGTGCTGAGGCCTTGCGGGATCTCGGTGCGCGCGCTGAGCATGTCGCGCTTCCCCACCGCCTCCACCACGTCCATGAACAGCGCCTCTTTGCTCGGGAAGTAGTGGTAGAGCGTGCCGGTGGAGACTCCGAGATGCTCGGCGATCGCGCGCATGGTGAGCGCGGTGTAGCCCTCCTTGGCGAAGAGCTCGGTCGAGCGAAAGATGAAGTCGCTTCGGTAGGCTTGGCGGTCGACACGGCGCGGCATGTTTTATTTCGAACGTTCGTTATAAATAAACCGCGGGCGAAATGGAATCCCCTCCGCGCCGGAGATTCTCTCCCGCGCCGGAGCGTCGAGGAGATCTGGGGCCTTGGGCTCAGCGAGGGCGGGACACCAGCGCGCGGCTGTCGGCCAGCACCGCCTCCAGCACCGCGGCGACGAGCCCCTCGGGGAGGCCACGGCTGGCGCCATCTTCGACCATGGCCGTCCGCATCCGCGCTTCCCTCAGCGGATCCACCGGCGGCAGGCTTCGAGCGCGCTTGAGCGCCCCGATGCGCCCCACGACCTCGCGGCGGGCGACCAAGACATCGACCAGGGCGCGATCGAGCGCGTCGATCTCTCGCCTCAGCAGCTCCAGCTCCGGATCGGGCTCCGTCATCCGCGCTCGATAGCATGTTTGTGCTGCCGAGGCGGCGCCAACTGTGCTCTCTAGAGCGGATGCGGCCTGAGATCCTGGCCCCCGCCGGCGACGCGGAGGCGATGCGCGCGGCAGTCTTGGCAGGCGCCGATGCCGTGTACTTTGGCCTTCAAGGCTTCAACGCCCGGGCGCGCGCCAGCAACTTCGACGCAGCCAGCCTGGGCCGCACCCTGGACGAGCTCCACCAGCGCGGGGTCAAAGGCTACGTCACGCTCAACACCCTGGTGTTCGACCATGAGCTCGATCAGGTCGAGGCCGCCATCCGCGCCGCCGCCAGAGCGGGCGCCGACGCGATCATCGTCCAGGACTTCGGCCTAGCGCGCCTGGCCCAAGCGATCGCGCCGGCGCTCCCGGTTCATGCCTCCACCCAGATGACCTGCACCGACGCCGCCTCGGTCGAGCTGGCTCGCTCCCTCGGTGCGCGCCGGGTGGTGCTGGCCCGCGAGCTGTCGATCGACGACATCGCGGCCATCCGGCGAGCCACCGACGTTGAGCTCGAGGTCTTCGTGCATGGCGCGCTGTGTGTCGCCTACTCCGGACAGTGCCTGACCTCCGAGGCCATCGGCGGGCGCAGCGCCAACCGCGGCGCCTGCGCCCAGGCTTGTCGCCTCCCCTACGAGCTGATGGTCGACGGCGTGATCCAAGATCTCGGCGATCGCGCGCACCTGCTCTCTCCTCAAGATCTCGAGGCGTCGGCTCTGGTGCCCCGCCTGGCCGAGCTCGGCGTCTCCTCGCTCAAGATCGAGGGTCGCCTCAAGGGGCCCGACTATGTGGCGGCTGCGGTGCGGCTCTATCGTGCGGCGGTCGACAACCTCGCCGAGGACTCCGCCGAGCTGCGCCGCGCCTCGATGCTCACCTACTCACGCGGCTCCGGTCCGGGGTTCTTGGCTGGGGTCGACCACCAGCGGCTCGTCGATGGCGTCACCTGCGAACACCGCGGCTTGGCCTTGGGCGAGGTGCTGCAGCTCCCCAGCACGGGGGGAAGGACGCTGCTCCGCCTCACGCTGCTCGAGCCCCTGGCCCGCGGCGATGGCGTGATGATCGAGGGCGGATGGGGCGGAGAGGGCGAGCTGGGGGGCCGGGTGTGGTCGATCTTCCTCGACGGTCAGGACGTTGAGCGGGCGGCCCGAGGCGCCACGGTCTCGATCTGGCTCGGGCCCGATCGGCCCCTAGAGGAGGCGAAGGTCGGGCGGCGCGTCTTCAAGACCGACGATCCCAGCTCTGACCACGCCGTCCTGCATCACCTCGAGCGTGCGCCGCGCCGCGTCCCGCTGGATCTGCGGCTCACCGGTCGGCTCGGCGAGCCCTTCGAGATCGAGGCGACCAGCGACAAGGGCCACGCCGCGCGGATCGTGGGGGACGCGCGCATCGAACGGGCCGAGCAGCGCGCGATCACCCAAGAGATCCTAGAGGAGAAGCTGGGCCGCCTGGGAGACTCGGCGTTCGTGCTGCGCAGCCTCAAGGCCGAGCTGCCCCCGAACGCTCTGCTGCCGGTTTCGGCGCTCAACCGAGCGCGACGCGCGTTGACCGAGGCGCTGGCGGCCTCCAGCCACCGCCGCCACGAAGAGCAAGCGATCACCGCGCGCGCGATCCTGGACGCGGTCTCGGTGGCGACGGTGCCAACGCCTCCGCCGGGCCTCTTCGTCTTGGCCCGGAACGAAGCTCAGGCCAGCGCCGCGCTGGAGGCCGGGGCGGACGGCGTCTACCTCGATTTCTTGGACCTGGTCGGCACCAGCCGGGCCCTCGAGCGTCTGCGCGCGGCGGGAGCGCGCTTCGTCGGGGTCGCTCCACCTCGGATCCGCAAGCCCGGCGAGGAGAAGATCGAACGCCACCTCGGCTCGCTGTCCCCCGACGCGATGCTCGTGCGCAGTCTGGGCGCGCTCGAGGACGGGGTGCTGAGGCGTGAGAATCAGCCAGCCCTCCGCCCGCTCCTCCGCATCGGCGACTTCTCCTTGAACGTGACCAATCGGCTGAGCGCCGCTGAGCTCCTGGCGCGGGGGCTCGACGCTTTTACGCCGTCCTTCGATCTCGACGGCGACCAGCTCCTGACCATGCTCGGCTCACCGGTCGGCCGTTTGGCAGAGCTGGTCGTGCACCATCCGATGCCGCTCTTTCACATGGAGCACTGCGTGTTCGCCGCGCTGCTCTCCACCGGCGCCGACTATCGCAGCTGCGGCCGCCCCTGCGAGCATCACCAGCTGGCCCTGGTCGATCGCGCGGGCATGGAGCATCCCGTCGAGGCCGACGTGGGCTGCCGCAACACCGTCTTTCATGCCCGGGCGCAGAGCGCCGCATCGCAGCTCATGGCCGCACAGCGGGCCGGCGTGGGGCGCTTTCGGATCGAGCTCGTGCGCGAGTCCCCCGAGGAGACTGGGCGCATCGTCAGGGCCTACCGCGATCTCCTCGCCGGCCGCACGGGGCCCGGTGAGCTGTTCCGAACCCTGCGCACCGAGGGTGGCTACGGGGTCGTCCGCGGCAGCCTGCGCGTGCTCTGACCCTCAGCTCAGCGCCGCGGCGATGGGCCCGAAGGTGGCCTGGTGCTTCTCGAAGAGGCTCGCGGTCTGATCGGCGAGCAGGCCGGCGCCCGCGATGGACTCTGCCGCGAAGCCCTTCCTGGACTTCAGATCGGCCCAGATATCGGCGGCTCCACCCACCTTGGCGGCGGCCCCGTTGATGCCGCCGAGCGCTTGGAAGGAGGCGACGATGCGACCCTGCGCCGCGGCCATCTCGATGAAGTCGCCCTTCTTGAGGTGGCTGAGGTCCATGCCCTGCTCGTCGCCGTGGATCTCTTTGACCGTGAAGTGGCTGCTCAGGACGCCCGCCCCGGGCAGCTCGACGCTCGCCCAGTCGCGGGCGGCGTGCTGGCCGGTTCCGAGCCGGAAGAGGCTGACCGCGCGGGTCCCTTGGTCCTCGCCGAACATGAAGGTGCTGCTCTGATCGATCGGCTCCTTGGCGCGGTCGGTCGGCGTGGCGATCTGCTCCTTAAACTCCAGGACGACCGCCTTGGAACGATCACCATCTGCGGGCGCCAAGACCACCTGGTAACGACCGTAGCCGAGGCTGCCGTTGCCCTTCACCGGCATCACGATGTCGGTGATGCTCAGGTCCTTGAGCCGCTTGGCATCGTCCTGGTCGAGCTGCGTGAGGTATTGGGAGAGCGCGCCCGCGATGGTCTCTTTGAGCTGGTGGCCGGCGGCGTCGTCGGGCAGCGGGACGAGCTTCGCGGGGTTTGACTTGAACCGGATAGGTTCGGACTCCAGCACCTTCTTGAGCCATTCTTGGTGGGACCCGTCGGAGGCCGCCTCGAGGTACGGCTTCATGATCTTGGGCCCGTGTTCGGTGGTGATCCTCAGCTCCTTGGCCCGCTTCTCCGGATCGTCGGCCTTGGCGACGGAGCGGATCCCGTCCTCGTAAGCCTCGAGGAACGCCCGCATGGCCTTCAGTCGATCGGAGGGGCTGAATTCGTGGCCTCGTCCCTCCAGCTCGATGCTGGCGAGCCAGCTGCGCACCTCGAGATCGTAGGGCGCAAAGCCGATGCGGTCAGAGTCGCCGATGCTCATCACCCGCTCTGCACCCGAGTGCCGCACGGTGTTCGGCTGGTACATGTGGCCGTCCTCAGAGTTGAGGACGAAGGCCGAGCGTCCGACGTACGTCCTGCCCTTCAGCTGCTCGAGGATCTGCGCGGTCCGCCAGTCGGCCACCGCCCGATACAGTGCGTGCGGGCTCTCCGAGCGCTTCTGAATCGCCGCCTTCACCATGACCGCGCGCCCCGGCAGCGGGCTCGCGAGGATCGCCTGGAGACTTTGCCGAAGGCCCTCCAAGAGGGGGTCCTTCAGCGGCGTCTCCAGGGTCTGGACGGTGGTTCCCCACGGGCCGTTTGGCAGCTGAACGCCGCCATCCTTAGGGTTGACCGGGGTCAGGTTGCCAAGACCCACGACGGTCGGCGCTTCCGGGCTCGACTTCCGGACCTTGCGCGGGTGGGTCTGGGGCCGCTGCCACTCGGGGCTGAAGCCTCCGACTTCGCTGAGCGGCGTGGTGCTTCGGTCGCGCGCGGCCTTCACGGGAGCCTACGAAGCAAGTCCCGGTCCTCGCGCTCGGCCCGCTAAAACCCCGAAGATGCGCGGCGAAGCCTGTTCGGAGCGGGCGGCAGTGTTCGGTCCAGGCGACACTTCAGGGTCGGACCGCTGAGCCGCCGATCACTTCTCCCCGCCACTTGGCCCGCATCGCCTCTTGATAGTCGCTCAAGGGGTGGACCCTAGAGACGTAAGGCTTGATTTGGCCGGCCTCGGCCCAGGCCAGTACTTGCGCCAGGCGGGCTGGCCGAATCGAAGGATCCTTGGCGGTGGCGATGGCCGTGGGGCAGCCCAGCACGTCGAGGCCTTTCATCAAGATCAGGTTCGTCGGCAGCTGGTTGGCGTTGGGGGCCCCGCGGCGCCCTTTGCCCTCTGCGACAAAGGGCGTTGCTGCCCAGCCGACGACCAGAAATCGCGCCCCAAAGCGCAGCGCCCGGAGCGTCTCCAAGGAGATCTCTCCGCCCACTCCGTCATAGACCACGTCGGCGCCATGGCCGCCGGTCAACGCCTTCACCTCGTCGCGAAAGGGCCGAATACCGCCGTCCTCGCCCCGCACGTTGAGCACGTGGTCGGCGCCCTGGGCCGCGACGATCTTCAACTTCTCATCCGACCGACCGGTGGCGATGACCTTCGCCCCTACGAGCTTCGCTAAGTGCACCGCCGCCAGCCCGGTCGCGCCGGTCGCGCCGTGGATGAGGATGGTCTCGCCGGCCTGGAGCCGCCCGCGGGCGATCAGCGCGTGGTAGGCCGTCTCGTAGCTCCCGAGTAAGTTGCAGGCTTGGTCGAAGCTCAGGCCCGAAGGGATCTTCAGGACCGCCTCGGCCGGCGCCACCACATAAGAAGCGAAGCCTCCGTAGGCCTGATAGCTGCCGAGCGAGCGCGGCCCGGCCAAGAGTCCGTCGACCATCACCGCATCGCCCAGCGCCAGCCGCTCAGGGACGTCGGGGCCCCGGTGCACGATCAGCCCCGCGCTCTCGAGGCCCGGCGTGTACGGCGGCTTGGCCGGGTGCTGGTATTGGCCGCTCGTCATGAGGAGATCGACCCAGCCCACCGAGGCGCTCTTCACCGCGATCAGCACGTCGCGCGGACCGAGCGTGGCGGGATCCGGTGCCTCCATCTCCACCAGGCGAGTGTGCTGCTCGATCGCCTCCAGCGGAGCTTCACCGAGCTCGGTGACGATGACCCGCTGACCCTTGGGCAATGACAGCATGCCAACTCATCCGGCGCTCGCGCTCAGGCGGCAAGCGCATTTATCCCCTCCGCACGCCACGATCTGACGCCTCCAGAACTCGCTGTGCCCGAGCGGATCACGGAGCATATTCAGTATCTTAGCCCGAACACAGGCGTGCGATAGTCGGCGTAGGCGCTCACCGCCCCGCATCGAAAGGAATTCGAGCATGACCACCCAGCCCGTCGTTCGCCAGACCCAAACCACCTTCGTCACGCCCCAGTCCGTCACCACCAGCACCCAAACAACCGCTTCGATCACCAGCGTTCACCAGCTGAAGGTGGACAGCCAGGCCAACGCGGTGAACTACCAAGACCAAGGCACGGCCAAGTCGATCGCCGCCGCCTCCGCGCAGCTCACGCTCGAGCCCGGCGCGACGTACACGATCAACGCCGAGGGCTCCATCAACAAGGGCAGCGGGGTCCAAGTGTCCCCCAGCGATCCCCAGCGAGGCCGACCGAATCAGACCCGGCTCCAGATCCAGCTCCAGCGTCCGGATGGATCGATCGAGTCGAGGAACTATACCCCTGGGATGGAGATCAAGACGGGCACCCGCGCCGGAGAGGTCCCTCCGGGGACCAAGCTCTCCACCGTGTTCGTGGACGGTAAGAACGGAGGCGAGATCCGCGACAACAGCGGCAGCTATCGCGTCACCGTCCAGCAAGAGGAGGTCAAGGCGACCACCGTGAATAACACGGTCATCCACGTCGACGGGGTCGATCATCCCCCGCCGAACAACACCGGCGTGGTCACTCCGGTGATCGTACCCCCGCCGACCCCGCCCGCCCCGGACGCCAAGACGCTCGAAGTGAAGGACGGGAAGATCCAGACCTCGGGCGGCGCGGTCTTCGAGCCCAAGGGCACCGATGCGCTCACGGTCAAGAACGCCGATGGCAGCAGCACGACCTTCGACTTCAAGCGCGGGCGGATGAGCGAATCCGATGGGAGCGAGGCGGTCTTCGACGACGCGCTCAAGAAGGGCATCTACAACCTCCCGGACGGTACGCAGCTGCGCTTTCAGCTCGACGCGGCCGGGAACGTCACGGGCTACAACATCCAGTCGGGCGATCAGCTGGCCAAGGTCAGCCTCCCGCCCGACGGTCCCCTGGTGGCGATGACGCCGGACACCAAGGATGGACGGGCCGAGGCTCAGGCCTTCCGCCGCGCCAACGCCGCGGACGACACCGCGCTGAACCTCCACCAGGTCGGGGCGGGCAAGGCCGCGGACGGGACCTTCGGGGCAGCGAACAAGCACGTTGGCTGGTACGCCTCGCGGGGCAACGAGGCGCTCGGGTGGCTGGAGGGGAGCCGCAACATCGACGGCACCTTGGTCAACCGCCTCGAGGGCCTCCCGGCTTACGTGGATCCAGCACTGCAGCCCAAGATCGGCACCCAGGGCTTCGAGGACGCGCTCAAGAACCAGCTGAACAACGACCTGGGAGCCGCGACCGGCTACCTCCAGCGCGCGGGCCTCGATCCAGCCCAAGCGGAGCGCCTCGCCTCGTACTATCTCAGCGCCGAGCGCCAGCAGGTCGAGCAAGCTCGAGCCTTCAACCAATTCATCCGCGACAACCCCCAGGTGAAGGACTGGTTTGGGGGTTGGGGCAACTATTTCGGCTCGGCGCCGGAGGGGATGGACGCGGTCCGCGCGATGTACGCGGTCCTCGGTCAGCAGCAAACGCTGGCGATCCCGCAGCAGCAACGCTTTGTTTGAACCCCGCGCTCAACGCAGAGGAGGAGGACCCATGAAGGAAGCCACCACGGTCGCTTGGCACCCCGCCAGGCTCCAGCAGTTCATCCGCGGGCAGATCACCTTGGGCGAGCTCCAGGGCGTCACCCCGGCGGAGCAGCACAAGATCGCGGTGCTGGGCCATCGCCTACTCTCCGAAGGGAAGCTCGACAACGCCACCAAGATCTTCGAAGGCTTGGTCGCGCTCGATCCGCATGATGACTATGCCTATACGGCGCTGGGCGCGATCGCCGAACGCCGGGGGGAGCTCGAACGTGCGCGCGATCTGTACGCCCGGGCGATCGCGCTCAATCCGGCGTCCCAGGTCGCGCATGCGCGCCGCGGGGAGGCGCTGGCGCTGCTAGAGCACCGAACCGCTAATCGGACCGTAGCGAGGGCGAAGAGGGCTAAACTCATGGGCCAAACGTGACGCGAGCACCGGAGGCGTACTCGATGTACTCCGAGGAGCGGAGCGGCAGGTTTGGCCCAGGAATGACGGCATCTTCGGCCACAGCCGGTCTGATTAGCGGTTCGGCGCTCTGGGGAAGAGCCGAGAGGCGGGGTGGGATCTGCTACGGGCCATCGAGCTCGACGGTGAGCTACGGTCGGCTCAGCGGGCCAAGGCCGCGCTGGC
>Ga0154020_10000340_pt1 | contig 56380 bp, 41 predicted proteins | sample Klosneuvirus_201_FD_109709 | JGI IMG/M metagenome (GOLD analysis project Ga0154020, IMG submission 109709) | Active sludge microbial communities from wastewater, Klosterneuburg, Austria - Klosneuvirus_20160825_MG | ecosystem: Engineered > WWTP > Aerobic digester > Activated sludge | place... | reverse complement strand
TCTTCAACACGCGCATGAATGCCCTCCAAGGAAAGGGCCGGATCCCCCGGCCCTCAGGCAAATTGTCCGGGGGAGTCCCTAGCATGGGCCCCCCGCGTTGTGGGCCCGGCAAATGGCCTGGGTCACATGACCTATGCGGTGCGGCACCAAGGGCGGGCCCAGCCGCGGCCCAGCACTTCAACGCCGGGGCGGGGTGGCGGGGTATCCCAGGCGCGCACGGGTGGTGCGCAACGCGTCCAGCAGCGGCGGGTGAAGCAGTGGCCCCGCCGTCACCACGGCGGATTGGGAACCATCAAACGCCTCGCCGGCGTACCCCGTGCACACGCCGCCGGCCTCTTCCACCAACAACGCTCCGGCCGCCAGGTCCCACGGTTTGAGCTGTGCCTCCCAGTACCCATCCAGCCGGCCACACGCCACGTACGCCAGGTCCAGCGCCGCGGCCCCGGGCCGCCGGACCCCATGGGTCTGAAGGCTCAACACGTCGTGTTCGGCGTGGTTGTTGTCCTGCGCGTGCGCCCGGTCATACGGGAACCCGGTGGCCAGCAAGGACACATCCAGGCTGGGGCAGCCGCTCACCGCCAGCCGCAACGCGGTGCGCCCGGACGGCACCTCATCCAGAAACGCGCCCCGGCCCCGCGCGGCGTGGAACAGCTCACCACGCATGGGGTCCATCACCGCGCCCGCCAGGGGCAGTCCCGCCGGCGTGCACGCCGCCACGCTCACACAAAAATGCGGGAAGCCATGCGCGTAGTTGGTGGTGCCATCCAACGGGTCCATGATCCACACCACCGGCGCGCCGGCGGGGACCCCCTGCGCACCACCCTCCTCGGCAAGGATGGCGTGGGACGGGAAGGCCTTCTCCACCTCATGGACCAGCCACGCCTCACTGGCGCGGTCTGCGTCCGTCACCAGGTCATTGGCCATCTCTTTGTGCGCAATGGAACGCTGCTGCTTGAACCGCGCCCGCAGGATGGCCCCTGCTCCCACCGCCAGGTGGCGCACAAAACCATGCAGGCGTTCCACGGGCGGCTGGTTCATGGTGGCGGCGGACACGCTGGTGGCTGGAGGTGGGGACGGTCAACCGTTGGACCACCGCAGGTGCACCCGGCCCTTGGCAAAACGTGCGCTGATGCCCACCAGCCCGGGCTGGGACGCAATATGTTCCAGGATGCGCAGCGCCTCCTGCTGGTTGACGTCCGTGGCGCTGAGCGACAAGGACGCCATGGCTTCGGCCACCACGGCATCCGCTTTTTCCACGCCCATGGTCTGGCCCATGAGCTTGGACAACTCCAACCGGGGAAGCCGGTGTTCTGCCTGGTCTGTCACCACGGGAGCCTCACCTGGGAAACGCCAACACCACCGTGGTGGTGTTGTGGAACCCGCTCATGTCCCCCGCGTTGAGTGCCACTTCCCCGTACGTCTCAAACCCAGCCACCGGGACGCTCCCCAGCTCCCGGTGGATGGCATCCACTGCCGTTGCAAACTTGTCCTGGAGGATCAGGTTGCGGCAGATGCAGTCAAACACCAGCGCGCCACTGGCCGGCTGACCCTTGAGGGCCTTTTTGGCCATGGCGGCGGCGGCGCGCGCGCTGTCCACCTGTGCCGCTTCTGCGCTGCGGGTGATGCGTATGGTGGCGCCCTGCGGAATCCCGCACGCAAAAGAGATGGCCCCATCCGGACGTTTGGACAACGGCGCGCGTATCTTGAGCGCGCCTTCGCCGGTGTCCAGCCCCGCCTCATACAGCAAGAGAAACGGCGTGACCTGGTCTGGTTTGAGCGTGTTGGGATCCATGCCGCGGCCGCGCGCGTCCTCTTGCGTGGCCTCCACCCACACATCCCACGCCGGACGGTTGTTGATGGTCTCCACCGTGGCACCCGCGGCCCTGGTGACCGTGTAGGGCTGGGACAGCGGCGCATGACCATGGTGCACGCCCAGGCCCAACGGCACGCTGGTGTCCAACACCGCCAGCACCACCGCATCACTGGCCACGCGCGCGCCCAACGCCACAAACGTGGACGCCATCTTGAGATCATCACCAGCCGCACCACCGGCCAGCTGCACGTTGTCCCCCAGGATGGCCGAGGCCAACAGCGTGACCTCCTCGCTCACGCCAGCCAACGGGTCCAGCAACAGCAGGGCGGTGCGGTGGGGACGTTTGGGGTCCGGTGGCGGCAACGCAGCCGCAGCAGCGCGCACCGCACCTTCCGGGTCCTTGGCCAGGTTGCCACCCATCCCCGCGGCAACCCCCACGTCACCAGAGATGGCCAACGCCGCCACGTGGCCCTTCCGGTCGCCGCGTTCGGTGAACTCCCCGGCGGTGGAGACACCCAGCACCACCGCGCCGGGGAACGCGCGGCCCACCGTGGGCAACACGTCACCCAGCGGCTGCTGCGTGCTGGCAAACGCCAGCACCAGTCTGGGCTGGTGCGCACCAAGCTGTGATGCCAGTTCCTTGGTGATCTGACCTGCGGCACTTCCGGCGGCGCCCCCCGCCATCGCCGTTGCAACAATCAACCCCATGCAACGCCTCCTGACGGTGTGCCCGTCATGATGGGTGATGTTGATACGCGAAAGGCAACCAGGTTGACCAGTGCGGAATTGACCTGCGTCACACACGCTGTAGGCCCCACATGCGCGTGGCTGTGGGTGGACCGCGGCCAAAATTTCCGGGGACACCGTCACCCTGTGGTAGCACTGGCGTAGGACATGGTGCGGAGGTGTCATGACGTTGGGCCACGAGCAGATCCAGGCCACCGCGGCCTACGTGCGGGACCGCATCTCAGGCCTGTCCCCCCGGGTGGGCCTGGTGCTGGGCAGCGGCCTGGGGGCCTTTGCCGAAAAGGTGGAGGCGCAGGTCTCCTTTTCCTACAACGCGCTGCCCCACTTTCCGGTGAGCACGGTGGAAGGCCACAAGGGCCGCCTGGTGGCGGGCAGCGTGGAAGGTGTGCCGCTGTTGTGCATGCAGGGCCGCGTCCACGGCTATGAGGGTTATGACCCCACCGAGGTGGTGTTCCCGGTGCGCGTGCTGCTGGCGCTGGGCGCACGCACCATCATCCTCACCAACGCCGCCGGTGGCATCCACGCAGACTGGGCGCCCGGTGACCTCATGGTCATCTCCGATCACATCAACCTCACCGGGAAGAGCCCGCTGTCCGGCGCCAATGACCCGCGGCTGGGCGTGCGTTTCCCGGACATGACCAACCTCTACGCGCCCAAGCTGCAGGAGCTGGCGCACCGCAGCGCCAAGGGATTGGGATTTGCGCTGCGTTCCGGCGTGTACCTGGGGCTCAACGGGCCGCAGTATGAAACGCCGGCCGAAATTCGCATGGCCAAGGGCCTGGGCGCCGATGCGGTGGGCATGTCCACGGTGTTTGAGGCCATTGCCGCGCGCCACGGCGGTGCGGAGATCCTGGGCATCTCCTGCATCACCAACCTGGCGGCGGGGATTTCCAAGCAGGCGCTCTCCCACAGCGAGGTGAAGGACACCGCCAACGCCGTGGAGGAACGTTTTGTGGGCCTGGTGCGCCGCGTGGTGGCGGCGTTGTAGCTGCGTGGTTGTCTGCTGCGCGCGCGGGTTCTACATTGGTCGCATGGTTTCGGTTCGCCAACACCGCACGTTCACCCTGGACGAATACCTGCGCATTGAGCGGGACAGCGTGGGGCAACGCAGTGAGTTCTTGGATGGCCACATCTGGGCCATGGTGGGCGGCTCCCTCACGCACTCCAAGATCATCACCAACCTTGTTGGTGTGCTTTTTGTCTTGCTGCGGGGGAAGCCCTGCCAAGCGTACAATGGCGACCTGAGGCTTCTCATCAAGGAACGGAACATGGTCACCTACCCGGATGCCATGGTGATCTGCGGACCGCCGGAGTGCCACCGTGACGGGCCCAGGGACACGGTTCTCAACCCGTCCGTGGTGTTTGAAGTCCTGTCTCCATCCACCGGTTCTTTTGATCGCGGCGACAAGCTGGATGCCTACCGCACCATTCCAACCGTGAAACATGTGGTCCTGGTTTCACAAGAACCGTGTCAGGTAGAGCTCCATACGCGTGCAGGACCGGACGCCTGGACGTCCACGGTGTTGCGTGGCGCGGAAACCATGCTTGAACTTCCTGCCGTGGACGTCCGTTTTGTTTTGAATGACCTGTATCAACAACTCCCTTAGGCAGCGCGGCACGCTTCACCTGCGAAGCGCGGTGGACGTATGCACCCCACCCTGCCCGCCGGGCCCTGCGCCGTCCATGCGGTAGCCCGTCACCTCCAACAGCGTGCTCCACGGCCTGCCAGGGTGCACCAGCGCCACCACCGCGGCGTCCTTTTCCAACGCCACCAGACCCGCAACCCCAGACACCTTGTTCTCCACCTCGCAGTGCAGCGTGGGGTGTTGGAAGCGGTAGCGCACCGCGGTCTGGTTGCGGTTGCCGGACTCCACTTCCACAACGTGCGCGTGCACGGCCAACCCGTGGCGCAACAACCAGCGGTCCCACAACCGCACGCCCACACTGGTCCACTGGAACACCGCCACAATGGAATTCCAGAACAGCGCCACCAACAAGAACATCAAAGTCTTGAGCCAGGGACTCCCGTAGTCCCCCGTCAACAACGCGGTGGAACCCAACGCGCGCGCGGTCACCGGGACCTTGAGCGCCTGGGGTTGGCGCCCCGCCGGTGCCGCCTCCAGCACCCGGTTGTAGACGTCAAGGCTGACGTGGTCCTCCTGGTGGTGTGTCTCGGTGCCGCGCTCAAAGGTCCAGACCAGCTTGTGTTCGTGGCCGTTCTTGATGGGCTTCCGGGTGGCTTCCCACACCAGGCCGGTTACGTTGGTGCCAAACAGCAGCACCACCACGCGCGTGAGCACCATCCCCAAAAGCCCCAGGCCAATGAGGGTATGCGGGAGGACAAACAACGCCACACCCAACGCGCCGCGGGGTTTTCCCACGCGGGTCACCGTGCGGTGTGGCGGCTGCGGCAGGGTGCGTTCCATGACGGAGGTCATACCAAATGCTGCGCGTGCCGTGGCACAATCCCGTCCCATGCGCCTGGTATGTATTGCCGATACACACCTTTTCCATGATGACCTCCAACTGCCGGCTGGCGATGTGCTCATCCACGCCGGAGACCTGCTGCGCGGCGGTGACCTGGAAGAACTGGAGCAGGGCCTGGTGCTTTTTTCGCGCGCGCCACACAAGACCAAGATCTTTGTGGCCGGCAACCATGACCAGTGTTTTGAGGAGCACCAGCAACGCGCCGTGGCGCTTCTGGGCCCGGACATCACCTGCCTGCAGGACAGCGGTGTGACCGTGGACGGGCTGCAGTTCTGGGGCTCGCCGTGGCAACCGGCGTTCAATGACTGGGCCTTCAACCTGCGCACCCCCGCCGAGCTGGCCAACAAGTGGGCGCTCATCCCGGAGTTTGGCGTGGACGTGCTCATCACCCACGGTCCACCGCGTGGGCTGGGAGATGGCTCGGCGGTGGCGCGCCCGCTGGGTTGTTTGCAGCTGCGCGCGCGGGTGGCGGTGGTGCAACCAAAGCTGCACGTGTTTGGACACATCCACCAGGCCGGTGGCGCCTGGCATGAAGACGGGACCCTCTTTGTGAACTGCACCACGTGGGAATGTGAACGCCCGGCCAGCGTGGTGGATCTGGAACGCGGCCCGGACGGGTGGCGCGTCACCCGCCAGGACATTCCGCCCCGGGAGACGGCGCGTTGACCCGTCAAGACATGGCCTCCACCACCCGGAAAACCGCCCGGGCGGCGCGGCAAGACCTGCACGCCGGCCGCGCAAAAGTTTGCGCCCTGACCCCCGTTGACGCCACCGCCGCCGTTGGGTAGCAGCGCGTGCAGTTTACCGCGTCCCATCAATCAAAAAGCCACGCCGCGTGCGGCGTGAAGGAGTGGTCAGATGACCGTGCGTGTTGCCATCAATGGTTTTGGTCGCATTGGCCGTTGTGTGTTCCGCCAGCTGTCCGCCAACAAGGATTTTGAAGTGGTGGCCATCAATGACCTCACGGATGTGAAGACCAACGCGCACCTGCTCAAACATGACAGCGTGCATGGGACGTTTGGCGGCACGGTGGAGACCGGTGAGAACAGCATCACCGTCAACGGAAAGAAGATCTCCATCACCGCGCTCAAGGACCCCGCCGCGCTCCCGTGGAAGGACCACAAGGTGGACTACGTGCTGGAATCCACCGGCGCCTTCACGGACAAGGCGGACTGCCAGAAGCACATCACCGCCGGCGCCCGCCGCGTGGTCATCAGCGCGCCCGCCAAGAACGAAGACCTCACCGTGTGCATGGGCGTCAACCAGGAAAAGTATGACGCCAGCAAGCACACCGTGATTTCCAACGCGTCCTGCACCACCAACTGCCTAGCGCCGGTGGCCAAGATCCTCCATGAGTCCTTTGGCATTGAAAAAGCGCTCATGACCACCATCCACAGCTACACCAATGACCAGCGCATCCTGGACCTCCCGCACAAAGACCTGCGCCGCGCGCGCGCCGGTGCGTTGTCCATGATTCCCACGTCCACCGGCGCCGCCAAGGCCGTGGCCCTGGTGCTCCCGGAGCTCAAGGGCAAGTTTGAGGGCGTGGCCATCCGGGTGCCCACCCCCAACGTCTCCCTGGTGGACCTCACGGTGAACCTGGCCAAGAAGACCACCAAGGATGAGGTCAACGCCGCGTTCAAGGCGGCCGCCAACGGCCCGCTCAAGGGCATCCTCAACTACGTCACCGAAGAGCTGGTGAGCGTGGACTTCAACCACACCACCTACTCCTCCAACGTGGACAGCGGGTTGACCACCGTGATCGACGGGAACCTGCTCAAGGTGTTCAGCTGGTACGACAATGAATGGGGATACAGCGCGCGCTGCGTGGACCTCATGTCCTTCATGGCCAGCAAAGAAGCCTGAGCCGCGGCACGTTGCTGCGGTTGACCCGCGCGGCCCGGGACGTGGCGTCCCACCGGCCCGGGCGCGCGGTTTCTCCTTCACCACCTCAAGACGTCAAAATCCAAAGCACCTGCCGTTGTCCCGTGCTGGCGGAGCCGTCCCATGACCATCCACTACATTGATGAACCGGGCGTTTCTTTTGAAGGCAAGAAGGTCTTTTTGCGCGTGGACTTCAACGTCCCCATGGAGGACCGCAAGATCACGGATGATGAACGCATCCGGGCGGCGTTGCCCACCATCAAGCTGCTCAAGGACCAGGGCGCGCGCCTCTTGGTGGCCAGCCACCTGGGCCGCCCCAAGAAGAAGGACGCCAAGGACAGCCTGGAGCCCGCCGGCGTGCGCCTGGCCGAGCTGCTCAAGGATGAGGTGCGGTTCATTGATGATTGTATTGGGGACGGCGTTCGCAAGTTGTCCGGGGAGCTCAAGAACGGCCAGGTGCTGCTCTTGGAGAACCTGCGCTTCTACGGGGATGAGGAAAAGGATGATGAGAACTTCTCCAAGTCCCTGGCCCAGAACGCCGAGGTGTATGTGAATGACGCGTTTGGCGCGGCCCACCGCGCGCACGCGTCCGTCCACGGCATCACCAGACACCTCAGCAACCGTTACGCCGGCCTGCTCATGCGCAAAGAGGTGGAGAGCCTGGGCCGCGTCACCACCAACGTGAAGAAGCCGTTTGTGGCCATCCTGGGCGGCGCCAAGGTCTCAGACAAGATTGGCGTCATCAACCAGCTGCTGGGCAAGGTGGACGCGCTGCTTGTTGGCGGCGCCATGGCCTACACGTTCCTCAAGGCCGCGGGCCAGCCGGTGGGCGCATCCCGCGTGGAGGAAGACAAGGTCAACCTGGCGCAGAACCTGTTGAAGGCCGCCAAGGACAAGGGCGTGAAGCTGCTGGTCCCCGTGGACCATGTGGTGGCGGACAAATTTGACGAGAACGCCACACCATCCATTGTCGACACCATCCCTGACGGCAAGATGGCCCTGGACATTGGACCCAAGACCCGCGCGGCGTACCTGGACGCGCTGTTGCCGGCGTCCACCATCTTCTGGAACGGCCCCATGGGGGTGTTTGAGTGGAAGAACTACAGCGAGGGCACGTTTGCGGTGGCCCGCGCCGTGGCGGACATGACGGGACGCGCGTTCACCGTGGTGGGCGGGGGAGACAGTGTTTCCGCCGTCAATGAAGCCAACGTGGCCCGCCGCATCAGCCACATCTCCACCGGAGGTGGCGCGTCTTTGGAGCTCATTGAAGGCAAAGAGCTTCCCGGCCTCAAGGCGTTGGACCGCTGAAGACGTCAGGACGCCCGGCTTTGGGAGGGCGAGGCGTCGCCGAGCCTGGGTCAAACCGTCTTTCCCGCAGCAACCAGAACAACGTTGATTGAAGGGGACCACCATGGAAAAGCGCAAACCGTTTGTGTGCGGCAACTGGAAGATGAACAAGACCATTGGTGAGACCCGGTCTTTGTGCGCCGAGCTGCGCACCGCGCTGCAGGACATCTCCAACGTGGAAGTGGCCGTGGCCCCCACCGCGCTGTGCATTCCCGCTGCGTTGGACGCGCTCAAGGGCACGCGGGTGGGTGTGTCCTCGCAGGATTGCCACGAACAGAAAGATGGCGCGTTCACCGGCAACATCTCCGCCGGCATGTTGTTTGACGCCGGCTGCCGCTACGCCATTGTGGGCCACAGCGAACGCCGCCAGTTCCATGCGGAATCCAACACGCTCATTGCCCACAAAGCCGCCGCCGCATTGGCCGCGGGCCTCAATCCCATTGTGTGCGTGGGTGAAACCCTGGCCGAGCGCGACGGTGGACAGACGCTGAGCGTGGTGGAGACGCAGGTGAAACAGTGCCTGCAGGACATCCCCGCCGCGCTGGCCGCCCGCGTCACCGTGGCCTACGAGCCGGTGTGGGCCATTGGCACCGGACGCACTGCAACCTCGGCGCAGGCGCAGGAAGTCCACGCGGCCATCCGAGGGTGGCTCACGCAATTGTTTGGCGCAGATGCCCAGAAGATGCGCATCCAGTACGGCGGCAGCGTCAAAGCGGACAACGCCGCTGAACTCCTCTCCCAGCCTGACGTGGACGGTGCGTTGGTGGGCGGCGCCAGCCTCAAAGCGGACACGTTTGCCGCCATTGTGAAAGCGGCCGCCGCGCGCGCGTGACCGGCACATGCGGCTCAAACCCCTCCCCGCAAAAACCCTCTGGGATGCCCTGGAAGGGGCCGCGCGCGCCCAAAGCGCGTTGACGTTCCTGGAATGGCCGGACCAGGAACAACCCCTCCCCACCCAACAGCGCGTCACCTACGCCCAGCTGGCACACCGCGCCGCCCGCGCGGCCGCCGAGCTCAAGGACCACGGCGTCACCAAGGGTACGTTTGTCCTGATGTTGCTGCCCAACGGGCTGGACTTTGTGACGACATTTTTTGCCTGCCAGCTCCTCTCGGCCATCCCGGTGCCCCTGCCCTACCCCGCGCCCTTTGATGACCCGGACCAGCTGCTGTGGAACGTGGACCGCATCCTGGAACGCACCGGTGGCGGCGTGCTGGTGCTGAGTGAACCGCTCATGGAGCGCTGGGCGCAGGAACCGCGCCTTGTCTCCATGCGCCGCTTCACGCCCCCCAAGGCTGATGGTCCGGCACTCCCTTCCTCGGCGTGGGAACTGCCCCACGCCAGCGCCCTGGGTTTTGTGCAGTTCACCTCCGGGAGCACCGGGCATCCCAAGGGCGTGATGCTCACGCACCACAACCTTTTGTCCAACACCGCGGCCATTGGCCAGGGGCTGGCCATGAAGAAGGGCGAAGTGGGCATCAGCTGGTTGCCGCTGTGCCATGACATGGGCCTGATTGGCGCGTTGTTCTCCACCATGTGCCACGGCATGGACCTGGTGTTGATGAACCCGTTTGATTTTGTGGTGGACCCGCTGCGTTGGCCTTGGGCCGTCTCGCATTTCAAGGGTGCGGTGGCCACGGCGCCCAACTTTGGCTACGCGCTGTGTGTGCGCGCGCGGCGCAGCGCGGTGGATGTCTCCACATTGGACCTGAAGAGCTGGCGCATTGCCATGTGCGGCGCCGAGCCGGTCAACGCCGAGACACTGCTGAAATTTGCCGAGCGTTTTGCGCCGCAGGGATTCCGCAAGGAGGCGTTGTTCCCGGTGTTTGGCCTGGCCGAAGCGTCCCTGGCGGTCACGTTCCCCAAGCCCGGCGCTCCGGTGCACGTGGACCACGTGGACCGCAATGCGCTGTCTGATGCACGGCGGGCCATTGTGTCCCCGCCGGGCATGCCGTGGACGGTTGCACTCACCGCATTGGGTGATGCGGTGGCCGGGCACCGCGTGCGCGTGGTGGATGACGCCGGAAATCCACGGGCGGACCGTGAGGTGGGCGAGATTGTGGTGCGTGGTCCTTCGGTGACGCAGGGGTACCTCAAGGATGAAGAGGCCACCCTTGCCATCCTGGAAGACGGCTGGCTGCACACCGGGGACCTTGGTTACACCGTGGAACACCAGCTCTACGTGTGTGGCCGCAAGAAGGACGTCATCATCTTCCGCGGCCGGAAGTACTACCCGCAGGACCTGGAGCGCGCCGCGCAGGACGTGGACGGCGTGCGCAAGGGCAACGTGGTGGCCTTTGGGGAGATGGACCCCGGCGGCGGCGCCGAACAGGTCACCATTGCGCTGGAGACCCGTGCCGAAGGTGAGACCCGGCAGCTGTTGTTGGACCAGGTGAAGGCGCGCGTGCAGGAATGTACGGGCGTACCGGTGGCGCGGGTGGTGGCGTTGGAACCCGGACTGCTGCCCAAGACGCCCAGCGGAAAACTCCGGCGCAGCGTGTGCCGTGAGCAGTTTGGACGGGCGTCACAGAACTGACGTGGTGGTGCCCTTCCCACGCGCGCGCGCGCCGGTAGATTGCGCGCGCCATGACCACCACCGAACGCAAGCCCAGCCAGACCGCCGTCCTCATTGCCGCCTACCGCGGGCGCGCCACGTTGCGCCCCAAGCCCATTTGCCATGACCCCTGGGCCGCGCGCCTGGCCGGCAGCGATGGAGAAACGTTGGCCGACCAGCAGGACGCCATCAACCCGTACCTGGAACTGTGGACGGCCGTGCGCACCGCGTACCTGGACCAGCACGTCAACCATTGGACGGGGGAACGCGGCTACCGCCAGGTGGTGCTGCTGGGCGCGGGACTGGATTGCCGGGCGGCGCGTCTGGCGCGCCCCGGGGTGCGCTACTTTGAAGTCGATCACCCTGCGTCCCAGGCATACAAACGCCGGCGCGTGGGTGACCTTGCGGGGTACCCGGCCCACGCCGCCACGTACGTGGCGTGTGACTTTGAACATGAAAACTTCCTGGAGGCGCTGGTGGAGTCCGGTTTCTCCACAACGCAGCCCGCGCTCATCCTTTGGGAGGGTGTCACGCCCTACCTTCCGGAAGCCGCCGTGCGCGCCACGTTGACCCGCGTGGCAAAGGGATGTGACCCGCGCAGCGTGCTTTTGTTTGACGTGCTCCACCGCGCGCAACGCCGCGTGGTCCGGGACGACGACACGCGTGCGTTTGTCTCGGCCCTGGGCGAGCCGGTGTTGTTTGGCACATCTGACATTGTGCCCATGCTGTTTGAGAGCGGCTTTGCCCACGCGCGCAGTGTGTCCTGGGATGAAGCGTGCCTCTCGCTGACGGGCACGTACCTGCGGGAGCGGGAGTTCCGTTTCCAGCGCATGGTGCTGTGCAGCCGGACCGCCACCGTCCACACCATGTGACCCACCGAAGATGAAGTGCTTGTTCAGCCGGTGTAATCAAACAGCTTGCGGCCGTTGGAACCCACCGCGTGCCAGGACGTCACGCTGCTGTAGTCCGCCAGGATGAAGGCCTTCTTCCCCTCAAATTCAAACGTCATGACGCCGGTGCTGTCAGACGCAATGGACTTGAGGAAGTCATACTGGTGGCGCACGGCGGGCGGGAGCGACTTCTCTGCCACGTCCTTGCCGGCGTCATCACCCCGGCCCACGCGCTCCTCCAGCTCGGCCGAAGCGCGCGCAATCCACCCGGCGGGGAAGCGGTCATCCGCCGTGGACGGTGTTCGCGCAATGGTCTCACCAGGCTTCCCGTCCGGCTTGAGCCACTTGAGGGTCAGCTCAAAGTCGTCGTTGCGGGTCACCTGGACCCGCGCCAGCTCGTGCCCTTTGCTGTCCCACACCGCAATCAGCTGCCGGGACATGTAGTCACTGTCGTTGGCCACGTAGACGGTCTCACCGCCCAGCTTCATCTCACGTGCGCTGTACATGATGGTGCCGCTGTCATTCTCGCCCAGGATCTCCCCCAGCTTGTCCATGCCCTTGAGGACGGCGGCGGGCAGCTTGTCCTGGTTGGTGTCCTTGAGCCCGGTGAAGAAGTCCAACCCCTTGGCCTTGATTTGTGCCTGCACCTCGCCCGCCGCACCGCCCCCGCCGGATGCGGCCTTCACCACGCCTTGGAGCGCGGCCTTGGCGCCGCGCTCAAAGCGCACGTCGCTGTCCAGCACCTTCTTCACCTCGGCGGCCTCACCGGCGCTCACGCCGGAGGTGCGGTTGGCAATGGTGGCAATCTTCTTGGCCTCCTGCAGCGTGAGCTTTCCATCTGCGGTGGCGTTGCGAATGGCAGTGCGGACGGATGAAACAGCCATGGGTTGCTCCTTGGGGAGTTGGCGGGACGCGCCGCATGCAACGGCGCGCGTTGGCGCCGGTCAAGGGACAACGTGGCACGCCGGTGACATGGCAGCAGCCGCGTCACGCTCCGGGCACCGAGCTCCAGAACGGCCATGACGGGGAGACGCCATGATCCCAACGCAACGTTCAGACGCCCAGCTCCTTGCGCACCATGGCCGCCGCCGCCACCAGGGACTTCAGCTTTTGCACCGCACAATAGCGGGGCAGCTGTTTCATTCCGCAATCCGTGGTGAGCGTGACCCGTTGCGGGGGCACGTACTGCAGCACCTTGCGAATGCGTTGGGCCACCTGCTCCGGCGGCTCAATCTCCAAGGACCGCACATCAATCACCCCCGCCGCCACGCTCTTATGGGCCGGCAGGTCCTTGAGGAACTCCACGCCTTCCATCTCGCGGCAGGCAAAATCCAGGACAAACTCGTCCACGTTGGCGTCAAAGTAGTGCGGCACCACCTGCGCGTACCCGGCCGCGGTGAGCCCCTGCATCTTGTTGCCCCACACATTGCCCAGGCAGAAGTGCCAGCTGCGCTTCACGCCCGCGCCCGCCGGAATCCCCGCCATGGTCTCATTCACCACGCCGTTGACCCACGCGTAGTCCTTGGCTCCGCTGAGCGTGGGAATCCACGCGCCCAGGTCTTCCAGCTGGATGTGTTTGCACCCCGCCGCCACCAGGTCTGCAATCTCCTGCGCAAAGATGCCGGCCAGCGCGTGGGACAACGCGTAGCGGTCCTTGATGGGCCCCCCGCGAAAATGCGCGAGGGTGGAAAGCTGCACCGGTCCCGCGCCCACGCACGCCTTGATGGGCTTTGTGCTGTGACGCTGCGCCAGCGTGTAGAGCACCGCAAGGCGAACCGGCCCGCGGCTCACCGGGCCATCCAGGCCCACGCCACCCACTTCTTCCAGCGCCCACACATCCCGGCCTTTGGCGTGGTCCTTGGCGGGGTGCGGAAGTTTTTCCCTGGAGAAGCCGCCAATACGTTCCAGCCAGTACCAGAGGAAGGAACCAATCCCCATGCTGTAGTCGTCAAACCACATCTGCCCGTCGGTGAGGATGTCCAGCCCGGCTTCCTCCTGGTCCCGCAACACCACGCGCACCGCATCTTCAAACGCCTCAGCGTGGTGGATGACCTTGAAGGCCTCCAACACATCCCGCCCTTCAAGTTGGTGACGGAACCAGGACGGGCGCGGGTACGAACCCACCATGGTGGTGGGCAGCAGCAGGGGCGTGGTCATGGCGGTCAATATCCTTCCGTCTTGCAAATGATCTCATTCATGATTTCCCGCGTGCCGCCGCCAATGGGGTAAAGCCGCGCGTCCCGGAACAGCCGCTCCACCACAAACTCCCGCATGTACCCGTACCCACCGTGGACCTGAACCGCGTCGTCACACACGGCACTGCACATGTCTGTTGCGGCGTTTTTGGCCATGGCCGCCAGACCCGCCACGCTCGCCCCGGCCAGGTGACGGGTGACCGCTTCATTCATGAGCGCGCGCGCGGCGGCAATGCGGGTGGCCATGTCTGCCAGCTTGTGGCGCATGACCTGGAAGCCGGTGAGGGACTTTCCAAACGCCTGACGCTGCCTGGCGTATTCCACACTTTCGTCATACGCCAGCTGCGCAATGGAGCAGCACTGCCCGGCAAGAAACAACCGCTCGGTGGCAAAGTTGCGCATGATGGTGGTGAAGCCGTCGTTCTCCTCGCCAAGCAGGTTGGCCACCGGAACGCGGCAGTCCTGGAAGACCAGCTCGGCGGTGTCTGATGCCCACCAGCCCATCTTGTTGAGCTTGCGGCCCACGCTGAACCCCGGCGTGCCCTTCTCAATGACCAGCAGGGAAATCCCGCCGTGGCCTTCCCCGCCGGTGCGCACCGCGGTGGTCACCAGGTCTGCTCGGCATCCTGAGGTGATGAACATCTTTCCGCCGTTGACCACGTAGTGGTCCCCGTCGCGCACGGCGCGCGTGGACAGCCGCGCCACGTCGCTGCCGCCGCCGGCTTCGGTGATGGCCAACGCGCTGATCTTCTCCCCGCGCACCACCGGAGGGATGAAACGTTTCTTCTGCGCCTCATTGCCGGCAATGAGGATGGGCGGGATGCCAATGCCGTGGCTGCCCAGGCCCACCACCGTCCCCACGGACTTTCCGTGGCGCAACAGCTCATCAGACGCGGCCAGCGCGTGGGACATGTCCCCGCCGCCACCACCAAACTCTTCCGGGTAGCTGATGCCGTGCAGCCCCGCGGCGGCGGCCTTGGTGTAGAGCGCGCGCGGAAATTCATTGGCCTCCTCCCACTGCAGCGCGTTGGGAGCAATTTCCTGGATGGCAAAACGCCGCGCGGTGGCGCGAATGTTTTGATGGACGTCCGTCTCATGAAGGGGCTTCATGGATGCTGTCTACACCCAGCTGCGTCTTTGTCACCACCTGGTGGCCGGCGGGTTGTTTGGACGGTTGGCAGGGATGATCAAAACATTCTAAGAGGCTCACCATGAAATTCACCGAACAGCACGACCAGCTGCGCCGCACCGTGAAAGACGTTGTGGAGAAGGAAATCAACCCGCACTACGAGGCGTGGGAGAAGGCCGGGATATTTCCGGCGCGGGAGGTCTTTGCCAAGTTTGGCAAGCTGGGCCTTCTGGGCATCCACAAGCCGGAGAAGTACGGCGGCATGGGCCTGGACTACGGCTACCAGGTGGTCATGGACGAGGAGATGGGCGGCTGCGCGGGCGGCTCCATTGGAATGGCGGTGGGCGTGCAGACCAGCATGGCCACGCCGGCGCTGGCGCGGTTTGGCAGTGAGGCGTTGTGCCGCGAGTTTCTGGCGCCGGCCATTGCGGGCCAACAGGTTGCGGCCATTGCGGTGAGCGAGGTGTCCGGTGGTTCGGACGTGGCGGCGCTCAAGACCACCGCGCGCAAGGACGGCGGGGACTACGTCATCAACGGCTCCAAGATGTGGATCACCAACGCGTCCCAGTCAGACTGGATGTGCACGCTGGTGAACACCGGGGATGGACCGGTGCATCTCAACAAGTCCCTGGTGATCATCCCCACCAAGACCAAGGGCGTGACGGTGGCGCCCAAGCTGGACAAGCTGGGCATGCGCGCGTCTGACACCTGCCCGGTGCATTTTGAGGACGTGCGCATCCCGCAGCACCACCGCATTGGTGAAGAAGGCCACGGGTTCATGATCCAGATGATGCAGTTCCAGGAGGAGCGGCTGATGGGTGCCGCCAGCGCCATGAAGGGCATGGAAAAGGTCATCAACGCCACCATTGCGTACTGCCGGGAGCGTGAGACGTTTGGCATGCCGCTCATTGACAACCAGGTGGTGCACTTCCGCATGGCGGAACTGCAGACCGAGGTGGAGACGTTGCGGTCCCTGGTCTACCGCGCGGTGGAAGAATACGTGGACGGCAATGACGTCACGCGGCTGGCCTCCATGGCCAAGCTGAAAGCGGGACGGCTCACGCGGGAAGTCTCTGATGCGTGCCTGCAGTATTGGGGCGGCATGGGCTTCATGTGGGACAACGTGGCGTCCCGCGCGTACCGGGATTCCCGGTTGCTCTCCATTGGCGGCGGCGCGGATGAGATCATGCTGGGCATCATCTGCAAGCTCATGGGCATCCTCCCCGGCAAGAAGAAGAAGTAGCGCGCCCCCGTTTTCCGTCGTCACAACCCGCCACGCTCAACGGGCCTTGCACACCACATCCGGCCAACGTTTGAGTGCGGCGGGCGTGGCAAACGTCCACTCCGGCAACTCCAACGCTGCGGCTTTGGTGGCTTCATACCAGGGGCTCCACGCGTGACCCGGGCGGCGCACCAGGTGGACCTCCTGCGCGGGCATGTGTCCCTGCAACAGCACAAAAATGACCCGACCATCCGCCGCGCGCGCCACATCTCCAATGGTCACCGCGTGGCCCGGTGAACCGCCCTGCACCAGCACATCTCCCGGCATCATGTCTCCAAGCGCACCCACGCCGCGCGTTTCCAACGCCACGCTCTGGGTCCCCGCGTAGATGAACACGTTGTCCAACCACGCGCGGTAGTCCTTGTAGCCGCTTCCGGCACGTCCACCGGGCTTCCAGCCCACCTTGTTGCCGGCCACCGTGGGACGGTCTCCCTTGGCCCAGCGGGAAAACGGGATGGCCGTCCCCTCGGTGTAATGGAAACACGCTTCGGTCTGGCGGCCGCGGGACCACAACCATTCGGCGCGCAGGCGGATGGCGGCATCCGCACACTGCTGCAAATCCCGGGTGCCCACGTCCAGGTCCAGCACGGCGTCATGCCCATCCTGGAAGTCCCGTTCCCCGCCGGAGAACAGGTGCACCGGCGGGTTTCCTGGAAACAGCGGCAAACTCCTGAGCCACGCGCCGTAGCTGTCCTGGGGAAGCGCCACGCGCGTAAATCCCTCCGGCACCGCCAGGTCTCCCAGCGTGCGCGCCACCGGTTGGGTGTGCGGCCAGGGATGCCCCGCGGCAACAAGCACACCCAGCACCAGTGCGGCATTCACGTGATGTTCCCGGTGCGCTCCACCACGGTGTGGCCCGCGGCCTTGGCCAGCGCGGTCACGGCCGGCCCGGTGACGTCTTCAAAGCGCCGCGCCACGCGCGCGCCCTGCGCCACGGTGACCACGTCCACAAAACACTGCTGGGCCACCAGCACCACGCCGTTGGGTTGTGTGGACGGGCGGTGTTCGGCCACGGCGCGCACCACCAGCTTTTGTGCAGGCAGCGCGCTCACGTAGCGGCGTACGTCTTCCAGAAGTGCTGGCGTGTCGGTGGTGGTCATGCGGGCAACCGTGGTTGACGTGGGGGAGTGCGGGTCAATTGCAGGTGATGATGCGGTGGTCATAGGTGATGGTGGTCTGGTCAGCCAGGGTGATGGTGACGCGGTAGGTTTCCCCCGCCACCGGGTCCCAGCCCATGCGGGTCACACTGCCGGCAGCCTGCCCGTAGTTGCCCTGGAGGTTGCGGAATTCCACCGGCATGGACATCCCATCCCGCACGCGCACCACCGCGGCGGTGAGGTTGGAAAACGGCAGCTGCCCCGAATGGAACGTCCACACCCAGCCGGCAATGGTGCTGGGCACGGGACCCGGCGGCGGGAACGCATACCAACGTGGATTGGGACCGGGGTTGCCCATGCCAAACACCGCCAGGCACATGGCGGAGCCGTATTGGTTGCCACCTTCGTAGTAGCCAATGCCCACCGGCTGCAGGGACGGGTTGAGGATCCAGCGCCGGTGGCCAAAGGTGTCAAAGTTCCCAAAGTCCTCCATGAACTGGTCAATGGCGTTGGCCGGGCTTCCCGAACCCCAGGCCAGGTTGCTCATGCCCGCGCCGCTGGCGCCTTCCGGCGTGTAACAGGTGGCGGAAGGTTGCGGAAAATGTGCCGAAGGTCCCGCGGGGTTCCACGCCGTCAACACGCTGCACGCCTGGTTGGTGGTGTTGAGGCCGGCATCATCCGTCACCGGACCCTGGCCACACATGGCGCGGTAGAGGTTGATGCGGCGCACGGTGTCATCCAAGCCGCCGCGGCTGACCGTTCCGGGGTCACACATCATGGCGCCGGCGGTGAACGCGTTGTTGTCATTGACCACGCGTCCGGCGGCAAACCGCGTGCACGCCTGCGCGTCAGACAAGGTGGCCCAGTCTCCCGGCGCACCACTGGAGGATGAAGAAGACCCCGGCCCACCCGCGCTGCTGGAAGAGGACGAGGATGAAACCGCCGCAGATGACGATGACGCAGAAGACGATCCCGTGGACCCACCGTTGCCTGGCCACAGACGCACCGCAAACAACGTCAGGCTTCCGGACGCATCAAAGGGGTCCACGCGCAACGCCGCCAGGCTGGCGTTCCACAACGCGTGGTTGGTGAAGTCCACGCGCAGCGTGCGCCGCGCTCCGTCACCGGTGATGGGGAAACGTTGGCTGCGGGCCTCGGCAAAGCCGCCATCCCCACTGCGGGAGAAGAACACCTGGCCGGTGGTCACCGCACTGCCGGGGGACAACGCCACGTCCAGCTCCACCACCTTGCAGGACGCCAGGTTGGCGGTGGTGGTGGTGCTCATGAACGGATCACCGCCGGTGGCGGTGAGGCCCAGGCCCGCGGCGGGTTGTGGGCTGCTCAATGCCAGCGCGTTGTCCAACGTCCAGCCCGCCTGCTGCCCCGGCGCAAACAACCATTCGCGGCACGGGGTCACCGGAGCTCCAGAAGAGGAAGAAGAGGACGCCCCACCCGCGCGTGATGACGAGGATCCCCCACCCGTGACGCTGCTGCTGGCACCGGAGCCCCCCCCGCTGCTGGGCCGGCCGCCTGAAGAAGACGTGGCTCCACCACCGGAGGACGCGGAGGCCGCGCCCAAGGAAGACGCTGGGTTGCCGCCGCTGGAGGAGGCCGCGGCATCCCCGCCACCGGTTGCACCGCTGCAGCCATGCAGACCCAGAAGCCCCAGGCCTGACGCCATCCCCGCCACCACCAAGCCACGTGTGCGCATGGAGCCAGTGTAGTGCACGCTCGCCCCTGGCCACATCCGGCGGGCGGCGGTGGACACCTGCGTTTTACATTGCGTGCTGGCCCCTCCCGTCTCTATGCCTTTGACGGGTGGGCGCTGGGATGTGCGTGGGGCGGTTGGCTGCACATCAAGCACCAGGGGGCGTTCAAGACCATGGCACCGGTCTGGGTGTTGGCAGCAGACAAGATACCGCGTCCCATGGACGTGATGGAGGCGCTGCGTCTGGCCGGGCTGGAGGCGCGGCCTTGCGTGTTGCCGCTGCGTGAGGACGGGGCGGTGGTGGTGGTGGACGGCGGTGGGCTGGATGTCCTGGACGCCTGCAGCCAGCTCATGGTGCCGGTGGGGCGGGCGGTGGTGGTGGTCCTGGAGGGCAACGCGCCGGCAGAACAGGTGTTGACGCTGATGCAGGCTGGCGTGCGGCAGGTGTTGCCGCGGTCCTGGGTGCCCGCGGCACTGGGGGACGCGGCGCGGCAGGCCACCGCCCAGCCCCTGCCCGCCGTGGACGTGGAAGGCGCGCTGCGCGCGGGGCTGGTGAGCGTGTGGGGCGCGCAGGCGTGGGTGGATGCGCAGGGAAACACCACCAACCTGCGGCTGTGGACCTCACCGGTGTTGCGCACCGCGCTGGCCGTCACCGCCGCTGAATTTCCCGACGGGATGGAAGCCTGGCTGGAGCGCATCCACCCCGAAGATGAACGGCGGGTCATGGACACGCTGGATGCGCACCTGCGGGAAGGCGCACCGTATGAGGTGACCTACCGGTTGCGGCGTGGAGATGGTTCCTACGGGTGGTTCCACGCGCGCGCGGCGTCCACGCGCACCCCCAACGGCTTCCACATGTTGGGCACCATGCAGGACGTCACCCGGCAACGCCTGGACCTGTCTGACGCGGTGTCCCGGCAGGAACGTTTTGTGGCCCTGCTGGGGAAGACCAACCTGGGTGCAGTGCACGTGGAGGAGGACCGGCTCATCCCCAATGACGCCGCATGCCGCGCGGTGGGGCTGCCCCCGCAACAGATCCCCACGTTGGATGCGTGGTTCCAGGCGCTCTACGGGCCTGCCGCGCCGCAGGCCCGGGCCGCATACCTTGAGGATCTGGCTGCCGGAGGTGGACGGCCACGCATGACGTCGGTGCTGCACAAAGACGGCGCCCGGCGCATCCTGGAGCTGCAGGTGGCCGGGGACGCACGGGACGCATTGTGGCTGGTGCGGGACATCACTGAAAACACCCAGGAGGCCGCCCTCTACCGCACCCTGGCCGGCTCCATCCCCAACGCCGCGGTGGCGTTGTTTGACCGCGAAGGGCGCTTGTTGCTGGCCGACGGTCCCGTGTTGTCCCTGCTGGGGCTCCCCAAGGATGGCCTGGTCCACCGCAGCGCGCTGGAACTGTTGCCACCCTCCATGGCCCCCGCGCTGCAAAAAGCCATGGACCTGGCGTTGGGTGGCACGCCCTCCACGCTGAGCCAGTCCCACCAGGACCGCCTGTTTGAGCTGTCCACCGTGCCGGTGCGCACCAGCAACGGTGAGGTCATGGGTGGCCTGTTGCTGGCGCTGGACGTGACCGACCGGCAGCACCTCCAGCAGCGGCTCTTCATCAGCGAGCGCATGGCCACCGTGGGGACCCTGGCCGCCGGCGTCACCCATGAAATCAACAACCCGCTGGCCTACGTCACCGGAAACCTCCACTTCCTGGAAGATGACCTCAAGTCCCTGCGGGACCGGCTGCCGTCCGGGCTGGCACCATCTTTGGTGGTGGCCATGGTGGAGGACATGTTGTCCAGCGTGCGGGATGCGTTGCATGGCACCACGCAGGTGAGCGCCATTGTGCAGGACCTCAAGGTGTTCAGCCGCGCCGAATCCGACGGTGCAGGCCCCACCGACCTGCCGCGGGTGATCCACGGTGCGGTGAAGATGGCCGGCAATGAACTGCGCCAGCGCGCGGCGGTGGTCCTGGAACTGGAGAGCGTGCCGCCGGTGCGCGGCAGCGAAGGACGCCTCTCCCAGGTCCTGCTCAACCTCCTCATCAACGCCGCCCACGCCATCCCCGAAGGACACCCCGAGCAGAACCGCGTCACCGTGCGTTGCCGGGTGCTGCCAGACGGCAACGTGGAGGTCACCATCAGCGATACGGGCCTGGGCATGCCCCCCGACGTGCTGGCGCGCGTGTTTGAACCGTTCTTCACCACCAAGCCGGTGGGCGAAGGCAGCGGCCTGGGGCTGTCCATCTGCCATGGGATTGTGCACGCCCTGGGCGGGTCCATTGCTGCGCAAAGCACGCCCGGGAAAGGCAGCCGCTTCACCCTGGTGCTGCCCAGCCACCAGGCCGGCAGCCCATCACCGGTGCGCGCACGCACCCCCGCGCCCACCAGCCGGTCCGGCCGCATCATGCTCATTGATGATGACCCGCGCGTGGGCCTGGCACTGCAGCGCATGTTGGGCGGCACCTACCAGGTGGAAATCCAGCTGGGTGCCGCCGGCGCGCTGGCGCGTCTGCGGGACGGGGAACGTTATGACCTCATCCTGTGTGACCTCATCATGCCCGGCATGTCCGGGATGGACTTCCATGATGAGATGGCCAGGGCCTTCCCGGACCTGCTGGCGCGCGTGGCCTTCATGACCGGTGGCGCCTTCACCGAACGTTCGCGGACGTTCTTGCGTGACGTGGATGCTCCGCGCCTGGAGAAGCCGTTCACCCGCGCACAATTTGAAGCGGTGTTGACGGACGTGCGCGGCCGCTGAGCAGCCTTTGGGGAGGCGCAACGGTCAGGCGTCCCCAAACTTGAACGCCGCAAACCGCAACAACGTGACGTCCTCGCCCGGGAAAATCCCCGCCTTGCGCGATGCAATGTCCAGCTGCTGCGCGGCGGTGTCCACGCCTTCCACGTTGGGCAGAAGCACCCCGCGGCGGCCGCCGCGCGCCGTGACCACCACGCCGTAGACGTTGGGATCCAACGCATCCACGCCGGCCACCGGCTGCATGCGCCCCAACACGGTGATGTCCAGGGACAACCCGTCCAGTTCCTCCACCGTCATGGGCGGGAACCGGGGATCCCCAAACGCAGCGGCCCACGCGCAGGCCGCCACTTCATCCTCCAATGAACTGCAGCGTGCCTCCACGTGGCCCACGCAGCCCCGCAGGCCCCCGCGTGCATCCCGCAGCGTCACAAAAAGTGGTGCGGGCTCCACGCCGCCCGGCACCCTGGCAACCGGCGGCCGGCCACCGCTGGCCGCACCCTGGGCCACCACGTCCCGGGCAAGCCGCAGAAGACGCGCCTGCAGCGCCCGGTCCGGTTGCGGGACACCCTGGGCATCATGGGGAAGGGCGCGTGGCGCGGGGCGGGGCGTGATCATCAACCGCATGATCCGCCCACCGCCGCGCGCTGCCAAGTCATGCTGTTTGGGCAACCGTTGCGTCACGCCTCCCAGGGAGGGGCCGGCGGCGAAAAAAAAGCTGTTCGCTGTCGGCGGTCTGGCTTGGGAGCCCGCGTATCCAAGGAGGCACCGCGCGCCGTGGCAGCACCCGGTTGGGTCATGGTGGTTGAGACGTTGGTGGGGCTGGCTATGGGAGCCTGGTTTGGGGACGCGGCTGGGCCCCAACGGGTGACGGGGTTCTCTGCGCGGTCAGGTTGCGTATACGCAACATCCCTCCTTGCAGAAGGGGTCCCGTCCCCACGGCCCATCCCGTTGGTCTGGACAGAAAGCTACCGGTGGAACTTCATCTCGCCCTTGGCCTCTTGCGGCCAGGACACTCCACCCACCTGGATGCTGCCCACCACGCTGTAGGGGATGACCGCCTTTTTGAGGATGGTCTTGTAGTCCGGGCCCCAGTTCTCCTTGTCAATCTTGAAGCTCTCCGAATATCCGACGCCAGCATTGGGGGCCACGGTCTCCCGCTGCGCCACCTCAAACTCCTTGAGCTGTTTGTCCGCCACGGTGATGGTCATGACCCACTTGTCTGCCTTGACCGGGAACGGGTTGGGATTGTGCAGCACCATCTCCAGTTCCACCTGCCCGGCTGCACCGTCGTCAATGGACGCCATTTGCGCGTCCTTGACCTGACCCACCAGCAGCTTGGGCGTGGGGAAGTCCGTCTCATCATTCACCTGGAGCGTTCCCGCGCTGGTCTGAACGCTGCCCACCACCTTGAGCTTCTGGATGCTGGACTTGGTGAACGCCAGGAAGGCCGCGGTGTCCGTGGGATAGGTGAACTCCATCTCCACCGGCAGCTCCGCCGAACCACCCGGTGCCACCTCCGCCTTGCCGCTGGGCTGCATGGCGCCCTTGAACACCAACGGCGCCGCCGCCGCGCCGTCCCCTTCGGTCTCCTCAGGGCCGTCCCCGCCGCTGCCTGCTTCCCCGCCGCCGCCACCACCCGGCGCGTCATTGCCACCGGCACCGGCAAAACTCACTTCCAGGTCCGCCCGCTGGATGGTCACCGCGCTGGACTTGGCGTTCTCCACCACCAGCACCACATGCACCGTGGCGCCGGTGAACCGAGGCTCGGTCATGTCCACCCGCGCGGTACGCGCCAGGGCCTCACCCTTGGCTGGTCCCCGCTGGGAACCCTTGCCGCCGCTGCACGCCACCGCCACCAGCGCCGCCACTGCCACGCCCACGCCCACCTTCAACACACGCTGTCCCATGGCTTCCTCCATCAGATGACGCCGCTGCACACGTTTCAACGGGACACCTTGCCCGTTTTCACATCCAACACCATTTCCTGCATGGGCTTGGGCATCACCACCCGGGCCGCCGGCCACGCCGTGGAGACGTCCAGCAGCAGGTCGTCCTCGTTGAACCCGGGCATGGGCCGCGGCTCCGTCTCCAGGTCCAGGAAGAACACATCATGGTGGATGGGGATGACAAACCGCGGCCGGGTCACCGGCAACAGCCGCTCCAACACGCGGTCTTCCTTCTTCATTTGCGCCACGCTCAACAGCAGGATGTCCACCGGAAGGTCCGGCAGCGGCTCCTTGCCAAGCTTGGCGGTGGACAGATGCCCAATGCGCACCCCGTCCACGGTGACGCGCCAGAACCGCGGGCCACCGGTCTTGAAATCACTGCCCCGCAGCGGCTGCGGCTTGACCAGTGTTGCGCTGCCAGCCCCCGGCACGCGCCCCAACAGTGTCACATGCCCGGTGCGCGTGGCGGTGACCGCCATGCCCCGGATGTCCACCAGCTCCCCCGGTCCCACCACGTGCAACCGTTCCCGTGGGGCACCGTAGCCTCGGGCAATCTGGGTGGCCGAAAAGCTTCCCACCAGGTCCGCGCCATCCCGGGTCACCAGGTAGGGCGCATCCACCACATGGTCCGCGTGCGCATGACCAATGAACACCGCGTCCACCTTGGACGGGATGAAGCGGTCAATGGCATCCGTGTCCGGGCGCAGGTTGCCAAACAGGTGCCGCCCCAGGTTGTGGCGGGACACGTAGGGGTCAAACGCCACCGTCTTGGTGGGGCCGCGCACCAACGCACCAGCCACGCCCAGCCACGTCACCGCCAGCTGCCCCGGCGCCAACGCGGGCTTTTGTGCCTTGATGGGCTGCGGCGCCGGGCCCGCCATGCGCACCGTCTTGTCCAGGCCACAGCCGGACACCGCCCAGGCCAACACCACCGCAGCGCAGCGACCCACAACCACGCGTTTCATGGCGCCACCCCGCTTTGCAGCTTGTATTGGAAAGTGGCGCGGTCCAACCGGATGAAGCCCTTGTCCGGCGTGAAGTAGTACGTGCGGTCCTCGCTGGTGGCGCTGCCGCCCACAAAACGCCGCCACAACACCGGGTAGCCCTGGAACGTTCCCGCCGGCGTGACCACGTTGGACTGCGCGCCCACCGTGACGGTGTGCCGCTCACGCGGCCCTTCTGAGGTGGAGCCCACCGCGGTGACGCGGGTGGCGGTTTCCGTCTCATAACTCTGGTTGGCCACCACCGGGTTTTTCACCATCACCACCGGGTTGCTGAAGTCCGTGCAATTGGGCAGGCAATCCCCCAGGCGCACCAGCCGCAGGTCCTCGGCCTCACTGGCCCACACCAGCGTCTCGGTGATGATGTTGCCCGCGTTGCGCTCCTCGGTCTTGAAGCCCAGGTAGTCCGCAAAGGAGCTGTCCTTGGCAATGAGGATGCGCGCGCTGGTGGGGTTGCCCCCGGCGGTGTTCTCCACCTGGTAGGTGAGCTCACGCCCTTCGGTCATCCCAAAATACACCGCGGATTTTTCCCGCGTGGGACCGGTGTCTCCGGTGCACGCCGCCGCCGCCGCCATGACGACCACCACCAGCACTTTGTTGCCCCATGCCATGGACCAACCTCCAGACGCTGCCCACACCCAACCACAACACGGGCCGTCTTAGGAGCGCCCGCTGTTTCCCGCAACTGCCGCCTTGACGCCCACGGCCACGCCGGGCGCACTATCCCTTTCACCCATGGTTCTCCTGCTGGCCGCGGCCCTGATGGTGTCCACGCCCCCACCCACCAACCACGGTGGAACGCTGGCGCCAACCCCCAATGAGCTGGCGCGGGTGCTGGCGCCGGACGGCGCCCCGCCGCGCACGCTGTTGGTGCTCCCGCTCACCGCGCGCGCCGGCGTCCCCCGCACCGAGGTGGACGTGCTGGGTGACTACCTGGCCAGCGAGGCCCGCCGCATCCCGGGCCACAAAGCCATGAGCATGAAAGACATTGAGGCCATGATCAGCGTGGAGCAGCGCGCGCAGCTTTTGGGCTGCAGTGAGACCAGCTGCCTGGCGGAGATTGGGGGCGCACTTTCCGCCGAGGAGGTGCTCACCGGGACCGTGGGCCGCCTGGGTTCCCGCGAGCTGGTGGTGACCCTCACGCGCATCTCCCCGCGCAACGCAGAAACGCTGGGCGCCGAGAGTGAACGCCTCAAGGGTGGCACCAGTGACGCCGCGCTGGATGCGCTGGCCCGCCTCATCAAACGGCTCTATCCCTCCTACGTGCCGCCGGACCCGCGGGTGAAACCGCTGCCGCGCACGGTGCTGCTGGGGATGATCACCGGCGTGGGCGCCGCACTGCAGTACGCCGCGTTTGCCAGCATGTTTGCGTCGCTGTTGTTTGCGCCCTGCCCCATCCTGGCGTTGGGGTTTCTGGGCGGCTCTTTTGCCGCGTGCGCGCTGACGCCCTGTTATGTGAGTGCCATCCAGGCTTGGCTCATGGACCTGGTGGGACGCCGTCAGGTGGGGTTCCGTCACGCCACGTGGATTGGCACCCTGGCGTTGGCGCTCAACGTGGTCCTCACCGGTTTTATCATTGGTGCCGGCGCGTTGGCGGGGTTCCTGGTGGGCTGGGCACTTCCGCCGGAGCTGGCCACCCGCCGGGACAACGCACAAAACCTGTTGCGACTGTTTTTTCCGCTGCCCCAGGACACCATTGCCAACTTCACGCTGCTGGGCGTGGCCTGTGGCTGCTGGGTGGGCCTGGCTGCATTGGTCATCACCGTGCCGTTCTTCCAGGCCATTGCGCTGGTGGCCATGTCCCGCCCCCGTGACCCGGAGACCGAAGTGCAACGGCCCACCCTCTATGCGCCCTTTGAAGAGGTTCCCTTCTTTGCACGCTGGCTTCCCAACCGCCTTCTGGGCGGCGCCCCCACCGACGTGGAAGCCCTCCCCCCGGAACAACCCAAGGCGGACCCACCAGCTGCGTCAACGCCACCACCAGCACCAGCACCACCCGCGGATGCCGCTGAGCCCATCCCAGCCAGCTGAAATGGTGCGCAGGGGTGCGCAATTTGCTCAGCGCCGCGGTGCACGCAGCAGCGCGGCCAGCCCCGCGTAACGCGCCTTGGGATCCACGTAGTGCTCCAGCACGTAGAACAGGAAGTAGTAGGCCCGCGCGCTGGACCAGGCCACAACCCCCAACAAAAGCAGCGTTCTGGCCTCGGGAAGGGAGAGCACCAGCAGTGTTGCGGCCAGCACCGCGCACACCACAAACAGCGCAGCCTTGACGTGGAGCAGCCAGGGGGAATTGATGTCCTTGTTCAGCATGTGCTCCTCATGAGCAAGGCGCGCGCCATCCGCAAACGGGGCAACAATGTCATCCACACCCAAAACAATGACGCTGGACCGGCTCACGCCGACCCAACGACCCAACCGCCCGGTGGCGGGTACCCAACAGTGGCGCAACCTGTTGTTCCTGCATTGGGAGGTTGACGTGGCGGCGTTGCGGGCGTTGGTCCCGCCGTCCTTGGAGCTGGACCTCTGGGACGGCACCGCACTGGTGGGGCTGGTGCCCTTTGAGATGCACAACATTGCGCCCCGCTGGTGGCCCAACGCGCTGGCGTTCCATTTCCTGGAGACCAACCTGCGCACGTACGTCCACATCAACGGCGAGCCGGGCGTGTACTTCTTCTCCCTGGAGGCATCCTCGCTGCTGGCGGTGATGGCTGCCCGCGCCGGGTTCCGGCTGCCGTATTTTCCCGCGCGCATGTCCCGGCAGGTTCACGCCAGCGGCGTGCGTTACCAGACCCACCGGACGTTGGGCGGACCTGCGCTGCTGGACGTGACGTACAAAGAGGGCGCGGCGCTGGGGCCCAGTACACCTGGCAGCCTTCAGCACTTCCTGTTGGAGCGTTACCTGTTGTTCACCGTGTCCGGCACACACACGTGGCGCGGTCAGGTGTTCCACACCCCGTATCCCGTGCAGGCAGCCACGGTGGAGGGCGTTCAGGAGACCCTGTTGGCTGCCGCCGGTCTCCCCGCCGCGCAGGGCGCCCCCTGGTGCGTCCATGCGTCACCCGGCGTGGATGTGGAGGTGTTTGCGTTGGAGCGTGTCTGACCGGCCCATGGGCGCGGGTATCAGGCCTGCGCCACCGGGCGGGACACTGCGCCGGATTTCACGGCGTCAATGTGACCTGCAAGCCAGTCTGCCACGCGTTCAAAGGGATCAAACCCAAAGGCCGCGGCCACGCTGGGACGAAGGTTGCTGTTGGCGTTGATGTCATAGAACACCTGCCGCCCGTCGCTGGCGTCCAGGTACTCAATGCCCCCCACATCAATCCCCGCTGCCGCCATGATGCGCGCACCGGCCTCCACCGCGGACGCCGGGACCTCTGGATAGGGATGGAACTCCACGGGCTTTTGCGGCTTGAGGACCACCTCACACACCCCGCCGCTGCCGTCTTCGGGGTTGCACGCCGGAGACGGGCACAGGTTGAACGCGCCGTGGCTCACCACCCGCATGGCGTACAGCAGCTTGCCGCCCATGAACTCCATGCGGTTGATGCCGCGGGACCCGTCATACGGCACGTACTCCTGCAGCATCATCAGGTGGTCCGGCTCCCACAACGTGGGGTTCTGCGCAAACAGGGCCTCCACCTCATCCATGCTGCCGGCCTGGTAGATGCGTGCGCCACTGCCACCCTGTTCCGGTTTGATGAGCGCGGGAAAACCCACCTCGGACGCGCGGGCCCGCAACGCGGCCAGGCTGTTGAACGTCACGCTGCGCGGGTGGGTGATGCCCAACGTGCGCAACATGGCGGCCTGTTCGGTCTTGGACAGCTCCACCGCAAACGCATTGGCCCCGTTGAGCACCTTGACCCCACGCCACGCCAGAGACCGCATGAAGGACAGCGCATACGGCACCGCCCGCGTGTTCCCCCGCACGTACGCACTGGGGGAGGCCTGGTTGAAATACAACGGGGCCTTCGGGTCCTCATCTGACGAGAACGCCGCGGCCTTGAGGTCCACCACCCCAAAATTGATGCGTTTTGCCTGCAGGGCCGCAAACAGCGGCTTCTGCCATTCGGGGTGTTCATGGATGACCATCAGGTCATGCGGGTAGCGTGGCACGCGCGTGCTCCAGGCTCATTCCGGGACGTCAATGCGGATGACGCGGTTGCCCGGCGCGTCCACAAAGTACAGCTTGTTGTCCGGACCAAACGTGATGCCCATGAGGCTGCCGGTGGGGAGACCCGTGTCCAGGTGGTTCACCAGTTCGCCCTCCATGGTGAACGCACTGATGCGGGACAGCGCCAGGTCAGACACGTAGATGTAGTTGTTGTGCAGGGCCAGGCCGCTTGGCGTGTCCAGGTGCATGCTGGCGGCACTCACCACGTCCACCAGCATGGCGTCGTCGTAGCGCATGTGTTCGGTGCCGCGCTCCTTGGCCGGAAGCCGCGGGCCGGGCGTGCCGGTGGTGATGTCCAGCTTGGCCACGCGCTGGTGACCGGTGTCCACAATGTAGAGGTTGTTGTCTGCCGGGTTGAATTCCATGTGGCTTGGCACATCCGGGACGCGCAGCACCTGGCCCAGCACGTAGCGGTGGATGATGCCATCCGAATGGTCGTCATACCCAGGCCCGTGATCCATCTGGAAGTCGTACATGACAATGGAACCGTCATGGCCATCAAACACCCAGTAGATGTTGTCCATTTGCCACGCAATGCCCATGCACCACGGGCTTTCATGCAGCATGTCCAGGTGGCTGCCCAGACCAATGGGATCCTCCACCGCGTAGATGCCCATGTCCGCCGACCACAACGCCGGGCCCATGAAGTTATTGGGCGGCGCCTGGTTGTTGTAGGTGTTGTTGGACTCATGGCAGGTGGCAAAGATGTCCGGCGCGCCAAACGCCATGGAGCTGGCCTCCTCCATGAAGTGCAAGGAGAACGCATCAATGCGCTTTTCAATGAGTTGGTTGGGCATGCCCACGTTGGTGATGGTCAACGTGGAGTCATCCAGCTGGCTCACCACCCAAAGTTCATTGGACCGGCTGTTGTGGAAGCCCAGGTCACGCGGGTAGTTCAGACCGTCTGCCGCGGTGGCAATGGTGGTGAACGTGACGCTGGCCGCGGTGTGGTCACCCTTCCCGATTTCTGGCGCCTGGCGGGGCGGGCCGGCATCCGGCGTTTGCATCTGACCGGAAGTCCCGCTGCTGCTCCCGTTGCCTGTGGTGTTGGGACCGCACGCGGCCACAAAAGACATCCCTGCCGTCACGCCCAAACCCAACACCGCCCTGCCCAGCACGCCTGCCATATGGTCCGCCTCCAAGTGATCACCCCCAGGCACCCCGGGGGGAGGGGGATGTAGGTGCAGGGATCATGCCCCGCAAGTGCTTAATCATCCGCCGTTTTCCGGGGGTGCGGGGCGTCAAAAGGTGTGCACCGTCAGGCAACGCACACCCGGCGCCAGCACGGGCTTGCCGGGTTTGGTGGGCCAGGGTGATGTTGCCCGCACAAACGCCCGCACAGGCCGGGCCACACGGTTGGAGCAAACGCATGCGCATCTGGCGCGGGTCCGGTGGGTTGGTGGTGTTGGTGGCGGTGGGATTGGGATGCACCAACCCGTCAGACAGCGGCTCAAGCGCGTCATCGTCGTCATCGTCGTCATCATCGACCAGCGGAGGTCCGTCGTCGTCGGGGGTTGGGTCTTCTTCCCGGGTGGCCAGCAGTTCCAGCAGCGCGGTACGGTCCTCTTCGGTGGCGCTGTCCTCGTCGGTGGGCGCCTCATCTGTGATGACGGGTTCTTCGTCTGCGGGGGGGTCCAGCACCGGCGGAACATCCACGTCCACCGGGACGTCCACGGCGTCTTCCACCGTGGACTCCAGCAGCACCATGGGGGCCAGCAGCACCAGCAGCAGCAGCAGCACTGGGGGGACGTCCTTGATGGCGTCGTCCTCGGGCACGGGTTCATCCAGCAGTGCGGCGTGTGTCCCGCTGAGCACCATGCCCTGTTACACCGGACCTGGCGGAACCCAGGACGTGGGCATTTGTGTTGGCGGCAATGCCACCTGCCTGGCGGATGGAAGCGCCTTCGGCGTGTGTCTGGGCGAAACGACCCCGCGGGTGGAGAACTGTTTCACCACGGCGCTGGAGGACTGCAGCGCCGCACCGGATTGTGGCGCCACGCTGAGCCAAGCCGTCTATGGAGACGCCGGCGGCCAGACCACGCTGGTGGTGGCCTCGGACGGGGCGGGTGGTGTGGTGCTTGGCGGCAGTGCGGTGGGCGCCGTGGATTTTGGTGGTGGCCCCTTGAGCCCAAGCGGAAGTGACGACGTGGTGGTGGCCCGCCTGGACGCCAGCGGCGCGCACGTGTGGAGCCGGCGCGCCGGTGATGCGGCCGCGCAGGTTGTTTCCGCGGTGACCGTGCACTCCACCAGTGGCGTGCTGCTGGCCGGAACCATGCGTGGCGTCCTGGACCTGGGCACCGGGCCGCTGACCTCCGCCGGCGGTGCAGACGCGTTTGTGGCGCGGCTGGACGCCACCACCGGCGCCGTGGTGTGGGTGCGGCGTTTTGGTGACGCCGCAGACCAGGCCGCCGTGGCGGTGGTGGTGGACACCTTTGGCAACGTGGTGCTGGGTGGAACGTTCTCCGGCACCATCAACCTGGGCGGCGCCAACCTCACCAGCAACGGCGGAACGGATGTGTTTGTCACGTGCATGTCCAGCACCGGAAACCACATCTGGTCCAAGAACCTGGGCGGTGCTGGCAATGACACCCTGGGCGCCATGACGGTGGACGGCAGCAGCAACCTGTTTTTGACGGGGGCATTCACCGGGAGCGTGGATTTTGGCGGCGGGTTGTTGACCGCCGCGGGCGCCCAGGACGCTTTTCTGCTCAAACTGTCCGGGCCCGGCGGCCACCTGTGGAGCAAGACGCTGGGTGACACCGGGACGCAGGCCGGCAAGGCATTGGCCGTGGATGCCGCGGGCAACATCACCGCGGCGGTGGTCTTTGCCGGCAGCATCAATCCGGGCAGCGGGGCCATCCCGTCCACGGGAACCCAGGACGTGTTGGTGGCGTCATTCCAGCCCACCGGGAGCTTGCGTTGGAGCCGCACGTTTGGTGTTGCCGGCGGCGTCACCAGCATCACCGCCACAGCACCGCTCACCTTGGGTGCAGCTGCGTGGTCCCTCCAGTTCAACGCGGCGTTGGACCTGGGTGACGGCGCGCAGGGGCCAATTGGCACCACAGACGCCGCGCTGGTCTTGTTGGACAACCAGGATGGGCACGCGGTGTGGGTACGCCGTGCGTTGGCAACCCAACACGCCACCGGCAGCGGCGTGGCGGTGGACCTGGATGGACGCCTGGTGTGGACGGGGCAGTTTGGTGGCGCATTGGGTCTTGCCGGCACGCCCGTGGACAGCGCGGGTGGCTCGGACTTTTTTGTGGCGCGCCTGGCGCAGTGACGTTGTGCCTGAGGGACTGCGGGTCCAACCACCGCCCGGTCACGGGCGCCGGTAGGCCACGGTGATCTCCACGTAGTCACTCAACACGCGGGCCCGCCCCAACAACCGTCCCGCATTGTCCCTGGGTGAAACGGCCAGCGTCACAAAATGTTCCGCGCCGGAGAAATACCCCCCGCCGGCCAGTGTTGGATTGTTCACCGCGTCCCAGTTGAAGACCACCGGCGCGCCGGGTCCCGCGTTGTTGGTGTCCAGCTGCACAAACCGGCCTTCGTGCCACGCCCACAAGGCCGCACCGCTGGTCAACACGCCGCCGCCACTGTCTCCCTCGGCGCCCACGCGCCACTGCGCGCGCAGCGCGGTGATGGTGGGCGGCGCCACGACGTCCCAGTCTTCCCCGTTGCCAATCAACGGAACGGTGTAGACGTGCGCCGGCCGGTCCCCGCTGCCGGCGTCAAAGGCCCAGGCATACCCGCACGCGTTGCCCCCACCCGCGCCGTCACATTGCACCGCACCGTTGGACAACCCGCCCACCATGAGGTGCTGACGGCGGACCGGGTCATACACCGCGGCGGCGGCCAGGCGCGCCACGGGCACGCTGTCCCCCTCCACGTCGGACGTGCGCACCGTGGGTGACGCAACCTCGCGCCAGGTGACGCCGTCCCACTCCCAGACGTCATTGAGCGCGTCGGTGGCGTTGTTGCACCCGCTGTTGGTGACCGAGCCACCAAACAGGACCGTCTTCTGCCGGATGCGGTCATAGCTCAGCGTGTGACACGCGCGGGCCAGCGGGCTTTGGGCCGGCGTGAATGGCAACCAGTTGGTCCCGTTCCATTCCCACGTGTCTCCCAGGATGCTGCCGTTCTCCGCCGTTCCGCCAAACATCACCACCCGCTGCCGGTCCCGGTCATACGCCATGGCGTGTTTGCGCCGTCCCGTGGGCACGGTGGTGGGACCACCCGGCACCCAGTTGCCCAGCGCCGTATCAAACAGCCACGTCCCATTGCAGGTGAACGCACCGCTCCCATCACAGTTGGTCACCGCGCCGCGGCCGCCAAACAGCACCGCCTGGGAACGCGCCTCGTCATACGCCATGGCATGCGAATGACGCGCCGCCGGGCTGGCGGCCGGCGCCAGCTTCACCCACGCGCTGCCGCTCCACCGCCAGCTGTCATTGACCTCACCCGCCGCGGTGAGCCCGCCAAAAAGGAACACCCGGTTGGCCACCACGTCAAAAGCCGCGGCGCTGCTGTGCCGTGGCGCGGGTGCGGCAACGCCCGTTTGATCCGCCGCAAACGCACGCACCCAGCTGGAGCCGGTGAACTCCCAGGTCTCCCCGCAAAACCCGCCGGCGTTTCCTTCACACGCACCGCTGAACGTGCGCCCACCAAACACCACCGTGCGCTGCCGTACCGCGCGGGTGTCATACGCCGCGGCTGCCGCATGACGCGGGGTTGGGTCACCATCCGCTTCCGGGTCCGGGCTGGCACGCCGCGCCAGGCTCACGGCGTCAAAGCCCCACGTGTCATCCAGGTAGACTGCACCGTTGCGGCCACCAAAAAACACCGCCTCACGCCGGGCCAGGTCCCACGCCATGACGTGGCCTTCACGTGCCGAGGCGTTTCCGTCCGCCTCAGGATCGGTGGGGACCACCACCGTCCAGGTGGTCCCGTTGTAGCGCCACACATCCGCCAGCACGGTGGTCCCGTCGGTGCCGCCACCCAACAACAGCTGCGGCGAATTTCCCTGCACGCCCACCTGTGCGGTCAACGCCGTGCCGTACCGCGCGCCGGGCGTCCCCGCGCCGGTCACCTGCGTCCAGCCAGCGCCGGTGAATTCCCAGGTGTCATTGCGGGCCACCCCGGCGGTCAACCCGCCCACCAGCACAATGCGGTTGGTCCCGGGGAACGTGGCCATGGCGTGACGCTGCCGCACCGGCGGGGGCGTGGCCACCGTGACCGGCGCCCAGGATGTTCCGTTCCAGGCCCACGTGTCCTGACGTTCGTTGCCCGGGCCACTGCAGCTGGCGTTCCCCACCAGGCCGCCAAAGAGCACCACGCGGCGGGTGACCTCGTCATAGGCCATGGCATGGAACGCGCGGCAGGTGGCGCCGGTGGTGGACAAACGCCGCCAGGATTCCCCGTTGTACTCCCACGTCTCGCCCTGGAATCTATTCTGCGTATCCGCAAACAAGCCGCCAAACAGGATGACCGTCCCCCGTGCGGCGTCATACGCCATGGCCGCGCCCTCGCGGATGCCGGGGTTCCCGTCACCCTCCGGGTCCGAAAGAACCACGCGCGTCCACCCGTGGCCGTTCCACTCCCAGGTGTCATCCAGCAGTTGCGTGCCGGTGGCACCGCCGCGTCCCCCAAACACCACCCACACCCCGCGGCGCGCGTCATACGCGCTGGCCGCCAACGCGCGCGCCAGGGGATTGGACCACCCGCCAAGGCGCAACCAACGTGCGCCGCCCACCGTCGTCAGCGTCGCACCTTCGGCGCGCAGGGCAAGACCGTCGGCTTCGCCATGTTCGGCCGCGTCCACGGGGTTGAGCACCGGGGGATACGCCACCCCGGAGGTGAACACGCTGTAGTTGGGGTACAGCCGCCCGGGCACCTTGCCGCCCAGAGACACGCGCCAGCTCACGTCCTTCACGTCAGACAGCGGGCCAATGTTTCCAGCGTCATCCACCGCCGCCACGTACACCACCGGCAGGTCCACCGGCGCCAGCACCAGGCCGGCAACGCTCCCGTCCGCCGCCACTGGTTTGGTCCCCAGAAGCTGGGAGCCTGCGGCGGGTCCGGCAAACACGTACGCAGTAGACGCACCCTCAAAGCCGCCGGCCTGCGCGGTGAGGCTGAACTCCGGCACGCCGTTGGTGCCATCCCCACCAAACGGGATGCGCGTGTAGCGTATGACGCCAGACGCCGCGGTGTTGGCCGCCACCGGCGCCACAGTGTCAATGCGGATGCGCGGGGAGACCACAATGGAGCGCGGGTTCCCCACCAGGTCCACCAGGGACACGGTGATGTCCATGAGACCCTGGGCGGCGGGCGGCGTGCTCAACGTGGTGGCGTACGCGTACGTGTTGCCGGCACTGGCCGCGCCATCTTTGGCCCAGGTGAGTGACGCCGTGGGCGGTGTGGTGACCACCGGATCGCCGGTCACCTGTTCATCGGTGTCAAACAACAACCTGGCGCTGGTTCCCAGCGTCATCCCGGTGACCAGCGTCTTGGGGTTGCCCGCTGCCGGCAGGTAGATGCGCGTGGCGGTGCCATCAATGCGTGGCCCGCTGAAGTCAAACAACACCACCACCTGTGCGGTGGCCGTGTTGCCCGCGGGGTCCGCCAGCGTGATGGTGAAGTCCTTCACACCCTCGGTGCCGCCAGTGGCGGGGATGGTGTGGGTGCATCCCCAATTGTTGCCCCCCGCGTTGACACACGCCACCGGCGCCTGGTTGCCCAGTTGCATGGTGGGTGCTGTGGGAATCACCTCAGACACGGTGAACGTGACGTTGACCGTGTTGAAACCGGGGATGCGGCTGAACCGCGCCGGCTGGTCCACCGAGGGAACCACGCCGTTGGTCACAAGATTGCTTATGGACGGAGCATTGCTGTCCACGTTGAACTTGAAGCTGGCCGGACCGGTGCGCGTCTGGCTGTTGCCCACAGTGTCCGTCACCACCACGTCAAGGTCGTATTCGCCGCCGGTGGTGCTGGCCAGGATGGGACACGTCCAGGAGTACCTGCTCCCGTTCACCGGCGCACACACCGGAGGATTGGCCGCACCACCGCTGCGCGTCAGGACCAGGGACGGGACGCCGGCCGCATCCTCGTCCAGGGACACATTGACCACCACCACCGTTCCAATTCCGGCCGGGGTGGGTCCCGCGCCCTGCGCCACCAGCTGGGGCGCGCTGAAATCCAACGCGACCGCCACGGTGCGCGTGGTCTCATTGCCAGCGCCGTCCCAGACGGTCACTTCAAGGTTCTTGGAACCTTCGGTGTTGACGGCGGTGACCACGTAGGTGCACGTGAAGTGGTCCAGCGGAGCTTCCACACAATCCGCGGTGTGCGTGCCCACGCGCATGGTGGGCGTCACCGCGCCGGTGAAACCCACGTTGTCCCCGCGGTCAAAGGTGACCACCACCGTGTCAAAACCGGGAACCAGCGAGAACCGGGTGGCGTTTGGCGTAAAATTGGTGACGGTGGGCGCATCACTGTCCACGTTGAAGCGGAAGCTGGCGGGGCCATTGCGGGTTGCGGTGTTTCCAACCAGGTCCGTGGCGGTGAAGTTGACGTTGTATTCGCCGTTGGTGGTGGTGGCGTCAATCAAGGACGTGTAGACGTACGTGGTCCCGGCCACCGCGGTGACCACGGGCGGTTGGGCCGCCGCACCACCGGTTCGGTTGAGAATCAACGTGGGCGCGGCCACCGCCGCTTCATCCAGGACCAAGGTGAACACCGCCGTGCCATCCACGCCCACCAGCGGCGGAGTCACCGTACCGGTGGTGGCGCGCGGGGCTGTGAAGTCCAGCACCACGTTGTTGGTGACGCTGGTAAGGTTTCCCGCGGCATCCCGCGCCACAATGCTGGCGGTCTTGAGTCCTTCAGAGTCCGCCGCGGTGACCACGTAGTTGCACGTGAACCCGCCGGACAGCGGCGGGGACTCGGTGCAGGCCACCGGGTTTGTTCCCAGGCCAGTGAGCTGAACGCCGGCAACAGATTGATCATCCGTCACCGTGGCGGTGACGGTGAGCGTGTTGAACCCCGCCACGCGGCTCAGAAGTGTGCGGTTGACCGTCACGTTGGTCACGGTGGGGGCCACCGCATCCACGCTGAAAGACCACCCCGCAGGAGCGTACGTGGCCGCGTTGCCCACCGCGTCGGTGACCGCCACGGAAATGGTGTAGCTGCCGGTGGCATCTGCCGCCGTCACCAGATGGGAATACACAAACTCGGTGGCCGGGACCGGGGTGAACACGGGCAGCGCGGCGCTGCCGCCAATGGTGAGCTGCGGCGTTCCACTGGGCACCTCGTCAAACTCGGCGGTGATGAGGATGACGTCTCCAATGCGCGCGCTGGACGGCGTCACCGCGTGGTTCACCAAGACCGGGGTGCGCCGGTCAATGAACAGATCAAGCTCCGCAAAGGTTGCGTTACCCGCGGTGTCCGTCACGGTGAGCAGCACGTCCTTGCCGCCGTCGGTGTCCGTTGGCTGAACTGTGTAGACGCAGGTGATGTCGCTGTCGGATGGGTTGGTGCACGTGACAATGTTGGCACCCACGCGCAGCGTGGGAAGTTCCGCTTCGCTCAGATCTTGGTCGTCCGTTCGGTTGAAGGTCACCTGGTAGGTGTCAAACCCGGGCACCGCGCTGACCCGCCGGCGACTCGTCATCAAGTCGCCTATGGTTGGCGCCACCGCATCCACAACCACGCTGCCTTCGTCAGATGTGTCCGTCAGGGTGACCGTGTTCCCCACCACATCCGTCAAGATCACGCTTGGCTGGTAGGTCCCCGAGTTGGTGACGCCGGAGCGCACCACGTGGACAAACGTGTATTGGGTGCCCACGCGGTAGTCCAACACGGGCGCGCCCGCTCCCTGAAGTGTGACCACCGGGAGGTTGTTCTGCAGCGGTTCATTCACCGCCACGGTGTATGTGAGTTCACGGTAGAGGCCCGCGGGCTTGGGCTCAATGATGGGAGCCGCCAGCAGCTGCGGCGCTTCAAAGTCCAACACCACACTCAGGGATTCAAAGCTGGTGTTTTGCGCGCCGTCCCGCGCGGTGATGCGCACCGCCACCACGCCGCTGGGCGTGGTGAGCGCGTCATTGGCCGTCACGGTGTACGTGCACACGTGATGCACCACCGCGCCCGCGGGGTTGGAAACACACGCACCGTCTCCACGGGACAGGATGTCCCAATCTCCCACCGCCACCGAGATGACGGCCGGTTCACTGGTGTCAAACGCCAAAGAGAAGTGGTTGAACCCGGGATTGGCGCTCAACGCCGTGGCCAGGCCGGTGGGTGACAGGATGGCCGGTGGCGTGACGTCCACATCCAGCGTGGCGCCGTTGGGGTCCAGGATGGAGGCGTTCCCCGCCACGTCCAGCACATCCGCCGGCAACACGTCATACACGCCATCCAGCTGGGAGGCCCCCATCACCGCGCGGTACGCAAAGCTGATGCCCGCCTCATCCGGCGTGTCCACCGCCACCAGCACAAACTCAAGCTCCACACCGGTTTGCACGCGGTGGCGCGCCACCAGCCGCGGCGGGTCCACATTGAGCACCCGGTCCCTCGGCGCGCGCGCCAGCACTTCATTGGCGCTCACAATGATGCGCACCTCATCCCCACGCCGAGCAGCGGGAGGAGACACCTGCAACGACGCTGCCGCCGGTACGTTGTCAATCTCCACCGGTTGCGGCGTGTTGATGCGGCTGACGTTGCCGGGAAGGTCCGTGAGCGTCAGCGTCACGGTGTAATACGGCCCGCCCACCGCGGGGCGGGTGCCACCGTCGCCGCTGCCGGCATCCTCATTGCCCGCGTCCGGGATTCCACCGTCCACCGTCACCAGATCCGGCGCCGTGCCCTGGTAGTCGTAGTCACGCCCGTTGTTGGCCACCAACACCAGGCTGCGCGTCTCCACGCCGTTGCTGAACGTTCCCGGCGGAACCACCGTGAGCTCCTCGGACGCCGTGAAGCGCACGTGGAACGTCTCACCCGCACGCACGCGCGGCGGGTCCACCACCAGGTTCTGTGCGGTGGGCGGGACACCATCCACGGTCACCATCACCGCGCTGCCGGCGGTGGAAGCGTTGCCCGCGGTGTCCGAACCCATGGCGCTGATGGTGAACGTCCCGCTGACGCCCAACGGCACATCCCCGCTCCACACGTACGTGGTCCCCGAGCCCTGCGGGCCCATCAACGTCAACCCGCCGCTGTCCAGCTGGATGCCACTGGCCAGCGTCTCATTGGACGCCACCGTCACTGCCACCACTTCACCCAGCCGCGCGGTGCGCCCGGACGGAACCACTGCAAACGTGAGTGCCGGACCGGTGAAGTCCAACAACACGCTTGGCCCAAGCGCCGCGCCCTGGTTCCCCGCCGCATCCAACACGCGAATGGTGACCGGCTGGATACCTTCCACCGCCGTGGCATCCACCACGTATTGGAACTCCCAGGTTCCCGCACCCGCGCCGGACACCCGGCTGGCGGGCCGGCCGCCCACCGCAACCTCGGCGGTGGTCAACGCTTCATCCACGTCAAACCGCACCCGGAAGCTGGCATTGCGCGCAAAGGTGGGCGTGGTGACGCCGGGAAGGCTGATGTTGGAGAGCACGGGCGCGGTACCGTCCAACACCACCTCTGCCAGCTGGTGGGCGCCCAACGTCCGGTGCGCCAGGTCCATGCCGGTGGCCACAAGTGTGTAGCGCCCGTCCGGCGTCATCAACGCGCCTGGCGCGCGGAAGGTGAAGGTGGTGCCGGTGGGAGATACATCCGGTGGGGCAAACGTGATGACGTCACCAGGCGCTCCCACGCGCGCGGCAACCAACGTTGGCGCGGGGCTCACGGCCATGGGTTCATTGAAGTCCACCACATAGATAACCTCATCCGCCGCGCGGAAGACACTGGCAATGGGACCACTGGTGCCCGTGACCGATGGGTCCACCACATCCAGGATGACCTCGTCACCCACCTGCGGCGAGGCGTATCCCTGCGCATCCAGCACCCGCACGTAGACCCGCCGCGCGCACCCGCCAGCCACGGTGCAGGCCATTTCCCCCTGCTGCACGTTCCAGGGCACCAGCACGCCACCGCCTGGTGCGGCGGCCAGCGCCGAATATTCCAGCGTCTGGGTCACCGCTGCGTTGGTCATGGTGGGATCCGCGGAGATGCGCACGCGCACCGCGTTTTCCGCCGTCACCTTCACGGCCACATCGGCATCCGTGACGTAACGGCGGCCCCGCGGGCTTCCGTCGTTCACCGTCACATCCGCCACCACCTCCACCGTGGGACGGGTGACGCCGGGCGCGGCGGGCGTGGGCAGGATTTCCACTTCCACCGGCACCACCACGTGTTTGCCGGGCTCCAACGTGAACCGCCCGCTGCGGCCGGCGTACAACACCTGCGCATCCAAGGTGTTGCCCTCGCGGAACTCCATGAGCACCACGCGGTCTGTCCCGTTGGGCACGCTCTCAAACGCCAGCTCCGGGCTTCCGTCATAGACCTGCGGCCCGGACAACGAGAGCTGCCGTTGTTGCCGCGCATCCATGCACGCAGCGTCCGTCACACCGGCGCAGTCCAGCACAAAACCAAACACAAACAGGTTGCCGCTGGGTTCTGGCGGCGTCCCCCGCCAGCGGAACTCCACCTCAAACGTGCCGGGCGTCTTGTTGTCCCCCGGCAGCCGGAGGTTCCCGGTGCACGCGCCAAGCGTCAGACCCGCAAACAACACCGCGCCAAACCTGTTGAGCTGGTGCATGGATGACCTCATCGTGTGTTCCATTTTCAGCGTGCGGTTGCGGTGCCGGAACCGGTGGCGGGTGCGGGCGTGCGCAGGTAGTTCACCAACGCCACACTTCCCACTGTGGCCACGCCCAACACCGCCGCAGAGACCACCACCACGGCCACACCGGTGCCCGCCATGATGGTCCACACCCACCAGCGCTGGTACCAGGCCAACGGGCGCGGCTTGAGTTCCACGTAGAGCGCGGTGGTCTCCGTGGGATCCACGTAGACATCCCCGCTCCACTCAAAAAACCCCTTCTTCTCCACCTTCACCACGTGTTGTCCCGCCGCCAGCAGGTTCACCGGCTTCATGGGCACCGCCCCGCGGCCCTGCCCGTCAATGAGCACCGTGGCGCTGGGCTCGCTGGCACTCACCGCCACCGCGCCCGGCGGGGGATCCTTCACGCCCACCAGCTGGCGTCCCGCGTGCCGCACCGCGCGCAGCAGCTGGTCTTCGGGGCCGTTGAATGTTTCGGTCACGCGCTGCACCACCGTGGCCGTCTTCACGCTCAGCAGACTCAGGCTCACCACGTGGATGTCCCCCAGCTTGCCCACGCTGCCGGTCACCAGGTGCTCCACGCCCAGCGCGCCGCCAATTTCCGCAAGGCAGCTGGTGTCGTCGCAACCGGCCTTGGACTTCATCTCCTCCAGCTGCAACATGGCCTGGATGTCCTCCCGGCTGATGACGGACGCCTTGTCCACCTTGCGCAGCTCGGCGCTCAGCACCTGCGTGAGGTTGGCGGCAGCGTCCGGAGGCACGCCTTTGGCGCCCAGGTCCAACACCGCAAAGGACGCTTTTTTTCCTTCCACGCTGAACCGCGGTCCCGCGGCGGCGGCGCCAAACAACTGCTCGCCTGCGCGGCGCAGCACGTCCGGCAGCTCCTTGAGCGCGGTGAAATCCAGGCTGGCGGAATTTTTCACCGAGGACGTGCGCACGTCGGTGAGGTTGAGCGTGACGGTGTAACGCGCGCCCAGCTTTCCCAGCACCCCGGTGAGGAGGTCGTCTGCCTTGGCCACGCCTGCCAGTTCACTGGTGCAGGGGTTGCCGCCGGCGCACCCCATCATGGCCTGCAGCTTGTCATGGCCCACCGCGGCCCGGACGTCCTCCAGCGTGGAGACCGTGATGTCCGCGCGGCCGGACAATGCGTCCGCCGTGAGACTGGTGGCCTGCGCCGCCAGCTGAGCCTCCACGCCCTTGGCACCCAGGTCCATGACCAACACGCGCCGTGGCTCTGCCGCCGCCGCCGTCTGGGTCCACAATGCGCAACAAACCAGAAGCAGGGCCCCCCGGCCCTTGTGTCTTGACGCGTGATCCATGCCTGCGCGGTTACCACGGCGGTGGCGTGGTCTTCAGCCTGCGGTTCTCCCTTGGACCGCCGTCCCACACCCGCCCACACAACGGCCCCACACTTCCCATGGGGCCTGCGCTAGCGTGGCCCACGTCACACACTTTCTGATCTTGTGATTGTGGGGTCATGCATGCGTCTGGTTCGCGCGGCGGGTTTGTCTTGTGCGGTGTTGGGTTGTGTTGCGGTGCTGGCCGTGTCCGCCTGCACCACCAACGGCACCACTGAATCCTCCAGTTCTTCCGGCGGTGAAACCGGCGGCTCGTCCGGCGCCAGCGGCGCCAGCAACTCTGGCAGCGGTGGAAGCAGCGGCACCACCAGCGGCGGAAGTGGCGGCGCAGGGTCGTCCTCCTCCAGCGGCAGCAGCGGGCGCATCATACGTGTGCCGGACTCCGGCAGCCCGGTGAACCAGGACCGGGACAGTGACTGTGACGGCCTGACCGACGCGCAGGAGTTTGGCCGCACCTACGCCGGTGGCGCGCGCACCAGCCCGTCCAACCCGGACAGTGACGGGGACGGGATCCTGGACGGCGTGGAGCTGGGCCAGACCACCATTGTGGCCGGAGATGCCACCGCGTGCGGCCCGTACACCGGTGACGTTGACCCGCTTTCCACCACCAACCCCACCCAGGCAGACACCGACGGAGACGGCATCCCCGACGGCCTGGAAGACCACAACCGCAACGGCCGCGTGGACGCCGGTGAGACGGACCCCTCCGGCACCGACAGCGACGGAGACGGCCTGACCGACGGCGCCGAAGACACCAACCGCGACGGTGTGCGACAGCCCACGGAGACCAGTGCCTCCAGCCGTGACACCGACGAAGACGGCATCCCCGACGGCATTGAAGACGTCAACCGGGACGGCACGCGCCAGCCCACCGAGACCGACCCGCGCAACCCCGACACCGACAACGACGGCCTGCGTGACGGTGACGAGGACAAGAACTGGAACCACGTGGTGGACGCCGGTGAGACCAACCCGCTGGTGCCGGACCTGGATACGGACATGGATGGCATCCCGGACTTCCGGGAGAGCCAGCTGGGTTTTGATCCCAATGACCCGGACATGGATGATGACGGCCTCAATGACGGCGTGGAGGATGCCAACCGGGACGGCGTGGTCAACGCCGGGGAGACCAACCCGCGCCGGTCAGACAGTGACTGTGACGGCATCAAGGACGGGGACGAGGATGCCAACCACAACGGCATCCGGGACACCGGAGAGACCGACCCTCTGGCCCGTGACACCGACGGAGACCTCCTGGCCGACGGGTTGGAGCGCGGCGTCACCGTCAACCCGGACCCGGTCAACTGCACCATGTTCACCCCGGACGCCAACCAGGCCACCACCACCAACCCCACCGCAGCAGACAGTGACCAGGACGGCATCAACGACGGCATTGAGGACAAAAACCGCAATGGTGCCGTGGACGCGGGAGAAACCAACCCCAACAACCGTGACACGGATGGGGATGGCCGCAGCGACGGTGAAGAAGACCTCAACCGCAACGGCCGCGTGGACCTGGGTGAAACCGATCCTCTGACCCAGGACCAGGACACCGACGGTGACGGCATCACCGACCCCAAGGAGGCCATGTTGGGCACCAACCCCAACAGCCGGGACAGTGATGGGGACGGCATTGAAGACGGCGTGGAGGATGCCAACCGGGACGGCGTCATCTCCGTCACGGAGACGCACCCCCTGTGGCTGGACACCGACTGTGACGGCGTGGGTGACGGCGAGGAAGACGCCAACCACAACGGCACGCGTGAGCCCACCGAGACCGACCCGCGCAACCCCGACACCGACAACGACGGTCTGACCGACGGGCTGGAACTTGGCCGCACCACCACGCCGGACGCCACCCGGTGCACCAGCTTCACCCCGGCGGCCCAGCCTCCGGCCAACACCAACCCGCTCAACCCGGACAGTGACGGGGACGGCGTCCCGGACGGCACCGAAGACGGCAACCGCAACGGCCGTTTTGACCCCGGCGAGTTCAACCCCAACGACCCGTTGGACACCATGGGCGTGGTGCAGCAGGCCTGCGCCATCCAGAACCTCACGCCCATCACCTTCCACAACACCGCCAACCCGCCAGACATCCAGCTGGCCACGCGCCTGGGCTTTGCGCCCACCCCCATCACCGTGGCCAACGCGCCGGTGGGCTTCTACCTCACCGGCAACACCGACGGTCCCCCCATGGTGGCCTTTGCCGTCATGCGCGCGCCCGCGGGCAATGAACCCACCGCCTCCGCCGTGGCCGACACGACGCGCCTGGCTTTGGCCAGCGTGGGCGCCGGTCTGGGCAACGCCATCACCCAGGCGCTCCCCTGCACCAACCCGCCCAATGACTGCACCTGGGACGGCTTTGAAGCGGTGCTGGGCACCTATGACCTCAACTTCAACGGGGACGCGTCCCAGGCCGCCACCGCCGTGGTGGAACGCATCCTCCCCGGCGCCACAGACCTCATGGCCAACGTGGGCGCCACCGGTCCCTTCAAACTGCGCATGCAGTTTGTCCGCCGCAGCGCGCAGCGGGTGATCATTGTGGGCGCGTTGATGGGCGTGGGCGCGTACAACCCGGACACCACCGCGTTCTACCTGGAGGACATCACCAACGGCAGCGCGTTGGCCCAGGTGGGGGATGAGACCGCGGTGAAGTGTGACACGTTCACCACCCAGGCCTATCCCAAGGCAGACATCATGGTGGTCATTGACAACAGTGGCTCCATGGGAAGCAGCCAGACCGCGTTGTCCAACGCCGCCAACGCCATCACCACGCAGCTGGCCACCGCGTTGTTGGACTGGCGCGTGGCGCGCATCACCTCAGACACCCATGACCCGCACAACCCGTGCGCGGGTGCCGTGTGCAACCCCACCGCCCGCCGCTACGGCGAAGGGGCCGGGACCTCCACCAGCGCGTTTGAGGTCTGGCCGTTCATCCGCCCGGTGGACGGCACGCCCGCCGCGCTTCAGGCAGCATCGGACATCATTCGCCAGCGGTTGATGGTGCCCGGCACCACCGGCTGGGGCGTGGAGTCCACCTTCTCCCCGCTGCGGTTCATCCTCAAGGACAACCCGGACCTCACCAACACCCGCCGCCTGTTGCCCGCCACCGCCGCGGGCGCCGCGGTGGATGAATGGAAGCTGCGCGCGGATGCACGTTTTGCCGTGCTCATTGTGACGGATGCATCCGAACAGTCCAGCCGTACCGGCGGTGGCATCAATGTCATCTACAACTGGACCGACGGCGCCAATGGCACCGTGCAGCAGTTCCTGCGTGGCGGCGCCAGCGCGGAAAGCTGGGACCCCAACCGCACCGACGAAGCCCCCATCTTCATGGGCGGCATCCTTTGCCCGCTGGGCCAGTGGTGCAACGGTGAGGACGAGGCCAGCGGCAACACGCTGGCCGGAACGCAGCGCTACCATGACAGCATCAACGCGCTGGGTGGCATCATTGGCAACATTGCCAACACGGGCTCAATTTCGGCCATGGTGGGCGCGTACATGACCGCGCTCATTGGCAACACGTCCCCCTATCTCCTCACGCAGGCCCCCATCAGCGCATCCATCAAGGTGGCGGTGGACGGCCAGCCGGTCACCGGGTGCAACTGGGCCAACGTCCCACGCAGCCGGCAAAACGGTTTTGACTATGACGGTGCCACCCGGAAAATCACCTTCTACGGCACCTGCCGCCCGTCCAATGAAGTGGCGCTGCTGGGCAAAAAAATCGCCGTCTCCTACCGCTACTGGGTGGACCGCACCGCCCCCAACGGCAATCCCACGCCGTGCGGTGGCATGTGCGTGGCCCCGTTGCAGTGCAACCCCGCCACCAACATGTGCGAATGCCCGTCCAACTGCGGCCTGGCCAACGGCTGCGCCGCGCCGTCCACGTGTGACACCGCAACCAACGTGTGCGCATGCGCGTGCCCGGCGGATTGTGGCGGCACCCCGTCTGACCCGCGCTTTGTGTGCAACCAGACCAGCTGCCAGTTTGAATGCCCGGCGGATTGTGGCGGCGTTGCTCCTGGACCCCAGTTCACGTGCAACCGCACCACCTGCCAATACCAGTGCGCCGCGTGCAACCCGGCCACCCGCCCGCAGGTCAACGGGGACCGGTTCAGCTGTGACCTCACCACCTGCCAGTGGTCCTGCCCCTCGGATTGTGGCTCGGTGGCGCCGGGGGACGGCTACCGCTGCAATCCCCAAACCTGCGCGTATGAGTGTACGGCGGATTGTGGCGGCAGCTGCAGCGGCTTTGAGACCTGCAACCCATCCACCTGCGGCTGCATGTGCGTGCAAAACGCCACCTGCGGCGCCGGGCTGCGCTTTGACATGACCGCGTGTGACTGCGTGTGTGACAGCGCGTCCCTCAACTGCCCGGCCAGCACCACGCCCAACACCACCGCCTGCACCTGCGAATGCCAGCCGGATTGTGGCGGCGCCTGCGTGGCGCCGGAAATCTGCATTCCGTCCACGTGTGAATGTTACGTCCCTGGTGGCTGAGCGTTTGACCCTTCACCCAAGCGGAGCGTGTCCCATGGTGCTTGTGGCACCCAGCATCCTTTCGGCGGATTTTGCCCGCCTGGGCGAAGAGGTGGAGGCCGTCTCCCAGGCCGGGGCGGATTGGATCCACGTGGACGTGATGGACGGGCGGTTTGTGCCCAACCTGACCATTGGTCCCGTGGTGGTGGAGGCGGTGCGCAAACACACCCGCCTGCACCTTGATGTGCACCTGATGATGGTGGAGCCGGAAAAATATGTGGCGGACTTTGCCAAGGCCGGCGCGGACGGCATCACCGTCCACCAGGAGGCCTGCCCGCACCTGTCCCGCAGCATCCAGCAGATCAAGGACCTGGGAAAACTGGCCGGCGTCTCACTCAATCCGGGCACCAGTGAAGAGACCCTGCGCTACGTGGCCGGCCTGGTGGACCTGGTGCTGGTCATGACGGTGAACCCCGGTTTTGGTGGCCAGAAGTTCATGGCAGAGATTGTCCCCAAGGTGGGACGCATCAAGAAGATGTTGCGTGACGCCGGAAACAAGACTGCCCGGGTGGAGGTGGATGGCGGCATCAACGCGCACACCGCACCCTTGGTGGTGGCCCAGGGCGCAGATGTGCTGGTGGCCGGTAACGCGGTGTTCACCGCCGCGGACTACCAGAAGGCCATTGAAGAACTTCGCAACGCAGCGGACCGGGCGGCCCTCCCCGCTGCGGTGTAGCGTTTGAGGCAGGAGGTTTTCATGGCGACCAAAAAGCAGACGGCAAAACCCAAGAAGGCCTCCAAGAAGAACGCCGGGATGGCGTCTCTGGATCCCACCAAGAAGCACCGCGTCTTCACCATCCCTTTTGCCAGCGTGTACCCGCTCTACATCCAGAAGGCGGAAGCCAAGGGCCGGAAGAAGAAAGAAGTTGATGATGTCATCTGCTGGTTGACCGGCTACTCACCCCAAGCGCTGGCTGAACAGGTCAAGCGTGAGAAGGACTTTGAAACGTTCTTTGGCGAAGCGCCGAAGATGCATCCCAACGCGCACCTGATCACGGGGACCATTTGCGGCGTGAAGCTTGCGGAGATCACCGACCCGTTGATGCGCAACATCCGCTACCTGGACAAACTTGTGGATGAGCTGGCCAAGGGCAGGCCCATGGAGAAGATCCTGCGCAAGCCCGGTGCGGAGCCAGTCTAAAAGGAGCCGGCAAGGGCGTGTGGCCTTCGTTTGCGGCGGGATTTTTGTCCTTGGAACCTTCAGCGACGGGCCTCCCATGGTTGCCATCGAGGCGGCGCGAAGCCCTCGCCCTCACCAAATGATCAGGGACTTGACTGCGGTGCGTTTCACCTGCGGCGCGTTGCTGACTTGATCGCGGAACAACCGACGACGACCACCAGCCCGGTGGAAAGGCCGGATGACCGCCATGGCGGTGGTGGAGAACCCAGAAGCCATTGGTCAGCAGAGGGTGACGGATTTATGTTCCAATCCAACGGAAACCCGTCCCTGAAGATGACGCGGGACAGCTTCCCTGCTCAAGGATTGAGTACATCCATGCCGGATGAATCCCCAGACCTGGATGGGCAAGAGCTGGAGTGGGGACCGACAACGAGACTGGTGGAGGCTCCATGGGTTCAACATATTCCGCGGTGCATGCGCGTGGTGTCTCCGCGGCGGAGTTGGCGGCCGGAGTGACCCGGGCCCTCTGCGCTGAGGGTTTCACACTGCTTGGTGAAGACGGCACTGCGGCGCTTGAACGCCGCGTCCTTATCTTTGCCTCCCACGGATGGGGCACTGTTGCCGACGAGGACCATGAACTGGATCCTGAACTGGGTGACAGGTGGGCCCAGGGCATGAGCCGGCATCACGACACAACGGTGCTGGCCATCAGCGTGTTTCACAGCGACATGGCGCGCTTGTCCGCCTGGAAAAGTGGCGAACAGCTTGGCGCGTTCCAGATTCCTGACGACAGAAAAGTGGACCGCAAGCGTGCGCACAAAATTGTGGACACACGGTTTCTTGCACCATTGGCGGAGCCGGCTCTACGCGCGGAGCTTGAGGCCGGGCTCATTGCGGACCGCACCCTGCCCGAGGAGACCACGCTGGAGGCAGCACGCTTGCTGGGTGTTCCCAATCCCGGCGCGGGCGCGCGCCATCTCTGGGAGCGGCCACCTGCAGGCGCAATCAAGCTGCGGTTTGGTCGCCCAGCGGAGGAGGAAGAGGACGGTGACAACGGAACTCAGCCCCAGGAACAATCCGCCGGGATGCCGGGTGACCCGGACGGGGACATTGTCCTTCGTGTGCAGGAGGCTGCGGAGCTGTGCGCGGGGACGCCGTTGTTTGAGCTCATCACGGTCCACGCGGAGGCTGTTGCGGGAGCGCGCATCAACGGGATTGTGGTGGAACTCAGCGGGCCCGGCCTGGCGCTGCTCAGCGTCACTGAACTGGCCGGCTGGAATGCAACGCAGGACACTGAAATCAACGTTGTGAAGCCGGAGGTGCGCCCGGGCGTTTTGTGCGCAGCATTTCCTCGCAACCACATTGCACCATCATCCCCACCGGTCATGCGCGGAATGTCCGCCGCGGACCTTCGAGCGTGGCGTGAAGCTTTGCAGGCGCAGGCGGCCAATGCGTTCTATTTCCACCTGCGAGGGCATGCGTCCCAACAGGGCAGCGGTGCGCTGCACATCCGTCTCCTCAACATGGATGGTGCTCCACTGGAGGCACAACCGGCGACCATTGCGTTGCGTGTGACCCGCGCTCCACGCATGCCCATCCTTCCGTCCGTCCCCCCGGAGGAAAGTCCGCATGATGCGCGCAACCGGGTGCTGGCAGCGCAGGCCCTGGACGGAAATGACTGGGTCCAGGGTTGGATTGGAATGGACGCACCCTGGGACCATGTCCGGGAGTGGGCCCTGGATGCAGCCAGCCGGCTGGCCAATCACGCAGCCCTGGAAGGGCCCCTGGACGTCCAACTGACAACGGACGGCACCCACCCTCCTGTCAGGAAAACGTTTGAGGCGGGTGACCACCTGGCGCGGACCAGGGGCTTTGCCAGCCTTCGCAAGTTCCTGAATGACGAGGCCAGCGTGGTGATTGGCAGGACCGCGCAAGCCGAACCGGACGCCACCGAGGTGATGCTGCAACACCAGCCTCGCGGCACCACATTGCTGGACCGGGCAACGCGCGCGGACCTCGCACGCAATGCGAACCGGGCTCTGCCGCGCAACGTGCCGGTGGAAATCACCTTTTCCTTCCGGCGTGGCGACGGAACAACCATCTCGCAGCTGGTGGAGCAATTGTTCCGTGAGGCCGCTGACCTTCCCGTACTGGTTGGCGCATTTGTCACCGCGGTACATACCGTCACGGGCGACAACAACTTCGCGTTTGAGGAGTTGGCGCAGTCGTGTCGTTCAACCGACACTGTCGAGGTTCTCTCGCGGCGGGTTCGCGCGCCGGGCTGGATGGTGTTTGCGCCCACGGGCGCGGTCCAACTGCTCAACGAGGCTCCGGGCATTGAGCGGACGAGTCATCCCGCAGGCGTCCTGTTGCGGAGCCGCGCCACCACCCCATTCACCATGACTGACGATGACAAATCCGCCATGGAGCGCTTGGTTCTCCGGGCGCTGCCCACACGTGAGGAAATCCTGAACGCGCTCATACCACCCACGGCATGACCTGGCGCTGCTCCCAATCAGGAAGGTCCTCAAGGACCACCACGCAAATTTGAAAAACGGTTCTGAGCCGCATCGAGGCCATCCACCTTGACGCGAGGCGCCACCTACTCCACAGCCCCGGGAGCGTGCACAATCCTGAATTGTGTGGTGTCCGTCGTGTCCCCCACGGTCAGATTGTAAAGCTTCTCGGCAATGAGTTCGGCGCCAAGGTCTTGGAGCGTGAAGTTTCTGGAGATGACCAGGCCCCCCATGACCTGCCGCTCGGATTCGTGCGCGCTGTAGAATCCGGCTGTCCAGAGACTGAGCGGAACATTGATGGGCGCGCCGCCGGGGCACTGGATCAACTGGTTCTCGTTGGAGGGTCCGGGCGCAAGGTGCACCGCAAAGTCCGTGATGTCGCCGTAGGGCCGCTCAAAGGGACGCGCGTCATCGCCTTCGCCTGAGCGCGAGGCATAAATGACGTTCACGCGGTCAAAGAGCACCGGCTCCGGGTTGACCGTCAGTGTGTACGTACATCCCGGAGGGGAAGCTCCAACAAACCCCGTCGTCGCCGAGGCAGGCTCGGCCGCCGCCTGGCCGCCTGGGTTGACCAGTTCGTCATGCCAGACCCAGAGGTGCTGCGACGTCAGGTGGGTCCGGATGGGGTAGTCCGTGCCGGTCACCACCGGCGAGTCAAACTCCACGCGAAACGTCCCGCAGAACCGTGCAGCCTGCACCGCGTGGTCGGCCGCACCCACCAGGCCCATGATGTCCAGGTTCTTGGAGTGCTCGAGCAGATTGATGGTGAAAGAAGGGTCGTGGTTGTCAACGCACAACCGCCTGATCTGGTCGGTGCAGCCGCGCATGGTCGTCTCAAGTTTCGCCCAGGGGAAGTTCTCGTACGCGTAGCCAAGGATCGCCGCTTCGCGGTTGAACCAGAACAACGTATTGACCCGCGTGCGGTCGTCCGTACACGTCGGTCCGGTACCAAGCGCGGCAATGAACGCCTGGTAGGGCCCCCGCTCAAAATCCCGGAACGCATTTGTCAGGGCCGCTGAGTACTCCAAGGGCTCGTACAGCCCATCAAAGTTGTTCTGGAGCACGACACCAATTTGCTGAAAGAGACCCTCCGCCGCGTCCGCCTGGTACCGTGAGCTGATTGCCGACCAGTCCACGCTGCTCCCTTCACCGACGCCGTACCCGCTGAAGTGGTGGATCCTGAACTGAAGCGTATTGCCCTCGGCCGTCATTTCCTGCACGCGGTAGGCGGTGGTTCCCTCCTGGTAGGCGAACGGTATCCCCGAAGGAATCGGAAGCGGCGCGCTGAGTTCAATGGTCAGCGTTGCGGGTTCCCACAGGAGCAGGCCCTTGGGCGCAAGCTCCACGCCGGCGATAACCCCTCCCGAAAGGGGAATTGCCGAAACGGCGGTGATGGGAGTCATCCGAATCTCCGTCTCGCGCGCGAGCGAGTTCCCCGGGAACGTCAATTTGATGAGGCGCCCCTGCGCGTCCCGGGTCTGGAGCTCTCCGCCCTGGATGCCAATGGTTTGGGTCACGGCGTGGGCGTCGTCGAGGACGGCAGTGACAATTTCACCGGAGGGCGTTCCTGCATCACTGGTGCCTGCATCATTGCCCGCATCCTCTTTTCCGGGATCCTGAGCGGCGCAGGCGGAGAGGGTTCCCAGCAACAGGGCCGTCGCAAGCAGGGGGTTTCTCATGACCCTACTCCTACGCGACGCGTTCACCAGGCGCCAGGAGGCACGTTCTGGGGCCCACTGGCCAAGTGGGTTTGGCCCGACTTGGTAGACACCGGCCAAACAACGCACGTTGTGCAGTGACGCCATGGAGAAGCGCAAGAAGCGGGTCTTTGATGACGCGGCTGGCGGATTCAGACTGGCATCAGGGAACAAGCTCAGAAACGGCACCCACATCCACGTAACGCATTCCCAACCGCTGCGCCCACGTCCTGTCGGACGCGCTCTTTCCAACGACAACGCACTGTCCGGGCCTCAATTTGTGCCGGCGGATGAGCAACACACCCATTCCGGGAAGCGGCTTTCTGCACCAACACAGCGGTGGCCCAGCAGCGTGCACGCAGGACACAGAATCTCCCAGGCGCCCCCCCAGAAGCGCAGACGTACGTTCATCCACGGCAGCACCAGCGTCAGGAGCAGTCAATTCCGGCCGCCAACTGGTTCCCAACACCAGAAATCCCGCCCGTGAAAAACGCTGCACCAGCTCCAGCGCGTTGGGAAGCAGCACCACGTCTTCCGGCGTCACTGGCACACGGTGTCCCCCGACACTGGTACGAACCACGCCGTCCAATTCCAGAATCAACGCACGCTGTTCATGATCATCCGGCCAGTGACGCACAAACGGAACACGCTCCACCGACGAGAACCCTTCGTCCACGTGCGGGGGCTCCAAGGCGTCACGGTGCTTGAACTGGGCGCCGGGAAGAAACGCCGCGGGATGTGTCTTGGAGAGCGTCCGGATCTCCGCGGCGTCCGGAAGGCGACCAAACTGCTCCAACATGCGCCACACCGCGTTGACCTGCGCATCTGCAATGTCCGTATCAACATGAACACATTCCACACGCGCACCGTGGGCATGCGCCGCTTCCAACACGCGCTGGCGGCTGGCGCGGGACACATACGTGTTGTCCATGATCACGTTTTGGCCCGGCTTCTCCAGCGCTGCATGCAAGCGCGGAATCAGGTCCTTCAGCGTGCCTCCCTGTTCGTCCCGGTTGAGACGAAGAAAACCGTCCCTCGTGTACTTTTCTGAAAGGCTGCTCTTGCCCGCACCAGGCATTCCCATCAGGACCACAACGCGTGCACCCTGAACGTGGGACGCGGGTGCGTGTTTTGTCTCTGCGTGAACGTGGGACGGAAACGCGGCGTCCAGCTTCTGCAACATGGCTGACGGCAGCGTGACCGCTTTCAGTTGCTGCGCCGAAGTTTCGCGCGTGCAGCCGACCAGGGGAACAACATTGAGGTGCTCCATCCACGCCAACACCACCTGCACGACGGACAGGCCCAACGCATCTGCAACTTCACGGATGATGGGATGCTGCTCACACTTGCGTATCCCCGACGGTCCACCCAAAGGCGTGTGCGCCAACACGCGGATGTGATGCTGGTGACAAAGCGCAACCACACCGCCCCGGAGGGCGTGGTCATTCCACGGAGACAGCGCAACCTGCACGGTGTCCACCTTCAGCACATCCAGCGCCTGCTCCAACTGGGTGCGGTTGATGTTGGACAGTCCCACGCGCTCCAGAAGTCCATCCTGCTGAAGGGCCTTGAGCGCTTTCAGGCCCGTCGACAATTTTCGTGCGGGGTCCGGCGTGTGCAACTGGTAGAGCGGAAGGCGCGGAAGGCCCAGACGGTACAAACTTGCCTGGGCGGCGCGTTTCAGATGCGCCGCGGTGCCGTTGGGGATCCACCGTTCTTCAGTTCTGGTGAGCCCGCCCTTGGTGGCAATGACCACGTTGGAGATGTCACCGGGATACGTTCGGAGTGCGTTGGCAACCAGCGTTTCGTTGTGTCCCACGTCGGCAAACGTTGGGGCGTACACGTCCGCGGTGTCCAGCAAGGTCACACCCGCATCCAACGCTGCGTGGATCACGCGAACCGCGCGGTCCGGGTCCACCGCCGGGTCCGACAAACGCATGCATCCAAGTGCCAGCACAGAGCGCAGCCTACCTCAACCCAGCGTGCCTTCACCTCACGCAAAAACGGTGCGCTGGTTGTCCTGGCTGACGTGGTCCAGAAGGGGCAGCAGGTTGGCACCAGCGTCTGCCGCTTCACCGGTCTCTACTGGGCGGCACAATTCCACGCGCCAGAGCAGTTGCAGCGGAAGGTCACGGTGGTGGAGTCACCGTCGTAGTAGACGCAATTGCCGGTCCCGGCTGTTGGGGTGCAAAACCCACCGTCAGGAGCCGCCAACGGGCAATCCGCGGCGCTGTTGGTGGTGCAGTGCCACAGGTTGTCGGTGCCGCACGTGCAGTCCCCGCTGTATTGGGTGGCCGGCTGTGCACCGCTGGTGCGCTGGTAGCCGCAGAAATCGTCCTGGGCGTGACTGCATGCTGCGCCGTCAACGGCCACCAGCGGACAGGCCCGGGGGTAGACGCAACGCCACCGGAAGGTGTTGAGGGGCGCAGGGTCCGCCCGGATGGAGCAGAGGCGGCTCTGATACACGCAGTCGGCGCCGCGCCCGGACATGGCTGGGTCAACAGGATCGCCGTCCTGTGGGGGCGTCAGTGGACAGGCGTCCACCGTGCACGCCCACATGCCGTCACGGCAGTCGCATTGGGGGTGGCCGGGTGGGTGGGTTCCGGAGAACGGTGAGCCAGCCCTGGATGTTGGCCCAAAAGTTTCCGTGCTGCAGGTTTCACCCGGGCGCGTGCCGTAGTCACAGCGAACAGGCTGGGTGCCGCACGCGTCACCCGTGGAGGGCGGGTCCACGGGGCACGGAGCAGATGCGCAGTCCGGGCCGGCGGCGAAGCCTGGATAGAACGTCTCGCCGCAGAGGCGGAGCTGCGCGCACGTTCCGGCCCCAGAGACCAGGCAATCCGGCCGTGCCACCGGAAGGGACCCGCAGGGTGCGCCCAGCACATCGCCGGTGCCGCACAGCGGGTAGGGCTCGCAGGACACAACACAATCCTGCGGCACCTGGTACCGGCAGACGTTCTCCACGCATTGCTCCACCGAGCAGGCCTGGCCGTCGTCGCAGTCGGCCTGCGTTTCGCAGCGGCCTGACGCCAGGGTGTGCTCGCAAATCCAGTCGAGCATGCCAAGGTCGTGCCGACATTCGTCGTTCGTCAGTGGATTTGTGTCATCGCAGTCACTCCATATCCGGCACTCATCAATGACGTGGATGCAGATCCCCTGGGGCGTGTAGCAGCTGTCCATGGTTCGCGGGTTGCAGTCATCACATCCAGCGGCGCTGCTGCAGGGTGTTGCCTCGGGAGGGCAGTTGCCAGTGTCCGGTACACCTGCGTCCAGCCAGGCGGCGTCTGTCCGTCCTGCGTCCAGGCCGCCTGCATCGGCAATGCTGGCGTCTGGGCCGCCGGCATCCCGCCGGCCCGCGTCCCCTGCGTCCCCGCCGCCACCGCCATCCGGTGCACCCGCTGGGGGCGCCGCACGGCTGCAGGCGCCGGCAAGGAGAGAACCAAGCGCCAGCGCCACAACGCCCGAACTGAGAAGACGGTTCATCCAGACCTCGGAGTTGCTTCGACAAAAAGCGGTTGGTTGTACCATGGGTGGCCCATGTTCATGCGGGCGCCATGGACGGCGCGTGGGCGATCCGGTGGCATGCTCCACCAGGTCATTTGCCCAACGCGTATGTTGAAACGGCGTGGAACAGCGCACAGTCCGCCGCACACGGGGTCCCACCCGTTGCGGTCAACGCACCCGCCGCGGTCCACCACGCTTGTCCCCATTGGATGCAGCCACGCGCTGTTCCTGTTAGTCAGCGTACATGACCGACTCTCCCAAATCCGCAGGCGCGCCCGGCTCCGTGGCGCGCGTTCCGTCCTCACAACTCACCGGTGAGCGCATTGCGCCCGCCATGACCAGCACCACATTTGAGATTCACGGCTACACGGTGACGCGCACCATGGGCGTGGTGCGTGGCATCGCCGTGCGTTCGCGCAACGTGTTTGGAACCATTGGCGGCTCCTTCCAGACGCTCTTTGGCGGTGACATCACCATGTTCACCAAACTGTGCGAAGAGACCAGGCAGGAAGCCTACGTGCGCATGTTGCAGCTGGCTGCCAAGGAAGGCGCCAATGCCGTTGTGGGTGTTCGCTATGATGCCAATGAGGTGATGCAGGGCGTTCAAGAGGTGCTGTGTTACGGAACCGCGGTGCTTGTTGTGGCCGTTTGATCCTGCGCCCACACGGGGCGTCTTTTCTGGCCGCGCTGGGTGACGACGGAGTCAGCGCATGTTTCAGGTGGTCCGTCAGGGAACCAGGCTCGGCAGACGCCTCGCCCTGTACATTCCCAAGGGTGTCAGGGCGCTCTAAAACGGCTTCGCAGTCAAACCAGTTCTCGGCCACGCCGCCGGGAGTACCACGCCTCGCCAGTGGG